>Ga0316219_1001878_pt1 | contig 21093 bp, 20 predicted proteins | sample TBH18003PmetaG_FD_203635 | JGI IMG/M metagenome (GOLD analysis project Ga0316219, IMG submission 203635) | Freshwater microbial communities from Trout Bog Lake, Wisconsin, USA - TBH18003P | ecosystem: Environmental > Aquatic > Freshwater > Lake > Hypolimnion/Profundal zone | place: USA... | reverse complement strand
CACCTTTAAAACCGATACTGCCCCGCTGCTGTTGCATATTAATATGGACGCAGGCCACGGCGGAGCATCCGGCCGCTATGACTACCTGAAAGAGATCGCATTCGACTACGCCTTCATGCTCACCCAACTCGGCGTCGTCCCATCGACTTGAGCTGCTGCTTTTCAGAAATGTTATAGTCGGCGAATCAGCAACTAAGTAAGTCAGCACAACACAGAGTAAGAGGGAGAGTGACATGGGATTAGTACCGATGGTGATTGAGCAGACCAGCCGAGGCGAACGCGCCTACGATATATACAGCCGTCTTCTGCGCGACAACATCATCTTTTTGGGCACGCCGATCGACGACAATGTTGCCAACGTCATCATCGCGCAACTGCTGTTCCTGACCAGCGAGGATCCGGAGAAGGACATCCAGCTCTACATCAACTCACCGGGCGGGTCGATAACGGCAGGTCTGGCGATCTACGACACCATGCAGTACATCAAGAACGATGTGCAGACGTTCTGCATCGGACAGGCGGCCTCGATGGGAGCGTTTCTGCTGATGGCAGGGAAAAAAGGCAAGAGGTTCGCTCTGCCGAATGCGCGCATTCTGATCCATCAGCCGTCGATGGGCGGGTTGAGCGGGCAGGCCACTGACATCGACATCCACGCACGAGAGATTCTGCGCATCCGCGAGATAACCAACAAACTAATGAGCAAGTCCACCGGTCAGTCCCTGGATCGGATCGAGCGGGACGTAGAGCGCGACTTCATCATGACTGCGGCACAGTCCAAGGAGTACGGCATCATCGATGACATCATCGATCGCCCGCGAACCTAACTGGTCATTGTCCACTATGCAAACCCCGGCCCAGTTTCGGGGTTTGCATTTGGGGTTGAGTGAGCCCTCCATGGACATAGGGCTACTTGACGCAAATGTCAGCTAGCTGTTCTTTTCAGAGTGATTTTTGTCATTCAGGAGGTAGTACGAAAGTGTGTACCCGAAAAGGGGTATCTCGGTGACTTCCGTGTAGTGGGCGTGAACGAATTCGGGTGTAGACTTTAAGAGTTCCCGGTACGCCGGTACATATCCAGGAGTGGGCGCAACCATGAAAACGTCTCGCGGTTCAGACGAATCGCTTCGTTGCTCGTTTTGCCACAAATCACAGGACGCGGTAGCGAAACTCATCTCTTCGCCGTCTGACTATCCCCGCGCCTACATCTGCGATGAGTGCGTGGGGGTGTGCAACTCGATCCTTGAGGACGACCGTGGCGAGGCGCTGCCGGGTACTTCGCCGGCGCAACTTCCTAAGCCGCAAGAGGTGAAGGCATTTCTGGATGAGTATGTGATTGGGCAGGACCAGACCAAGAAAAAACTGGCAGTGGCCGTCTATAACCACTACAAACGCATCCAGATGAACAAGACGCGCAACAATGATGTGGAACTGACCAAGTCGAATATCTTGCTAGTAGGGCCAACGGGTTCGGGTAAAACACTGCTTGCTCAGACGCTGGCCAAGATGCTGGACGTTCCGTTCGCGATTGTAGACGCGACCACACTGACCGAAGCCGGGTATGTGGGAGAGGATGTCGAAAACATTATTCTGAAGCTCCTCCAGGCCGCCGAGGGCGACGTAACGCGTGCTCAGAGCGGAATTATCTATATCGACGAGATTGACAAGATTGGACGCAAGGACGAGAACCCCTCCATTACACGCGACGTATCGGGTGAGGGCGTGCAGCAGGCATTGCTGAAGATTCTGGAAGGCACGGTGGCAAATGTGCCGCCACAGGGTGGACGCAAACATCCACACCAGGAGTTTACCGCGGTTGATACAACGAATATATTGTTCATCTGCGGGGGAGCTTTTGTTGGACTGGAGAAAGTAATCGGACGGCGCATTGGCAAGAAGTCCTTGGGCTTCCGTGCCGTAGCGGATCCGGATGCGAAGGAAGGCGATGTAACGCCAATCCGGGCACAGAGGGACTGCGAACTGTTGCGCCAGGCCGAACCACAGGACCTGCTGAAGTATGGGTTGATTCCAGAGTTTGTCGGGCGGTTGCCAGTACTCGGCATTTTGGACGAACTAGATGAGTCAGCACTGATCGAGATCCTGACCAAACCCAAAAATGCGATTCTGAAGCAATATGCCAGGCTGTTTGATTATGAAGGCGTAAAAGTGATCTTCACTGATGATGCGGCCAAAGAGATTGCGCGCGAGGCGTTGCAACGTAAGGTGGGAGCGCGCGGCCTGCGCATGATCCTGGAAGAGCTGATGCTGGACCTGATGTACTATGTGCCCGGCAACAAAAAAACAGGCGACCTGACGATCACAGCGGATATGGTGAAGAAGCACAGCCTAACCCTGATGACTCTACTTGAGAAGGCCGGGTAGTATGTTGCTGGTCAAGGCTATTCAACATACCTCATTATCGCTCTGTAGGCGCTGCGTGGGTGAGCGTCTTTAGGGTTGAAGCAATGCATATTTGTCGATGAGTTACCAAAGGGTGTGGGATGAATCGGCATACAAGCATTACAATCACCTGAAGCGTAGTCCGCAGTGAGCGCCGCCAGGCAGTGGCGGACACGCCATATGGAGAAAGACATGGCCAACCAAACCAAAACCATTTTGACCGGCGCAACCCGGAAACTGCCCATGATGCCGATCCGGGACATGGTCATCTTTCCCCATATGATGACTCCGTTCGTAGTGGGACGAGCTTCCAGCGTACGTGCGCTTGAGGAAGCATTGAATGGCGATCGCAAGATATTTCTCGCAACCCAGCACGACGCATCGGTCGACGAGCCAAGCCCAGACGACATATACGAGACCGGCACCATCGGCAACATCGTCCAAAACGTACGCATGCCCGACGGCAACATCAAAGTTCTGGTGGAGGGAGTGGAGCGGGCTCGATCGGCAGAAGTAAGCGACGACGACGGATTCTTTGTTGCCACTGTGCGTACAGGCAAAACTACTCTGGAGATGACACCCCAGGTTGAACAACTCATGCAGCGCGTGCATACCCTCTTTGAGCAGTATGTAAAGCTACAACAGACTTTGAATCATGAGACCATGGCAGCCAGCGTGCGCATGGATGAGCCGGCCAAACTGGCTGACACCATTGCTGCGAATCTGCAGCTATCCATCGATGAAAAGCAACAGTTGCTGGAAGTCTTTGACCCGGAAACTCGTCTGGCTCGCGTGGGCGATGTGTTGGATGTAGCCATTGAAAAGCTGAATATGGACCGCACTATCCAGTCGCGCGTGAAGCGGCAGATGGAGAAGGCGCAGAAAGAGTACTACCTGAACGAAAAGATCAAGGCCATCCAGAAGGAACTGGGCCGTGGCGAGAAATCCGAGTTCGACGAACTGAAGAAAAAAATCGAGACCGCGGGCATGCCCAAGGATGTCGTCGAGAAATCCTTGCAGGAGCTGCGCAAGCTGGAGGCGATGCCTCCCATGTCGGCCGAATCCACTGTCTCACGCAACTATCTGGACTGGCTGCTGGCAGTGCCCTGGAAGAAGCGATCCAAGGAAATTCGATCCATCGAGCACGCTGAGAAGATCCTCAACTCCGACCATTATGGACTGGAGAAGATCAAGGAGCGCATCCTCGAATTTCTCGCTGTACGCCAGTTGGTCAAGAATCCGAAGGGTTCGATCCTCTGTTTTGTCGGACCTCCGGGCGTTGGTAAAACCAGTCTCGGCATGTCCATTGCCAAGGCTACGGGCAGGAAGTTTGTCCGTCTAAGCCTGGGCGGCGTGCGCGATGAGGCGGAGATTCGCGGTCATCGTAGAACCTACATTGGCGCATTGCCGGGGCAGATCATCCAGTCCATGAAAAAGGCTGGAACCAAGAACCCGGTCTTCATGCTCGACGAGATCGACAAGATGGCTTCAGACTTTCGGGGCGATCCGGCGAGCGCACTGCTGGAAGTTCTGGACCCAGAGCAGAACAGCTCGTTCCAGGACCACTATCTAGACGTGGAGTACGACCTATCAAGCGTGTTGTTTGTAGCCACTGCCAATGTGCTGCATACGATACCAGGAGCCCTGCAGGACCGCATGGAGATTCTTCGGCTACACGGCTATACCGAACTGGAAAAGATGGAGATCGCCAAGCAGTATCTGGTACGCAAGCAGCGCGAGGCCACTGGGCTCACCGAGCAGCAGATTGTCTTCGAGGACGACGCGCTGCGGTCGATTATCCGCGGATATACGCGCGAGGCAGGTGTGCGAAACCTGGAGCGCGAGATTGGCAATGTCTGCCGCAAAGTGGCGCGCAAGGTGGTCGAGAGCAGTGCAAAGCATCGTGAGCTGCTGAGCGGGGAGAATCTTGGCGATTTACTGGGCGTGGCCAAGTTCCGCGACTCACAGGTGCATGAGAAGAGCGAGATTGGCCTTGTGACTGGCCTCGCATGGACCGAAGTAGGTGGTACGCTGCTGCAGACCGAGGTGCAGGTGTTGGACGGCAAAGGCAAACTGACGACCACAGGACAACTGGGCGACGTAATGCAGGAGTCGGCGCAGGCCGCTCTCAGTTATGTCCGGTCGCGAGCGCTGTATCTCGGCCTGGGCAAGGAGTTCTATCGGCATGTAGATATTCATGTGCATGTTCCCGAGGGCGCGATTCCAAAGGATGGACCATCGGCTGGCATTACTCTAGCTACAGCACTAGTCAGTGCACTGACCAAAATCAAAGTACGGCGTGATATTGCAATGACTGGCGAGATTACACTGCGCGGTAAGGTTTTGGCCATCGGCGGATTGAAGGAGAAGCTGTTGGCGGCGCATCGTGCGGGCATCTTCGAGGTGATTGTTCCCGCGGACAATCGCAAGGACATGTCCGACATGCCGGAACTTCTAAAGACCGAGATGAAGCTGCACTTCGTGGAACAAATGGACGAGGTGCTGCAGATCGCTCTGGAAGAGAAGCTGCCCGAACTGAAAGAAGAGACTCTTGAAGTTCTGGCCGCTGCGATGCCACCGATGCTTCCCGCGACCCAGCCCGGAGCGCCCCAGTAGAATAGCGTGCATACTTAGCTTTTGCGGGCTCGGACTTTGACCTTTATGAGCTTGCTAGACTCGGCGACCGGTAACTAAGTGCAGGACGAGCGAGATCACTGCAAATAGCAGAAGCAGGTGGATGAGAAAACCTGCTGTATGGAACATCAAGAAACCACCGATCCACAACGCAACCAGAACAACCGCCAAAATAAGAAACATGGTCAAATCCTCTTCCTTACGTCAAACTACGTGCGTCGAGGCACGTTCACAACTCGAATAGTAAGAGACGCATAAGGAAGAACGCGTTGCTTGGCGCACTACAATTTCTGAAGATAGAAGCTGGATGAATGATGTGTTTTAGTTGCTATCGATTACCTCCGGCGATGGATGGTATCAGCATGATTTCGTCGCCATCCTGGAACGCGTAGGTATCTCCGCCGAGGAATCGGATGTCCTCGTCGTTGATGTAGATGTTAATAAACTTCCGCAGCTTGCCGTTTTCGTCCTTGATCTGGGTGGCGAGCGTGGGAAAGGTGTGGTCGATCTCGGCGAGCAGCGCGGGTAGGTTTGCAGCTTTTGACTCGAACTGCTTGCGGCCGTCGGTGTGCCGGGTGAACGCGGTGGGTAGCACAATTTGGATGGACATTATTCGACTCTCCTTCAAGTTCGGCGGTGCAATAAAACCCAACCAATGCAAATAGCCAATACGGTGATTATTCCCCTACGGCTTCGCTCCGGGTCAGAATGACAACTTCAATTTTATCCGGCGACCTCGCCCCCATTTGTTATGTCGTGGAGTACGAATATGGCGGAAGTTCCATTCGTACATTCCCGGTACCCCTGCCCTTATTTTCGTAAAGTATTCGAAACAAAAGGAAAAGTATATGTACCGGGGGTATACCGCCTATGGGGAGTTATATACGAATTTGATCAATCCGAACTATGTTTCATGCCCTCTTTCTCGATCTGTTCTATTTAAATTGTACCGGTTGGAGCATAACTAGTATGCCAAGTATTTTTAGGTATTAAGTTGTTTGGATTGAGTTGGTTGAGTGGATTTTGGTGGGTTGAGCCCCTTGACAAGGAAAAGCGGTGATCAGGGGGCACTAAACAGGGAACGGCAAAGGCAAGGACAGAAGCAGATTCCGTTCAGGAATCACAAACAAGGCTACGGCCAATACAGAGATTCTGGCTGCGCCTGAATGACGAGCGGAAAATGGCAACCCACCCATAACGATGAAGTTGTCATGGAAGTGGCACATGGCAAAAGCTCTAGTCGTGGGCTGGGGGCGGGGGCGGCGCAGTGGAGGAAGGGACGGGTTTGCCGTCGGCGGTGTTGGGCTCCATCAGCTCGACACGGGTTCCATCGGGATCGAAGAGGCTAAGCTGACGCTTGCCGTTGTGGCCAACATGACGTTCGCCGAGTGGCTGGTCGTAGCTCTTGATGGCGGGACGGGCCTGTAGCGATGCGATAGCGGCGGCCAGGTCGGGAACAAGGAGTGCGACGTGGTTGCTGGTGCCGAATGTGGCGGGCAGGGAGCGGTAGAGCATGAGCTCGACGTAGTCGGTTCCGTCAGGGACGCGCATGTTGATCCAACTGAGCTGGGTGGGGCTGCCGCTGCCACGCCAGAACTCCTGAAAGCCGAGGATGTTGCCGTAGAAATCGAGGGCGCGCTGGGTGTTCCCCACCAGGAAACCGGCGTGGTAGATGCGATCAGAGACGCGCGTGGGCGAGAGGAACTTGCCTGCTCCCTGTGCCTCCACGCTGGTGGGCTGCGGCTGCGAGAACTCGATCTGCGTGCCGTCGGGGTCATGTACGGAGAAGACCAGGTCGCCGGTGCCGGTACGGCTGGCGCGTGGCGGGACGGCGACGCCCTTGGTGGCCAGATATACGCGCATCAGCTCGATGTCGTCGGTGAGGAAGCAGAGGTGGCTCATGAAGTTTTTCGGATCAGCTTGCGCGGGACGGTCGCTGAGTAGCTCGACGTACTGATGGTCGTTGACCTTGAGGAAGGCGACGCTTGTGTCAGTGGAGTTGGGCTTCCGGCGATCGTAGGAGATGTCGAGGCCGAGCAGGTTGTGCCAGAAGACCATGGCCTTGGGCATGTCGGAGACGTAGTAGGCAACGTGGGAGATGCCGGTGATGCGCGGGCGGGTTGGTGCGGCTGTTTGCGCCAAGCAGCAGTTGGCGAGGAGAAGTGCGATGAGGAGGGATGAGGGGAGGCGCATGGGTGTTGTTCTGAGTAAAGCATAATCTCATGTCTCAACAGCGAGACATGGGGCACCCAATTTAGTGAACTATTTCAGAGATCTGGGCACCTGCCTGTCGAGCTGCGCTCGATAACCCACCCTAGCGGTGATAAAGCTGCCGCTAGAATGGGGCACCCGGATTGGTGGTTCGGCGCGCTTCTATCTCCACATGAAGTAGAAGCCGGGGGCCTGGTCGAGGAGCTTGGAGGGGTTGGGGAAGAGGTCGGTGGAGTCGTCGGAGAGCAGGGCGAGGAGTCCTTTCTTGTCGGCGGCGGGGCGTTCGATGGTGGGCTCGCCGGAGATACCTACCGAGTTGGCGGTGTCCATGAGGGCGACGCGGAAGCCGCCGATCTTGTCGATGAGGCCCAGCGGCAGCGACTGCTGGCCGGTCCAGACCTGGCCGGTGGCCAGTGGGCGGATCTTGTCGTCGGTGGTGTGGCGGCCAGTGGCGACGTCGTGGATAAACTGGCCGTACATGTTGTCGACCACGGACTGGAAGTAGGCCTGCTCTTCGGGCGTCATCTCGCGGGTGGGATCGCCCGCGTCCTTCAGCGTGCCGGCGTGGATGATGACACTCTTCATCTTGGCCCACTTCAACAGGTCGCCATAATTGGTCCACTCCATGATGACGCCGATGGAGCCGACGACCGATGCGTCGTTAGCATAGATTTTGTCGCATCCGCTGGCGATGTAGTAGGCGCCGGATGCCCCGACGGACTCGACCGAAGCAATGATCTTCTTGTTCTTCTCGTGGCGAACACTGACGACCTCGTTGTAGATTTCCTGGCTGGCGGCGGCGCCACCACCGGGCGAATTGATGTGCAGGATGATGGCTTTGATGGAGGAGTCGTCGCCAAACTTGCGGATCTGTGTGTCGATTTTGTCGGCATCGAGGATGGCACCGTCGAGGTCGATGACACCGATGCGGGAGCCGCTAAGGCCGTCGATGGAGGCGGAGTCGCCGCTGACGCTCTTGACGATGCCCCATACCATGAGCGTGAGCAGGAGAACGACGACGGCCAGCGAGCCTCCGATAATGGATACCCAGAACCAGGCGGAGTGACGGCGGCGCGGTGGTTGGGAGTATGCGGGATACGGCGTGCCCTGCGTGTAGGGCGAGGGTGGAGCGTAGGAGTAAGGCGGCGTTGCAGGCGGTGGGGTGGGCGGCATGGCGGGCAGGTGGGTAGTCTCTGGCTGTGCGGGCGGGGGGGTAGGGATATCTTCCGGCATAAATTGCAGTTTAGACTATTAATACCCTGTGATTGCAGCGAACTTTATGCTTTGCAGACGGCAAAGGTCGCTGACTGAGAATTGGTACGAAGAAAATGCGAGTCGCAGAGGGGAGCTGATGCGGCTAATCTGGCTGATGTACCGTCCTTATATGCAACGGACAGAGATCGTTCTATTGCGCATAGGATACGCATGCACAGCCACCGTGTAATGGATGCGGGGCTGGAACGGCAACGCTGAGGAATGATGGCGACACCGCAGTTGAGCATTGTGATTCCGGCGTACAACGAGAGCGCGCGCATTGAGCGGACGCTGCAGCGGGTGATGGAGTGCGTCCGGCAGCAGGGATGGGATGCGGAAGTGCTGGTGGTGGATGACGGTTCGCAGGACCGGACGGTGGAGATTGTGCGTGGCTGGATGGAGCGGGAGCCACGGCTATTTCTGGTACAGAATAATGGCAATCGGGGCAAGGGCTACAGTGTGCGCAACGGACTGCTACAGGCCACGGGCGAAGTGGTGATGTTTACTGATGCCGACCTCTCTGCTCCGATGGAAGAGGCAGAACGGCTGATGGCGGCGATTGCGGAGGGCGCGGATGTGGCGATCGGGTCGCGCTGGATGGACCGCGCTCGGCAGACGCTGCACCAGCCGCTGTATCGCTGGTTCTTTGGGCGCTGCTTCAACTGGGTTACACGTACGGTAATGGGGCTTCCGTTCAAGGACACGCAATGCGGGTTCAAAGCATTCAAGCGAGGGGCGGCACAGGTTATTTTTCGGTTGCAGCGGATCGAGCGCTGGGGTTTCGATCCGGAGATTCTGTTCATCGCGCGCAAGCTGGGCTACAACATTCGCGAGGTCGCCGTGACCTGGGGACACGATGATCGCAGCCGTATGAGCTACCTGAGGGACGGCATGAAGATGTTGGAGGAGATCGCGGCGATCCGGATCAACTCGCTTGCGGGACGGTATGACCGCGATATAGCTGCGCTGAAGGACACGAGCACGATGGTGACCGCTCCAGTCAAGGTGGAGAAGGCCAGTCCGAGCGCTTAGGGAAAGTGTCAGGGAGCCGGGTTGGCAGCGCGAGGGGCGTAGGGTTCGACCGCGAGCAGTGTGGAGAGCATGACGCGCTCATTCTCTGAGAACTGTGCTCGGAAGTTGGGAGAGTTGACGGTCAACTGGCGCTGCTCCGGGGACATCTCTCTGAGGTCGAGTATGACGCGAGCCATGACGCGGCGGCGCGGCACGGGAAGTGCGTTCAACTGCTGCACTGCGTCTCGCCACTGCTGACGTTGAGGCGGGGTGAGGCGCTCGAGGGCCTCGTTGCGGTCGAGCATGCGGTTGCGCTGTTGCGGATCCATGTTGTAGAGCCGACCCAATTCGTTGAGTTCATGCTGCTGAACCTGCGATGGGAGTTCGCGAAAGCCTGGCTCATCTTGCAGGGCTCGCTGCTGTTCAGGGAGCGAAAGATTGTTGTGATTGTCCATCCATTGCTGTAGATGTTCCTGGTTCTGGGCTGGTTTGGCAGCGATATTCGGACCAGGCCGGACGGCCGGATTCGGCTGGGTACGTTGAGCCCTTGGAGCTGGGGGAGGAGGCGCGGATTTAGGTGCGCGCGCGAACACCGGCGCAGAGGCAAACAGCAGAGCAGATGCCGTGCCAAGAACGAGCCGGGATGGAAGATACCATTTCATGATGGAAGCAGAGCGCCTTGTGAAACTCAAATGAGAAACTGTTGCGGATCAACCAAGGTCGATGTACTGCGATTGAAAGTCTTGCCAGGGTAGAAACCTGCAAATCACGCTTGTACTCGCCGAATTCCCGTGCTGAGATGAAGTCTACTGCCCGTTGCAATAACCGTCTAATGCTATTTTTCGAAGCTGTGAGTTTGGCCCCTCCTGGCCTCTCGCATTACGAGATAACAGGCAATATTCATGATGCTAATCTAGCTGCGAGGCAACGATAAGTCAGAGCTGCCAGCGGGTGCGTTGTCCTGCAGGAGCTGATCCATCTGTTGCAACGCCTGTTCATTCTTATCAAAGTTCTGGAGATCGTTGACGGTGGCGGACGCTAAAACCGAGTGGGGGTGCTGGAAGTTGGCGATGCCGATACTACCTCCTCCCGCGATTAACACCAGGACCATGGCGGCGGCAAGCATGGGTCGGAACTGACGTCCTGTATTGAAGAGAAGACGCGATCTGAGCTGCTCGAACCAACCGGCGGCGGGGGCAGATTGCATCTCGCGAAGGCGGACCGCCAGCTTCTGGTCGAAGTAGGGTGAGATGGCGGGTGCCTGCCATGTATCCAGCAAATCGAGGGTGGAGTGTAGCGAGGAGAGCTCCAGCGCACAGGCAGAGCAGACGGCTATGTGAGCGCGCGCGGCGGAGTTTTGGGGCGCGGCTGGGTCCAGGAGCAAAATAGGGAGTGCGGCTTTACAAGTTTTGCAGTTCATCGGGTTACTTCCTTTCCTTCGTCGACGCATCGTGTAGCAGCCTTGCACGTCTCTCTGTGTGAAGCGGGCGGCAGTTGCACCGCCGGTGTTCGGTGAATCAGGCTTCTGGAAAATGGACGAGAAGCCGGGGTAAAAAGTTCCTTTTATACAAACTCCTTCAGTTTTTCGCGCAGCGTCTGGTAGGCGCGAAAGAGTAACGATTTGGTGGCGGACTCGCTGAGCTTGAGCACGTCTCCGATCTGCTTGTAATCCATACCTTCGTACTTGTGCATAAGTACAGCCATGCGTTGCCGTTCTGGAAGCTCGAGCACATGCTGCCTAATCGCGTTGAAACGTTCTCGCCGGAGCAGACTATCCTCTGCACTGATTGTGGTATCGGCAACATCGGGTGTGGTTCCGGTGTCGGGGTCCGTCTGATCCAGGTAGATGGTAGAGGCTACTCGTTCGTGGCGGTTGTCGCGTGCGTAATTTACGCCAAGGTTGGTTGCGATGCGGTAGAGCCAAGTGCTGAAGCGTGCCTCTGCGCGGTAGGTTTCGCGCGAACGGTAAACACGCAAAAAGACCTCCTGGGCAAGCTCCTCCGCGATTGCCTGGTTGTGCACCATGCGGTACATAAAGTTGACGATCGGCCTGCGGTACTTCTGGATGAGGAAGTCGAATCCAGACATATTACCGGCACTTAGCTCCAGCATGATGGTGGAGTCTTCCATCTCGGCAAAGTGCGCGGAACCTTGCGCGACGACAGGCTTCAATGCGCCCTCAATAAGCCCGGGATTAACCGCCAAGGTAGCCATATCCTGCGAAACCCCATTTTCGCGGTCGGGTTGCGCGGAATCGGCGAAATCCTGCGTAAATTCGTCGCCGAACAGGTCTACCCTTTCTGACTCTGGAAGGGCATCCAAAGCAACATGCTGGGGCATTCCGGCGTGATCGGAGGACGGGGTGTGCGGATGACCCGGATTATGCGACGGAGGTAACATCTGGCTTGCCTATTGTACTTGGCGGTGCAAGCACAGGCGAAGACAAGTAGACCGGCTAGTACCGCAGCTTGACGCCGTGTATGCTGGATGTGTACTGTGTTGCCTCCAGCGCGGTGCCGGGCGCATAACTCAGCGGTAGAGTGCCACCTTCACACGGTGGAAGTCGTAGGTTCGAATCCTGCTGTGCCCACCACTTACCAATTCTAAGACATCCAATAAAGTCCAAGGAATCCAGACAAGCCGCTGAAATATCAGCGGTTTTTGTCTTTTTGCGTCCAATGGTGTATTGTGGAAGCCAAGTTCCCCTGGGGGCATCTCTGGGGGCACGCAATTGAGAAATTGGGGGCATTCTAGCCTTCAGCCGAGTGAGGTAGTGACAATGGCATTGACCGATACGGAAATTCGCCGCTCAAAGCCCGCCGAAAAGGCGTACAAGCTCTTCGACAGTGGTGGGCTGCATTTACTGGTCACGCCTTCAGGGGGTCGTCTGTGGCGCTGGAAATACCGTTTCGAGGGCACAGAGAAACAGTTGGCATTGGGCAGTTACCCCGCGCTCTCCCTTGCCGATGCGCGTGAGCGCCATGCTAAGGCTCGCAAGCAGCTCTCTGACGGCATTGACCCGATGGCCGAACGCAAGGCCGAGAAAACCGCTGTACTGGCCTCCACGGAACACACCTTCCAGAAGATCGCCGAGCAATGGCTAGAGCACTGGCGGGGGAACAAGAGCGCCCGCCATTCAGAGACAACCCGGAACCGCCTCAAAGTGAACGTCTACCCTATCCTGGGCGATAGGCCCATCGCAGAAATTGAACCGATGGAGCTTGTCCAGCTTGCCAAGGGCATTGAGTCCCGTGGGGCCTCAGACATGGCAAAGCGGATTTTGCAGATCGTGGGGATGGTGTTCCGCTATGCCGTGGCACACGGCTACTCCAAGCGCAACCCCGCCGCCGAGATTCGGCCCTCGGACATCCTGAAACCCACCCGCAAGATAAACATGGCCCGGATCGACGCCAAAGAGCTTCCTGCCCTGCTCCGCGCCATAGAGGTCTATGAGGGACGGCAACTGACGCGGCTTGCCATCAAGTTCATGGCGCTTACCTTTGTCCGCACCAGCGAACTGATTGGCGCACGTTGGGAAGAGTTCGATATTGACGCACGGCGCTGGTCAATTCCCTCAACCCGGATGAAGATGAAGACGCCGCACATCGTCCCTTTATCCCTCCAAGCAGTCGAAGTGCTTGAGCTTTTGCGGACAATATCCGGCAATCGTGAGCTTCTTTTCCCCGGCGAACAGGACTCCAATAAGCCCATGTCCAACATGACGATACTGAAAGCATTGGAGCGGATGGGTTACAAAGGCCGCATGACCGGCCACGGCTTCCGTGGGCTGGCCTCGACAATCCTGCACGAGCAGGGGTATAACCACGACCATATCGAACTGCAACTTGCTCATGCCCCGCGAAACGCCGTCAGCGCAGCCTACAACCACGCCCTCTACCTTGAACCACGGGCAATTATGATGCAGGATTGGGCCGACTTCTTGGAGCGCACGCAGCGCGGAGGCAAGGTCTTGTCCTTTCGCGGCTCGGCGGCATAGCGTCTGTACTCTACTGCCGCGATGGAAGCATTGCGCCAACATCCCGCAGTTTTCTGGCCACAGCTTCGGCGAAGTCATCCACTCCAGGCTGAATGGCTTTCCGGGCCGCACCCAACTCCCTGATTATCTCGCCTTGCCGTTCAGTCTCTACTCTTCCGTAGCTCATGAAGGTGGTCAGAGGCTTTTCATGGCCCAGGTTCTGACTCCAAGCCTTGAACTCTTCGGGCGTTTTGCATCGTTCCTGGCCAAGCCGGACCAGCGTGTTCCTGAAGCTGTGCGGATTGAAGTACGGCAGATCGGCGCGCTCGAACGCCTCACGAAAGACCTTGCGGATCGGCTCGGCAGTGCTCCAGTGCGCTTTTTCCAATCCAGCCGCTTCAAACTGGAGAGTCGCTCCCAACGCAACGCGGGTCGCCGGGAAGAGCGGATCGTCGTTGCCCCATAACTTGTCTTCCCGCAGGAATCGCACCCATTCCACCACAATGTGCCGGAAATCATCGCCCACGGGAAAGAAGAAGGTGTAGAACGTCTTGCTGAATTTCGTCTTCACCTCTCGCGCATCCTGATAGACGCCGTTCGCGGTTAGGTCCACATGCTTCAGCTTCATCGAGGCAATGGCGCTGTCCCGCGCTCCGGTTAGAAGCGTGAAGGCGATCAGGGCGCGGTCGCGGCGCTCAATCTCGTTCCCGCCCGGCATCATCTCAATTACTCGCCGCACTTGCTCCAGTGTCGGCGCTTTCTTTTCCCGCTGGGCTGTGGCAACACGCGTATCCTTGTCGGACAGGTTGAAGTATTTGGCATCGGAATACTGAAGTCGCGCCTTGTAGCCCGGCTGTCCTGCAAGCCAGAAAAAGAACTGCTTCAACTGGGTAAGCGTGGCGTGCAGGGTCGCCTTGCTCAACCTCTTCCCGGAACGCTGCCCCATTTGCTCGGCCAGTTGCCACTTGAACGCCTTTGCCTGCTCGTAGTGAAATTTTTTGAAGTCCCGGTAGTGTGTGTACTCCTCGAACCGGCTCAGCGCCTTCGCGACGGCGTCCACCGTAGGCTCGCTGTGCCCCTCGGCTTCTTTCAGATAGACGAAGTATTTGCGCTTGATTCGCTCATTTTCCGGGCTATGTTTCGTCATGGTTTCATCTCCCTATCCCAAGTCACTGTTTGCGCTGGGTTCGTTACTATCGTTAACGTGTCGCGGTGCCTCCGTAAACGTGATGTCCAATTTCCGCTGAATTTCAGCTAACTTCGCCATGCTGGCGCGCTGGAAAAGCATCCCTCCGCAGTCCGGGCAGATGCCCTCCAGTTTGCCGAATGTCTCCGTGATCGGGGTGTAATCGGCCATGTCACCATCGGGCCGCTTTGGCGCTCGGCATCGCACGCAGTAGATTTCTCCGGGCAGGCACGGCTGCTTGTTTTTTGTCCGGCGCGCCTGGAGATATGCGCGAAGGTCCCGGCCAAGGATCAGCATCGGGCGCATTTGGTCACTGGTCGGCAGCCCCACCTTCACCCATGCGCGCACGGTATTTTTGTGGATGCTAAAGAGACGAGCGATCTCTTCCACCGTGTAGTTGCGATGGGTTTTCACCAGCCGGTTATTGGGGCGGCGCTTGCGCATGGAGTTGCCCGCCCTACGCCACGGCCTTGCGGGCCGCTTCCAGTTGCGTCACCAGCTCGCGAATCTCCGCGTCCGGTTTCCCGGCGATCCGGGCAGCGTTGAGCGCCGCCACCTCGCTGGCGGGCCACCCAACGGATCGCCCGCCCAAGCTCACCGGATGGGTGAATACGCCTTGGGTAATGCGCAGGTAGATGGTGCTCCGGGAAAGTCCCGTGCTTGACAGAATGGCAGGAAGTCTCAGAATCGTATGCGTCATCGCTGCACCTCGTTTGGCGTTGTTGAACTGTCACCATTACGAGGGAGATGGGGCACTAGCCTGCAAGCTAGCTCGCGCACAGCCGCATCATTATTGGGTTTTATGGAATGTCGAGATAGCCCACCTAATACGCAGAACGGCCTAACTTTTGGTGTTTTGGTTTTGGATGCAATATCTGCTTAACACGCGAGACGGAGATGCCTTCTATTTCAGCGACGGTCTTCAGGAATGCCTTGTTGCCTCTGTCCTTTTCCGCCTGCACTTGCTTCTTGATCCTTGCCCGTCGTTGCGTTGCCGATTTCTCATCTCCCGCACCCGCGATAGGCTTATCTACCAGCCGAACCAACGTCTGCTTATCCAGCTTGAAACCTATACCCTCAAGCGTCAGAACGTCGGCCAATTCGATCGAATGACCAGCCAGCCTGAGCGTCAGTCCGCCATCGGCCACCAGTACCAAGTGACTTGATTGTTTCTTGCCTTTGAACAACCCAACTTCCCAGCGTCCAACAGATCTATCGCCTGTATCAGGACGGCGCAAGCCGAGCAGGTTGGCGAGAAGATCGGCAATCGCGAGCCCGGAGCACTGCCACTGTTCGAGCAGGCTTGCCGGTATAGGAACGCGGTTAATGTCATCCCGCTTGTCGCATACAGTGAAGGATGCTGGACCACGCATATCATCGGTCAGCGTATACACCCGCATTACGCATTCCTGTTCGCAGCCAGGGCACACCGCACTAGAGGCCGGGCGCGCCTTCACGAGCAGTTTGTGCGACTTCATAGCCGCAACGGCCTGTGCAGGCCAATCGCTCAGTTCCTGCTCAATAATCAGAACTGGCTCTCCCCTGCTCGCACCCAATCTCCCGAGCAGCTCGGAGAGCGCCTCTTCCGGCTTCATGCCTCAACCGGCTCCACCGCTCCGGTCGTCGGCAATGTCTCCGTTGGGTCCTGTAGTTCAATCCCGGAGGCGACCAGCATATCTCTCAGCTTTAGATCCAACTCGTCGTACTTCAGTGAACAAGAGTTGGGATACGTGATGCGAATTGGTTGCATCTTTGGACGCTTCGCGTTATCCAGCACTACCGAGGCACCAAGCTCGACCTGGGTGACATGGTAGAGCGGCAAGGCGACGCCAATCTTGTCGAGCAGGTCGTAAATCGCATCTGCTTTGACGGACGTATCCGCTTCCAAGGTTACGCGGTCGCCCCGCTTCAGTCTGGACGAAAGCCTTAGACTCTTGACTACCACACTCTGAATACCGCTGCCCACGTCATAGACGAACTGAAAGCTCCTGTGACGCAGCGGGTTTAGATCATAAACTCGCTCATCCTTCGGGTCAGGTGGCAGGCTGGGCAGCTTGAGCATTGTCGTGGCAAACATCGACTGCAACGGCTCGATTGCCTTCCTGGAACCGCGAAAGTTCAGATCTAGCGAGCCGTCCTTCTGGGAGTAAACATAGACCACCTCAAAAGCGGGGGTGTGCGGTCGGCGTCCAAACTCTCCGTCCACCCATTCAACGGCCTGTTGCGAGTAGTCCTCGGGATACGCGAATGCATAATCCCTGTCGCCACGACGGAAAAGCTCCACTACGCAGTTCTTGCCGCGACCCTCGGTGTGATGGAAGTAGCCACCAATCAGATTGGCCAATTCGATCCGGCTAGCCGGGTCCAGCGATAAAGGCTTGTGGGGCAGGTTCTTCCGCTTGCGCCAATAGGACAACGAATCGGCGTGATCGAAGTGGGTTGCCCCTCTCCAGAATTCGGCATGGTCAAGGAAGGTGACCATGGCCCTCTCGTAGTGATTGGCGAGCTGCGAGAGTTTCTCAACGAATTCTGTGTATGCCTCAGGCTCTGCCCGCAACTGCCATTCAGCCTCATCCATGATCGCGAGCGAGCCCCTCTCGCTGCTCATGTCGAAAATCTCTAGAAGCTCAGCATCCATTGGGTTGCGCTGGTCTTCCGGCAACTCCAACCAGGCCGCAAATAGCGTGTCCGGCTGCGTGTCCTTTAGGGTCGCAAAATCCAGATTGTCGAGCGCCCCGTGCCTTGCAAAATAGCGGGCGAGTAGAGCATTCGGCATCTGGCGAAAGAAGTCTTTGGTCGAGTATTGGCGCACCATGCGTCCCTCTGTTGGCATGGAGTAGTGTCAACACCATTGGATGAAACCGGACGGTGCTGTACATTACAGCATGTCAGCAGTATAGCCGAGCGTCACAGTCTTTTCAGCGCGAGCTTTCTCCGCCGATAGCAGCGTCCGAGCCTCTTGGAGCGTGTAGGCATCAAATTTCCGCTGTCTACGCTTACCGCTGGCATCAATCCATGAACCCCACCAGCCCGGCCTGTCTTTCCGCGTGTAGATACCGTCACGATCCTTAACTTTTCCGCGTGGCATGGTGTTCCCCTTCCTTAGCCGTAAGAGTTGGTTCTTCTATTTCACACTTCCTGATTTGTGCAGGTGATAAAGGTTTCTGGCGTATTCATTGCGTTTGGCGCGTGCTTCGTCGCTGTCTCGAAATGCAGAGATGCGACATTTCTCGCTGCAAAATTGCTGGTGGCGAAATTTCTTGAAAAACCACTTCCCGCAGCGGTTGGCCCGACCTGGTTGACAAACCGCAATTTTCCAAATTGTTCGGGTCTTCACCAACTCAAGAGCGTGCAGCAATACATCCAGCTCATCCAAATGCACGCCTGGAAGATCGTTACGCTTCTTCCCTACTGAACCCCGTCCTGAGTGGGTAACGGCTTTGCTGTTACGTTCCAACTCCGAGTCAGGAGCAGGAACCCACGAAACAGAAAGGGCCAATTTCCCGGAGCGGTGATGAAGAAGCATATGTGGAATTACGGTGTAGTACTACAGACTACAGCGGGGCACAGTCCGCCTACGCGGAGATCAATAATACCCCGCAGCAATATTCCTCATACCAACTGAATAGTTATTATTCTGAATGTGAAAGTGGCGACCGCCCTGATGATTGCTTTTGGGTTACTAGTCCCTATTTCTATGTGGGATCCAGTAGCGGTCTATCGGTAGAACTATATTTTACTCCGTCGTCTACTGTGCCTCCGCAGATCGCATATCCTTCACCGCCAGCTGGCACTATCTACAATTACACCATGACCTCCACGAGCGGTGTTTCTGGATACGCACCGAATGGCAATCTGTTGAACTATACTGATTCGGTGAATGGTACGTGGTACTTCGGAACCACAGGCTACGACTCACTGAATCGGCTGGTGAGTGGGTTTGCCACTACAGGGTCTTATCAGGGGTTGCAGATCACTTTGGGTTATGACAGCTTTGGCAACCGGACCAGCGACATCTATGGCGGGTCTTCAGGCGTATCGTTGCCCACCAGCCCTACCTCACAATACAATGCCAACAATCAGGTAACGGGCGGTTCCCTTGGTTACGATCCAGCAGGCAATGTGACATACGATAATGCCAACCAATATCTCTACGATGGCGAAGGACGCATCTGCGCGGTATATCAAATTCCGATTGCCGGAGTAGGCGGCCAGATGACCGGCTACCTCTACGACGCCGAAGGCAGGCGTGTGGCCAAGGGAACGATTTACTCGTGGACGTGCGATACCACTCAGAATAGCTTCTCACTCACCAACACCTACATCATCGGCCCGACGGGCGAGCAGTTGACCGAAACCGACGGATCAGGTAACTGGCTGCACACCAATGTATTTTCTGCGGGTCAGATGCTGGCCACCTACAGTTACACGGATTCCTCCCACACGGCCACAGATACATATTTCTCGTTTACCGATTGGTTGGGAACCAAGCGTGCCGTAGTCAGCGCAGGCGGCTGCGGGGCTGGCTACATGAGCCTTCCCTACGGCGATAGCCTGACTACTACCAGTCTGCCTGGGTTATCACCATGCCCGGATGACACCGAACACCACTTCACCGGCAAAGAACGGGATGCAGAGAGCGGACTGGACTACTTCGGGGCCAGATACTACGCCAGCAACATGGGACGCTTCATGTCGCCCGATCCGATGCTCATAATGAAACAGAAGATGACCGACCCGCAGCAGTGGAATATGTACAGCTACGTTCGGAATAATCCTCTGCGGATGGTGGACACAAATGGCAAGTGGCCCACAGACATACATAACCAGATCATCGACCGCGCATTCCCTGGGTTGTCTGCTCACCAACGAGACATCTTGAAGTCTGCGAGCGCCGGGATGGATCACTGTATGACTTGCCAGTTAGAAAGCAACAGCTTCCAGCACTCAATGAGGGCACCGGGTCAAGACCCTGGACAGGCAAAACAGGAGGCTGCGGATTTCGTTCACACGGAGGAGCATCTTGCGCAGGATGTTCAGGCTACAAATGGAAGGAACACGAATGGGAACCCGACTCCTTCCGATGTGTCTGACATCAAGGACGGATCGCTGTCACTCTTCGGAAACGCAGCACATACGGTAGCCGATGGAACATCTCCGGCCCATGTCGATGCACAGGGTAATCCGCTGCCCTGGGACCCGTACTCCCCATCGGGAGTAGAGGCACACGAGGCAGCAGAATCCACGATCACGCCAGAGCAAATGAACAATGCTGTGACCGCCCTTCAGGGGGCGTTCCAAACGACCTACGGTCAGGCTGCCGCACAACAGGCTGCGACCCCTCCTCCCCCGCCCCAACAACAGAAGCAGCCTCAGTGAGGGAGCGATGAAAACGACTGGAACTTTAGGACGCTTGTTCGTCGGTCTCATCCTTGGTGCGCTGACGGTCGGACTAATCAGCTTCTGTGCAGCGAAGCTGCCTTACAGTCCCACCAGAGAGCAAATCACGGACGCTGCTTCTGTACCAGGTGCGCTGATCGCTCAGATCGTTTACCCGGAGGGCGTACATACCGGGAAGGGCGCTCCGCGATGGGGAACAGTATTCCTGTGCTCTGGCGTCCTGTTCTACACGGTCGTGTGGTTCGTCATCCTGTCGATAGCGGTTCGCTTACGGGGCCGCCGGAAAGCTCTCGGCACGTAGAGGTCGTCCCTCTGGGGGCGGCCTTGGTGCGTCTGGGGCTTCCATCGGGAACCGTGGCGACCGAGACAAAAAGCAACGCTGCTTCGCATCGGCTGAATAGGGACACGCCACCCCTGCCAGGGTTGCCGCAGGGATACCGAAAGTATCTCTGGGGATACCGGACAGGAGCGCCTCGGGCCGGCCGAAAACAAAGCCGTTCTGGGGTTGCTTTTCGCGGCGAGGAGCCCTTACGCTGGAGCCAGCGTAAGTGGCCACCCGCTGGCCGCTGACGCGCCGTACCCTCCGCTCCGGCATCCGTAAAGGCTCTCCGCTTCGCTCCGCCCGCTGCGGCGGCGCTGGCGCGGCCTTGACCGATGCCTCCGCTGCGGGTGTTTTTCATCTATGAGAAGAATGTCTTCTTCTCTGTTCTCACAAGAACAGGAAGGCACTGTGTGCGGCCCGGCATCGAATCCCCATCGAAGTTCTTCCCGACACGGCGTCAGCGATAGGCTTCGCGGCGGTGCTTGACGCCGGTGACTTCGACGGCATCGCCGAAGTCGTGGAAGCGGGCGCGGTAGTCGCCGACGCGGAGTCGGAACTCAGGCGGTTCGATGTCCTGGAGGCGCTTGACGTCGCCCTCATCGCCGGGTGGCTGTAGATGGTCAAGAGGTTGTTCCACTGTCGGAGCGGCTGATGGGCGGCTTGTAGTTGAGGCTACCATGGGGTCGTTGGTGGTTGTAGTAG
>Ga0316219_1001831_pt1 | contig 21515 bp, 20 predicted proteins | sample TBH18003PmetaG_FD_203635 | JGI IMG/M metagenome (GOLD analysis project Ga0316219, IMG submission 203635) | Freshwater microbial communities from Trout Bog Lake, Wisconsin, USA - TBH18003P | ecosystem: Environmental > Aquatic > Freshwater > Lake > Hypolimnion/Profundal zone | place: USA... | reverse complement strand
CATGCACCGAGCGACAGTGGCACTAGTCAACGGAAGGGCTCGTCCGGCACATTTGTGTCGAGCGGCTCATGAAGTTGAAGAGCCTACTGTACAAGTTTGACGTCTCAAGGTTGACTTGTCAACCGCATGCCTTTACGGCTAAAAGAGAATACGCACGTGAAGTCTAAGTGTTTCATTTTAGATTTTACGAGGTGTAGACACAGCGACCCACATTCTGACCCAGGTGAGAGATGCCGTTTCCGTGCAGCAGCACTTGATGAGTCTCGAGGGCGCCCCAAAGCAGGTCTGTCATATCAAGGCGTTTGTCACTATTCCGGATGATGCCGGCCAGCGCCAGACCTACTCTGGCCGTGCACTGGAAATTGCCTTGACCCGCCAGCACGACATGCCCTTTGCCGCTTCTGCCGCCATCCTGTCGGATTTTTTGCAGATGGAGAGCTACGAAGTACATTCGCTAGTTTTCATGGGTGTGTCAAAAAAATCGAATATTTCAATATATTTACTATTGCATTGAACCGGAAATGTCCTACTTTGCACTCTTTTTCGGCCTCTCGCTTCCTCCTAGCACCATCACCCACCTCCAACGCTTTGGAAGAATTTACAAGGTCGAGTGTGACAGAAAAGTGATTGTCATCAGGATGACCAATAGGTACGAGGACACCAACAAGGAATCCATATACATGGTGATACTGCACCGCATGTGCGACTCGCGGTTTCACGAGAGTGTGGGTATTTCGAGTGAGGATCGAGAGTTTCTCAAGACGCTCATGTCGGTGCACCCTGTCCAAAAAAATGGGTTCGTGATCGATATGTGATATTATTGCATTCTTTTATTTTATTATTGTTATGCTATTTTTTATTCATGTATATAAAGAAATGTTGATGAAATTGTACTAGATAAAAGCAAACCAACATGGACAATATCAAGAACCAAATCATCAATAGCTACCTGAGTCAGCAAATGATGGCAGAAGAGTGCCGCGAGATCCAACCTATCGATGTGCCGAGTCCCAACGAGCTCGAAGAGTTCAAGAACTGCGTCAAGATTTGGATCACTGTTGACAATAACATTAAGAAATTGCAGGCGACTGTCAAGGAACAGAATGGCATGAAAAAGGAAGTGTCCAAGAAGATCCTGTCCTTCATGTCGCGGTTCAACATTGAGGACCTCAATACAAAAGAGGGTAAGCTCAGGTACAAGGTCACACAAGTCAAGGCTCCGCTTTCACAGGCCGGCATCAAGGAAAAGATTGTGCAAAACTACCAGCAGGGCATGGCGGTCGAGGATCTGACCAGCAAGGTGTTCGAGAGACCTAATGTGGCCAAGCACTCGCTTCGCCGCTTCAAGTAGCCCTTTATTTGTATAGGCAAAGTGATGATGGCGTGAGGGTAAGCTCGCATATAAGGCTATGGGGTAATATATAGGTAAGAGGATTCTATTTATTATTTTGTCCAATGTCCAAGTTCAAGGTTTTGTTCCTTGTCGAGTCGCCAACCAAGGCAGTGACTATTCGCCGCATTCTGAACGATATTGAAGGAAGTGGCGGCAGTGTCGAGATCTCCTATGTGGTCAAGGCAACCATGGGTCATTTGCGTGACCTCGATAAGAAGAGCATGGCCGTCAACCTGGACACTTTTGATGTGCACTATGTCAACATGGACAAGCGCAAAGCATTGATAGATTCCCTGAGGAAAAACGTGAACGAATGTGACTGTGTCTATCTGGCCTCAGACATGGATCGTGAGGGTGAGAGCATCGCATGGCATCTATTTGACTTGTTCTCTCTGCCCGCCAACACATGCAAGCGTGTGACCTTTAACGAGATCACGGTGGCGGGCATCAAGTCGGGATTGGACAATGCCCACAAGATCGACATGGACATTGTACACGCCCAGCTGACAAGGCGAGTGATCGATCGGATCGTGGGCTACAAGTTGACACCGTTACTCACCCAAAGGTTTGACAAGAAGTTATCCACGGGCCGTGTGCAGTCTGCTACGCTAAAGTTGATCACAGATCGTGAAAAGGAGGTCATGGTGTCTTTGCAGGAGTCATCTGTGATGGTGGGTAAGTTCATGTGTGGAGGTCACGTTATCAAAGGCACACTGACTTCTACGTCTTCTGCACTGCCCGACTTTGCAGGCTTTACTGCTGATGGTTGGGTAGCCACATTTGGACCGGGCAAGGTCAAGAAAGAAACACCAATGCCCCCGTTTACTACTTGCACACTGCAGCAAGAGGCCTATGTCAAGTTGGGCCTCTCGATCGAGGCCACTATGGACATTGCTCAGCACCTGTACGAGGTGGGTGCTATTACCTATATGCGCACCAACTCTACAGAAATCAGCAAGTATGGGCTGGACTTGATCGAGACACATATGAAGGTGGTGCCTGGTATGAAATTCGGGGGGCTTGCCGGCGGCAACAGCAGCAGCACTGCGCACGAGGCAATCAGGCCCACATTTGCTATAGTATCGGACAGCAGTGACGAGTTTCCAACAGATACACACAAGGCGTTGTATGCACTGATCGTGAGCCGGACATGCAATGCGTGCACTCCTGTAAAGTTGGTCAAGCATTATTCGTTCGAGATTGACAAGTTTGGATGCCATGATGATGAACACCATGTGTTTGTGGGAACAACAACCAACAAACTGGTCAACAATGGTGACAATGCCAAATGTGAGTGTGTTGAGTTGGCCATCGAGCACCGACCACCTGGGGTTCAGCGCTTCAACGAGGCGACATTGGTCAAAACCATGGATGCGCTTGGAATTGGCAGACCTTCGACATATGTGTCCACCCTCGAGCGTTTGTACAAGCAAAAGTTCATCACGAGCATGAAGACATCTGTGGTGCCTATCAAGACAGTGTGGGATTTTGAAAAGAGGGTGTCACGCACAGTCAAGGGAAAAAAGACAGTCAAGAAGGAGCTGGTGCCAAACACCCTTGGGTCTTCTGTGGTGGACTATCTGCAAGAACACTTTGAGGACATCATCGACACCCGCTTTACTCGCAACATGGAGGGAAGGCTTGATGAGATCGAAAAGGGAGTGATCGGATATAAGGTCATCTTGCAAGAGTTTTGGTTGCGCTTTGAAAAATACCTCGAGTCAATGACAACGACAATGACTCCTGTGGATGATGACGGGGTCCCATTAACTGCTTCATGCTCGTATGTCTATACCATAGACGGAAAGCCGTATTGTGTGAGGACGTCCAAGTTTGGGGCCGTGATCGAGAACAAAGAGGACCGAAAGTACGTAGGACTTGGCTGGTTTCTGTCGATGACGGGCAAGACAATCGATCAGGTGACAAAAAATGATGTGGTGTTTCTGCTCTCGTTCCCACGGCCCTTGAAATACAAGCAAAATGGCACCATCAACTATGGACGCTATGGCTTTTTCATCACGGATGTTGCGCCCAAGAACTTTACGATTGACAAGAACTGGTTTGACGGCAAGTCAGTGTACGATGTCATAGACTATGTGCTTTTGGAAGATTGAATGTTTTTTGTGTCCGTGGGAATGAAAGGATCAATAAATTTCTTCTGAAGGTCACCGTAAATAATCTTGTCGGCATCGTCCAACTTGATTTCATTTTTGTTCAATGATTCCATCTGTTGGAGCATCTGGTCGAGAAATGTGAGGGGGAAAGTGGGATCAATGGCAGCGGCGAATAGCTTGGGGTACTTGTCGAGAAAGTCGTTGTACATGGTGCGCAACTTGCTTTCCGTATGAATCGACGCCATGCTGCGGATAACATTAACCTGATCACGGATAGAATCGGCGCTCATTTTGTTTATGTTGATGAAATTAGTCTTTATATTATTGTGCGGCGGCGGGCAAAGGACAGGAGCGTGTCATAAACCTCGGCTTGGTCTGTGGGTTTTGTAGCCACTTGTGATTTCTTGGCATCTGTAACTGGCGCTTCTTGTTCTTGATGTGTAGACTTTTTCTCCAACATGCCAAGAAGAATAGTGACGAGTTCGGAGTTGGAACCCTTGTCCAAAGCGTCCAACCTCTTTTCCAATGTTTCAATGCGGTACATAAGGAAATCATAATCGGATTTTGGGCGTTTCGACATTTTACTATTGTACTCGAAATTAAACTTGTATTTTTACACTCCAACAAGTGAATAGTTGAACAACAGTGTTTTTAATTTTGAAATATTTAGCTGGTAGGTCTCAGTAAATATATTAATAAAATACAAATGGGTTTCGATTATACAGCTCCTGTTAATGGAGGTCTCTACACTGGCGAGCCTTTTGAAAAAGGTGCACCTTGGGCCAACATACCCATCAAACCTGACGTGGATTTTCTTGTCAACAAAGCGTGGGCGGGTGTAGCACCTCCCGATGCCCTTATGCAATACCCTGGGGCGACGCGTCCTGGCAACAATTATCAGCAGATGCCGGGGGTCATGGCAGTTGGAGGAGTGGCTTGTAACTCGGGGCAATGCAGGGGATCATCCGCGAGCACAAGGTTCTTCAAGTACTCGTATCTGGCATAGCTTTCAACATTTGCTTGTAGTAGCGGATAGCGTCTGTTTGAACTGGTATTTTATACTTGTGCAACCATTTGATTCCTTTTTCTAGTTGCATCCGGATTGTCTCCATGTGGTCCTGGTTGCAATTGATCGACATGAGCGACATGTTGATACTCACAATCTGCCGTGCCATATAGTACATGTTGAACTCGGTTGGCGAGATGAGTTGCACACCGTTCAACCTGTGCGGGTTCAACATTTTCTGGGGCATGCCTACCACTTCTTCCAGCGCTTTTCTGTGCTCAAAAGCGCCCGATGCATTGATGCACAAGATGTATTTTTCCGAGTTGGCGGGGCGGCTTGTGAGCGGCTTAATAAAGTACAAAGTCTCGAAATTCGCCTTGAGCACAGCAATGATTTGTTTTGTAATGGGCTGGTAAATGTCAAAGATCTTGAGCAGAAACTTGCCACCGGGTTTCAGGAGTCGCATGGCCGTGTAGATCTCTGAAATGATGAGGCGGACAGATATCTCTTCTTGGTTGTTGAAATTGTTGCTGAAATCAAAGCCACCGTCGGCTGTCACATAGTCACAAGATGCCTCGCCTATCTCGGCCACATAGCTCTCGATGTTCTTCCGGCTATACAGAGAGCCCGTACCATCAGCTCCCATCAAAAGGCGTATATTATTCTGCTCTTGCATGTTGCGGGACAACTTCCAATTTGGTACACACCTATCGCTTGATATGAGCGTGATGCCAAAGAGCTTGTCACTGCCTTTGCTTGCTTGAGAACGGTACCGTGTAAATGCCTCGATAAATCCGCCTGGGCCCTCTGCTAAAAAGGTGGCTCTCACGGCCTTTTGGAACGCGAGTACGTCGGCAAAGTCATGGAGGATCTCCCAGTGCTTGAAGAACGACCTGCTAATCGGAATATAGGACGAGAGTGATGGGAACGTGTGGCCAGTGGTAAAGATGAGCTCGTAAATGTTGCCTTGCTTCTTGTATCTGTCCCATTTTTTATTTGTATAGTAATCACTGATGACGTCCTTTTGATGTGACAGCATTTCATATAGCACTTTTTCGTTTTCATTTGTATTTGTGCTTGTACTTGTATTGTCATCTGGTTCGTTAGCAGATGTCGTAATAACGTATACAAACTTTGTGACCATTATTATACGTGTTCGGTTCTCCTGATAAATATTCAAAAAACGCCTTATATAAATATATAAAGGAGTCCGTTTCTTTACTTTACAACTTGTCTTGGCCATGGAGTTTGCCAAGGGCTTCAGGGTGTCCTATTACGCTGCCAACTCTTGGGACTCACGGCTTCTTACAAAACATTTCATGGAAGGGAACAAGGCAGAGGCATTTTGCAAGAGCGTGACCACACCAGATACAATCATGTCCCGTTTCAAACCATATGTAGATGAGGTGGCATATGTCAAGATCGATAGCTACATGTTTTGCATCGGGACACCGGTAAATTTCGACTGACACATTTTTAACTTGACGGAGTGTAAATATGAATTCGATTATTTTTATTGTTATAGGTGTCATCATTGTGACAACACTCTTCATTGCCTTTTTGCAAAAGCGCACCATTGAAAAGTTCACGTCCAATATTCCCAAGGTAATTTTCACTTATTGGCATGATATCGAAAGTGTGCCGGCCGTAGTTGCGGACTGCATCGAGACATGGCGCTTTTTCAATCCAGGTTTCAAAATAATAATTTTGCACGAGGGCAACTATCGTGACTATTGTGATCCTAGCTTCGATGTCACATCGTTTCGCCACAACGACTCGATGGCACGCACTTCGGACTTTATTCGATTGGCAGTGCTTTCCAAGAATGGTGGGGTGTGGATGGATGCATCCATTATTTGTGGGCAACCACTTGACATCAACAAAGGGTCAGATTTCTTTGGCTATTTCATGCCATCGTTCACAGTTGATCAGCGCTTTCCAGTAATCGAGAGTTGGTTTTTCGCATGCACTCCTGATTGCTCTTTCACAACGGCCTGGTTCAAAGAATTCATGCACTTGAATGATTACGAAACCATTGATGACTATGTCGAACACGTGAAAGAAATGGGTGTCAACATTTCGGGCATTGGAGAGATGGCGGGCTACTTGGCAGTCTATGTGGCGGCTCAAAAGGTCATGCAACTCGGCGACTATGGTCATGACCTTTCCGTGGCAGATGCAAACCAAGGGCCTTATAAATACTTGGCGGATGTCCAGTGGAACAGCGAGGTTGCATTGAGGGCGCTTTGCAACATGGATGAACTACCACCCATTGTCAAGATGCGTGGGGTAGAGCGTCGAGTATTGGAAGACGACGAGACGCTTTGGCTATGCATCAAGGACAAGTTCCTAAAATGAGTGTTGTAAAAAAATCTAGAAATCTGTGAAAAGTGATATAAATATATATTCAACAAAAGTAGTAAATCATGTCTACCACGGTCATGGACGATGTCTTTATCCGGGCTCTCCTCTCGGACAAAGTCACTTTGAAGCCCTATCACGTAACAAAGAAGTTCAAGGAGCATATCCATAGGTCGCTGGGCGCATCCTACGAGGGCAAGTGCTCTTATCACGGCTACATCAAGCCGAGCTCCATCGAGATTGTCAAGATGGGATGTGGGGCACTCAAGGATGTGTCTTTGAACGGCGACACTGTCTACAACGTGTTCTACTACGCAGACGTGTGCAACCCCACGGTGGGAAGCACAGTGCTCGCCAAAGTGGTCAACACCAACATGTTTGGAATTCTCGCGGAGAACGGGGTCACAGTGGATGGCAAGTACTATCCCATTGTCGAGATCATCGTGGCCAAGAACAACCCCGGCAACTCGGCTGCTGGCATTGACTTGGATGCTGTCGCTATCGGCCACATGATCAATGTCGAGGTGATTGGCAAAAAGTACATGTTGGATGACAAGAAGATCACCGTGATTGGCAAGGTCATTGAGAACCAGAAGCACAAGAAGGAGCTGGACAGTGTGGCAGGAGGTGCGCTGGGCATTGGCGAGGATGACGCAGACGCGGATGCAGACGCTGATGCCGAGTTGGGCCTCGACAGCGATGCCGAAAGCGATGTGGAGCAAGAGGATGTCGAAGCCGAGGAGGGATCTGATTTCGCCGAGTCGGAGGCAGCAGAGTCTGAGGATGAGGACAGCTTTGGCGGGAGCTTTGATGACAGCGACGGTAGTGATGCAGGTGGAGCCGAGAGCGATGGCGGAGGCGACATGAGTGACTAGCGATTGATTTAGGGAATTGATCACATTTATATTTATTATAAAAAATGTCACAAACCCAGGTTACAAGCCGTCGCAAAAAGCAACTGCGAGACAAGATCAATCGTCTATCTTTTACAGAGCACGAGGAGATTTTCAAGATCCTCAAGAGTGATCAAATCAATTTCACTCAGAACAAAAACGGGACCTTTTTTGACATTTCCAACTTGCGAGAGGAGCTCTTTGGAACCGTGGAACAGTTTGTGGATTTTTGCATGAACAACAAGAAGGAATTGGACGAGTATGACGAAAAGATCAACGAGTGTAAAATGAACAACAACTTTGACAAGCTACAATCGTCTATTCCTTTGACAGCTGTCATCAACGCAGAAGAACATCACGACGACTGGCAGGCTCTCTTGGCCGATGTCAAGCACAATGAAAAGATCAATGCGTTTGTCAACTTGCTGGAGACAAACACGGAGCGACTCGCCATCAAAAAGACCAACACCAAGTTTATGAATACCAAGAAAAAGTATTCGAAGAAGTTTCTCCCGGACAAAAAGTGCGAGGACTTGCAAAACGTGCTTTTTCACGAGACCTATTAAAAAAAAATGTATTCTATTTTTCAATTTATTTTTGTTTTTGAAAAAGTGACTTTTATAATAGACTACTGTTAGCAATTTCGAGATAAAGCTGTACTTTTTATTGTTTTCTGTATTTTGTCTTGCACTTAAAACTATAACGAGACAATATGTTTGTGAACGCATCCAAGATAATGAACATGGCAGAGCTTGGAGCGGCGCTGGAAAAGAGCAAGGTCAATAGCAATATCAACCACACTCACTATGTCCAGGGTGAGCCTGTCAAGAAGCCACACAAGCCAGAGTTTGTCAACATTAGCGACATGGTGGCGTTGGGCAAGACAAAGCCTGCACAGGTGGAGCTCACGTCTGTGTCTGTGTCTGTGCCTGTGCCTGTGCCTGTGCCCGTAGCCATGAACGACTTTGAAAAGACCGCGGGTGACTGGGTGTTTCCGGTGGCGTCTGTGGCCGAAAAGAACACGTTCCTGATGTTGTGCCTGCACCTCATCGACGCCAAGACAAGCTTGCTGCGTGTCGAGGACGTGGCCAAGACGTTGGAGGAGTTCAAGATGGATCTCGCCAAGAACCTCGACAATGACAAGAACCTGTACAAGAAGTTCGGCTTCACGCGCAAGCGCACCCTGTCCATTGTCAAGATGAAGGACGAGATGAGGGCGCCTGACACAGACGATGTATACACGTGCGAGCACTTTTTGTACCTAGCCAAGCTCTTGGACGCCCACATCACGCTGGTCGACTTGGACAAGATCGAGAGGCGTGACTTCAACGACACGGTGGGACAGGGGCATGCAAGGATCCTATTCAAAAGGGGCGAGGACGGCGTGTTCCAGCTATACACAGGACCCCTTGGAGTCGCCGAGAAGCTGGAGGCCGATCTAAAGGAGACGCCACACTGGTCCGAGATGAGCAACGAAAAAAACACACGTAAGAAAAAGGCGCTCATCAAGTTGATTGGCGAATAAGCCGTATTGCATTCATACTTCGGGATATTTTGCTTTTTGTTTTTTCTATCGAGCATACAAACAAATGCAACGCTCACAAAGCTCCCCAAAGTTGACCAAGACATTGTCATCGTCATCAATATCATCCATGGGAGGGAAACGGATCGTGTCGGTGCCGTCTTTTCTAAGTGATGTGGCATACGAGCTCCAGATCGAGTCGATGGTCAAGGCGCCCGCATACATGGCAGGAGCGTGTGCCACAGTCAACAAGTTTCCTTTCGAGTTGCTTGTTAGGGACACGGACTTGAACGCGCCTACTGTTGTAGATGCGTTACACAACTATGGTGCATGCATCGCCTGCCCATTTGAGAGCATTGCATCATTGGACGAAGAAGACGAGGTCAATGCCAAGGCAACGTACATGTTGGCAAGGCGTGAAAAAGGACGCGGTCGTGATCTAAAGAAAACGTTACAAGATAATCCAAGTAGGTGATATACTACACTCAACCCAGTGAATAATGGAACACCTAAATGTCCATAAAATTCGGGGTTTTCAAAGTGGTCCTCTAGAGGTGACTTGGGATAACAAGTACACAACTGTCAGGCGGAGCCTTTGGCCCCTGACTTGCTTGTTGCTACCTTGCCTCATAGCCAATATGTTAAGGAGTCTCTATAGGCACTGTGGGTGCCACTTCCTAAGCACGGCTTACGGCCGCTATAGAATAGCGGTATGCGGACTTTTGGTAAGTGTTTGATGCAAGGCCATTAGGGCGGAGCCCCGTCAGGCCTAAGCACTGCGACCCGGGCCAAGCTAATTTAATAGCTGAGCACCCCATCAAGGCATACTATTTCTAGCATGCCGAGCAGCATCATAAACCTTGGAAGATTCATGTTGTTGGAGATTGTTTCCATTCTACCCTTTTGTAGGGGTCTTATCCTTAAGTCAAATTAACCCTCAATAAGTGAATGACAGGCTTCATATATTCTTGCGTTTCTGGTGTTCCATTATTTACTTGTCAGGGTGTAATGACATCAAAAAATAGAAATGTTTTGCCACCCGGCTACCAAGAAGCGACCGAACGAGGACAATATTCTGCTGACGTGGGATTATTCTTTCCGATTTCGTTTGCATGTGCCAAGTTTGTGATTGTACCGTTTTTTCAAATGGATAAGATGTTGTCCAGGTTGGTTGTCGGCTACTTGGCAGAACAGTGGCCCGAATATTCTTTGGAATTTATTGAAAAACATTGGTGCTATGGTGACATGTTGTTTGTATGCATTGCGCCCGGTAATAAGATTGTTGGAACAGTGGCAGTGGATAGGAAGCGATTTTTCCCATTTATCAGCACCGTGTATGTGGTGCCCGGATACAGAATGAAAGGGTGGGCGCGACTTCTTGTAGACTTTGGCGAGGTATATGTCAAGCACACTGGGTTTAAAGAGTCACGGTTGTGGTGCGATGAAAAGTTGGTTGGCATGTATACAAAAATGGGTTATTCTTTCGAAAAAGTAGAAGACGGGCATCACATTCTTGTCAAGAGCTTTTAGAATTACTTTTTATGTTTTGTCTTTTATTTGAAAAAATGAAAAAGCCTTGTTTGTAATAAAGCAAAGAACACAGAGCTCGCGATATAAAGCTAAAATATATTAAAAGTAAAAGGAGCCAAGAATGATCATCGCCAAGAACCTATTTGACGAAATTAGTCAAAAGATAGCTGAACACTGGGATCACAAGGACACCGAGGTGGAAGTGGGCATCACGTCCCCCATCAACCGCACCCAGTTTCGCAAATGCCTCGAGCACATGATGTCTGTGGGTGACACACAGAAGGAGCACGATGAGATGCTCGACATCATCATGGGACAAAGGCGCTACACGGTCACTGGCAAGACCAACATTTCGGCGTATTGCAAGAACGAGCAAGAGAGGGGCATTTTCAGCTCTGTGATCATCAAGCAGCGCAAGGAAAAGATAGACATGGACGAGTATGGGTGCAGGTTCCGCGTGTCCAAAGAGGTGCCTGTTGCCATTGCTGAATGGAACTTGGGTATTACACCGGGCGCCGACAAGCAATACCGCATCAAGAAGCGCTTCTCGGTCACGTTTGGCACGTCCTATGTGGTGGACTTTACCATTGTCAAGGCAGGCTCTGGCAAGGCATTCAAGGGCACACGATTTGCCGAGACCTACGAGATCGAGATCGAGTATGTGCGAGAGTCGAGCAAGAGGGCGCCCAAGGTTGAGGTCATGTTGGACCTGGTCGAGGAAGTGCTCAAGTCGCTGCGGGACGAGCTCCACATCAGCCGCTTTTCTGAAAAGGGCGCAGTCATCTCCGAGTACTTGGCTGTGATCGGGATGACGGCATCAGATGCCATGATCAAATCTGCGCCGCGCAAGCTGTTTGTGGGGCCACAGCCGGTCACCATGGACATAAGCAATGTGGCAGTGGACAGTGACACGTCTATTTACAAGGACTACTCGGTCACAGAAAAGGCAGACGGCCAGCGCTACCTCGTTTTTGTAAACAAGGTGGGCAAAGTGTACCTTGTCAACAGCCGGCTGGAAATCAAAGCCACCGGCTTGACCGATTCTGCACTGACATTTGGTAGCAGCATTTTCGACTGCGAGTGCATCACAGTGGCAGACGGGCAGATCTACATCCTGCTCTTTGACGCCTACTTTGTCAAAGGCAAGGCAGTGCACACAAAGATGCTCAGCGACAGGCTGCAAAAGGCACAGGTGTTTGCCGAGTCGTTTGTGGCCAGCACAAGTGGCTACTCGGTTTTTTGCAAAAAGTTCTACATGGACGATGTGTTCAAGGGTGCTGCCACCATTCTCAAGCAAGAGTTTGCCTACAAGATCGACGGGCTCATCTATACGCCGATCAATGTGCCGGCGCCCATGGGCGGGACCTGGCACTCGACCTGGAAGTGGAAGCCCGTGGAAGACAGCACCATTGACTTTTTAGTCATGTTCCAGAGGTTTGACACAGGGGACGATATGGTGTCTGACGGCAAGAAGACACTGCTCCTCTACGTGGGCTCAATTCTCGTGGGACCGCGCGAGTACTTTGAAAAGGCGGCCAAGGGCTACAACGCCAAGCTGTTTACGCCTTCAGGGAGTGGCAGCAGTGACATGGTGACATGGAAGACGTTGGTCGAGTGCGATGACAAGGGGGTGGTCAAGTGCGAGAACGGCGAGGAGATTGTACACAAGTCGGTTGTGGAGATGCGGTGGCAAAGCGAAGCGGCAAAGGGCAGTGGTGGCGGACAATGGGTGCCAATGCGGGTGAGACACGACAAGACAGCCGAGGGCCAGGGCGGCAAGGTCATCACTGCCAACTCGTTGCAAAACGCCGAAGCAGTGTGGCGCACCATTGTATCGCCCATCTCCAAGAGGCTGATCCTGGGCAAGGACAAGTTGTATGTCAAGGACATTGAGGCGCTCGGGGGCAAGGACGAGTCCCGCTACTATGCCCGCGAGGATGTCGACAGGAACAAGAGCCTCACGTTTCCCATGCTCAACTTTCACAACAACTGGGTCAAGAACAAGAGCCTCATTGGCAAGTTTGCGGGCAAGAGCAGGTCGCTTCTTGATCTCGCATGTGGCAAGGCAGGTGACATGAGCAAGTGGGTGTTCAATGGCTTCACCACGGTTTTGGGTGTTGATATTTTCGAGGACAACATTATCAACAATGCCAACGGGGCCTACAAGCGCCTCATGGACATTGCTGGCAAGCTGCCACCGGGAAGCAAGTACGCCTTTGTGCCCATGGACTCGTCGCGGGTCATCGATGCCGCCCAGATCAACGAGATCAAGGACGACTACATGAAGAAGCTGGCACGGTGCATCTGGGGCCTTGACAAACCCGCGGTTGTACCTTCAGCTTACAGATACCTCGCGGACATGGCCAAGAGCAAGTTCGATGTGGTGAGCATCCAGTTTGCACTCCACTACTTTTTCGAGAGCGAGGCCAAGTTTGATGCGCTCTTGCAAAACATCGACAACCACATCAAGCCCGGTGGCTTCTTCATTGGGACATGTTTTGACGGGGCGGCCATTTCTGAACTGCTAGGGGACGCCGAGGAGCGGTCGGGGACAAAGGAGGGGCAGACCATCTGGTCCATCAAAAAGGGCTACAAGGGCGCCTACAATCCCAAGAAGTTTGGCCAAAAGATCGAGGTGTACGTCGAGACCATCAACAAGAACCACACGGAATATCTCGTTGGCTACGACCTGTTGGTCAAGCACCTGGCACGCTACAACATCCACCCGCTCACGCCCAAAGAGTGTGCCGAGTATGGGTTCAACGAGTCGTGGGGGCGCTTTGGCACTCTGTTCAACCGGATGATCGAGGCCAACAAGGATATTATTGACAAGCGCAACGACGACCGCTACAAGGACAACAACGTGGTCACTGCCTACAAGATGATCGAGTGTGAGGACGAGCGGACGTTTAGCTTTGCCAACATGTGGTTTGCGTTCAGGAAGGCGAGGAAGTAGACTGCGAGCTCGTGTCGATGTTCTGAATATATTGGTTTATTTCCTAGAATTAATTCTATTTATTTTGTAAAAGAGTATGGCTGCAGAAATGTGGCTTATACACGATGCTCCAAAGACGGCAATTGAACAACTTGGAAAGAAGGGATTCAAAGTTGTAAAAATAAAAGGGAAAGAAGAGTACACTATTGTTGGCCCGTACATCACTTTTCAGAGTAATATTAAAAACAAGTTGGCAGCATATACTTTGAAAAAGCTAACAAAATCAGTCAGCTAGTTGTTTATTATTTTTGAATCAGTCTTTTAGTTTGTCGATGGCTATTTTATAAAGAATATTTTTTTTAACTTGTCATATATCCTCCGGAAAGAGTTGCACGATGACCCGGACTGTCGCGTATGTGAACTTGAGCTCTGCCTCGGCCAACGTGGGTTCGACGATTGGATAGTTGAACATCAAAGGCATCACGTCATTGACTTGCGCCCTCACGAGCTCAGAGATCTCCACGTCAGTCATGCACGCGAGACTTGGGCGGGATGCCTGGTGCCACGTGGCAAGACACACATCTGCATGGGCAAGCCGTTTGTTAGTTTTCGAAAACAAGTTTGAAATTATCCCCTTTAAAATGCAAAGGGCAAGTACCGCATAGGAATAATTTCAAAATTATTTTGGAAAACTTTATAAGAATTTAGAATTATAAATCAAAAATGTTACTGTCAACTCACTTCCGGTGCTTTTACAGGTTTTGCTCGCCTTGCCTTGAGTGTGAGAAGGGCAGCATAGGGACGTGCAAACGTCGTCTTTTCCATACGCAGTGACAGTTCATACAAGTCACATAGGTTGACTTTCTTGATAGTATCTAGAACATCACTGCTTTCGTTTGCCTTGGCTTTTGTGTTCGAGTCAGTGATGAGTTGGCGCAATGTCTCTATTTTCAGGGTGGAAGTGCTCATGCAAACATAACCATTTGATTTGGCTTTTTCATCATCAATCATTTTAAACTTGGGAACACGTGTTGGAGACGGTTCAATATAGCCTTTTAGCTTGATAAAGTCAGGTACTTGGATTTTCGAGGTCTTGTTCATCTGGATCTCGCGCAAGGACACCTTGTTCCATCGCGTTGTTTCTGGATTATAGCTCAAGAACTCGCTTGTGAATATATTTCTCAACCAAATAGTATTTTCATCTATATTTAACAAATAGTGTCCGTCTTCCAACGATTTTATTATATGTTTATTGGCAGGCACGTCAGGGTCTTGCAAAGCCGAACGAGCTACTTGTTGTAGGACGTTGGGTGTAAGGCGGTCGATGACATAGTCATATAGGACCTGCTTGGTGACATAACTACCGGCGTCTTTCAAGGCCTCTGTGAGCTCGTTAATCAGTTGGGTTATTTGATCATCGCCACTGCCATTTACATGGGCAGCTTGTTGGTGCTTGTCCTTTTCTTTTTGAAGTTGTTTATCAATTGTCATGAGGTAGTGCTTCTTGCGCTCATAATCACTACGAGTGCGAATGGGGAGATAAGTATCGCTGGTGCCATTGGGTTGAAACATATACATGTCCGAGCGATACAGAATATAACCTGGCATTTTCTGTGGTCCGTGGACAATCCGGTATTTCGTTGTAAGCATGTGGTCAAGTGTATACATTAGAATGTCGCGATTAGCTTTGGGCAAGAGGGATACAAACTCGTCAAAAGTATAGAAGTGATGATCCGTAAAAAGGGCTGCGACCTCTTTGGCCAAGTCATCGATGTCTTCAGAGTAGAAGGAGCGATGAAAAGTTGACTCGTCAAGGGGGCCTTGCTTGACTTTGTGTGCACATTTGTATTCGGGTGCACTTGCACTGGCACTTGCACTGCTGCTCTTCATCTTGGGTCGAAGCTTGGTGCCCTGCGATGTGACTAGGGGCTGTGTGAGCTTAACATGGTCCACCGGAGGGCGAAAGTTGCAATCAATCGCATTGGTCTTGAGCAGCTCTTCCACTTTGTCAATCATGACTTGTTTGTTCTGCGCAATTCGGTAGAAGCGCTCATCGACCGTTTCATTCCGTTTTTTTTGTGATTGGGGATGCGGCGACCCAGTGATGTGGTGATAAATAGTCACATTGCGCTTTTCAGGCGGAAGGGTAGAGTGCGAACAGTGGCGCACAGCCCGACCAATGACCTGCTCCATCTTGTTCAAGTGGTACCACGGCTCCATGATGTGGATCTCGCGAATGCACTTGAAGTCAATGCCCTCGGCTGCCACACTGGTGCCCAAGATCACCTTTATAATCGAACCATCCGCGTTTTGCGGGGATTTAGCTATTTCGATTTCTTTATTAAAGTCGGATGATATATCTTTCTTAACTGTCAAGATTGAATAGGCTGCTTGGTTTTTGGTACCAGGCAAGATGAACGGCTTTGTTTTATTATCCAAAATATTTGTGCTATTATATTTTCCAAAGCCTTCGTGCTCAAGGGCCATGGCCAACGGAATGATGCCCGAGTCGAGGTAAAAGCTATACACGAATACAATACCTTCACTCTGCTTGATATAATCCACAATGCTCTTTATCTTGGGCGAATATTGACCGATTAGATCGGGCGAGAGGAAACGTGGTACATTTGGGCGATACGAAAACTGCTTACCCTTGCGCATGAACGCTTCTTTCATGCCCAAGGCTCCATATGTATTATTTGGATAAATTATGTTGGATATCTGGATAATCTGTGTATTGGTTACATTATGCTCGCCTGCGACCGATGCATTGTATGCCTTTTGTTGAAGCTCCGACATGGGTGAAGCTATCAGTTCAAGGTCGTGACGTAATTGCAACTTTGCTGGGATGGCTACCCCTTTGATGTCAAGTGTGGGATGCTCATTTTGAACGTTGGGATCGCGGTTGACACTCGGATAGAGACGCAAAGGGAACGTATGGGGATTATCACCGGGCATGTGAGACACATAGCCGCGAACGGCATCTTGCAGCTTCGCAACTCCCGCCACTGTCAGATTGCTGTTGTGGTCAAAAACGTCATTGATAGTGAGTAGTTTGCGCTTGTCGTTGGCCAAAAGCAGGTTGATGAGCCACACGATCTCGCTCGCCTCGTTAAACATGGGCGTGGCCGACAAGAGGACCAACTTGACATTCTCGGCATACTTGATCACCTCTAGGAGGATGGGCGTGACAATCTTGCCAAGGCTGTCCTCATCCTCACGGACATTGTGCACCTCGTCTATAATAATGACACGATTTGAGAACTGCTCCTTGATGCGCGACACAAAACGTCCGGGGTTCTTGATGGCCTCACGCTGCCTTATGATACCATTGGCGAATTCTTGAAAGCCGGAGAATTGATAGCGGTCATTCACAATGCGGGCTACGCGTTTCTCCACCACTTCTTTACTGAGGAGGGGGTCGTGTGCGATCATCTGCCGGTACTTGATGCCCGTGCACTGCTCCTTTTTATTAATATCAAAAATCTGTTTTCGGAAATTCTCTTTCAAATTTGTGGGCATAAGAACAAGGACTTTCTTTTCAAATACGTTGGCAAACTGCTCTGCTATACTAATGGCAGTACAACTGTTGTGTGTAACCGTAAAGTCTCCAAGCAGGAACCGGTGGTTTTTGTCAACCGAGAAGCCATAATATAGGTCTGGGGTTGTTTCTACGATGGTGATATTGTAGATGTGGCAACTGTATGTGAGCAAATGATCAGGAATAATCAATCGTATTATTGGGACATGCCTCAACATTTTCCCAAAAAGAATTGTATAAAGGTTGCCCCCGTTCTCTAGTTTCTTACAGCCTATTCCTAGCGACCGTACTAAAAATACAACGTCTTCATTCCATGGAACACACAGATATACTTGTTCATTTACAGTGTGCAAGAATCCGACGGCGTCTATGTAACCTGCAATAAACATTCTCCGTGTGTGTGGACTTGCAAACTTGATATCGGCTGTGAGGTGTCTTTTGAGGCCATACTTGTAAGCGTAAGAATCAAGGACGAAATTGTGATACATGTTGGGGAAAAATGTCAAAGGACTTTTGTAGCCTAGCAAATTCGTACGCATAACTGTGGGCAGGCGAAGGTAGTCATATACCGAAATGTCAATTGTTTCTTTATTAACCTTGTCATACAGGGTGAGAATATGGTCGGCGTTTACAGTATAATCAATCCCGTATTTCTGCTTGACCGTAAACAACGGAGCCTCTTGCTTGGGTGAAAGTGTGAGCACCCTCCGCGGAGTAGAATCATCACCCATGACACGATCATACAGTTTAATGTCTTGCACTGGCTTGGTTGTGCCATCATACATGAGAATTGGCGTGTCACGTTTGAAACACTTTCCCACTCCCACTCCATGAAAAAGAAGAATACCATTATAAGGGGTTGTCGGAGAAATAAAATTCCGAAGAAATAGTTGATTTGGAGTGAGCTTAAAGTTGGTGGGTGCACACTCGGTTTGTGGTGCGTTTGATGTCTTGTTGAACTCTTTCTTGTTATATATCTTGTCATAAAACTCGGGGTCAGCATATTCAGGATACGGAATATAGTTGTTATTTTTATTGTCAACAATGGTTGATGTGTTGGCCTCATTTTTGTAAGTCTCTAGCTCGGCCTCTATCTTTTCAATTTTTTCTTGGTGGAAGTTGTTAAATTTATAATAATCAAGTTCTTGTAACAGCTGTTGAAGGCGGCGGTAACGCGGAGTTGACATAATTATAATGGTTGGAGAAATGTTTGCCATTGGAGTTTTTCATGATGAGCATATGTACCCGCTTCAACAACTCCTTGCGCTCAATGTTGTGGTCGCGGATCATGCGTTGGGCATTGTCATAGCAAAACCACTGGACGTCCTTTACCTCGCGACTTTGAAGCTTGTTGTGGGGGTTGAAGATCCCCTTTTTACTGTTCAAACAGTATCCTAGATAGTAAACGTGGCGATAACGCACCTTGTTGGTTCCCGAAAACACCTCCTCGAACGGCTTCAAGTTGTTGACCACGTGAATTTGATGTGGCTCCACTCCTGACTCCTCCTTGCACTCGCGTAGGGCCGTGACCAGATCGTGCTCGTTGATGTTCCTGCGGCCCTTGGGGAAGCCCCACTCTGGCTCTGCGAGAAGGCAAGTGGTGTTGTCCAGAATAAAGTTGATGTCGAAATAAAAGATCTCGTTGTTGTCGTTCTTCATGATGCACCCCCGTTTCAACATCTCGAAACGCATTTTGGCCTCGTGGAACTCGCGGATAAAGGCACGGGTGTCTTCTGTGACCCAGAGCGCGCGCCACAACTCCTCAAATGTCTTGTTCCTGAGCCCGTCCCTTTCCTTGGGTGTCATGTTGCTTATTAGGCGCATCAAATACGCCTTTTGGTCAATCGTGTATTTTCCGCGAATGAACTCGACAAAGGATAACGAGTCCTTTCGTTGCACCATGAGATATCTTGGGTAAACGTTCATCTGGTGGTCATACATGAGCTGGAAGCAAATGACACCGTAGCTGGTCACGGGGTGGTTACAATTTTTGTACACATGGCCGTTGCCACCGCAGTTGGCACATTGCACGTTGCGGGGTGTATCGTCGATACGTGAAACTTTCATATTGGATTTTATTTTATTCATCAGTCTTTAATATGGGGCCAAGGCCGCGGCACACTACATATTTTACTGTGTATTTCATGTCTAAGTAGTCTTTTGAATACTTTTTTGCTTTTCTTTTATTACCAATTATAATTATAAGAAATATGCTACCGCCAAAGAAATGGGGCAAGTACTTTTGGACCACTCTTCACCTCACAGCCCTCGGGTTTCCTGAGTCACCCACTACCGAGGACCGATTGATTTATAAACAATATTTTGAAAAGTTTGGGCAGGTGCTGCCTTGTATCAAGTGCAAAAATAATTACGCGCGCCATTTTGGCGAGCTGCCAATAGACGTCTACCTATTTGGCAGGGCTCAACTCTTTGATTGGTCGGTCAAGTTTCATAACATTGTGAATAAAGAGCTGCATAAACATGTGTGGACGTATGACGAGGCGTGGAATTGGTATACCCAGGACCTTTATAACGTGGGGCTCGAGAAGGAAGTACAAGGTGGGGGCAAGATGGATTACAACAGTGCGTTGCTCCTACTCAACATCGTATTGCTCATTGTCTTGTGCATCATGTTTGCCTACAAGTGTCATGCTCTGCGAAAGTAAATTCAAATTTATTCTTGTAATTTATTTAAATAGTGGTATTCCAATAAATAAAATGAAAGTTTCAATTGATTTTGTAAATTCAAAAGACGAGTTGTCAAGTCCTTTCTCAAGCCAACCATTTGTGATCGAGGCTAAAAGACTGGGCGATGTTGTAGAAGCAGTCAAGATAGGGGATGGGTGTAGAAGCAGCCTTTACTACATGACAGATGATGGCCAGTGGAGTGCATTGTGTATGGCCTACGTGTGGGGTGATGATAAAGATGTTTTGAAAGTAAGATCCTTTCCTGCTCCGTATACACAATTGCACGTAGTATATATCATTGGGCTCTTTGTGAAACCTAGGTTTATTTATTTTTCTAATTTAGAAATCGCACAATGTGTAAAAGATGCTGCAACTGAATACGCTGCAACGACTTGGTCTGAAAAAGTAGGACTCGTGTCTGAAAAATGGACAACCGGGTCAACACCGAATATTTGCTACACACCGCATGTATCATTCGGGTGTGACTGCAAGGCAATCGCCGAAGAATCCAAGTTGATTGGCAAAGCTGAACACAATGACTTGGCATTTTCCAAAACAAGTCATGCCACCATGTTTGAAATAATAAAAAACATGGACGCCAATTCTATATATTGTTCGCGTTTTGATCATATTGTATATTGCAACACCACCATGTTGTTCTTGATTGCTTAAAGTTTCCAAGCCACGACATACTTGGCGGCAACTCCCTCGATCATTTCGTCCCACGAGTTGTAAATACCCATATTGAATGTTGTCTTTCCTTCCCATCCATATTCATCGACATGAAATGCAAAACGATCATCTTGATCGCAATATACTTGATGGAGGTTGAATGCACGTCTGAAATCATGTGTCAAGTGCCAAATTGTCCCACAAGAGTCAACCATTGGTTTGCCTTTTACTTTTTGCAGCCACGATGTCAAGTATTCTTTGACATGACTGACTGTTTCAGGTGGGTTCTTGTAAAAATTATACATTTACTTATATGTTTTTTTCGTTTAGCTTTATTCTTTGATTGTATTATGATGATTATTTATACCTTATGTTTTGTTTTACAGTTGCTATGATACTTTTAGTAAACTCGTCGGTTGTTCTATGATACAATTCATACAACTTCCAATGTATATATTTATTCATTTTGAATACGTTATTGTTGTTGAAAAAATGTTCCATCTTGTTATCCAAGTTAACTAAATCGGTTTCTTTCAAATTATACCGCTCAAGCACTTTTTTACCAAATGTGATGTATGCAAGATTTTCATCTTTCATGTCATTGATATCACCCACATTGATGTATCCAATATCTGAATCTATATACTTGGTATGTGGTATATTCAGATTATATCGTACATATGGTAAAATATCACAATTTTCAGATATACAATTTACAATATTTTTTGCCTTGTTGGTATATTGTTGATCGTTACACTTTTTACGTACACTCAACCCAGTGAATAATGGAACACCTAAATGTCTATAAAATTCACTGAATTGAATGTATGCCCTTTTACGGGCCTCGACCCGCTGTTTTT
>Ga0316219_1001826_pt1 | contig 21578 bp, 19 predicted proteins | sample TBH18003PmetaG_FD_203635 | JGI IMG/M metagenome (GOLD analysis project Ga0316219, IMG submission 203635) | Freshwater microbial communities from Trout Bog Lake, Wisconsin, USA - TBH18003P | ecosystem: Environmental > Aquatic > Freshwater > Lake > Hypolimnion/Profundal zone | place: USA... | reverse complement strand
AGAGGACTACCCGCACTCCAAGACGCTGACGCGACTGCCGAGCCCCTCCCGACTTTTCGCGCTTTGCCATCGTCTAGCGATCCGAACTGGTCACTGTTACAGCCTACTAGGCTACATTGTGGTCGCACCTTCGGCGCTGAACGTCTGTCCGCAACCGGCAGGTTCATTGGCAGCTTGCGAAGGTTCTTACGAAGCCGGACGGGCATAATATCATTCTCAGGATGACAGTTTCCCTCACTTCCGCACTTTCACGGAACCGGCTGCGATGCTTCAGGCTCGACGGACGCTTCGCGCGTCTCGGCCACTTCATGTTCGAGCGCGGCCACTTCCGTCTCGATCGCCCCAAGGCGCGCATGATCGCTTGGACGATAGAACGCGTACACAACCCCGCCGACCATCCCCCAGAACACAATCATCGAGAAGCCGATCAGCGACGCCACCACGGCGATCGACTGCGGAATCCCGCACAGATTCCCCAGCAAGCTGGTCATCAACCCCTCGCGCACTCCCGCTCCCGAGATCGACACCGGCGCGCAGGCGATGGTGTTGACGATCGGCATGATCGCCACGAAATCGAAGAGCGACGCCTTGGAGGCGGCCTCCGGCAGCGACCGCGCCGCGCAGAAAAACTGCGTGTAGGAACAGAAATGCACGGGCAGCGAAAGCAGGAACGCGGCCAGGGTCGGACGCCACGCCCGCCCGTAGAGGTTGTAGGCCGTGGCCAGATCCAGCAGCTTGTCGCGCATCGGAAACTTGTGCGGGAGCTTGTCCACCAATCCGCATCGGGTCAGGGCAAACGACCCGGCAATACCGGCAAAGCTGGCCAGGAAAATCGCAATCAGCGTGAAGAGCAAGCCGGAGGTCACCTTCGTCTGGGTCAGCCAACGATAGCGCAGGGTAATCACGATGCCGGCGAAGAGAATCAGGCCGAGCATTCCCACGACGCGATCCATCAGCACCGCCAGCAGGGCCGCGGTTTTTTTCCGGGGCACCTCCTTCAGCAGATAGAAAATGCGCACCACGTCGCCTCCCACGGCGCCTGGCATGAAGAGATTGAAGAACATTCCGATCAACACCAGCGAACCGAGACGAAGCCAGGGAAGATTCACGCCCTGCACCCGCAACAGAATGTTCCAGCGAACGATGGCGAACCCTTGCAGAACGGCCATCATGCCGATGCCGGCGAGAATCCAGAGCTTGTCGGCGTGCTTCAGCGCCTCAAACATGTCGTGGTTCTGCTTCGGGTTGCGAAGCAGGTAGGCGAGGATGCCCAGCGTGATGGCGATCTGAAGCAGGGTTAAGAGCGTTTTTTTCATTCTCCAAAGAGTTTTTGCCAGCGTCTGTAGGATTCGACAATCTCGTCCCGCTTGCGCCGCGGGTTCATTTCCCACACGAACAGGCAGTCTTTCGGGAAAAGGGGCGTCAGTTTTTCGTAATTGACGCAGCCTCCCGCGAAAGGCGCCCGGTGATCGATCCCCGGCCACATGACGTCGTGAAGATGACAGCCCAGCAGGCGCGGACTGATCGTTCGCAGCCACTCCGCATGGTCGACGAAGCCTAGATTCTCCTGAATTTGCAGGTGCCCGATATCGTGCCAGTAGCCAACGGCGGGGCTGTTGAGTTCGTCCAGCAACGCAACGCACTCGCGCGGGGTCGGAATCTCCTCGTAAGCCTGGCGGCCTTCCAGTCCCAGGCGCACCCCCTTCTGGCCTGCGTAATCCACGACCCGCTTCAGACAATCCTTCACCCGTTCGAGGTATTTCGGCGCGAGTTGCTCCCGGTGTTGCACCGCCTTCAGTTTTACAGCGGCGTATTCCCGGGAGAGATGCCGTCCCGTGCCTGCCATTTCCGCAAGCTTGGCGGTAACGGGACGCATCATTACCCGCCCGCAGTGCATTACCACCAGCGGCGCTCCGAACCGCACCGCATAGTCGATCGTCTGGAAGGTCTGACTGACCGCGCGCTGGCGCTCCGCCTCGTTGGGCGAAGAAAATTGCAGGCAATCCGGCGACGCCCGGAGAATCTCCACCGGCAGCGGGCAGAAATTGTGCAGGCTGGAGAACTTCACGAGCCCTTTCTCGAAGATTTTCTGAATGCCCGGAATCAAGGAGACCCGGATGCCGTGGCCGAGCTCGACGTTCTTGAAACCGAGATCCAGCAACTCCATGAGCATCCCGGCGCCATCGGTGTGGCGGGCTGAATTCCAGCAGGTTGAAACGGAGAGCATTGGATGAAAGGAGCGGGAATGCAATCGGCGCATCCCCGGAACGGCTCTGGTCTTATAGGCTGGGATGAGGAATCCGGCAAGTACGCGGTTTTTTTGGGGGGTGGCGAAGGTGCGCTGAAACCAACCCGGCAACTTCGTCCGATCAATCATTAGAGGGAGAGATGATATGAAACATTTATTTCAAGTGGCAGCGGCGCTGCTAATTGCCGGAAGCGGCGGAACACAGGCGATGGCCAACGGTTCGGTGCCCCATCGGCTCTATTGGCGAGCGCCAATTCTCGAGCGCACGGTAGTGACGACGACCATAGTTCGACAGCGGGGGGACATGAACCGCACCGAGACGATTCGGTCGCAGACTTACACGGTCCGGCGCGGCAATCCGCCGCCGGTTGCCGAGCGCACGGTGACGACTCAGTCAGCGCCGGGAGGATACACGGTCCGGCGGGTGGTATATCGGTCCGGCCCGTCGTATGTCGGCGAACGCCTGGTGTATTCGTCGAGACCACCGGTCATTGCGGAATCCGTTGAGGAAATGCCGCCGCCGGTTGGAGAACGGGTGGAGGTGCCGGTGGTCGGCGGACGAAAGACGGTGATTATTTCGCGAACGGTGCGGACGACACCAACGCCGGTTGGCGAGGGGCCGACCGAACCGGGGCCGACGGTAGCCCCGGCCTACCCGAATGCGTGGGTGGATTACAACAACCCGTACAGATAAGTGGTGCTCGAATTATTTGTCATCCTGAGGAGCTAACCTCGCCAAAGCGCGAACGCGGTCTCGTTCCCAGGCTCCTGCCTGGGAATGCAGTATTCCCGGAGGCTCCAGCCTCCTGCCGGACATAGGGACACACCACTAGGGTGCCGCTTCCTCGCGCGCCGGCGCCGCGATCTTCCCGTGGATTACCCGGTTAACGGCATTCAGGTAAGCGCGGGCGCTGGCTTCGATCACGTCGGTGCTGGCGCCTTTGCCGGTCACCAGTCGTCCGTCGCCGAAGTCGGTCTTGATGGTGACCTCGCCCAGAGCGTCTTTGCCCTGCGTCACAGCCTGCACGTTGTATTCCACCAGGTGCCCCTGCTGCTGGAGGATGCGGTCGATCGCCTTCATGGCGGCGTCCACCGCGCCGTTGCCGGGGCTGGAGTCCTGCAACACCTCGTCGCCGCGCTTGAGGCGCACGGTGGCGGTGGGAATGGTCGAGCTGCCGCTGGCGACGTGGATGTAGTCGAGCGTGAACCCTTCCACGCTGGACACCATCGAATCGTCCACCAGCACCGACAGATCGTCGTCGTAAACGAACTTCTTTTTGTCCCCGATTTCCTTGAATCGGACGAAAACGCTGTCGATTTCCTTGTCGCTGAGGCGGAAGCCCAAGTGCTCCAGGCGCTTGACCATCGCGTGGCGGCCGCTGTGTTTGGTCAGGGGCAACTCGCTGTCGCCCCAGCCAACCTCGCGCGGGTCCATGATTTCGTAGGTCTCGCGCTTCTTCAGGATGCCGTCCTGATGAATACCCGAGCTGTGGGCGAAAGCGTTTTCGCCGACGATCGCCTTGGAGCGCTGAACCATCAGCCCGCTCATGCGGCTCACCAAACGTGAAGACTTCACGATCTCGCGCGTGTTGATGCCCGTCTCCAGGCCTTTGAAATAATCCGAGCGCGTCTTGATCGCCATCGCGACCTCCTCCAGCGCGGCGTTGCCGGCCCGTTCGCCGATCCCATTGACGGTTCCCTCCACCTGGCGCGCGCCCGCCTGCACGGCGGCCAGCGAATTTGCCACCGCCATGCCCAGATCGTTGTGGCAATGCACGCTGATGATCGCGTCGTCGATGCCCTTGACGTTTTCCTTCAGGTAACGGATCAACGCCGCGTACTGTTCCGGCACCGCGTATCCAACGGTATCGGGTATGTTCAACGTCGTGGCACCCGCCTCGATCACCGCGCTCAGGAGCCGGACCAAAAACTCCGGATCGGTGCGCGTGGCGTCCATGGGCGAGAATTCCACGTCGCGCACGTAGGTCCGCGCCCGGCGCACGCAATCGACGGCGATCGGGACGACATCGTTCACGGTCTTCTTCAACTGGTGTTCGACCTGGATTTGAGAGGTCGAGATGAACGTGTGGATGCGGCCGCGTTCGCCCGCCGCTTTCACGGCCGCTCCGGCCGCGTCGATGTCTTTGGCGATGCACCGCGCCAGGCCGCAAATGACCGGGCCGCGGATTTCGGCGGCGATTTTGCTGACCGCTTCGAAGTCGCCGTCGCTAATAATGGGAAATCCCGCCTCGATGACATCGACGTTCAAGCGGGCCAACTGGCGGGCGACCTCCATCTTCTCCCGCAAGTTCATGGACGCGCCCGGGCACTGTTCGCCGTCGCGCAAGGTGGTATCGAAAATAATGACTTTTTCTGACATATGGTTTTTCTGCTCATACCGGCGCCGAATTTTTGGGCCGGAGGTGATTGGGTGGTGGAACGGTTTGACGAGGAACGGCGCAACCGCCTCCACCGGGAGCAGCCGCAGCCGAAGTACGACGAAAAGCTCCGCGAACGCCTCCGCTCTGTTAGAGCGGACGCCCGAGGAGCGACGTAAGTCGGCTGGTCAAGAAAGGATGCATTGCCTTAGCGGACAAATAACCGAAGCAGCCGGGAAATCAAGACAGAATTCGCTGGAAAATCGATTCCGCCGGGGGCATCGTGAGCCGCCATGAAAATCGCCCCGTTTCTTGCCCTTCTTCTTTTTCCGTTGATCGTTTCAGGCCGGGACACCGCTTACCAGGCGCTCCGGACCGTTGGCGACGAGCGCGACAAGGCATTGCTGCACCGTGTGCTCGAAGTCAAAGGCCGCAACGGCACACCGCAACCGCAGAGATGGACGATCGTGCTGGACGACCCACTCGCCCGTGGCGGAGTCCGTGAAATCGAGGTGGCCGGCGGGCACATCGTTTCGGAGCGGACGCCGGTTCGAAGCTACAGTGGGAGCGTCGAGGGTCTCATCATCAATTTTCAGCGGCTGAACCTGGATTCCTCCAGCGTTTTCACCATCGTCGAGGAGCAGGCCAAAGCCGCAAAGGTGGGCTTCGATTCAGCCGATTACGTTTTGTGCTGCAACGAGGCCAACGGCGCGCCGGTTTGGACGGTGCAATTGCTCGATCTCAACGGGCGCGCTCTCGGGACCGTTTCCCTCGCGGCGGACACCGGGGCGGTGATTGCGAAGGATTTCGGGAAGGCGCGCACCGGTTCCCCAAGCCCGGCCCCAAAAAAGGAGGCGCGCCGGCAGTCTGTGCGCAGCGACAGTTTCACGTCGAGCCAGGATGATGCGCGCGCTGACGGGGTCGGCTACCAGGTGGATCGTGCAATCCACCAGGCCGGCGCCGGCGTGGAGGAATTCTTTACCGGTCGCCGCACGCTGGATCGCAACTATCGCGACGACGAGGACCGGTGATCCCAAGACGGCGCTTCGACCGCAGATGCTTTCGCGCGGTAGAGCGCGGTAGAGCGCGGTAGAGTCGCAACCAAATTCTCAGCCGGTCTCCTGATTATCCTAAACGCGGGAATGGATCTCGCGCAAAGGCCGCAAAGCACGCAAAGACAGAGACTTACAACTTTGCTGTGGATCACCGTGAGGGTTAGCCACTTGGGTTACTTAAAACTCTTCCAACCCTTCTTCTTTGCGTGCTTGGCGCCTTTGCGCGAGATTTTCATCACCGTTTTTAGGATTATTAGCGCCAACGGCGCGACCACAAGGTCAGTCACAGATCGCAGCGGATATGCTCCTTCCTCGCGTCTCGCCAACGACCAAAGTTCCTGCGCCATATTTGAAAACGGTATTTCCAGACGGCCCCCAAGGCCAAAGATTAGGGAACTTCAATTTCGCTTTGAGACAGGCATGGACACCAGGTCTGTCACGGCGTAAAAATGAACGTTTCAACGATGACATTCCTGTTTCTGGCCGCTTTGATCGCCTTGCTTGCCAGCGTGTTTCTCGGCCGCTTTGTTCCGCGCCTCTGGTTGCCGGTGTTTCTCGCCGGGGCCGCGCTGGCGCTGACAGGAGCGGTTTATGTGGCGACCGGCGGGGCGGTTTGGGAGTGGCGCGGCGGGTTTGCAGTCGGCGGGGACCCGCTGCATTTCCGGGTCGATGGGCTCAGCGCATTTTTCCTGATTCTTCTGATGGTGGTCGGTTCGGCGGGCGCGGTGTACGGCCGTGAGTATTGGGCCGATGCGGCGCATCCCCGCTCCGCGCGGTCCGGGCGCATCTGGTGGAGTGCGTTGGTGTTTTTCATGGGGCTGGTCCTGCTTGCTGCAAACGGTTTGCAGTTCCTGATTGCGTGGGAGCTTTTTGCAGTGAGCGCGTATTTTCTCATCACCCTGGACCGTCGGCGGCGCGAGACCCGGGCGGCGGGCTGGCTTTACCTGGCGGCATCGCACACCGGCACGCTTTGCCTCTTTGCCTTTTTCGCGATCTTGGCTGTGCAAACGGGAAGCTGGGAACTGGGGCCAATGCACGATCGAACCGGGATGGCGCCTTTGTTCTGGCTGGCGCTCCTCGCTTTTGGCGTGAAGGCGGGCCTGTTTCCGCTGCACATCTGGCTGCCTTCGGCTCACAGCAATGCGCCCAGCCACGTCTCGGCCATGCTCTCCGGGGTTGCGCTCAAACTGGGGATTTATGGGATTGTGCGATTCAGCGGCTGGCTGCCTCTGCCGGCGGGGGCGGGCTGGACCGTTGCGACCCTGGGTGTGATCAGCGCCGTGTTGGGTGTGGCGTTTGCGCTCGGTCAACACGATCTGAAGCGGCTTCTGGCCTATCACAGTGTGGAAAACATCGGCATCATCCTGATCGGCCTCGGCTTTGCGATGGTGGCCATGGAGCAGGGCCAGCCCGGTTGGGGACGCCTGGCCATGGCGGGGTGTCTGTTCCACGTTTGGAACCATGGGCTCTTTAAATCGCTGCTGTTTTTGGGCGCCGGCTCGGTGCTGCACGCCACTGGCACGCGCGAAATGAGCCGGATGGGCGGCCTCTGGCGTTCGATGCCATGGACGGCAGGCCTGTTCGCGCTCGGCGCGATTGCCATCTCCGGGCTGCCTCCGCTCAACGGATTTGTCAGCGAGTGGCTCGTTTATCTCGGGTTATTCGACGCGACTGTCTCCCGCGGTCCTTCCGCCTGGGCGGCGATTCCCGCAGCCATCCTGCTTGGGCTGACGGGCGCGCTGGCCCTGGCTTGTTTTGTCAAAGTATGCGGCGTGGTGTTCCTGGGGGCGCCCCGCTCGCGTTCGGCGATGCACGCGCACGAATGCGGGCCGAAAATGAGGGGCTCGATGCTGGTTTTGGCGGGAGCGTGCGTGGCGATCGGCCTGGTTCCCTCTGTCTTCTGGCAAGGTGTTGCCCGGGCGATGGGGACGTGGCAACCGGCTTGGGCCGGTGCGCAAATGCCCGCGCCCCTGGACCTCATCGGCTCTTCCAATATCGCCCTCGCGCTGCTCGCGGCAGCGGCGGCCTGGCGGCTCTCGCGCCTGGTTCAGCGTCGCGGGACGACGCTCGCCCTTACCTGGGATTGCGGTTATGCGGCCCCATCCGCCCGCATGCAATATACGGCGGGTTCCTTTGCCGGAATCATCACCGAGTGGTTTGACTGGATCTTGCGCCCTCATCGGCACATGCATCTACCGGAAAGTCTTTTCCCGGAAGCAGCCCGCTTTGAACAGCACACGCCTGAAACCGTCCTCGAACAGGTGGTCGAACCGGCGGGCGGGGCGATTCTCCAACTCGCCCTGGCTGCCCGGCGCTTCCAGCACGGGCGGGTGCAGTCCTATCTTCTTTATTTGCTCATCGCCCTTGCGGTCTTGACGGGATTGGTGCTGATCGGGGACAAATTTTGAATCGCCGGAGGAATCCATGTTCTTAAATCTCATTCAAATTGCAGAGTCGTTCGGAGTATCGGAAAAAGTCGTGGAAGGCTGGATCCGCTACGAAGGAATGCCTTATACGCCGGATCGGGGACGCCTGATTTTTGACCGGATCCTGGTCGCGCAATGGGCTGAAACGCGCGGTCTCGCAACGCGGGCCGGATTTCTCGCGCCGGTGACCGGCACGCTGACCGGCGGTTGCGACCTGGAACCGATGCTTCGCACCGGAGGCATCTGGCGCGATGTGGCAGCCGCGGAAGTGCCCGCTCTGTTCGAACGGGTGGTCGCCGCCCTGCCCGGGGTGACGCCCCCTGTCCGGAAAATGCTGGCCCTTCGCCTTGCCGCCAAGGGAGGGGTCACCATCGCGCCGGTGGGCGGAGGGTTTGCCCTTCCGCATCCCGCCACCCGGATCGCCCTGGGCCGCGACGCCGGCACGCTGGCCTTGATCCTGCTGCGCGAGCCGTTGACCTTTACGGAGCCTCAGGTGGACGACGAACCGGTGACCCGCCTCCTGTTCTTCATTGCCCCCCTGCCCCGCGCGCATCTCGATCTGCTCGGACGCCTCAGCCGGTTGCTTGGGCGCGGGCCGATGCGTGAATTACTGGACAAGGGAGCCGACGACGAGGAAATATTTCACGCGTTTGCCGCATTTGACGCGGCCTCCGCAAACAGCGGGACGGCCAAGCCATGACACCGGGCGGACTGCTCCTTCTAGCTGCCGCCTGCCTTTTGGCCGCGATCGGACTGGGCCCCCGCTTCGAGCGACCCGCCCTGGCTTTTACGTTGTGCGGAACCTTCGCCGGTTTGCTGGCGGCTTTGCCGGTCTTGTTCGGTCCGGTGGATTGGGAGTGGAAAACCAGCTTCCTGCTGGGCGGCGAAAAGGTGCATTTGCTCCTCGACGGCGTTAGCGCGGTTTTCCTCGTTCTGGTCAGCGTCATCGGAGGAGCCGGAGCGGTATATGCGCGCGAGTACTGGCCGGCCTCCCATTATCCCGCCTCTGCCGGACGCGGACGGGCCTGGTGGAGCGCGTTGGTCTTGTGCATGGGCCTGGTGCTGGTCGTCTGCAACGGGCTGCATTTCCTCATTGTCTGGGAGGCATTCGCCCTCTGCGGGTACTTTTTGATCACGCTCGAAAACCGCAGTCCGGAGGTGCGAAAGGCGGGCTGGCTTTATCTAGCGGCGTCCCATGCGGGCACGCTGGGGTTGTTTGCATTCTTTGGCGCACTGGCCGCACGGGCCGGCACCTGGGATCTGGGCCCCATGCGGAATGCCGAAGGGATGGCGCCGCTTTTCTGGCTGGTCCTTTTCGGTTTTGGGATGAAAGCCGGCTTTTTTCCCTGCCACATCTGGCTGCCTTCGGCCCATGCCAATGCGCCCAGCCATGTTTCGGCCATCATGTCAGGGGTGGCCATCAAGATGGGGGTTTACGGCATTGTGCGTTTCAGCGGCTGGCTGCCCGTGCCGGCAACCGCGGGCTATGTGGTGATCGGGCTCGGCGCGACCAGCGCGATTCTCGGAATTGCCTTCGCCCTGACCCAAAACGATCTCAAGCGGCTGCTGGCCTATTGTTCGGTTGAGAACATCGGAATCCTGCTGATCGGGCTCGGAGGAGCCTTGCTTGCGAGGGCGCACGGGAATGCTCTCTGGGGCCGGTTGGCTCTGGCGGGGATGTTTTTGCACGTTTGGAACCACGGTCTATTCAAGTCGCTGCTCTTCTTCGGCGCGGGCTCCGTTCTGCATGCCACCGGCAAGCGCGAGATGAGCCGCCTGGGCGGGCTCTGGCGCTCGATGCCGTGGACGGCCGGGCTCTTTGCCGTCGGCGCCGTCGCCGTATCCGGCCTGCCCCCGCTCAACGGCTTCGTGAGCGAATGGTTCATCTACCTCGGCCTCTTTGACGCCGTGGCAACCCGTTCGGCCTTCGCATGGGCGGCGATGCCGGCTGCGATTATGCTCGCAATGGCGGGAGCGCTGGCCCTGGCCAGTTTTACCAAAGCGGGGGCAATCGTTTTTCTGGGAGCCCCTCGCACGATGGCGGCGGTGGACGCGCATGAATGCGGCCTCTGGATGCGCGGACCGATGATGGCCCTGGCTGCGGCGTGCCTGGCTATCGGGATCGCTCCCGCATCGCTTTGGACCCCGATTTCCCGGGCTGTCGGAAGCTGGCATTCGCCATGGGTGTTGCAAGCGCCTCCGACTCCGCTGCAAACCCTTGGCTCCGTTCAGCTCGTGCTCGCCATGGTGGCCGCCGCCGCGGGTGTCTGGCTTTGGCGAAAGGTGCGCGTCAACGGGGCGTGCCGCAACCTGACTTGGGACTGCGGATATGCGGAGCCGGTCCCGAGCATGCAATATACCAGCGGGTCATTTGCGGGAATCGCAGGCGGTTGGTTCTTTTGGATCTTTCTGCCTGAACGCAAACTTCGACGTCCGCGCGGTCCGTTCCCGGACAAGGCGCTGCGCCTGGAGCGCACCCCGGATACCGTTCTGGAGCGGGTGATCGCGCCGTCGGCGGGTTTCATCACCCGGCTCTCCACCTTGGTGCGAGGCTTCCAGCACGGACGCCTTCAATCTTATATTCTGTATCTCCTCGCCGGCCTCGCGGCGGTGGGGATTCTCGTCTATTTTGGAACAACGAAATGATCGCAGCTACACTATTACGGCTTGCGTTGTGGGTCTTGCTGGCCCCTTTGCTGCCCGGAATCATCAACAAAGTGAAGGCCTGGGTGGCCGGCCGACAGGGGCCGCCCGTGCTGCAGCTTTATTTCGACCTGGCCCGCTTATGGCAAAAGAGCGTGGTGCTGAGCACGCTGGTCTCGCCCGCCTTTGTGGCGGCTCCCGCCGTCGCCTGGGTGGCCGTGGCCGGGGCGGCGATGCTCGTGCCGTTGGGACCTCTTGGCGCTGCGCTGAGCTTTCGCGGGGATGTGTTGCTGATGGTCTACCTGTTGGCTCTCGCCCGGTTTTGCACGGCCTGGGCCGCGTTGGAAACCGGCTCCGCCTTCGAGGGCATGGGCGCGGCGCGCGAGGTAAGTTATGCGGTCCTCTCCGAAGCCGCCGTCTTTGCCGCGATGCTGTCGTTGAGTGTCCAAACGGGAAGCGTCTCGCTGCACGCGATGCTCGCTCCGGTCTCGGGCGCCGGCACGGTGCTGCTCGCGGCGGGATTGTTCTCCGTGTTGCTGGCGGAGAATTGCCGGGTTCCCTTTGACGATCCCAATACGCATCTGGAACTGACGATGATCCATGAGGCGATGGTGCTGGATCATAGCGGCCCTCCATTGGCGGTGATCCTGCATGGCGCCTCCATGAAGCTCCTGTTGTTCGCGACGATCCTCACCGAGGCGGTCCTGCCAACAACCGGATTGGCACCCTTGGCAGTCGCAGGCGTCGTGTTCGCGGGCGTCCTGATCGTCACCGTGGGTGTCGGGCTGACCGAATCCCTGCTGGCGCGGTTCGCATTTCGCCGGGTGCCCATGCTGCTGACCATGGCGTTTCTGCTATGCCTGTTTTCACTGCTGGTGGCGTGGAAAGGGGGGGTGGCATGATTGCAACCCTGAACCTCCTGATCGGCCTCGCCATGGGGCTGAATCTCCTGGCGCTCGGCAGCAACCGCCTGCCGGCGCTCATTCGCACGGTGTCCATCCAGGGAATGACCCTGGGCGTGATGCCGCTGCTATTGGAAAACCATAACCTCGATTGGAGAATCCTGATGATCGCCGTGGCCACTGTGGCGGGCAAAGGGCTGCTGATTCCGGGGCTGTTGAGGCGGGCGATGCGCGCCGCCAATATTGAACGCGAAATCAATCCATTCATCGGACTGGTGCCATCCTTGTTGCTCGGAGCCCTCGGCACGATCGCCGCCGTGGCGCTGGCCAGTGCGCTGCCGCTGCTCCCCGAACATGTCGGATCGTTGCTGGTGCCGGGCGCTCTGGCCTCGGTCTTGACCGGCTTCATTTTGCTGATCGGTCGCACCAAGGCCATCTCGCAGGTCTGCGGCTACCTGATTCTCGAAAACGGCATCTACCTGTTCGGATTGCTCCTGATCAAAGCGACTCCGCTGTTGGTGGAGGCGGGAGTCCTGCTCGACCTGACTGTCGGCGTCTTTGTGCTCGGTATTATTGTAGATCGCATTCAGCGCGCGTTCGATTCGCTCGACACTCGCAAACTCACGGCACTCCACGAATGAACGCCATCCTCCTTATCGTCGTCCCTCTGGTTGGGGCGGTCCTCGCGGCCCTGTGGCCCACCAATCGAACGCGCCCCTGGTTCCTGCCGGTCTTTGGCTTTGTGCATGCGGCCCTTTGCTTCGGGTTGCTGGTTCATCCGCCCACGGTTCCTCCCGATGCGTGGCTGGGCTTTGACCCGCTGGCGCGCGCGGTCCTCCCCGCGGTCTCGTTGCTATTCCTGGTCTGCGCGGTCTATGCGATCGCCTACCTTCGGGTGCGCGACGAACGACCGAACCGGGTATTTGTGGCTTCACTGTTAAGCGTCCTGGGCCTGTTGAGCGCGGGCCATCAGGCGAGGCATCTCGGGCTGTTGTGGATCGCCACCGAGGCAGTCACGCTGGCGGCGGTCCCCCTGCTGCACTTCAACAATACGCCGCGCGCCTTTGAGGCCACCTGGAAATACTTGCTCGTGGGCGGCACCGGCATTGCGCTCTCCCTGCTGGGTTCGCTCTGCCTCGGCTATGCCTCCTTGCACGGGGGCGGAAAGGGCGACCTGACCTTTGTCGCCCTGACGGCGCAAGGAGCGGGATTGTCCCGCCCCTGGGTGCTCGCCGCGTGGGTATTGCTGCTGGTCGGGTACGGGACCAAGATGGGCCTGGCTCCCATGCATACCTGGAAACCCGATGCGTATGGCGAAGCGCCCGGCATCGTTGGCGCCATCCTCGCGGGCGGGGTCACCACCGTTGCCTTCACGGCGCTCTTGCGTGTGCGCTCCGTGGTAAACTCCGCGGGGGAGGGCGCTATCGCGAATCGAACGTTTCTGGCGATCGGCCTCTTTTCGATGCTGGTGGCGGCCCTGTTTTTGCTGGGTACCCGGGATTACAAGCGCATGCTGGCCTATTCCAGTGTCGAGCACATGGGCATTCTGAGCATCGCCGCGTCCTTCGGAGGCATTGGGGTATGGGCGGCCTTGTTCCATGTGTGGAGCAATAGCCTGACCAAAGGAACCCTCTTCATGAGCGCGGGCAACATCCGGCGCGCCGCGGGATCTCCTTCAATGGATTCCGTCTGTGGAATGGCGGCGGTCGTGCCGCGTTCGGCGGCCCTCTTTGTCGCCGGCACCTTTGCCATCACGGCCTGCCCCCCGTTCGGTCCGTTTTTCAGTGAGTTGAAGATCCTTCTTGCCGCGTTCAAGACCGGCCATGGCACCGCCGCGGTGTTTTTCCTCGCCGGCCTGCTTTTCGCGTTTTTCGGCCTCACCAGGGTGGTCTTTGCCATTGTGGACGGTCGCCCGCACCCGGCGGCAAGAGCCGGCGGAAAACGTTTTCGCGAAACAGCCGGCTTGATCGCGCCCCCGCTTCTGTTGCTGATCCTGTCCCTGTGGCTGGGACTTTTCACGCCGGCAGTTTTGCAGGACGCCTGGTCCGCGGCGGTCTTGCAGCTTTTTCCACCCCTATGAACGCTTCGACTTCTTTTGCGTTGTTTGCCAATGCCTCCAGCCTGACCTGGGAAGAAGTTCCCGTTTGGCCTGTCGCCGACTTTATTTCCGCGACCGATGCGGAGTTGGAACGCGGAGCGCGGCTTTGCTCGTTCTTTGGCGTGCCGGAGGGGAGCGACGTATCCCTGGTCGCGGTGGTTGCCTACGATGCCGACAATACCCTCGCTGTCGGTCGCAGCGAAGCGTTTGCCGGCGAATATCCGTCGCTCACCGTGAAGCGCCCGCAAGCGCACCTCTTCGAACGCGAGGTGTGGGAGCAGCACGGTCTCACTCCCTTGGGCCACCCGTGGCTCAAGCCAGTGCGCAAAGGGCGGGACGGGGCTCCGATTAACGGCAAATTTTTCCGGGTCGACGGCGGCGAGATTCACGAGGTCGCTGTCGGCCCCGTGCATGCCGGGATCATCGAGCCCGGTCACTTCCGGTTTCAATGCGCCGGCGAGGAAGTCCTGCATCTGGAAATCGCCCTCGGGTACCAGCACCGCGGAATCGAAGAGGCGCTGGAGGGAGGCCCCCACCGCATTACCCCCTTCCAGATGGAAACCGTTTCCGGAGACGCCACCATTGCCCATGCAACCGCCTATGCAACCGTGCTGGAGGCTTTGGCCGCGACCGAGCCGCCCCTGCGCGCGCAGTGGCTGCGCACTGTCGCCCTCGAAGTCGAGCGTCTGGCCAATCACACCGGGGACATTGGGGCTCTCGCGGGGGATGTGGCATTCCTGCCCACAGCGTCCGCCTGCGGAAAGATCCGGGGAGATTTCCTGAATCTGACCGCGACGATCTGCGGCAACCGGTTCGGACGCGGTCTGGTGCGACCGGGAGGGTGTCGCCACGAGCTCGAAGTCGGGCGCATTGCCGGTTTGAGTGAACGGCTGGAACTGGCGCTGGCCGAGGTGGGACAGGCTGCGGCCTGGTTTTGGGATGCCGCGTCTGTCCGGGCGCGATTCGAAGGCACGGGCACGGTGTTCCCCAACCAAGCCACAGACATCGGAATGGTGGGTCCCGCCGCGCGCGCTTGCGGCTTGGTGCGCGATGTCCGCTACGACCACCCGAGCGGATGGTTTCGGTTTGCCCAATTGCCGGTCGCCGTGTGGCCGGGAGGCGACGTGTTTGCGCGAGCCCGGGTGCGCTCGCTGGAGATCCAGCGTTCCGGCGAGTTTCTACGCAAACAACTCGCTGAAGGCCCCGAGGGCGAAATCTTCGAGGAACCGCCGCCGCCCGCCCCGGAGACGCTGGCCGTCGCGCTGGTCGAAGGCTGGCGAGGCGAGGTGTGCCACGTGGCCCTTACCGACGCCAGCGGTCGTTTCCGGCGCTACAAGATCACCGATCCCTCTTTCCACAACTGGACCGGTCTGGCGCTTGCCCTTCGCGGCACGGCGATTTCCGATTTTCCCATCTGCAACAAAAGCTTTAATCTCTCCTATTGCGGCTTCGATCTCTGATCCTTTCCCATGTTTGTGCTCGATACCCTTCTCCACCGCGTCAAGCGCGGCTGTGAAACCATGGCTTATCCCGGCGGCCCGGCTCCCGCGTTGCCGGATCGCCATGGCGGCGCCTTCAAAGTCGATCGCGCGCTGTGCGCGGCGGGTTGCACCGCCTGCGTGTCCGCGTGCCCGACGCAGGCCATCGCGCGGGCTGCCGACACACCGCTCTCGCTGGACATGGGCCGCTGCATTTTCTGCGCGGAGTGCATTGCCGCGTGCCCGCCCAAAGCCATCGCGCAAACGAGCGATCATCGCATGGCGGCCCGGAATCGGCGCGACCTCGTTCTCGGCGTGCCCGGCGAGGAACACGTGCGGCTTGTCTCGGCTCTGGAGGAAAAACTCAGAAAACAGTTCGGGCGCTCCCTGCGGCTGCGCCAGGTCAGCGCCGGCGGATGCGCCGCGTGCGAGGCGGACACCAATGTGCTCGGCACCATCGGGTGGGATCTCGGGCGCTTCGGCATCCAGTTCGTCGCCTCGCCTCGCCATGCCGACGGATTGCTCGTCACCGGGCCGGTAAGCAAGAACATGGAACTGGCCCTCTTGAAAACCTACGACGCCACGCCGGCGCCGAAGATCGTCATTGCCACAGGCGCCTGCGCCATCGCGGGCGGCCCGTTTGCCGGTCATGACCAGGTTCACAACGGCGTGGATTCGCTGCTGCCGGTGGACCTCTATATCCCCGGCTGCCCGCCGCATCCGCTGACGATCCTCGACGGTTTGCTGCGGCTGCTCGATCGTCTCGGAAAATGAGCCAGGTCACCCGAATCCTCTCCGATGTCCACTTCGGGCACAAGGCGAGTTTTGTGCGCGACCTCGCGCAGCTCGCCCCGCTGCTGGACGGAGCCGATCGCGTGATTTTCAACGGGGACTCCGTGGAGATGCGTTTTCTGGAGGAACGCGAGCAGGCCGGGCACGACGCGGCGTTGTTCCGCACGTGGTGCGCCCAGACCGGCGTCGAGGCGGTTTTCGTCACCGGCAACCACGACCCGTTCCTGACGGACATCCACCATGTCGAACTGGCCGGCGGCGGTGTGCTTGTCACCCACGGAGACATCCTCTTCCGCGGCGTTTCACCCTGGAGCGCCGAATCGCGCACGCTGCGCAGGGCGCACACGCGGGAAATCGAAGCGCTCGGGGATTGCGCCGATTTCGAGCTGTATCTGCGCGCCGCCAAACGCACGATGCTGGCGGTCGAACACCTCGGTCCCAAGATGCGGCACGCGGATCGCAGCACGGCTTTTCTAACCAGTTTCCTGCACGAGATCTGGCCGCCGTGGCGTCCTCTGCGGATTCTCGGCTGCTGGATGCGCACTCCCCGCCGGGCCGACGCGGTCGTCGCAAGATTCCGTCCGCAGGCGCGTTTTGCGATCATCGGGCACATGCACTGGGCGGGCATCTGGCCGATGAAAGACCGGGTGGTGATCAACACCGGCAGTTTCCTGCCATTTTCCCGGCGGTACGTCGTCGATGTGCTTTCGGAAAGCGGCGAAGTGGTCGTTTGGAATGTGATCGGGCGCAGGAAGGAGTTCCGGCTGGGCGGCGAAGCGGCGCGTTTTGCACTGGAATACCCGCAAAAGCGGCTGGCGGCAGCGGGCGTGTGAGACGGGGGCGAAGCGCTTTATAGGGGTGGGGTGCGCCACCCCTCCCCCCCGCTTCACAGCTGCTTATACTGGCAGTGGTACCCGACTTCCTCGGTGCGGTTGGGCAGGACGCGCTGGCTGTCGAGAATCTCATCGGCCAGGTCGCCCACAGCCAGTTTTAGCAACCGGTACGGAACCGTAAGCCACGCCTTTCGCTGGAACCGGCGCCCCATCGCTTCGGTCAGTTCCACGTTGCGCACAGGCATCGGAGAAGTGGCGTTCAACGCGCCGCTGACATACGCGTTTTCAATGCTGAAGAGGATGAGCCTGGCCAGGTCGCTGACGTGAATCCATGAAACCCACTGCTGGCCGGTGCCGAGCTTGGCTCCAAGTCCCATCAAAAACCACGGCCGCGCGATTTTCATGAACCCGCCGTCGCGTCCCAGAACCAGTCCGATGCGAAGAACCACGACACGGATGCCGCCCTGGGCCGCGCGAAACGCCTCGGCTTCCCACGCCTGTGCCACCTCGGCCAGAAAACCGCGTCCGGGAGGGGCGGACTCATCCACCTCGCGGTCCCCCGTGTGGCCGTAATAGCCGATGGCCGAAGCGCTTACCAATACCTTCGGGCCCGCTGCGTCCGCCTGGAAAAGCGCATCCACCAGATGGCGGGTCCCCTCGCGGCGGCTTGCCAGAATCCGCTCCTTTTTCGATGCCGACCAGAAACCGTAAATCGGCTCGCCGGCCAGGTGAACCACGGCATCCAGCCCGGTGACATCGATCATGACGTTCTTGCCGGACTTATCGCGCATCGGCGGTCCGAAGTAGCGCGTCTGCAAGCACCCGGTCACATGGTTCTCCGGGGTTCTGGAGAAACCGACGGCAAAATGGCCCAGGCGCGTGATCTCCTGGATCACGCGCTTGCCGATGAAGCCGGAGGCGCCGGTCACGCCAATCTTTAAGCGATGAATGTCTTCCATTGCGGAAAAGCGGAGTTAGTCGTAGTGGGAGTATAACCAGCGATACGGGAATTTGTCACCTGGACAATCGGTGGGCCATCGCGGCGGGTTGATGTCTTTATGAGCTTTTACGATTGCGAGCTTGTGTTCGGTGCGCCCAACCCGGTTCCGCAGGTAACGGATCAGTTCGTCGAGCGCGTCGAGTTGCTGCTGGGTCGGCTTTCCCTGATTAAAATCGCCCACCAGGCAAATGCCAAGCGCAATGCTGTTGAGGTAGTCGGAGTGGACGTGACCGCCGTTGATCTGGCGCACCCAGCGGTTGCCGATCTCGATGGCGCCGTTGCCTGAAGAGGTGCCGTTGCCGATCACAAAATGGTAGGCCAGCCCATTGGGCATCTTGCGGACATGGTAATGATAATAATCAAACGCCTTGGCGTTCCCCTGCCGGGTGCCCGAATTATGCACGACAATGTAGCGCCAGCGATGCCGGGCCACCGGCGCGCGGTCGATGACATTGCGCACCGCTTTCGTCAGGTACCGGTATTGCGGACCGCTGCCAAAGAGCCAGCGGGTCCAGCTTCGAGGCGGTGCCGGCGTGGGCGCCGGTTCCTCGTCCGCGGCGTCGCCGGATTTCTGAACGATGACTGCCGCCGGAGGCGATGCCGTCCCGGTATTGGGCGAAGGAGCTGCCGAAGGGGTTACCGAAGGGCTGGGCGACGGCTTGGGCGTTTGTTCCGGCGCCGGCGTTGGCGTTGGCGTCGGTTCGGGCGTCGGCTGCGCCTTGGGATGCGGAGTCGGTTCCGCTTCCTGCTTCTTCTGTTTCGGTCGGGCCGGTTTGGGCTTTGGCTTCGATTTTTTCTTGCGCTTCTTCTTCGGATGGCTGCTTTCGCTGTGGGACGCCGCCGGCTTATCCTTGTCATCGTCATCCACGCCGCGAACCGGCAACGGCGCGGGCAGCACCGTGGCGGCAACGAACAGCAGCAGCAGGAAACGGAAAAATCTTCGCACGAGCCGGAATCGTATCAGGAGATGCTTGGCAAGCAAGTGGCGAGCGGGTTTGATGGATGTCCTTTCGCATGAAAAAAATTCTGATTCTGACTGCCGGCTACGGCGAAGGCCACAATACGGCCGCGCGGAATATCGGCGCCGGAATCGAAGCCGTTGCCGGAGGCCGGGTGGAAGCGCGGGTGCTCGACCCGCTCTCAACGACCTACGGCTGGGTGGATCGGTGGGCGACGAAATGTTACGTGGCGACCATCAACCACCTGCCCTCGCTGTGGGCGGCGGTTTACCGGTTCATCGATTCTTGCTCCGCCGAGTACGCCGTCCCCATGAACCGGTTGCGGGCCGCAATGAAGGCGTTGCTGGAGGCCGAACAGCCCGACGCTGTCGTCTCAACCCACCCCATTTACAACTTCGCGCTCAAGGGTATCGCGCGGGACGGCCGAAAACGCCGCTTTGCACAGGTCACGGCGATTACCGATTCCATCAGCGTCAATTCCGTCTGGCACCGCTTCGGCAGCGACGCCTATATCGTTGCCAACGAAGACACCGCCGCCGTTCTCCGCAAACGCCGGGTGCCTGCGGAAAAAATCCACGTCATCGGCTTCCCCGTCTCCCTCCGTTTCGCCGACCGCGAACCGGTGCGCATACCGCCCCCGCCCGGAGGACGCTGGCGGGTGCTCCATGTCATCAACTCGGGCAAACGCGACGCGCCAAGTTTGGTGCGCCGGTTGCTTCAGTTCGATGAAATCGACCTGAAAATCACTGTGGGCCGGGACGAACTGCTTCGCAAAGCGATCGAAGAGGTCGTGGCGCAAAGCGACCGAAAGGCCGAAGTGTTCGGGTGGACCGATCGCATGCCCGACCTGATCTGCGACTCCCATCTGCTCATCAGCAAAGCCGGGGGCGCTACCGTGCAGGAAGCGCTCGCCGCCCGCACCCCGATGGTGATGACCCAGGTGGTTCCCGGCCAGGAGGAAGGCAACGCCCGCCTGCTTCTTCAGCATCGGTGCGGAATCATGGCCGACAGCAGCGACCGCATTGTCGCCGCGGTGCGCGCCGCCTTTGCCAATGATGGCGCGCTCTGGGGCGAATGGTGCGCAAACATCGACGGCCTTCGCCGCCCAAACGCCGCCCGCGAAATCGCCCAGTTTATTCTCTCGCTATGATTCGATCCATTATTTTCGACATTGGCAACGTCCTGCTGCCCTTCAATTTCAACAAGGCCGTCGGCCGCATTCAAAGCCGCTGCGACCTTGCGCTGGAATGCGTCGCGGCCCGGTTTGAGCCAATCAAGACGCCTTACGAAAGCGGGCAGATGGGGCGGGATGCGTTTCTCCGGGAAACAACGCGTGTCTTGGACTACCGCGGGACCGAAGAAGAACTGACCGCGGCCTGGCAGGAGATTTTCGAGGAAAACGAGGCGATGTTCCGCATCGTTCGCTCCCTGCACGGGCGGATGCCGCTTTACCTCCTCTCCAATACGAACGATCTGCACGTCGAATACATGTTCCGCCAATATCCGGTCTTCCAATGCTTCACCGACGCCGTTTATTCGCACATCGCACGCTGCTGCAAACCGGGCCGCGAGATTTACGAAGTTGCCGAACGCCAGTTCGCAGTCCGCCCGCAAGAGGTGCTTTTCATCGACGATCTGCCGGCAAACGTCGCCACCGCGCAGGCGATGGGGTGGAACGCCGTGCAATATGATTTTCGAAACCACGCCGCGCTGCTGGAGGAAATGCGGCGCCTTCAGGTCGACGGCGAGGCCGGTTAGCCTAAAAACGGCGATGAAAATTTCGCGCAAAGGCGCCAAGCACGCAAAGAAGAAGGGTTGGAAGAGTTTTAAGTAACCCAAGTGGCTAACCCTCACGGTGATCCACAGCAAAGTTGTAAGTCTCTGTCTTTGCGTGCTTTGCGGCCTTTGCGCGAGATCCATTCCCGCGTTTAGGGTTAGGGACAAAATTCGGCGCTGTTGGCAGTCAGGGCGCGTACCGGGAATTCCGGGGAACGCTGGCGCCTCGCCTGTGGCCCTTGGCGCCCCCGCCAAGGGCGTCTTTGAGGGGATAAATGCGATGTCCCAAGACTTACGGCAAAGGAGGCTCGTGGACTGCGGTGAAGTGCCCTTTCCATTACCCACAAATCGGAAGCCGAGCACAGAAACCGGAGCGGCCCATATTATTTGTCATCCTGAGCTTGCGAAGGAATCTCACAGCAGGCCAGTCAGCGTTAGGTCACCCTTCACCGTTCTCGGAGCTGACAGCGCCGCCCGATGAGCCGTCCGTTTCGATTACGTGCCGACTAAAACGAACGTCGCGATCGCCTCGTGAGATTCCTTCGACAGACTCAGGACAGGCTCTTCGCAGGCTGCCAATGAACCTGCCGGTTGGGGAGAGCCGTTCAGCGCCAACGGCGCGACCACAATGTAGCCCAGTATGCTGTACCACGATAACTTTCGCCTTACAGGAGTGGCGATGGAGCGAGTGGGGCTTTTGATAAGCGCGTCAGCGTCTTGGAGTGCGGGCAGTCCTCTGCCGCTTTCGCAAACCGGGAAGTCCCCAGCCTACGGAAGCTTCCCTTTGCCATCAGAGCTTTCCGCATCTCTCCGACAGAGGATGTTGCGCTTGGAATTGACGCCAGACGTAGCCAGGCGCACGGCCAAAGCGGTAGAGGACTACCCGCACTTGTATCTTCGAATTTGTTCGTTTCCATTCGCCGCAAGGGCTGCGATGAAAACGTTGCCGCCGCCAGGGAGGCATCCCTGGCGGCGGTGATGCCCCGCGGC
>Ga0316219_1001808_pt1 | contig 21691 bp, 16 predicted proteins | sample TBH18003PmetaG_FD_203635 | JGI IMG/M metagenome (GOLD analysis project Ga0316219, IMG submission 203635) | Freshwater microbial communities from Trout Bog Lake, Wisconsin, USA - TBH18003P | ecosystem: Environmental > Aquatic > Freshwater > Lake > Hypolimnion/Profundal zone | place: USA... | reverse complement strand
CGCGGCCGAGTGGGCCTGGCGCGACGCGTCGATCAGCCACGTCAAAAATGGCATTTACGGGGAAATGTGGGTCGCGGCGATGCTGGCCGCAGCGTTTGTCCTCAAAGACTGGCCGGCGGTCATCCGCGCGGGGCTGGCGCAGATCCCGCTGGACTCGCGACTGCATGCCGGCATCAGGCAGATCCTCGCCCTGCACGAGGCGGGCGTGCCGCACGAGGAGGTCATTGACGGCATCCACCGCGAATGGAATGAGCTCACGACTCACGGCTGGTGCCACACGATTTCCAACGCGCAGATCGTGGCCGCTGGCCTGCTCTATGGCGGCGATGATTACGCGACGACCATCGCGCTGGCGGTCGCGGCCGGGTTTGACACCGACTGCAATGGCGCCACCTGCGGCAGTCTGTGGGGCGTGATGCACGGCGAGAAGGCGCTGCCGCGTCGCTGGCTGCGGCCGCTGAAGAACAAGCTCAAAACGAATCTCTCTGACTACGGCTTCATGCCGCTCGACGAAATGGCCGGGCGGATGGTGACGGTGGTGGAGTCGGTGCGGCCGTAGGCCTGCGGCTGGACGTGTAGCTGCGAGCGTGAGCGAGTGGAGGATTGTGAGCCTGGGAATGTAGCTGCGAGCGTGAGCGAGCGGAGGATTATCCACTCGCTCACGCTCGCAGCTACATTCCGGTCACGCCTTCCAGGTCGCGGCGAACTTGTAGTGGCCGGGGGCGAGTTCGCAGGTGAGGGACGCGGCGGTCGCCTTGACCTTGCTGATGCCGGCGGAGCGCGCCAGTGGCGACTTACCTTCGGTAATCTTGGCTTTGCCCGGGACGGGGAATTTCGCCGACGCCGTGGTGTTCGGCGGGACGATGACTTCCCAGTCAAACCGTCCTGCATGGGTCTTCCACGAGCTGAGGATCTCGCCGTGCGGGCTTTCCAGTTTGCCGCGCGCCGAGGTGAGTTCGCCGCCGGGTTGCGGGGCGAGGAGGATGCGCTTGAAACCGGGCGCGGCGGGATCGAGTTCCACGCCGGCGACCACGGCATACAGCCAGGAACCAATCGCGCCATACGCGTAATGATTGAAGGAGTTCATGCCCTTGTCCTGGAAGCCGTTTTCCTTGGTCCAGCCATCCCAGCGTTCCCAGATCGTCGTTGCGCCTTGCGTGACGGCGTAGAGCCACGACGGCCAGGCCTTCTGGTGGAGGAGCTTGTAGGCGAGGTCCGTGCGGCCGAAGCGCGAGAGCACGTGCGGCAGGTAGGACGCGCCGACGAAACCGGTCGTGAGCTTGTTGCCGCGCGCCTCGATGTCGCGCACGAGTTCGCGCAGGAGCTTCGGGCGTAGCGCCACGGGGGCCAAGTCGAACTGCAGGGTGAGCACGTAACTGGTCTGCGTGAGGCCGGCGGCGACGCCGTCAGCGGAGAGGAAACGCTTCTGGTAGGCGCGGCGGATGCGTTCGGCGAGACGCTCGTAGCGGACGGCGTCGGCGGTGCGGCCGAGGACGCGGGCCATCTTGGCCACGAGGGATGTGCTGTAGGCGAACATCGCGGTGCCGATGAGATCCTTCGGCGTGTTGCCGAAGACGTTGCCGCTGCCGTCCAGCGCGAGCCAGTCGCCGTAGCCGTGCCAGACATTGGTGTCCGGATGCGAGCGGATCAGGCTCTTGGACTGGTCCTCCATGTAGCCGATGAATTTCGTGAGCGAATCGAAGTGCCGGGCGAGGAGGTCCTTGTCTGCGTAGCACAGATACATCGTCCACGGGCAGATCGCCGCGGCGTCGGCCCACGCGGGACCGCCGTCGGCGCCCACGCCCTCAATGTGCGGGGCTACGGAGGGCATCTGGCCCTCGGCGCCCTGGGCGTCGGAGATGTCGCGCTGCCACTTGTTGAAGAAGCCCGCAACGTCGCGGTTCCACGCGGCGGTGCGGCTGAACACCTGCGCGTCGCCCATCCAGCCGAGGCGCTCGTTGCGCTGCGGGCAGTCGGTGGGCACCTCGAGGAAGTTGCCGCGCTGGCCCCAGTCGATGTTGCTCTGGAGCTGGTTGATGAGCGGGTCGCTGCAGTGAAACGTGCCCGTGCGGGGCGTGTCGCTGTGCAGCACGACACCCGTGATCACGTCCGGGAGCAGGTCATCGGGATGACCGGAGATTTCGACGAAGCGGAAGCCGTGGAAGGTGAACTTCGATTCCCACGTCTCGCCGCGCGGGTCGCCGCGCAGGATGTAGTGGTCGGTCTGGCGGGCGAGGCGCAGGTTCTCGGTGTAGAGTGTGCCGTCCTTGTTGAGCACTTCGGCGAAGCGCAGGCGCACGACCTGGCCGGCCTTGCCGCGGACGTGCAGGCGGACGCGCCCGACCATGTTCTGGCCCATGTCGATCACCCAGATCGAGGAGGGCCAGATCGCGATCTTGTTGGGCGGCGCGATCGGCTTGAGTTCCTGCGTGGCGTGGACCATCGGCCCGAGCACCGGGGAAATCTCGATGCTGGGGTCGGCGAACGGCGTCACGGGCTGCCACGCGCTGTCATCGTAGCCGGGTTCGTCCCAGCCGCGCAGCTCGCGTCGGGCGTCGTAGGTCTCGCCCATGATCAGGTCGGACTCGACGATCGGGCCGTAGGAGGTTTTCCAGGCGCCGTCGGTGACGATGACCTGCGTGGAACCGTCGGTGAACGTGAGCACCAGCTGCGCGAGCAGCTGCGGGCGCTCGCCGTAGTAATTGCGTTCCCGCCAGCCGAGGTGGCCGCAATACCAGCCGTCACCGAGGACGGCGCCGGCGGCGTTGGCGCCGGGGCGCAGCAGGGCGGTGACGTCGTAGGCCTGGTATTGGACGCGCTTCTTGTATTCGGTCCAGCCGGGCGAAAAGACGTCGTGGCCCACGCGCTGGCCATTGAGGTGAAACTCGTAGAGGCCCAGCGCCGTGGCGTAGAGGCGCGCCGAGGCGACCTTTTTGCCGACGTTGAAAATCGTGCGGAGATACGGGCTGTGCGCGCCCACCTCGGGTCCGCCGGCGAGGGCGGCGCCGATCCAGCTGCCGCGCCAGTCCTTGCGGGACAGCAGGCCGGCTTCCCAGAACGCCAGCGCGCTTTCGCCGCGGCGGTTCTTCTCGTCCCACACCTCGACGCGCCACCAAACGCGCTGGCGGGAGGCGAGGGGACTGCCGGCGTACGTCACCTGCGTGGTGGCATCCGAGCGGACGCGACCGCTGTCCCAGAGCACGCCGGTGCTGGCGCGGCCCGCGGAGACGATGATCCGGTAGGCGGTCTGCCGGGCGCTGCGGCGATCGCCGGTGGCGAGCCGCCAGCTGAGGCGCGGGGCGGGATCGTGCACGCCGAGCGGATTATCGAAATAATTGCAACGCAGCTGGACGGGAAGGATGGATGCGGCCATGGAGACTAAGGGAAATGTTACGATGCGACTTGCCCGATGTGGTGCAAGGACGCGATAGGCGAACAATCAGGCTTGGCGTCGTGGACGGAAAGTGGGAAAAACAGGCCATCCCATGAAGGAAATTCCCCACGCGTATGTCTGTATCATGGCGGGCGGCAGCGGTGAGCGTTTCTGGCCGATGAGCCGGCAGCGCACCCCAAAGCACCTGTTGAAACTTTTCTCGGACCGGACCCTCGTGGAGGAGACGGTGCGCCGGCTGGACGGCGTGGTGCCGCGGGCGAATATTTTTGTGCTGACGAACGTGGCCCAGCTCGACGGCACGCGGGCGGCGCTGGGGGACCTGCTGCCGGCGGACCAGATCGTCGCGGAACCCACCAAGCGCGACACCGCAGCCGCCGCGTCGCTCGCCACGGGCCTCGTGCGCGCGCGCGATCCCCAGGGCGTGCTGGCGCTGCTGCCGGCGGATTCCTACATCCGGGACACCGGCAGCTTTGCGCGGCAACTGCGCGTCGGGCTGACGCGTGCGTCGCAGACAAACGCGCTGCTCACCTTTGCGATCAAACCCAGCCATGCGTCGACGGCGTTTGGCTACCTGAAGCTCGGCGCCGCAGTGCCGGAGGGCGCGGGCTTCCGCCGCGTCGTGAAATTTGTCGAGAAACCGGACCCGGCCACCGCGGCGCGCTACGTCGCGAGCGGCGACTTTGCGTGGAATGCCGGGATGTTCGTCTGGAGCGTGGCGGCGTTTCTCGCCGAGGCCGAGGAACACACGCCGAAGCTGGCCAAGTTCATCAAGGAGTTTCCCGCCGGCGACCCGACTGCGTACCTCGCGGCGCGCTTCCTGACGCTGATGCCCAAGGTTTCGGTCGACTACGCCATCCTGGAAAAAGCCGCGGCCGTAGAGACCCTGCTGGCGGAGTTCGACTGGGACGACGTGGGCGTGTGGACGGCCCTGCCGACGTATTTGCCTCGCGACGGCGCCGGCAACGCGATGCGCGGCACGGTGGTGGCCAACGGCGGGTCGGCGAACAACATTGCCCTGAGCAACGGCCGCGTGATCGCGCTCGTGGGCGTGAAGGATTTGATCGTGGTGGAGACGCCCGACGCCGTCCTCGTCTGCCACCGCAGCGCGGTGGATGAGATCAAGAAGCTGATGCCCCAGCTGCCGAAGGATGTCCTTTGAACGCGGGCCGGCGACCCCCGTTCGGAGATGGAAGATGGGAGATGGGATCGGAGAGTAGGGCCGAGTCGTCCCCGACGAGCCGCGGCCGCTCTGGCCTTTCCTTGGAGCGCAGTTCCCCGGTCTCGATTCAACGAAGGATCGTCCGTCCCCATCTGCTATCTCCTATCTCCCATCCCCGCGCAAAGAGCGCCGCGGTTACACCGCGTTGATTGCTCCCGCCTTCTCCGCCTGTTTCACGAGCGCCATGGCGGCGGGGAGATTCAGGTCCGCGAGCTGCTTGAAATTGATGCAGCTGCGGCCGGTCTTCACCTTGCCCAGCTTCGCGGCGTTCTTTTCGACGAGGTAGCCACCCTTGGTCGCGGCGCAGATGTGGAGGGCATAGTCCTTTTTCCCCGCGACGAGCCCGATAAGGAACCACTCGCCCTCGCGCCCGCTGGCCGACCGGTAGCGATACTTGCCGTAAGCCAGCACCGGGGATCCGCCCATCCCGCCCATCACCACCGGCGTCAACTTCGGCACCGCCTTCCGGATCGCCAGGTGCACTGCCGTCATCGTCCCGCGCCGCTCGTCCGGCAGCGCCGCCAGGAATTCGTCCGAGGTAGGGAGTGCCTTGGCCATGCGCGAAGCCTGCACGCCCTCCCTCCCGCGATCAAACCTGAACAACCGGACCGGGGCGACCGCTGGTCAGCCACCATACACCACGCAGCCTGACCACCTCGACTGGCCTCTTAGGCCACGCCCTTGGCCTTGCGCAGGGCGGCGAGCTCAGCCGCGTCGACCTCGCCCTTGATCGTGTTCAGATGGCTGAGGATGACCATGCGGTCGCCGGGGCCGCAGGTGGAGATCTCGATCATCCAGTCCTCCGCCTTGGGGGCCGCGACGATCACCTCGTCGGCCCAGGCGATCACCTCAGTGGCCTCCACGAAGCCCTGCGTGATGCCCTGGATAAAAAACTCCGCCTTGGTCCGGTAATTCATGCCGAGACTGTTCCGCCGCCGCCCGCCCATGCCAAGAGCGAATGACCGCCCTCGTGCACCGTAACCCCTTGGCTGGGCCTGACCACCTTGGCTAGGCCTCGGGGGCTGGCTGGTGCGGCCCAGCCTGACGCTGTCGCTTTGCCTGATGACTCGCCGGGGTTGCAAAAGCCCTCAAGGCCTGTTTTCCCATTTCGCGCACCCGAAACGCCGCGACCCCGATTTCCCGCCATGCCGATAAATCCGCGCCTGCTATTGCCGTTACTCGTGTTGGCGCTGGCGGGCTGCGCCCACCCCACGCCCGATAATGCCGCGCTCACCTCCGGGGCGCTGCCGGGTCAGGCCCCCGCGAAGTTTGCCGCGGGATCACCTGACCTATCCGCGGTGGTTGCCGGCTGGCTGGCCACGTTTGGCGATGCCCAGTTGGAGAAACTCGTCGACGAGGCCCTCAAGGGAAATCGTGACTTGGCGGCGATGTCGGCGCGTCTGGATCAAGCGGCCTCACGGGCCCGCCAGGCCGGGGCTGATCTCAAGCCGCAGGTGAGTCTGGCCGCGAATGCTGACTCGAAGGGCGGGGCCAATGCCCCGCGCACGGATAAGATGGGCGCTGGCCTCAGTCTGTCGTGGGAATTCGATGTGTGGGGGCGCCTCTCGGCCGGGCAGGCGGCCGCCCGGGAACAGTATGCCTCCACCGCCGCGGACCTCGAATTTGCGCGTCAATCCCTGGCGGCCCAAGTCGCCAAGGGCTGGTTCCTCGCGATCCAGGCGGTGCAGCAGGAGGCCATTGTCACCCAGGCGGCGGCGTTGCAGAAACGAAATGCCGAGCTTGTCGCGGAACGCCAGCGCGTCGGCCGAAACACGTTGCTCGATGTCGCCCAGGCGCGGGCAGCGGCGGCCACGGCGGAAGACGCGGTGCACCAGGCGGCCAGCGGGCGGGAAAATGCCGCGCGTTCGCTGGAGCTTTTGCTGGGCCGTTATCCTTCGGCCGAGCTCACCCTTGCGGCGACCTTGCCGGCGCTGCCGCCGATGCCACCCGCGGGATTGCCGAGCCAACTGCTCGAGCGTCGTCCCGATCTGATTGCGGCCACGCGTCGGGTCGCCGTGGCCTTCAACCAGGTTGAATCCGCCAAGGCAGCCCGCCTGCCCAGGCTGGCGATCACGGCGAATGCGGGGACGGTGTCGCAGGAATTTAGGTCCCTGTCCCTCAATGACGCGTTTTGGAACCTGGGAGCCAATCTGGTGGGTCCGATTTATAGCGGCGGCCGACTCAAGGAACAAGTGGTCATCGAGACCGCCAAGCAACAGGAGGCCCTCGCCTTGTATGGCAAGGCCGCCCTGGAAGCATTCCGGCAGGTGGAACAGGCGCTGGCGGAGTCCCGCCGCCTGGCCACGCGCTTGGAACTCCTCACCGCCGCGGAGCAGGACCAGAACGAGGCCGAGCGCTTGACCCAAGCCCGCTTGGAAGCGGGGGCCATCGATCAACTGGCTGTGATCTTGATTCAGGAACGCGCCCTGCAGGCCCGGCTCGCCCGCCTCGCCCTGCAGGTCGAAGGCCTCACGAATCGCGTTAACCTGCATCTCAGCCTGGGCGGTGGCTTTGAAGCGCCGACCCCGGCTCCGGACGATCTCGCTCCTGCATCCAAGGCCGTTCCGGCCGAAAAATCCCCTCTATGACGACTGGATTCGAATACCTGTGCCTCGGCATTCTCTGCCTGGGCTTAATCATGTTGATCTATGGACTGGTGTGGCTGCACGGCATTCCCCACCAGATCGCGAAGGCCAACAATCACCCGCACCATCGGACCATCCACGTCGCGTGCTGGTTGAGTGTTTTCACCCTGCATGCCATCTGGCCGTTCGTGTATCTGTGGGCGATCATGCCCGGGCACAGCCTGGGAGTGAAAGCCGACGGCGCCGTCACGGAAAACCTGCAGACGCGGGTCGCCGAGCTGGAACGACGCCTGGCGGCACTCGCCCCGGCGGACGCATCGGCCGGTGCGGCCCAGCAAACGGCCTCAAGCCCAACCCCAACCCAGTCGAACACGGGAGCCTGACATGATCGAACTCGTCCTAGCCGTTTACGGCACCATCTGCTGGCTGGTGTTCAAAAAGTTTAAGCTCATCCCGATCAATGATTACACGGTCGTGACCGCGGTTCTCATCCCGGTCGTGGGCGGCGTCTTCGGGGCTCTCTACCTCAACATGGTGGCTCCCGTGGCCAAACATGTGGTGTATTACGCGCCCACGACCCCGATCACCTGCCTGATCCAAGGCAAGGTGAGCGAGGTGCCGGTCACCCCGAATCAACCGTTGAAGAAAGGCGACGTGCTCTTCCGCGTGGAAGACACGGCGTATCGGCAACGGCTCGCGCAGATCGAGGCGCAGCTCCAGTTCGCCGGAATCCGCCTGAAGCAGGCCCAGGAGCTGACGAAGAGCGGGGCCGGGTCGGTTTATGATGTCCAACAGTACGAGGCCGAGGTCGGCCGCCTGACTGCGGCGCACAGCGAAGCGCAGTTCAACCTGGAGTGCTGCACGGTGCGCGCCCCGGCCAACGGGATGGTGACGCAGGTGAGCCTGCGGCCCGGGCAGTTGGTGATGCCCATGGCGTTTTCGACGGTGATGACGTTCATCCATGATGACCGGATGTGGATCGGCTCGTTTCCGCAGCAGGCGCTCCAGGGGATCCATGCGGGTGCAGCCGCCGAGATCGCCATTACGGCGGCGCCCGGACATGTGTTCAGCGCCCGGGTCGTCCGAGTGCTTCCGGCCATGGCCGAGGGGGCGATTTCGCCCAGCGGTCAGCTCATCCGCGCGCCTTACGACAGCTATCCCGGCCGCATCCCGGTCATGTTGGAGGTCACTGATGAACGCGTGAAGCAGCTGTCGTTGCCCGTCGGCACTGACGCCACGGCCTCCATCTTTACCAATGACAGCCATGTCATCGCGCTCGTGCGGGGCATTCTCATGCGGATTCACAGCTGGGAATTGTGGATTTTCGCCTAGGCGGGCTGAGACCGGGGCGAGGGCGCCCCGGCTCCAAGGAGGAGTTCGAACTGGACGGATTGATTGCCACGTCAGCGCAGCCTTCCTCGCGAGGGGCGGACGGGGAAAGGCGGGGTCGGCGACCCCGCCCTACAGTTGCGCGCGAGCGCGCAACCCACGAGCTGACAGCTGACCGCTCTCCGCTCTCAATCGTCCTCGATTTCCGGCGGCTGGATCGCGGTGAGGAGGCGGTCTAGCTCGGCCTGGGTCGGGTTGCGAAGGGTGCGGATGGTCAGGATGGCGGCGCCGGCGGGGAGGGTGACTGTGGCGGGGATGTTGGGCCTCAGGCCCAGCAGCGCGGCGGCGAGGGGGGAGTTGTGCGGCAGGCATTCGATGCCTGTCTCCGGGTCGGTGGCGGTCTCGCCGTGGGTGGTGATGAGAAACGTGAACGTGTGTTTCCGGTTCGTCGCCACGTCCTGCTTCTCGATCGTGGCCACGTGGCCCAGTTGCAGGGTGTCCGTCGGCTTGGTCAGCCACAGGGCGGGATCGACTTCGATGAACGTGTTGCGGGCGACAAAGCGGTCGAGCGCCGACATCTTGCGGTCCACCGCGCGGATGGCGTCCTTGGCTGCCTTGAACCCGAAGTTCTCGCGCAGGTCGCCCTGGCTGTGCGCCTCGACCTTGTCCTTCACCAGGTCAACCCGCTTGCGCTTGAGTGCCTCAAACTGCTCCGCCAGCACGCGGTTGTAGCCCGGCCGCACGTAGATCGTGGTCGGGGCGGCGGCGGGGAGGCGGAAGATCTTTTTGCGATGCACGGGCATGCGGGTGGGGATGGGGAAGGATCCCGGAGTTTATCGCTAAAGCGCGAAGGGGCGAAATGGGGGGGAAGAGATCCTTGCGAACGCTGAATCTGTTTCCGCGGTTTCGCTCTTTCGCGGTTTAGCGATGAGAAATGTCTCCGGCGATGAGGCAAGGCGGGGTCGGGAGACCCCGCCCTACATCAGGCGATCGTGGCTATCTCCCATCTGCCATCTCCGCGCCGCGCTTTTTCAGCGCGCGGCCCAGACCATGCCGCGGAGGGTGATCTCCAGCTGCTGGGGATAGGTGGTGAACTCGGAGGCGACGTGGCCCATCGCGGCGAAGAACACGCGGCCTTTGCCGTGCACTTTCTTCCAGACGAAGGGCATGGCGACGCCGTTGGTCCAGGCGGCGCTAGTGGACTGGTGGGTCGTCGTTGCGAGCAGCTCGTTGCGGGGATCCACGAGCATGTAGTATTGCTCGCTCTTCACTTTGAAGTCGGAGATCCCGGCCATGATCGGGTCCTTTTTGTTCACGATGTTGATCGTGTATTCCTTGATGTTGTCGGGGTGGGCCACGAACTGGCCGCCGGTCATCCACTGCCAGTCGGTGTTGCCGCGGAAGGCGTCGCACATGCCACCGTGGAAGCCCGCGATGCCCGTGCCGTCGAGGACGGCGTCGACGGCGCCCTTGGACTGCTCGGGGGTCATCGTGCCGCAGGTCCAGATCGGGACGATCAGGTCGACCTTGGCCATCTTGGCCGCGTCGGTGAACACGTCCAGCGTGCTGGAAATCTCCACGTGGAAGCCGCGGGCGGCAAGTTTGGGTGCGAACAAGTCCGCGCACAGTTTCGGTTCGTGGCCATCCCAGCCACCCCAGACGATGAGGGCATTTTTCATAGGAGAATTAGATTTGTTCTTGGAACAGGAGGTAGCGAAGGACGGAAATGGGGCAGGTTCTGATCACTCTGCGCTCTCAGCTCGCTCCTGTTAAAATGGTTCGGACTTTCAGATTGGTTGTTTGAACAGGAGGTAGCGGAGGAAGCGGAGAACGGAAAGGGTCAGGGTTTGATCACTCTGCTCTCTAAGCTCACTCCTGTTCAAAATGTTTGGGCTCAGGCATCGAGTTCGTTGCCGCCGAGGCCGGTGGGCAGGGCGGCGGGGCGCGCGCAGGTGGTCTTTAGCTCGATGTGGCGGCCGGTGACGGAGGCTTTTTCGAACGACTCCATGATCTCGACCACGTGTTCGGCGAGTTCCCCGCTCGCCCGGTGCGGGCGCTCGCGGCGGAGGATGGAGTAGGCCATGTCGGCGACGCCGGCGCTGCGGCTGCGGTCGGTGAGGTGCGTGACGGGCAGCTCGTCGTAGGTCTTGCCGTCCTTGCTCCGCAGGCGGACGGGGCCGCTGAAATTGTTCGGGTCGGGCACCTCGAGCGTGCTCTCCGTGCCGAAGATGACCAGGCAGGGCAGCGGGTAGGGCCAGGTGTCGAAGCTCATGACGACGGTGGCCGTCGCGCCGCTGGCGAAGTCGACGGTGCCGGTGAGGTGGGTGGGCGTCTCGACGGGGACGCGCGTGCCGTTGAGCGGCTGGCTGGTGATGACGCGCTCGGGGAACGCGGCGGAGGTCGAGCCGGTGACGCGCTTGGCGGGGCCGAGCAGGTTGACGAGGGCAGTGAGGTAGTAGGGGCCCATGTCGAACATCGGGCCGCCGCCCTTCTCGTAATAAAACTGCGGGCTGGGGTGCCAGCTCTCGTGTCCGCGGCACATCATGAACGCGAGGGCGGCGACGGGGCGGCCGATGAGGCCGTCGTCGATGGCCTTGCGGGCGGTCTGGATGCCGCTGCCGAAGAACGTGTCGGGGGCGCTGCCAACGAGGAGGTTTTTCTTTTTCGCGAGGGCGAGCACGGCGGCGCCGTCGGCGGAATTGAGCGCGAACGGTTTCTCGCAGTAGGCGTGCTTGCCGGCGTGGAGCGCGGCGGTGTTCACCGTGGCGTGGGCCTTGGGGACGGTGAGGTTGACGACGATCTCGACCTCCGGGTCGTTGATCAGGGCCTCGACCGAGGGGCTGGCGCGCAGGCCGTATTTCTCCGCCTTGGCCTTGGCCCGGGCCGGATCGAGATCCGCGCAGGCCACCACGTTAAGAATGTCGAATTTCTTCGAGCCGATGAAGTAAGCGTCGCTGATGTTGCCGCAGCCGACGATGCCCACGTTTATTTTTCGCGCCATGGAACGAGTAGATAACCCCCGGGCGGCCCATGGCGTCAAGCGGCGCGCTGGGGCGGCGGGTAATATTCAGCGCTGCTTCGTCCGCTGGACGCGGGCTTAGCCATGTAGCTGCGAGCGTGAACGAGTGGCCCGATCAGCCACTCGCTCACGCTCGCAGCTACGGCACTTTTCGCGCCTCGGCGGCGAAAAGTGGTTGGGAGCGCGGGCGATGGTCGCTGGATGGCGAAGCGCTTACGGCTTGCTCGAGGAGAGGCCCTACTTCGCCCGCTGGACGCGGGCTTCGAAGGGCACTTTTCTCGCCGCAGCGGCGGCGAAAAGTGGTGGCAAGTCCCGGAATCGAACCGGGGACACAAGGATTTTCAGTCCTCTGCTCTACCAACTGAGCTAACTTGCCAAGAGTGGAGGGGCGAACAAAGGGCGGCCCGGCGGGCGCGTCAACGGGAAATTCGGGCGGGGCGTGGGGTGCACGGATGTCGGGCGTAAAGCCCGACCCACGTCGAACAGGCGGCTCGGTGGCTTTCGCCCTAACTTTCGGAGGCGATCGCGCGGCCGAGGGCTTCCACCTGGGGGCGGAAGCTTTCGTTGAGGAGGCCGGTGGGGGTGAGTGGGACATCCCAGGAGACGACACCGCCCTTGCGGTTGAAGTAGCGCGTGTAGGCGATCGTGAGTTCGTCGGGGAAGCGGAGCGGGCCCTTGCCCCACCATTCGCCCATCAGCGTGAGGACGTGGAGCTGGGCACCGTCGAGGAAACGGGAAAAATTCTGCAGCCGCGAATAATCCGGCAGGCAGCCGGGCGCCACGGGCAGGTCGCGCTCGATTTCGCCGGGCGTGTAATCTTCGAACTCCGTCATCGAATAGAGCGGGAGGCGGAGGCCGTTGTTGAAGGCGACGAGGGAGTCGGGGTTGCCGGCTTTCAGGGCCTCGGCGAAGCTCCGGTAGTTGGGGGCGTCGGGATGCTGGTAGGCGGCGGCATTGTAGGGGCCGTCGATCCACCAGCCGTGGACGGATTTGCCCCAGCGCAGCGACCACTCGCGGCAGATGGCTTCCCAGTGACGCTGAAGCGAAGTGAGGCGCTCTTCCGCGGGCGCCTCGAGTTTGGCTTTGGCGACGGCATCCGTCACGGGCGCGCCGGCGGGCAGATAGGCGAGCAGGCGGATGCCATGGGGCGCGAAAGCCTTGGCCAGGTCGGCGATGAGGTCGCGGCGGGAGCATTTGCTCGGCGTGATGCCGGTAATCTCGTCATAGGCGCGGTTGGGCGAGAGGTAGTGGCCGGAGTTCTGGCCGATCGTCAGGATGAAATACGGGACGCGGGCCTGGACCAACTGGCGGGTCAGCCCGGCGACGTCGAAGGCGTCAACGCGCCGGTTCCACTCGTCGGCGGTGACGCTGACCGGCTGCAGGTTGCTGGCGGTGTCGGCGAGGAAGCACGAGAACACGCCCCAGCGGCAGGCGAGGAACCAGTCGGTGTTGGCCCGCTGCCACGGGTCCTGGCCGGCGGGCGGCATCAGTGGCTCTCGCAGTAGCTGCTGGAGGCAACGCTGCTCCAGCCGCGCAGGACGAGCTTGGAATTGACGTGGCCTTGGCCGGGTTCGACGCGGTCGGTGCCGGCGTGGAGCTGCACGAGGACGTTTTTCCGGACGGTGTTCGAGCGATTGGGCTTGGACCCGTGGAGCGTCAGGTAGTGGAAAAACAGCACGTCGCCGGCCTCGGCCTCGACGATCGTGGCGCCGTCGAGCGGGTAGTTCTTTTCCATGAACTCGGAATATTCCTGGCCGCTGGAGTGGGCCAACCGGCCGAGCTTGTGCGAGCCGGGATACACGCGGAGGCAGCCCATCTCGTCGGTCGCGCGCGTGACCGCGATGGTGCCGCCGATCATGGTGTCGTGCACCGTCGGGAAATAGGAAAAGTCCTGGTGCATCGGGAACGGTGCGCCCTTCTCGGCGGGCTTCTGCAGGAGCTTGGTGTGATGCAGCACGATGTCGGGCCCGATGATCGCCTCGACCACGTCGAGGAACGACGCCTGTTGCAGCGCCTGCAGCCAGCGCGCGGAGTAGAAGTGAACCTGGTGCGTGTGGATGAACGACGTGCCACCGACGTTGAGGGCGTCCACCGCCCCGCCTTTCCAGCTCTTGTCGTGCGCTTCCTTGAACCGGACGTTCTGTTCGACGATGCGGTCGACCTCGCGCTCCATCTCCGCGATCTCGGTGCGACTGAACACGCCGCGCGCGAAGTAGTAGCCGTTTTCGTCGAAGAACGCCTTGATGTCTGCAGGGGAGGGCATGGGGGTGGACCGATTTGGTAGGGCAGGACCGCCCGGCGTCAATGCCATCAATCGGTGAAGACGCGAATCGTGCTCCCCGGCGCCGCCGGAACTTCCCTCACGCGCGACGGTCTTCTTTTGCCAACCTCACTCCAGCCCACGGCCCGGTCGCGACATGCGTCCGCGGCGCTTTCTTCTGTCAAAAGCTTGTATATTAGGCGGTAAGGCTACTCAAAATCGTGGCTGTCACCTTGAAACCAGAACTAGAACGCGTAACAAAACTGGCCTTCAATCGTCTTTAGGCCGAACATCCCGGCACCGGGTGCTCCCTCCACCGCGGCTTTCGTTCCCACGTTGCCTCTTTTCTGCGTCCAACCTTGTATCCAGTCTCCAACCTATGAAACCCCGAAACCTGCTTCGTTTCGCCGGCCCCGCGCTCTTCGGTGGCCTTCTGCTCGTAGTCACGCCCGCGGCGTTTGCGCAATCCGCCAGCACTTACGTCGCGAGTGCGTCGGAGAAATACCGGATGGGCGACTTTGACAGCGCCATCGAGGACTACACCAAGGCGCTGGATCTCAACTCCAGCTACCTGGGCGCCTACAACGGCCGTGGCCTGGCCAAGAGTCATCAGGGCAATTTCGACGGCGCGATCGCCGACTTTTCGGCTGCGATCAAACTCAAGCCGGCGTTCACCGAGGCGTATTTCAATCGCGGCAACGCGGCGTTTCTGCAGGGCAACATGGACATGGCGATTGCGGACTATTCCAAGGTGATCGAGCTGAAGCCGGATCATGGTCAGGCCTACTTCCACCGCGCCCTCGCGCGCGATTGCGAGACGAACTATGACGGCGCCGCCAGCGACTATGCCAAGGCCAAGGAACTTCAGCCGGGCAACGGCGAGGCGAACAGCAGCATCGCGGTGCACGCGGCCCTGCTGGCCAAGCGCACCGGAGACGATGTCAACGCCCAGCTCAAGCCGGCCGTCGGCTGGTCCGATGCGTGGAGCAAAGGCCTGGCCTCCTTCCTGTCCGGGAAAATCTCCGAGGACCAACTGCTCAGCCTCGCTGGCCGGGCCGAAGGAGACGTGCAGACCCGCCAGCAATGCGAGGCGTGGTATTTCATCGGCATGACCAAGCTGATCGCCGGCAACAAGGTCGCCGCGAAGGCGGATTTCCAGAAGGCGTTCGACGCCAGTGGACCCTCGCTGATCGTGCACCGGCTGGCCCGGGTTGAGCTCGACCGGTCCTGACCCAAGCCTTCACTGATCCGGCCGCGCGCGACGTCTCGGCGCCGCGGCTAGACTGCGGCCGTGAGACGGAACTCGCGGCGCGCGCGCGGTGTCGCGGTTCGTTCGGTGAGACGGACGCGATAGACGCGCGCCCAGCTTGATTTCAACCAAGGGTCGGTCACCTCGACGGTGTCCACCGCGGCGGCCAACGCGGTGGCATCGTACGCCAGTGCGGCGCCGCGGCTGGTCGGAGATTCGGGAAAGGCGCCGAAGCGCACAACGCCGGGCGTGGCCACGTCGACGGGCCGGGCGGTGATGAAATTGAACACGGTGGGCAGCTTGGCGGCGGCAAGCTGGTAGTCGTCGGTGACGATCACGGCTTGGTTTCGCTGGAGACGAACCGTGCGGTTCCAGGCCGTGATGCCGGCGGACTTGGGCCAGGTGGCGGCAAGATCGAGCTGGAGGGTGGCGTCAGTGTCGGTGCAGGCGTAGCGCACATCGCGGGCGGCGAACGCGCGGCCGTTCTGCTGCAGTTCGCCGTTGACCGTCGGCAGATTGTGCCACTGCGACTGCATCGTCCAAATGTCGTAGCGGTATTTGGCGTCGAAGGTCTTGGCCGTGTAGGTCTCGACGCCGATGTCGATCAGCAGCGGCCAGCCGTCGAGGTAGGCGGTCAGCGTGCCAACATCGTTGTGATTGTGGCTCTCTTCGTTGTGCCCGCCCTTGGCGGCGACGAAGAAACCGTCGCTGCGGCCGGCGTGGTCGCGGGCGACCATGACCTGCAGCTCGGGCAGCCAGACGTCGCGGGCCAGCGGCGGACGGGCGCGCGGGTCGTTGAGCTCGGCGTCGAGCCACAGCCGGGGCAGCGCGCGGCTCATCGAGCCGCCCAGCTGCGGATGCCGGCGTTCTTGGAAGAGCCACGCGGCGAAGGCCATCATCGCGGGATCGCCGAGGGCGCGGCCGTAAAGATAAAGCGTCGCCGCCTCGGTGCCGGCGCGGACGGGCGCGTCGGCGAAGTTCACGAACCACAACCCGGCGACGTGCATGCGCGGCACGAACTGCCCCATCTCCCGGATGAGCGGCTCGCGGAAGAGATCGATTTCTCCCCGTGTCGCCGTGTGCAGCAGGTCGAGGCATTCAAACAGGCTGCCAGCGGCCCGCGCCCAGTAGTTCGGGCCCTCGTCGCATCCACCGTCGGACGGCTGGTGGTCGATGAAGATGTCGAGGATGCGCAGGATCTTGTGCACGGCGCGCGTGCGGCGGTCGGCATCGGTCTCAAGCAGCAGGACGCACGCGAGCCAGTTGGAGCAGCACCAGGGATTCCAGTTGTTGACGGGGCGGTTGTCGCGGTGCCAGCCCATCCACCAGAAGTCGTCGCGGTCGAGGCAGGGCGTGAGCACGCGGCGGTCGATTTCCAACCGGATCCGCTCGCGCACCATTGGATGCACGGTGTCGAGGCGTTCGCCCAGGAGGTAGTGCGTCCACGCCAGCAAGCCGGCGGTTTCGCCGACGCCGAGATCGTAGGTCGGCTCCTCCACGTCGGGCAGCCCGATCCCGCGTCGCTGCATGAACAGATGCGCGGCGCCGCCCCAGAAGGTTTCCTCGCAGATCAACCACACCCCGTCGGCGATGGCATCGAGGAAGCGACCCTGGTTCTCCGAGCACTCGGCAAGGACGAGTTCGCCGAGCCGATACCGCCGGGCGGCGTGAGGCGCCTCGAAGTCCGCGCGATTGCCCGTGCGCACGAAACCGAGCTGCACGGAGGCCTTGAGAATTTCCCACGGCTCGCCGAGACGCGTGGCGCCCGCGGCCACGAGGGCCGAGCGCAACGCCGCGCTCAAGCCATCCCAGGCCGCGCGGTCCGCGATGGTCGGGTAGGGGCGAAAGTCCTCCGCGGTCACGAGCAGCGGGCGCAGCGTCGTGCCATCGAGGGCGCGGGTGAGGAGGGAGCGGGGCGTGACGGGGTCGTTGAACATGGGGAGAAAGAAAGTGGGCGGACTGGGGAGAGACGGCGGTGTTGCGGCTCAACGGGGCTTGTCCGCATACATCTGGGGCTTGGTCGACTGCGCCAGGCGGAGCTCGATGTAGTAGGCATTGGCCTCCTGTTCGTTCTGGGTCTCGACGAGGCCCTGGTATTTGCGCCGGAGGGTGGCGGTGGGAGTCCCTTCGCGCAGCAGCTGGCGCGTGGCCTCAATCGTGATGTCGTTCAACGCGGCACTGCGTCGCGCCCCATTCAGTCCATTCGTCAGGTCGGTCCGCATGCAGTCGGGCAGCAACGGACTCAGCGCGGCGAGGAAAGCCGCGCTGCTGCCGTCGGGACCGAAGAGCAGGTGGAGCTGGTTCGAAAACACGCGGCCGGTTTCCCCGAGCGCGAGGGTGGGCCCGGGGGGAAACCCGTGGCTGTCGGGGACGAGCTCCTTGGCAAAGCCCTCCGGCTCGATGCCGACGATAACGGGCAGCGAGCCGCTGAGGCGCGCGAATTTCCGGTCCTCGGGCTGGCTGGTGAGGAAGCGCAGGAAATCGAGCGCCGCCGCGGGGTGCGGCGATGACCGCGGGATGCCGAGCAGCCCGTAAGTGAAAAGCGCGCCTTCCGAATTGGGCCCGAGCAGGTTGGCGCCAAATTCCGGCGTGGAGGGCCCGGGCGTGGGATTGCGGAACGCGCGCACGGGAAAATTCGCCTGGCGGATGATGCCGGTGGCATCGGAGCTGAACGCCATGAACATCAACGCACGGCTCTGGGCGAAATAGAAGAGCGCCTGCTCCCGGTTCAGCTGCATGAAGCCCGGGGGCATCTCGCGGCCGACGCGGCGCATCAGTTCGGCGCCGCCGTGGAAACCAGGATGGTCGAGCGTCCACTGGTGGTTCAGGTAACTAAGAAAAAGATCGGTCGTGTCCGTCGGCCCGGCGGGGAATCGCACTCCGGGATTCACTTCGCTCGCCAGCCGCTGCAGCTGGCTGCGAAACAGGTCATCCATCATCATCGTGCCGTAGGAGCACACGATGGGCAGTAGCGGCCGGCCGGTGCGGTCGGCGTGGTCGCGCACCTTTTGGCACAGCGCCATGAGTTCCTCGAACGAATGCGGTGGCTCGGCCTGGCCGGTAACCTCGCGCATCAGCTGCACGTTGTAGAAAATCCGGATGGTCGAGGCGAAGACCGACGCCCCGTAGGTCTCGAACATCCCGCCGTTGTAGGCGTTGTCCATGCCGTCGGCGTAGGTGTTGCGCCACGCCACATTCGCGAGCGGCGTGCCGGCGTTATACGGATTGGGCCGGGAAACCTCCTCGGTGATCGGCAGGAAATAGCTCCAGAGTTCGGGTCCACCCATGCCGCCCTTGATCTCGACCAGGTCCGGCGCGGCGCCGCCGATGATCTGCGACGTGCCCCAGCTCGTGTAGATGCCGACGGGGACGGGGATCTGCTCGACGTGGACATCCGGGTGCAGCGCCTCGTAGTCATGCGCGATGGCGTCGAACGCCTCGCGAATCCCGCCCTCGAGCTGCCAGTGCGCGAGGCGCAGCGTGACGTGGCGGGGATCATTCTCGCGGACGGTGTGGGTGAGCACCCGCCAGGCAGCGAGGCCGAAGGCCAGCGCGAGCAGGGTGAAACCGACACGGCGGTAACGCCGAGAGCGGATCATGGGCGAACCCCTTCCGCCGGCTTCGGCACGGGCAGGGTGGCGAGGCGGTGGCGGATCTCGTCGGACTTGGAGTCATTCGGAAACACACGAAGAAACTCGGCGTAGTAGCCGGCGGCTTCGGGGCGCTTGCCGAGTCGTTCCGCGGATTCCGCGGCTTGGACGAGGACGGTGTTGAGTCGGGGCATGCGGGTGACCGAGTCCGCGTTCAGGCAGGCCGCGAAGAGCGGATACGCCCGCGCGTGGTCGTGGCGGAGGCGGATGAGAGCCGTGCCGAGCGTGAGGCGGGTATCACGCGCCGCCTCCGGTGCGGTGAGCTGGGGAATCAGGGCCTCGATTTCGGCCACGCGTTTCTCCCACTCAGCGGAAGGCACGTCGTCGTAAAGCAGGAGGAGCGCGAGCTTGGGCGCGGCCAGTTGCGCATACGGATGGCCGGGGTGGGCTGCGATCAGTGCGCGGTAACTGGCGACCGCCGCGGCGCGGTCGGGAGTGAAACTGTGGAGCTGCTGAATGCGCGCGAGGTAGTAGGCGGCGCCGATGCCGATGTCGTCGTTGGGATTTTCCTGACGCAGGTTCTCGAGTAACTCGGCGGCGTCGGCCACGTGACCGGGCGTGCGCGACCGCAGTTGGAGCAGCGTGAGGGCGGCCCCAAAGCGGGCCTCGCGGCTGGCGGGGTTGGATTCCTGAGCCGCGGCGAAAACCCGCTGGGCGTCGCTGGCATTGACGAGCGCAAGGTCCTGCCAGCCGGCGTGAAGTGGGGACGGCGACTCGCCGGCGCCTCGGCTCGCAGTCCAAGGCAGAGTGCAAGCCACGATGACGGGCAACAGGCGGGGGACGGTCATCGGGACGTGAACTTGCCGGCGGCCCGGCCCGCGCGCGATACCAATTCTTGATGACGCGAAAATTAGGAGGACAGCAGTGTTTTCAGCTCGCCGAGGGAGAGTTTGGCCGCGGCGGCATCGCTGGCCTCAAACACGTCGGCGAGCAGCGCGCGCTTGGTGTCCTGGAGGGCGAGGACCTTTTCCTCGACCGTGCCGGCGGCGATGAGCTTGTAGCTGGTCACGAGGCGCGTCTGGCCGATGCGGTGGGCGCGATCGGTGGACTGGGCCTCGGCGGCGGGATTCCACCACGGGTCGAAATGAACGACGACGTCCGCGCCCGTGAGGTTGAGTCCGGTGCCGCCGGCCTTGAGCGAGATGAGGAACACCGGCACGTCGGGCGAATTTTGGAAGCGGTCCACCTCGGCTTGGCGGGCGCGGACGGGCATCGAGCCGTCGAGATAGCAGTAGGTGGTGCCGGCGGCGTCGAGCTCGGCGCCGAGCAGCGCGAGCAGCGAGGTGAACTGCGAGAACACGAGCATGCGGTGGCCGTCGTCGATGGACTCGGCCAGCAGCTCGCGGAACGCCTCGAGCTTGGCGGAGTCGTCGGCGGGGGCGTCCGGCGCGACGAGCCGCGGGTCGCAGCAGATCTGGCGCAGCCGCAGCAGCTGCGTCAGGGCGGCGAACTGCAGGCGGGACTCGGCCGCGCCGTCGGCGGCCATGGCGAGCAATTCGCGTTCGCCCGCCTGCTGTTGGTCGCGGTAGCGCGCAGTCTGCGCAGCCGTGAGCTCGCACCAGATCACCTGCTCGAGTTTCGGCGGCAGTTCGGGGGCGACGGCCGCCTTGGTGCGGCGGAGAATGTAGGGCGCGGCCTGGGCGCGGAGGCGTTGGTCAAACCACACGCGTTCGTCGCCGCGCAAGCCCGCCGGGACGCGCTCGAGGTAACCCGGGAGCAGGAACTCGAAGAGCGAGCGCAGATCGTCGAGGGAGTTCTCCAGCGGCGTACCGGTGAGCAGAAACCGGCTGGTGGCCCGCAACGAGCGGAGCGCGGTGGCGTTTTGCGAACGGCGGTTTTTGATGTGCTGGGCCTCGTCGGCGATGACGCAGGTGAACTCGACGCCACCCAGCAGCTCGCGGTCGCGGGCCAGCGTGCCGTAGGACGTGATGACGAGATCGAAGCCCGCCGCGTCGGCCTCCGCGGCGAGGCGGGAGGCGCCGTGATGCACGAACACGCGAAGTTCCGGGGCAAACCGCGCGGATTCGCGCCGCCAGTTTTCCACGAGTGAAGCTGGGCAGACGACCAGACTGGGGTAGGGCGGGTTATCCTTAACCCGCCGTTCCGGACTGTTTGTCTCACCGGACGGCGCGTTAGGGATAACGCGCCCTACCTCGGCGCGCAGCGCGGAGAGCAGCGCCAGCGCCTGGAGAGTTTTGCCGAGGCCCATTTCGTCGGCGAGGATTCCGCCCAGCTGGTGCCGGTGCAGGTGCCAGAGCCACGCCGTACCCAAGCGCTGGTAGGGCCGGAGCTGGCCGTCGAGTGCGGCGGCGAGGGGCGCGGCGGTGAGCGTCGAGATGCGGCGCAACGCCTCACTGCGCTCGCGCCAGGCGGCGGGAGGCTGAAAGCCGGGGACGAGTGTCTCGAGAATTTCCTCCGTCTCGGCAATGTGGGCGGCGCTCACGCGCTGCGTGCGGCGCGTGGCGAGGGTGGCGCCCGGCTCGCCGGCGAGGGCACGCTGGGCGTCGGCGAGTTGCTTCAGCCGGGCGGCGTCGAGCAGGAAAATCTGGCCCCCGCTCTCAACGTAGCCGCGGTTGGACGCGACCGCGGTGCGGATGGCGGCGTCGTCCGCGCTGCCCGCCTGGACGCTGAGCGTCACTGCGAACCCGTCGCCCTCGGCGGTGGCCGTGCAGGCGAGCTCAGCCGGGCGCAGATGGGCGGTGGCTTTTTCAAAGGCCGGCGTGAACTGCGCGTCGAGGCCGTCGCGGAGGCGGGCGGCGTGGGCGGCGAGGAAATTGAGGGTCTTGTGGCGATCGCGAAGCCACCATTTGCGGTTGGACGGCTCGAGGATGAAACCGTGGGACTTGAGGAGCTCGAGCGCGGGCGCGTAGGCCGGGTGTTCCCGCGACGGCAGGGTGATGGCGAGGAAATGCTCGGTGCCGTCGACGGTCATCGGCGTGGCGGCCGGCGTGGCGCGAGGCGAGGGTCGAGGGGCGGAGGGGGAGGC
>Ga0316219_1001806_pt1 | contig 21709 bp, 19 predicted proteins | sample TBH18003PmetaG_FD_203635 | JGI IMG/M metagenome (GOLD analysis project Ga0316219, IMG submission 203635) | Freshwater microbial communities from Trout Bog Lake, Wisconsin, USA - TBH18003P | ecosystem: Environmental > Aquatic > Freshwater > Lake > Hypolimnion/Profundal zone | place: USA... | reverse complement strand
TGGGCGGGTCAGCTGGACCTCGCCATTTCCTAAATTGACAACCTTCGTCATTCCAATTCCTTCCATGCCCACCATAGCTGAGACGAGTGCAAAGTTTCTGTCTCAACATTGTTGGCACGGGGGGCAAGCGGATGATGCCGGATGGCAGCGTGACCTACTCTGTCTATGGGTTCCACCGGGAGCCCCTGGCAACCTTTAATGCGCTGCCCCAGGGCACTGGCAAGTCGATGTCCATGTCCCAATCCGTCGGGGGCACTAGCCCTCTGGTTGCTACCCCATCCGGTGGTGCGTGCAATGCGTTCATAATTCTGCCCGCGGGGAATATCACCGCCTGGGTAGGCCAGATTGTGAACTTTAATGGATACGACGATTCCGGGGCTCTCTCCACTTTGGCCTGGGCTTTCGGGGATGGGCGGCGCAGCACCGGTGTTGGCAACAATGTGTCCCATGCCTACACCACGGCAGGAACCTATACCGTTGTACTTACCGCTTCCGCCACTGGGTGGACCTCCGCAAGTGCCAGTGTCACGGTGACCGTTTTTTCCACCCCGGTGCTGAGTTTGACCGCCAGTAAGACTACGCTGGTTCAGCGCGACACCACGACCCTGACCTGGTCGGTCACCGGTGGCAGCACGAGCGATACCCGCACCCTGACGCCTGGCCCCGGGCTCGTTGCAGCAACCGGACAATCAGTCCAGCAACCGATGGCGAATACCACCTATACCCTTACAGTTGCCAATGGTGCAGGGAGTATGACGGCGAGTGTCGCCGTGACCGTCAATGGACCTCCGCCGCCCGTGATCAACGCATTTTCAGCAGCCCCTCCCTCCTTGAATAACGGGCAAAGTACGACCTTGACCTGGAACGTCTCAGGGTCCAATTCCAATTGGCCAATTACCGTGACCATGGCTACCTACGCCAAGGATGGCACTACACTTTTTGCGCCGACGGTGCTTGCCGGGACGAGCCTCCTCGTAACGCCATTGGTGACGACCACATACACTCTGGCCGCTGCAACAGATGCGCCCAGCCTGGTGACAAAACAATTGACGGTCGTCGTGGCGGAAAAACCAGTAATCGAAGCGTTCTGGGCTTCGCCCGAGGTTGTGGCGGCGGGGCAGGGGGCAACCTTGCAGTGGGGCGTGGCGAACTATAAGACCCTGTCCCTCTCTGGAGTTGGGGCAGTTACCGGGACCAGTGCGACCGTGTCCCTTGTTGCCCAGACGACCTATACGCTAACGGCGACCAACGATGCGGGATCGGTGACATCTACCGTGACCGTTTATCTGGGAACCCCGGCTTCAAGTGCCTTGGCCTGGACCCGAAGCATGATCTATGGATTTGGCCACCTTCTTGGGGAGGAGACTCCAACTGGGTTCACTTTCATACAGACTGACCAGGTTGGCAGTCCGAATTTGATCACGAATGCCCTGGGGGTCCTGGTCGGGACAACCTCAAATCTCCCGTTCGGGGAACGCTTTGGAAATTCTGGTACCCAAAGCGCTCGACGTTATACAAATCATGAGGATCAAGCTGGTAGCCCGATATATATGCAGGCGAGGATGTATTTGCCTGCGTATGGGAAATTTGCAGAGGTTGACCCGGCATACGATCAAAGCAAAGATGATCCTGAATCATGGAACCTATATAATTATTGTACAAATAATCCAATAACGCACACTGATCCTGATGGACGTGAAGAATTAATTGCGCCTTCACAAGCTCCATCAGAGGAAGGGCCTAAGAAGGAAAATCCCCAAAAAGATGGCAAGAAACAGGGCGATAAACAAAAGGAAAAAGAGAAAGAGGAAAATCGTGAGCTAACTTTCAGAGAAAAATGGCAACTTTCTTTGATATTGGGACCGAGTGCATATGCAATAAATGTTAGAATGGTAAATGGAAAAATCACCTCTGGTGCCTCATCAAATACAAAAAAGGCTGATAAGGCGCAAACAGCGCAGGCTCCAGCGACAAATTGGGCAAGCACTTCCTGGGGACTCGGCGCGGTAATTGGTGGGTATGTTACTTATACTGTTGATTCAAATCAGCATGCTTACCTTTCAATTAATCTCGGGGTTCAAACACCGGGTGCAAAGTTTGGCGCAATTACGTATGGACAGCTAAATAATGACGGCTTACCGGTTGGTCAAAATGATGTTCACACTTTGTTGACCGGATTCTCGGACACATTCGTTGCCAATGGTGCCGGGTTAGGTACGGACCGAATGTGGTCACCTTCTCCGGGTGGGATTACTGGTTCAGAAGTGTCGGTTGGAACCATGACTCCTGGAGTTGGCGCTTATTTTGGGTTTGGGGTTGGTTTATGGTAAAAATAATTGAAATTGTTAAAACTCATTTGATACTGATTTCTGGAGTGACTATTGTCTTCCTGAGCATGTTTGTAATCGACAGCGCACCGCTCATTTTCAATGCATTTCCGACCGTGACTACTACTGGATGTATTCAATCCTCCGAGCCATATTCAGGACATATTGATGCTGGGTTAACCAATATTTACCATTTTAAATATCATGATTGTCAATCCAACTTGCTCCAAGGCATTAGTTGGGCACCAACCCTGGATTCGAGTAGAAGCATATTCTGGAAGCCGTTTCCTATACTGCCAATGGGGCAAAAGGTTGAGGTTGAATACCTTAAATGGAATCCTCAAGTTGCTCGCATCAAGAAAATGAGAAATTCAAATTTACCATTAGATATTGTTGGAGTCGAATTGGTATTTCTCATTCTTGCAATTGCGGCGAATTCGAAAAAGCTAGGCAATTCAGTCTTGTTCGTCAATCGAAATGACCATTGCCGATAGACCATGAGTTGGAGGTTCATTGAATTTGCATCGGCGCAAACAGGATCAGGATGGCACCCATCTGCTGGAGCCTTCACGTTTGGCGGCGCCGAAATTGACGGTGTTGAAGCAGGCGGATTCCATGGGGCCATTCATGAATACGATTCAAGACACGGGAGTTCTACGGGGTTATTGACAGAGGGTTGGCTTGGTGGATAAGCCTCTGCTGCTGATTTAGTTAAGGTTACAGTCCATGGAAATCTGCTTAACGGTGTTTTTGGCTTCTTCGGTTTGTCAATTGGTGCAGGTCCGATTGCTGGTGCTCAGATTGGCATTATTGGCGGTAGACCTGCTTTGCTCCAGGCATCGCGATATAAAGCGGCTTTTGCTCAACTCGGAAGAGATGCGCTTAGGTTGCTTCCAGGAGTTCCTTTTGAAACATTAAGGGACTTGCTGCCCGATGCACTTGGAACCGCCTCGCTCCCAGCGCGCCTTGAGGGCGGCCGCCGAAGCCGCGTACTCGCCCCGGGTCCTCTGGATCTGGGCCTTCAGCCCGCGCAGGGTGGTCACTGGGGCGTCCTGCACGAAATGGCGTACCAGCCAACCTGGCAGCCAACCACCGGGATCCAGGCAGAGGGTATAGGTGATATGGACCGAGCTGGGCCCCGTTTCGACCAGCGTGAATTCCCCCTCCGACCGGGGCACCCGGACGCAACCCGGGCGATGGGGCACGGCGGGGTCCTCGATGGCATGGAAGGCCAGCTGCACGCGCTTCTCCCGGGGCAGGAACCGGACCCGGTTGTCGGTGACGACGTCGCGGTCCGAGGCCGGCCAGGGCAGGTGGAACCGGTTGTAGAGCACGTAGTGATGGAACAGGTCGCCCTCCCGGACCACCGACTCGGCCAGGTGGGACACCCATTCCTTCTGGCGGCCCGAATCGGCGAGCACCGCGGCGACCTCGGCCAGGGGGACCTGCAGGGTCGCCTCGGCCCGGTAGGTCGTGGGCGGGCCCGGACGCTCGAAGGCATGGATGCCCTCGCGCTCATAGAGGAAGGTCCACCCCCCCGGGCTCCCGAGGGCCAGGGCGCCGGCGAGGAGGAGCGCCGGGAGCCGCATCATGGCGCCACCGGCCGGCTGAAGATGGTGTAGCGCTGGGTACGGCGGGCCCCGAGCCGGGCCAGGGCGCGCTGCATCGCCTGGTTGGAGCCCATGACGTAGGACGCCTCGGCCGACCGGATCCCCAGCCGGGCGCTTGCCTCGAAGAGCCCCGCGTACATCAGCACTTCGATGCCCAGGTTGCGGAATTCCGGGACCACCCCCAGGTTCAGCACCTTGATCCGGTCCACCCGGCCGATCCGGCCCAGCTTGAACAGGTTGAAGGGCAGCAGCCGGCCCTTGCGGAAGGTCGCGAAGACCCGGTTGGCGTCGTAGACGGCCACGGCATACCCGATCGGCCGGCCCCGCTGTTCCGCGAGCAGGACGAATTCGGGCCGGGAGATCTGCTTCAGGCCCGCGGCCATGTGCAGGAAATCCTCCCGGGTCATCGGCATGTATCCCCAGTTCCCGGAATAGATGGCCTCGTAGATGGGGTGCAGGGCCGCCACCTCCTCGACAAACCGGGCGAAGTCCATGGTCCGGACCGTGATCCCCCGGCCCGCGAGGCGGATCCGGAACCGCTCCGCCCGGGCGGCCAGCCGTTCCGGGTCCGGATCGGGCCCGACTTCAAAGGCGAGGAGCTCCTGGACCGGTTCGAACCCGGCGTCCGTGAGCAGCCGGGCCATGTAAGGGGCGTGGTAGGGCATCAGGATGGCCGGGGGCCGGTCGAAGCCCTCGGTGAGCAGCCCGCAGGAATCGTTGCTGGAGAATTCCAGCGGGCCGAGCAGGGTGGTGCAGCCCTGCTCGGCGGCGAAGCCCTGGACCGCCCCGAACAGCGCCTGGGCCACCGCCGGGTCGTCGACGGTGTCGAAGTAGCCGAACAGCAGCTCCTTCCGGCCGCTGAAGGCCAGGTGCGGGCGGTTCAGGAACCCGGCGATGCGGCCGAGCACCTCCGCGCCGGAGCGCGCGATGTAAAAGCGCGCCTCCGAATGCCTGAACCAGGGGTTCGATTTGGACAACTGCTGCTTTTCCTGGATATGGAGGCGAGGCACATAGGCCGGGGCGTCCCGGTAGAGCCGGTGCGGGAAATCGATGAAGGCCTTCAGCAGCCGTCCGGATTCGACGGGGAGGATTTCGAGCTGCCGGGCGCCGGCCATGGCTTCCCCCCTCAGTAGACCACCGGGATGTCGTTGCGCCGCACGTGGGTGCGGTACTGGAGATTGACGATGAAGGCGAGCAGATAGCCCCACGGATTCTTCCACAGGGCCGGGTTCAGGAGGGTGCGCCGGAGGATGCTGGGAAGGGAATAGACCCTCCGGTTGAGCTCGTCGTATTTCCGGTCCAGCACGCCCGCTTGAATACCGCTGGGTTCGAAGACGCAGTGGTAGCCGGTGTAGCGCCCGAAATCCTGGTGGAGCAGGCGGCCCTCCCGCCGCATCTGCGCGAACAGCTCCGTGCCCGGGATCGGCGTCAGCACGTAGAAGCGGGGCAGGGGCAGGCGCTCGGCCTCCACGAAGGCGAGGGTCGCGTCCAGGCTGGCCTCCGTGTCGCCGTCCAGGCCGAGCATCATCTCCGTGCTCGGCAGGATCCCCGCCTCCGCCACCCGCCGGAGCAGGCGGCCATGTTCGGATGCCTCCACCCAGGGCTTGTTCAGACCGTCCAGCCCCTCCTGGCGCACGCTTTCGAGGCCGAAGCTGAGGATGCGGCAGCCGGAGCGGCGCGCCGCCGCGAGCAGGCCGGGGTCCCGGGCGATCGAAATGGCGCACTGGCTGGCCCAGGTCATCCCCAGGGGCTCGAAGGCCTGGCAGAGGGCCAGGAAGTAGGCCGGGTCGCTCAGGATGTTGTCGTCGATCAGGAGGAACTTGCGGTAGCCCAGGCGGCGCACCTCCCGGACATCCCGCAGGACCTCGGCCACCGGGCGCTGGAAGTAGCGGCGCCGGTAGAGCGCCGAGATGGAGCAGAAGCTGCATTCATGGTGGCAGCCGCGGCCGGCCTGCACCGGCAGCATGTCGCCGATCCGCTTGGCGGCGAGGAGGTCGTAGCGGGGCACGGGCAGCCCCGCCAGGGAGTCGATGGGGAGCTCATAGATGGGCCGGAGCGGGCGCCCCTGCTCGAAATCCGCCAGCAGGGCCGGAAACGCCCGCTCCGCGTCGCCGAGGACCACGCTCTCGGCCACGCCCTCCAGCAGGGCCGGCACGAGGGAGGCCATGGTCCCCCCGAAGCAGGTCCGCACCCCGCGCCTCCGGAACTCCCGGGCGATCTCGATGCCACGGAAGATCGCATGGCCCATGGCGCTGATCCCCACCAGGTCCGGGCGGTCCCCGAAATCGATGTCCTCGATCAGCTCGTAGCGGAGGTCGACCTGCCAGGAGGGGGGCGCCAGGGCCGCCAGCAGGGGCAGGGCCAGGCCGGGCAGGTGCAGCCGGCGCTGCCTGGCCAGGCGGTCCTCCCGGCCGGACCGGTGGGAGGGCTGGATCAGCAGCAGCCTAGGCACGGTCCGCCTCCCCGCGGCGGGCCCGCGCGTACTGCCCCTGGATCCGGGCCAGGCCCCGCAGGATCCGCACCTGCATGGGGAGGGGATATCTCAGGTTCCGCAGGAGGTTCCGGGGGCGCCAGATAAGCCGCTGGTAGAGCGCCATGATCTGCCGGTAGTAGGCCGCCACCGGGAGCCGGGAGGGGCGGATGGTCACATGGGCCAGGTCCCAGCTGGCCCATTGGTCGCGCCGGACCAGGAGCCGGTCCTCGGGCACCTGGCAGGCCACGCCGGGCAGCGGGGTCAGGGGCTGCAGGTTGGCGAACCGGATCTTCAGGCGGGCCATGGCGCGGTCCAGGTGCGCGAACTCGGCCTCCGCCCAGTCCGGGCCGAGGATGAAGGTGGCGTAGATATCGATATCCAGTTTATTCAACACGTCCACGGCCTGGACGTTCACCGCCGCCGGGGTGCGCTTGCCATAGGCTTCCAGGTCGGCGTCGGAAAAGGACTCCAGCCCGACGATCACCACCCGGAGCCCCACCTCCCGGAACCGGGCCAGCACGTCCGGGTTCGCCGCGATGAAGTCGGCCCGCCCGTAGACCTGGAAATGCTTGTCCAGCCCCCGCGCCCGCACGCCCTCGATGAAGGCCAGGACCCGCTCCCGGGAGAACAGGAAGTCATCGTCGACGATGTAGATCTCCCGCTCCTGGATGCCCTCCAGCTCCTCGAGGACCGGGCCGAGCTCCCGGGCGTGGTGCCGCCCTTCCGTCAGCAGCCTGCAGAAGCAGAAGCCGCAGGTGTAGGGGCAGCCGAAGGCGGTCTTCAGGAGCGCCACGTGGTCCTGGTAGAAATAGAAATACCGGCTGCGATAGCGGCGGGTGAGTTCCCGCCTGGGCTGCGGGTAGGCGAAGTCGAAGGCCGGCAAAAGGGCCCGGTCGCAGGCCTCGCCAGGACGCAGGACGCCCGCCGGCAGGGGGCCGGCCCCGGCCAGGTGCGCCAGCAGCAGGGGGAACGCAGTGGCCGCGTTCCGGACCGCCCGGAAATCCAGGTCGGGCCCGTCGAAGTCCTCGGGACAGACCTCCGCGTGGGGCCCGCCCACGATCGTCCGGATGGCCGGATCGAACCGCTTCACCCGCGCGGCCAGGTCCCGGACGACCCCCACGCTGGTGATGTAGCCGGTGAACCCGACCAGGTCCGGCCGTTCCTCGGCCAGGAACGCCTCCAGGGGCTCGGTCTCCAGGATCAGGTCGACGATCCGCACGGTGTCGGGGGGCCGCACCAGGGCCCCGATCACCTCCAGCTCCAGGGGTTCGACCACCATGATGTGCTGCAGGCCGATGGTCGCATCCGGCTGGCGGGGCCGCACGAGCAGGATCCTCATGGCGCCTCCGGAGCGTTCCGGAAGACCCGGAACGCGGGCACCCGGCCGCGGAATTCCAGAAGCGGCCGGGCCCATTCCAGCCCCCGCCGGACCAGGGGGCTGGGGTGGGTGAGGTACATGACCTTGGCGGCGGGCCGGCCGCCGAAGCGGAGCTTGGGCTCCTCCGCGGTCTGCCCGAGGTCGGTCAGGGGGTGGCCCCCTTCCACCGCGGCCCGGACGATGTTGAGCAGGCCCACAAGGTAGCTGCACGTCTCGTTCCGGTTGGCATAATCCATCCCGCCGAAGAAGTACATGAACATCGTCCCGTCGTGGACCGTGATGGTCCAGGAGACCAGCCGCCCCTCCCGGTAGTAGGAGCTGAGCCGGAACCGCGCCGGGAGCTCCCGGAAGAAGGCGCAGGTGAGCCGCTCCAGATGGGCCTTGGCGCGGCCGTGGACCTGCAGGTAGAGCCGGTGGTGCGCCTCGGTGAAGGCCGAGCAGTCCGAATCGGCCCGCGCCAGCGCCGCGGCCGCGGCCTGGAGCGCCAGGATCCGGCGCCGGTGGGGCGCCCGGAGCCCGGCCAGGTAGTGGTCCCAGCCGGTGAAGGGGTTCTCGAAGAGGATGGTGGGGATCAGGCGGCAGCGCGTCCCCAGGGGCCACTCGTCGTCCGGCTCCGTGTTCAGGGTGAGCAGGAGCCCCGGTTCGCTCCGGGCCACCTCCCGGAGCAGCTCCCGGCACGCCTCCGGGGCGCCGAAGAAGCCCGGGGTCGCCGTGCCGATGGGGACTCCGATGATGTTCATGGCGATCGGGCTGGGGATATGGAGGAAGGTGAGCAGATCGAGGCGGAGGGTGTAGACGATCGCCCCCGCCCGGACCTCCCCGTCCCCGGTGGACGTGTAATATCGCTGACGGCAGGGGTTGTAGCGTTCGGAAAAGGCCAGGAACTCCCGCTGCTGGAAATACGAGGGGGCCGCGGCATCCCAGCCGCCGGGCAGGTCGGCGGCGGTCGCGAACCGCTGGAGGGTGGTTTCCATGATTTTGGGCGGATGGGGGCTGCCCCATGGTCGGGGCCGGGAACCCACCCGTCAAGCCGCTAATTCAAGGGAGATCGGTCCGCCCGATGAGCTCGCGCAGGTATTCCAGGAACGGCCCGCCCAGATCCTCGCGCATGAGCGCGAACTCGACGTTGGCCTTCAGGTAGTCCAGCTTGTCGCCGGTGTCGAAGCGCCGGGCCGGGATCGGCGCGGCCACCAGCCGGCCCTGGGCGGCCATGATCGCCAGGGCGTCGGTGAGCTGGTACTCGCCGCCCACCCCGGGTTCCAGGTGGGCCAGGTGCTCGAACACCTCCGGCAGGACCACGTAGCGGCCGACCACCGCCCAGCGGCTGGGGGCCGCGGCCGGGCTGGGCTTTTCGACGATCCGCTGGACGTCCCACCAGGGCATGCCCTCGCGCGGGGCGGGGGTGACGATGCCGTAGCGCGAGACATGGTTCTCGGGCACCTCCTGCACCCCCACCACGGATTTCCCGGTGGCCTCGTAGGCCGCGATGAGCGCGCCCAGGGCCGGGTCCGCCTGGTCGAAGACGTCGTCGCCCAGGAGCAGCGCGAACGGCTCGTCGCCGATCGCGTGGCGGCCGCAGAGCACCGCGTGGCCCAGGCCCAGGGGCTCGCCCTGGCGGACGTAGGAGAACTGGCCCAGGTGGGTGATGTCCTGCACGAGCTTGAGGTCCAGGGTCCGGCCCTTGCGGTCCAGGGTCTCCTCCAGCTCGTGGGCCACGTCGAAGTGGTTCTCGATGGCCTGCTTGCCGCGGCCCGTGACCAGCACGATGTTCTCGATGCCGGCCCTTATGGCCTCCTCGACCACATACTGGATCACCGGCTTGTCGACCAGGGGCAGCATCTCCTTGGGCTGGGCCTTGGTGGCGGGGAGGAACCGGGTGCCCAGGCCGGCCACGGGGATCAGGGCTTTCCGGATCTTCTGCATGGCCCGATTATGCCATGGCCGGCAACGGGAAACTCATCGTGGTGCCGACGCCCACTTCGCTGTGGATGTGGATCTCGCCGCCGTGGCTGCGGACGATCTCCCGGCAGATGGCCAGTCCCAGGCCGGTGCCCTTGCCCTCGGGCTTGGTGGTGAACATCGGCTTGAACACCTTGGGCAGGACCTCGGCGGGAATGCCGGAACCGGTGTCGGCCAGGCTGATCAGCCAGCGCGGGGCGGAGGGGTCGGCCTCGACGGTCAGCCTCAGGTGCCCCCCGTCGGGCATGGCGTCCACCGAATTGTTCACCATGTTGATGAAGAGCTGCTCCATCTGCTTGCGGTCCACGAACAGCACGCAGGGCTCCGGGGCCGACCATTCGAAGGTCACCCCGTGGCTGGCCAGGGTCGGGCTCCACAGCTGCTGGAGGTCGGCCACCAGCGGGGCCAATGGCGTCGGCTCCTGCTGGATCCGGGGGCGGCGGGTGACGCTCATCATCTTCCGGACGATGTCCCCGACCCGCTCGATCTGGCCGTGGATGACCGCAAGGCGCTCGCGGGTGCGGTCGTTGAGATCGGTCTGGCCCTCCAGGAGCTGCAGGTGGCTGTTGACCAGGTTGAGGGGCGTGCCCACCTCGTGGGCGAAGGCGGCGGTGAGCTGGCCGGCGATGGCGAGCCGCTCCTGCTGGCCCAGCTCCTCCCGGAGCAGGGCGTTGCCCTCCATCAGCCGCTCCAGCTCCTGGTTCTTGGCCTGGAGGGCCCCCAGGGCGGTCTCGATCCGGCTCTGCAGCCCGGCGTTGAGCCCGCGGATCTCCTCGATGAGCGACTCCCGCTCCAGCGTGGCGCGCTCCAGCTGGGCGGCCATGAGGTTGAAGCGGTTGGCGATGATCCCCAGCTCGTCCTGGCCGCGCACGTCGGTGCGGGCCGAGGGGTCGCCCTGCTCCAGCCGGGCCATGGCCGCGGTGATGCTGCGGATGGGCTCGGTGACCACGGTGGCCAGCACCACCCAGAGCAGGATGAATTCCCCCAGCAGGACGAACGGCAGGCGCCAGTAGGTGTTCCGGAGGTTGTGCTCCCATACCGTCTCCCAGTGCTCCAGGTCGCAGTAGGTCCGGATCAGCCCCAGGGGCGGCTTGCCCGGCTTGGGATTGGGGATGGGCAGGTAGAACTTCCAGGCCTTGGTGCCGGTGTTCAGGTTGACCAGCTCGGCCTGGGGGTTGCCCTTCATGTGGCTGCCGATCTCCTTGCCGAACGAGACCGTGGCGTCGTCCCCGGAGGAGGTCACCAGCTCCACCCCGTCGGGCCCTTCGCCGCGCTTGAACACGTCGATCTGGAAGATGCTCCGGTCCGGGCCGGCCAGGCTCTCCAGCAGCTCCTCGATCGCGGGCTTGTTGTTGAAATCGTGGAAGTCCTTGTCCCAGCGCTGGAGGATCTCGTCCTTGACCTCCAGGGAGGTCTCGTAGGCCAGGTTCTTGGTGTAGTTCTCCATCTCCCGGCGGCTGTTGCGGGTGATCGAGTAGGCCACCGCGATGGTCAGCAGGCTGGTGACCAGGGCGGTCACCGTGAACAGCTTGGCGTGGAGGCTGCGGAACCATCCCAGCGGCAGGAACCTCATGGGAGATCGGCCTCGGGCAGGCCGAAGCCCTCCCGGAGCGAGGCCTTCACCGGGCCCAGGGGGACGGCCCGGGCCGCGGCCCGGAACCGCTCGAAGGCGTTGAGCCGGGCGTCGCCCACATAGGCCAGCACCTCCAGGGTCCCCGCCGCCAGATGCTTGCGGCCACGGTCGCAGAGCCCCTGGTGCAGGTCGAGCAGGAGGGCCTCCATCGTGGCCAGGTCATGATGCTCGCCCAGGGCGGTCTGCAGGGCCTTGAGCTGGGCCAGCCGGGCTTCGGGCGGGGCCGCCATGGCGGCGCCCAGCACCTCCAGGGCATAGCGCAGGCCCTTGATCCGGATCCGGGCCTGGTGCATGGCCGCGGCGTCCTCCTGCTCCAGGAGGCCCGGCAGCGGCGCCAGCGCGTTGTCCAGCAGGGGCTCCAGGCGGTCCCAGGCCGCGGCGCCCAGGGCGCCGACCAGGAAGGGATCCGGCAGGCTGGGCACCTTGAGCAGGTCCGGGAGGCCCTTGAGGGAGCAGTGCTCGAGCTCCCGGGCCATGCCCTTGCGGGCCTTCCGGGTCTGGTCCGAAAGCAGCTCGAGGGCGTGGTCCAGGGCGGCGCCGGTGGCCAGCCCCGGCAGGTCGCTCGCCAGGGCCTCCAGCTGCAGGGCATGCACATCCAGCTCGCGGGTGAGCCCAAGGGCCCGGGTCAGCCTGCGCAGCCGGCGGGTCAGGCGCTTATGCTCCGGATAGAGTTCCGGCCGGACCAGCTCCAGGACGCTGCGCACCCGCCGGGAGGCCACCCGCACCTGATGAAGGGCCTCATGGTCCTCCTGCCAGTCGGGGACGGCCAGGAAACCGGTGAGGAGTTCCATCCTCGCCACCAGGGCGCGGTGCAGAAGAAGGCTCAGCTCGAGAGTGTGCATGGGTCCATTCTAGGGGCCTGCGCGGAATTCCCGACAGCGCCATTCCGGGAAACGAAAATTTGGCGTAAGATCAAGGGATGAGGTGAGGATGGACAGCATCAACATCAAAGGGGCGCGGGAGCACAACCTCAAGAACATCGACCTGACCCTGCCCCGCAACCAGCTGGTGGTCATCACCGGCCTTTCCGGCAGCGGCAAGTCCAGCCTGGCCTTCGACACCCTCTATGCCGAAGGGCAGCGCCGCTACGTGGAGAGCCTGTCGGCCTACGCCCGGCAGTTCCTGGACCAGATGGAGAAGCCCGACGTGGACAGCATCGACGGGCTGTCCCCGGCCATCTCCATCGAGCAGAAGACCACCAGCCGCAACCCGCGCTCGACCGTGGCCACGGTCACCGAGATCTACGACTACCTGCGCCTGCTGTTCGCCCGGGTGGGCCGGCCCGTCTGCCTGGCCTGCGGCCAACCCATCGCCAGCCAGACCATCCAGGAGATGGCCGACCAGATCCTGGCCCAGCCCGAGGGCACCCGGCTGCAGGTCATGGCGCCGGTGGTCCGGGCCCGCAAGGGCGAATACAAGAAGCTCCTGGCCGACCTCATGAAGCGCGGCTACATCCGGGCCCGGGTCAACGGCGAGATGCTCGACCTCACCGACGGCGTCCCCGACCTGGACAAGCAGAAGAAGCACACCATCGAGGTGGTCATCGACCGCCTCAAGAACGCCGAGGGCATCAGCACCCGCCTCGCCGACAGCCTCGAGATCGCCTGCAACCTGGCCGAGGGCACCGCCCTGGTGGACCTGGGCGGCACCGAGCGGCTGTTCTCCTCCAAGCTGGCCTGCAACAACGTCAAATGTTCCCGGTTCGGGCTGGGGCTGCCGGACCTGGAGCCGCGCTCGTTCTCCTTCAATTCCCCGTTCGGGGCCTGCCCCACCTGCGACGGCCTGGGCTTCAAGCGCCAGTTCGCCGAGGAGCTGATCGTGCCCAACCCGGAGCTGAGCATCGCCCAGGGCTGCATCCAGGCCAGCGGCTGGAAATCCGCCGGCGAGGAGGGCTGGCGGGCCCAGTTCCTGGGCCAGCTGTCCAAGGCCCTGGGGTTCCGCCTGGACACCCCCTGGCAGAAGCTGACCGCCGAGGTGCGCCGGGTCCTGCTGCACGGCCTCGACCGCAAGATGAAGTTCACCTACCAGAACAAGGGCAACCGCTACGAATTCATGCACAACTTCGAAGGGGTGGTGGGCAACCTGGAGCGCCGCTACCGGGAGACCGCCAGCGAGGAGATCCGCGCCGAGATGGAGGAATCCATGCGCATCACCCCCTGCGAGGCCTGCGCCGGCACCCGGCTCAAACCGGAGATCCTGTCGGTGTTCGTGGGTGGCGAGCACATCGCCGGGATCACCGGCATGGCCGTGCGCGACGCGCGGGTCTGGTTCGAGGCCCTGGCCCTGGCCGGGAAGGAGGCCGTCATCGCCGGCAAGGTGCTCAAGGAGATCAAGGAGCGCCTGGGCTTCCTGGACGACGTGGGCCTGGGCTACCTGACCCTGGACCGCTCCGCCGCCACCCTCAGCGGCGGCGAGGGCCAGCGCATCCGCCTGGCCACCCAGATCGGCTCCAAGCTCCAGGGGGTCATGTACGTCCTGGACGAGCCCAGCATCGGCCTGCACCAGCGCGACAACCTCAAGCTGCTGCACACCCTCAAGGAGATGCGCGACCTGGGCAACACGGTGCTGGTGGTCGAGCACGATCTGGAGACGATCCTCGCCGCCGACCACGTGGTCGACCTGGGCCCCGGGGCCGGCGAGCACGGCGGCTTCGTGGTGGCCCAGGGCACCCCCGACGAGATCCGCCGAAGTCCGGCCTCCATCACCGGCCAGTTCCTCTCCGGCCAGGACGGCATCGCCGTGCCCGCCAGGCGCCGCAAGGCCACCCGCGGCCAGATCCAGGTGCTCGGCGCCCAGGAGAACAACCTGCGCAAGGTGGACGCGGCCTTTCCGATCGGCCTGTTCACCTGCGTCACCGGCGTTTCGGGGTCAGGCAAGAGCACCCTGGTCAACGAGATCCTCTACAAGGCCCTGGCCAACCAGCTCCACCAGGGCGTGCACGTCGTCGGCAAGCACAAGGCGATCAAGGGCCTGGAGCACGTGGACAAGGTCATCGACATCGACCAGGCCCCCATCGGCCGCACCCCGCGCAGCAACCCGGCCACCTACACCGGCCTGTTCACGCCGCTGCGCGAGCTCTACTCGCAGCTGCCCGAGAGCAAGGCCCGGGGCTACACGCCCGGCCGGTTCAGCTTCAACGTCAAGGGCGGCCGCTGCGAGAAATGCGAGGGCGACGGCGTCCTGAAGATCGAGATGCACTTCCTGCCCGACATCTACGTCACCTGCGAGCAGTGCAAGGGCAAGCGCTACAACCGCGAGACCATGGAGATCCACTACCAGGGCCGGAGCATCTCCGACGTGCTGGCCATGACCGTCGAGGAGGCCCTGGCCCTGTTCGGCCCAATCCCGGTCCTGGCCAACAAGCTCTCGACCCTGGCCGAGGTCGGCCTGGGCTACATCCGCCTGGGGCAGAGCGCCACCACCCTGTCCGGGGGCGAAGCCCAGCGGGTCAAGCTGGCCAAGGAGCTGTCCAAGCGTCCAACCGGCCGCACCGTCTACATCCTGGACGAGCCAACGACCGGCCTGCACCTCAAGGACATCCAGAAGTTGCTGGAAGTCATCGGCCGTCTCATGGACGCCGGCAATACCGTCATCGTCATCGAGCACAACCTGGACGTGATCAAGACCGCCGACTGGATCCTGGACCTGGGCCCGGAGGGCGGAGCCGAGGGCGGCCTGGTCGTGGCCACCGGCACGCCCGAACAGGTGGCGCGCAACAGGGCCAGCGTGACCGGGGCCTACCTGAAGCCTTACCTTAAATAAAGGGGATCCCCCGGACCCGGCCGGGCCCGGGGGATCCGGATCTTCCGGGCCTAGCCTTCGGTGTCGACGTGCTTGCCCAGGTGGGCGGCCTGCTGGGCCGGGGGCGCCTGGGGCGCCTGCGCCTCGGGCTTGGCGGCGGCCTGGGTCTGCTGGGCCTTCTGGGCGGCCTGCTGCTGGGCCAGGGCGTCGAGCGCAGCCGTGGAGTTCGAGTTCTGGGAGACCTTCATGAATACCCCCTGGGAGCTCCGGAAACAGGCAGACTCCGGTATTCCATTATCGGTCCTTTACGGGTTTCGCTTTAGGGATTCTCGCCCGGAGCAGGGCCGCGGCATCCTGCAGGGACATGTCGCCCGCCCGGCTCTGCGCCGAAGCCGCGCGGTTGATCTCGGCGATGGCCTCGAACACTTCCCGCCGATGCACCTGCACCTCCCTGGGGGCCTTGATCCCCAGGCGCACGCCATCCTTGTTGATGCCGATCACCAGCACCTCGATATTGCCGTTGATCATGATCGATTGATCCAGCTTTCGCGTGATGACGAGCATGGTGACCTTTCAGGCTACTTGTCAGCGAAGACAGGGTATTTGAGAGGGTTCTGCTCGGTGCTGAGAACGACTTGACGGCCTTTCCGGGTTTTCAGGTTGATGACCAGGGGACCGGCCAGATTGGCGGTCATGTTCCGGGGATCCTCAGGGATGACCACCAGGGCCAGCACCATCGCGTCGGCCGGCGCCTGGATGGCCAGGGCCTGGGCATCCTCGTCGCCCAGGGGCACCTGGTAGTCGGGCTTGATGGCGGCCACGTCGATGCAAATGAAAGAAACATCATCGCGGTCCAGGGGCTGGAGGAACTTCAGGGGATAGGAATCGGACGGTTCGAGGATATTGAAGAACTTGAGCTCCGGGAAGCCGATCAGGCCATTGGGGAAGTGGATCCCGGCCCCCTCCTTGCCGAGGAACACCGGGTATTCCAGGGGGAAGGTCCGGGCGTCCAGCTCGATCTGGCGGCCGATGCGGGTGCGGGAGTTGATGACCAGGGGGCCCGCCAGGTTGGCGGTCATCCGGCGCGGATCGTCGTCGGGCACCACCACGATGGTCAGGACCAGGGCGTCCTCGGGGGCGGCCAGCGCCAGCGCGGCGGAATCCTCGGGGCCGAGGGGCACTTCGAAATCGATCCGCACGGTGGCCGCGTCCACGCAGGCGAAGGAGATCTCGGGGCGTTCCAGGGACTGCAGGAATTTGAGTGGGTAGCCGCCCTCGGGTTCGTAGAGCCGGAAGCGTTCCAGCCCTGGGAAGCCTGGGAGGGCCTTGGGGAAGGTGACAATGAAGTCTTCCGTGGTCATCCGTTCTCCTGGCATGAGGTCTCCCCATCATCCCATCGAACGCCAGCCGGGGGCTGGTTATTTCGTGTCAAACACGGCCCAGAGGGCGTCCAGGCGGGTCCGCCGGAACCGGGGGTTGGGGATGCAGCGCTCCAGCGCCTCCCGGGTCCGGGGCGGGTGCTCCACCCGGGCCAGGATCCACCGGTTGCCCAGTTCCATGACCGCGGCCACGTCGCCCTGGTTGCCCCAGAGATGGCGCAGGTGGGTGAGGTTCCGTGCCCTTTCGACGGCCTCCTCGCCCAGCCCCATGTGCCGGATCTTCTCGACCACCGGATGGTCCAGGGGCGGACGGTACTGGCGGACCCGGCGGATGGTCCGGCGCATCTCGTCGGGCAGCTGGGCCAGCTTGGGCCCCAGTTCCGGGTCGTCGCGCCTGGCCCGGGCCTCCTCCGCCAGGGTGCGCAGCAGCGGCAGCAGCAGGGCCGCGTCGCGGGCCGCGTAGCTGATCTGGGCCGGGCGCAGGGGCCGGTACATCCAGTTGGAGTCCTGCTCCTCCTTGGGGATCTCGACCCCCAGCTTGAGCCGGGCCATGGTCTTGAGGCCGGGCTGGGGGTAGCCCAGGGTCCGGGCCAGGAGCATGGTGTCCATCACCGACGTGGGCACCACGTCATAGATCCGCTTGAAGACGATCCCGTCGCCGGAGAAGTCGTGGACGATCCAGGGCACTTCGGCCATGGCCTGGAGGGTGCCGCGCATCAGCTCCGGAATGGCCAGGGGATCCACCAGCCAGGCGCGGTCGTGGGTGGCCACCTGCAGCAGGGCCAGCACGCAATGGTGGAAGCCGGTAAGGCTGCATTCGATGTCCACCGCCAGCAGATTGGCGGCAAACCATTCGGGAAGCGCCTCGGCCAGCGTTTCCGGCGAATCCACATACGAGGTTGGGAGATCGTATTGCTCGAGTGCCATGGCAAGAGTGTGCCCGAAATACGTCCGGTCTAGACTGTCCGAGGAGACATCTCATGGACAAATCCCTGTTCTGGGCGACATTTGTGACCGTTTTCCTGGCCGAGGTGGGGGACAAGACCCAGATCGCCGCCATGACCGCCACCGCCAAGAGCGGGGCCGTGCTGGTGGTCTTCCTGGCCGCGAGCGCCGCCCTGGTCTGCGCCACGGCCATCGGGGTGGCCGTGGGCGGGGCCCTCTTCCGGGTGGTGCCGCCGGCCGCCATCAAGTACGCCTCCGGCCTGGCCTTCATCGCCGTGGGCGTCTGGGTCCTCGCCAGGGGCTAACGTTCGAGGAGCGCCAGCACCTGCTTGTCGTGCTCGGAGGTCTTCACGTCGGTGAGGATGTTCCGGACGATCCCGTCCCGGTCGATGATGAAGGTGACCCGCTTGGCGATGCCGATCACGGCCATGCGCACCCCGTAGGCGTCGATGATCGTCCGGTCCGGGTCGGCCAGGAGCGGGAAGGGCAGGCTGAACTTCTTCGCGAAGGCCGCGTGGCTCTCCTGGTCGTCGGCGCTGACGCCGAGGATCACCGCCCCGGCGGCCAGGATGGCCTGGAAGCCGTCGCGCAGGGAGCAGGCCTCCTTGGTGCAGCCCGGGGTGTCGTCCTTGGGGTAGAAGTAGAGCACCACCGTGGATTTGCCCTTGAAATCCGCGAGCCGGACGGTCTTGCCGTCCTGGTCCCGGGCGGTGAACCCGGGCGCGGGCATTCCGGGCTGGAGGTCGGCGCCGCTCAGGGTGAGTCCGGCCGCCGCCAGCAGCGTGGTGAAGATGTTCCGCCCTGTCGCCATATCTGCCTCCTGGTTTTTGGATGCCGGGGAGCCCCGGCCGTTCCCGGCCCTCAGGCCGGGCCCATCTGGAATCGGATCGCGCCGAGCAGGGCCACCGGGCAGGTCACGGCGCGCAGGATGCTGCCGCCCAGGGTGACCGGGGTCCAGCCGGCGCCCTCGAGGGCGCGGATCTCGCCGTCGGTGATGCCGCCCTCGGGGCCGCTGGTGAAGGAAACCGGCCCCGGCCGCAACGGCGGGTTGGCGCGGCCGGCGGCGATCTCGTAGGCCACCCAGTTCTGCCCGGGCGGCACCTGCAGGAGGGCCTCGAACCCGGCCGGCTCCTCCAGCGCGGGCACCCGGGAGCGGTGGCTCTGCTCGCAGGCCCCCTGGATGATCCGCTGCCAGCGGTCGAAGCGGGCCCGGGTCTTGGCCGGGTCGAATTCGCTGCGCTCGTAGGCCACCAGCCGGATCCGGGTGGCGCCGAGCTCCACCAGGGGCGGCAGGAGATCATCCAGGAGCGAGATCTGGGCGGTGACCGGCAGCCACGCGTCGATCGGGAAGGGCGCCTCCCGGTCCTCGTCCAGCGGCCCCACCAGTCGCGCCGTCGCACGGTCCCGGCCGCTTTCGGCCAGGTCGGCGCGCCACGGCCCGGCCGGCAGCACCAGCTCCAGCGCCGCGCCCGGAGCCAGCCGCAGCACCCAAAGGTGGCGGGCCTGGGCGGGCTCGAGCGGCACCAGCGCGCCCTCCCTGGGGGTTCCGGCGTGGGCGACGAAAAGGCGCGGCAGGCTCATAGGGACCTATTGGATCACAGTCCGCCATCGGCGCGGCTAAACTGTGCGTCCGGAGGCAATTTGATCCACGTCCTGCTGGCATCCGCACCCTGGTGGGCCTGGCTCGGCTTCCATGCCCTGGTGTTCAGCCTCCTGGCGCTCGACCTGGGGGTGTTCAACCGGGATGCCCATGCCCCCTCGGCCCGGGAGTCCGGCGCCTGGAGCGCGGTCTGGATCGCCCTGGCCCTGGGCTTCAACGGCCTGGTCCTCCATGGCATGGGCCCGGCCCGGGCCGGGGAGTTCCTGGCCGGCTACCTCCTGGAGAAGTCCCTCAGCGTCGACAACCTGTTCGTGTTCGTCCTGGTCTTCACGGCCTTCCAGGTGCCGCGCCGGAACCAGCACCGGGTGCTCTACTGGGGCGTGCTGGGCGCCCTGGTCATGCGCGCCGCCATGATCCTGGCCGGCACCGCCCTGCTCAACCGATTCCAATGGATGACCTATGTGTTCGGTGGGTTCCTGGTCTACACCGGCCTGCGCATGCTCATGGGCGCCGACGACGAGCCCGGCGATCCGCGCCAGGGCCGGGTCGCCCGGGCCTTCCAGTGGCTCGTGCCGTACGACCCCGAGGGCGGCTACGGGCGCCTGTTCCACCGGCACGGCGGGCGGCTCCTGGCCACCCCGATGCTGCTGGTGCTGGTGGTGGTGGAGGTGACCGACCTGGTGTTCGCGGTGGACTCCATCCCCGCGGTCCTGGCCGTCACCCGCAACCCCTTTGTCGTCTACACCTCCAATGTGTTCGCGATCCTGGGCCTGCGCAGCCTCTACTTCCTTCTGGCCGGGATGATCGATCGTTTCCACCACCTCCAGACCGGCCTGGCCATCGTCCTCGCCCTGGTGGGCGTCAAGATGTGCCTCGCGCACCTCTATGAGGTCCCGATCGGCGCGGCCCTGGCGGCCATCGCCCTCATCCTGGCGGCGTGCGTGGCCGCCAGCCTTCGCTGGCCCTTGGCCAGGAAAGACTGAACGATGCTCACCTGGCACCATACCCTTGAACATGCCCCGGACTTCGGCCCCTGCGTGCTCACGCTGGGCAACTTCGATGGGGTCCACGCCGCCCACCGGCTGGTGCTGGAACTGGCCGCGGGCCGGGCCCGCGAACGGGCCCTGCCGGCGGCGGTGGTGACCTTCGATCCGCACCCGACCGTGATCGTGGCCCCCGAGCGCAAGCCGAAACTCCTGATGACCCTTGCCCAGCGCCTGGAGATCTTCGCCGAGACCGGCATGGACCTGGCGTGGGTGATCCCGTTCAGCCGCGACTTCTCGGAACTGGCGCCTCTGGCCTTCCTGGGCCACCTCGGCCGCGCCCTGGCGCCCCGCGAACTGCATGTGGGACGCCAGTTCCGGTTCGGCAAGGACCGGGCCGGCGATCTGGAGACGCTCGAGGCCTGGGGCTCTGCCGCCGGCTGCGAGATCCACGGCCACGCCCTGCGCGCCTACGATGGCGGCCATCTCTCCTCGACCCGCATCCGGGCCGCGCTCAGCGCCGGCGACGTGGGCGAGGCCGCCGCGCTGCTGGGGCACCCCTATGCCCTGACCGGGATCGTCGTGGAAGGCGAGCGCCGGGGCCGGAACCTGGGCTTCCCCACCGCCAACCTGGCCTGGGAACAGGAGCAGCTGCCCGCCTTCGGCGTCTATGCCAGCGAAGTGACCGGCGCGCATCTGGGGGGCCCCCGCCGTGGGCTCACCAATGTCGGGGAGAAGCCGACCTTCGGCGGCCGCGCGACCACGGTGGAAACACATATTCCGGGCTTCTCCGGGGACCTCTACGGCGCCCACCTGGAGGTCCGCTTCCTGCACCGCCTGCGCGGGGAGATGAAATTCTCCGGCGTGGAGGAATTGCGGAGCCAGATCGCCCGCGACGTGGCGGAGGGGCTGGCGTGGCGTCCCGCGGAGCCTTGAACGAAATGTGTAACCCGAATATATGCTGTAAATACCAATCGGCCGAAAGAGCAACCTCAAGGTGGATCCAAACCGGCAGCGGCCTCGCGAAGAAAAGTGCTTGCATTTCCCACCGTCGGTAGTAATCTAGATTTCTGCCCGCGATTGAGGTTGCGGGGCCGGAAAGGGAAGCGAGCCTGGCAGGCAATGCAGGCAGCGATGTTCCGGGCGTCTTTGATAGCCGGATAAAGAGAATGGAAACCTTTGAGTCTGTTTCGTCTTTAGGGACGGGGCAGGCAGCAAGCAATACAACCTAGCGAATAACGTCACCATCCTTCGGGATGGAGATGGAGAGCTTAAGGTATTAAACATGAGAGTTTGATCCTGGCTCAGAATGAACGCTGGCGGCGTGCCTAACACATGCAAGTCGGATGTGCCGCAAGGTGCATGGCAGACGGGTGAGTAACGCGTGGGAAACCTACCTCTTTGTGGGGAATAACGCTCCGAAAGGAGTGGTAATACCGCATGAGACCATGAGCTGGGACGCTCATGGTGAAACCTGGGGACCGCAAGGCCTGGGGCAAGGAGAGGGTCCTGCGTCTGATTAGCTAGTTGGTGGGGTAACGGCCTACCAAGGCTTCGATCAGTAGCCGGCCTGAGAGGGTGATCGGCCACACTGGAACTGAGACACGGTCCAGACTCCTACGGGAGGCAGCAGTGGGGAATTTTGCGCAATGGGCGAAAGCCTGACGCAGCAACGCCGCGT
>Ga0316219_1001794_pt1 | contig 21832 bp, 19 predicted proteins | sample TBH18003PmetaG_FD_203635 | JGI IMG/M metagenome (GOLD analysis project Ga0316219, IMG submission 203635) | Freshwater microbial communities from Trout Bog Lake, Wisconsin, USA - TBH18003P | ecosystem: Environmental > Aquatic > Freshwater > Lake > Hypolimnion/Profundal zone | place: USA... | reverse complement strand
TGGTGAGCCTGGAGGCGCCGCATCCGCCGTATGGGGCGCCGACGGCGGGGGTGGCGGGGCGGGATCCGGTGACGATCGCTTTGCCGGCAAATGTCCCGCGTGGGGGTGAGGTGGAGGCCAAGGCACGGCAGGAGCTGGCGGGTTATTACGCGCACATTGAGGCGACAGATCGCGCGATTGGCGCGCTGGTGCGAGCGGTGACCAGCGATACGATCGTTGTGTTCACCAGTGTGCATGGGGACATGCACGGCGCGCATGGACTGTTCCGGAAAGGGTGGCCGCATGAGGAGAGTGTCCGCGTGCCGCTGCTGGTGCGGATGCCGGGGGTGGCGGCGCGGAAGGATGATGCGGCGGTTTCGCTAGTGGATCTGAAGGGGATGACCACGGCTTGGGCGCAAGAGCGTGCCGACTACGGCGCGTTAGGGATAATGCGCCCTACCTCAGCTAAGATTTCGATGCCGTCCGTCGTGGCGCTGCCTTACCAATGTGACCGGGTGTGGCGCGGCGTGCGCACCAAGACGCGCAAGCTCGTGCTCAACGCGGATGGTACGCCGTGGCTGTTTTTCGATTTGGAGGCAGACCCGCTGGAGATGAAGAACCTCGCGGGGGATGTGGCGAGAGCAGGGGAGATGGAAAAGTTGCGGAAACTGGCCGGGTAGGTGTCACGCAAAGGCGCCGAGTCGCCAAGCTCTGCACCGCCCAATCTTCGCGCCTTGGCGGCTTGGCGTGAGTGAAAAATGTCGGACTTGCCTTCCGTTACGGCTTCGCGGGCGTGGGCGGATTGACCGGGGGAGCGGCGGGCGTGGCTTGGGGCGACGGCGTGTCGCTCTTGATGGGCTTGGCGAGGTTGCGCAGAAAATTAGAGGGGCCGTTGACGAACACCCATTTGGGCTTTTCCAGCTGGCCGGTGAGCTTGACCTCGAGCACGGAGGAAAACGGGGTGAATACGACACCGAGCAGGGCGGTGGGCAGGAAGCTGCTTTCCTGGAACGGGTTCACCTTCGCGGTGAAGTCGAGTTCGTGCTGGTCGAGGCCGTAGGTGCCGCGGGCGTCGATCGCGGAATTGGAGCCGGTGATGTTGACCTGCGAGAAGTCGAGCTTGGGACCGGCGACCTTGAAGCTCGCCCGGGCCGAGTTGAAATGCAGGGAGGTGAAGGAGAGCAGTTCCGACAGCAGGCCGAGCAGGCGCACGTCACCGAGCGCGTCGCCCGACAGGCTCGCGTTGCCGCTGCCCTGGTAGCTGTACGGGTCGTCGTAGAGTCCCTCGGCTGAAACGGCGAGGTCGAGTTTTACGCGCGCCTTGTCCTGGAAAAACTTGCCGGGAGTGGGCGGCGGCCGGCCCTGGCGTTTTGCGGAGTAGGCCTCGACGATGCTCACGGCCTGGCCGAGGCTCGCATTGCGCAGCGTGTAGTCGAAGCCGAGCCGGCGCTGTGCGTTGACCCCCCAGACTCGCGCCGAGCCATTGCTGATGCCGCCCGCGAACGCCACCTCGATGCGGTCGAGCACGACCTCGTCGTCATGAACCTTGGCGTGGAACGACAGGTTGCTCAGGGGAAAATCATGGAAAGTGAAGGCGCCGACGGACTGCGCCGTGATCTGCGCCAGCTGGTGGGCGCCGTCGGGCGAGGCCGCGCCGTCGAAGTGCATCTGCAGGCTGACGGTGGGTGGCTGCGCGAACCAATACGGGGCGAGCACGTCGGACACGAGCGGCCCGAAGATCTGCGACGGCACGGTGAGTGGCAGGGAGGAATCAAAATTCAGGTCGAGACTGATGAGGTTGTAATTGGCATCCACGACACGGGCGAAGGTGCCGCGGGCGGAGCCGGAGCCGAGGGTGGTGAAGACCTCCTTGCCATCGAGGAAGTTGGGCCGGACGTAGAGCAGGGTGCGGCCGTGGTCGAAACTCGCGCCATGGACGACCGGGCCGGTGGCATCGACATAGGCGAAGACCGTGTTCAGCCGGCTCTCGCGCAGGTGGGACTGGACGTCGACGCTCGCGTCCGGGGGTGCCACGGGAAATTCGTAGTCGTGGAAAACGTTGGGCCACCACTTGCCGAACCAGCCGGAAATCTCAAGCGGCCGGAGCCGGCCCTCGAGGAGAAAGCGGTGGACCATGTGGTCGAAATCCCAGGCGAAACTCCCACGCGCGAAATTCTGCCCGATGCGCGCCCAGGCGTGATGCGCCAGGAAATTGTGCCCGTCGAACTCGATCTGGCCGCCGGCTTCGTCCACGTGCACGTGGTAGGCGTCGACCGCCGGAAGCGCCACGTGGGCGCTGATATTGGTGAATTTCCAACCCGGCCCGAAGTTCACGTCGGCACTGAGCGGCAGGGGCTGCTGGATGGAGAAGAAGGGCCGCACGTCATGGTGGATGGCGTTGCTGATCGGCGTGAGCAGCCCGGGCGCGAGCGCGCCCTCGAAATGCACCTTGGCCGACTGCGCGGTCAAGTCCGCGATGCCGCGAAGCGTGACAGCCTGGCCTTCGCACGCGACCGCGAGATCCGCCTCGACCCTAGGCAAGGGGCCGGGTTTCACCCGCGCCAGGAGACCGGGGAAGCTGAAGCCCTGGACCGTCAGCGTACCGGCGCTGAGAAGCATGTCGCGCGGGTCGTAGGTGTAGAGGGCAGGCTTGAGGGAACCGCGCAGGCGGGCCTGCACGTTCTGCAAATGCACGCCGGCGGGCAGGACCAGGTCGTCGATGGCGAGAGTGAGGGGCGACATGACGGGCGCGTCGCCCGCGAGGGGAAACCGGGTGGTGACGCTCAGGCCGGTCGCTTGCAGGGCGACGGGCTCGTCCAATTTCAAGCTGCGGGCGGTGACCGTGACGGTGGCGAGGGCGCCGCGCGTGTCGGAGGGGATGAGTTCAAACTCCAGCTGGGGCTGGTCGAGTGCGGCGAGTCGCGCCGCGGCGCGGACCACCTGCCGGCAGAAATCGGGGTAGTGGTGTGCGAGAAAGTCCGCGAGCGGCAGCGGCGCGACGGCCCCCGCGGGCTGGGACGCCAGGTGAAACGCGCCATGGCCGGTGACGGCGATGCCGGCGACGTGCGCCGTCAGGTGCTCGATGATCAGCTCGTTTTTCCCAAGGCGCACGGTGGCGTCGAGGTCGCGGACCAATTCCTCGGCCCGGCCGGTGCTCGAGAGCATGGCGGGCACGGCGAGGCTCGCGCCGGAGAGGTGAAGGAAGCGCGGCTCGAACTGGCCGACGGCGAGTGCCCAGGGGTCGAGTTCGAGGTAGGCCACCCGGTCCACGACGATGGGTTCGCTGAACGCGGGGAGCGAAAGGGTGACGTCCTCGAGCAGGATCCGCCCGGACGGATCGAAGCGCGCGTGGCCGAATTTCACCTGGACGTGCGAGACGGCGAGCCGCGCCTCGAACGCGCGCAGCAGGAACGAGGGCACGGCGAGCTCGTGCGCGGTGGCGATCCAGATCTCCACGGCGAGCAGGAGGGTGAGGGCCAGCCACACCGTCCAGCGGATGAGGCGCAGCACGCCCGCAAGGCAGACGCGTGCGCCCTGCCCGCAGAGGTTGAGCCATGGTTTCATCGGAGCAGCGGTGCCGGCGTCCGGTTCAGGGCTTGGTCTCGGGGGCGGGGGTGGCGGCGGGAACCGGGCCCGGGTCGTGGGGCGACTCGGTGATCGTCCAAAGCGCGTCGAGCAGCGGCTGCTCGATGTAAAACACGGCGTTGTATTCCGTCGAACCCGCAAGCTGGCGGTCGCCACCCACGCGCACGGTCAGGAAGAGCGTGGTCACGCTGGTCTGCTCACCCGCGCCGCCGACGAGCGTCGCGGTGGCCTCGAGGCGGTAGCGCCAGGGGCGTTCCTTGCCGGCGACGGTCACCTTGTCGGCGAACGTGTCGAGGATGAACTCCTTCGCGCGGAGCGTGCGGAGCGACGTGAGCACGGTGGCGACGGCGTCGGCGTTCTTGGTTCCGGCCGACGGGTGACCGGAGTCATCGAGGGTGGTTTCGAGCACCACTTGATTGTTGGAGAGATCGGTGAGCTTCAGCGCGGTGAGGCGTGCGCCGGCGGGGAGGTCACGCAGGAGGCGATCGCGCCACGCGCGGGGGGCGACGGGCAATTCGCGCAGGATGTTGGCGTCGACGGCGTAGATCGAAGAACCCGGATTGGCCGCGGGCCCGAGGCGGGCGTAGACATTGTGCTTCGCGTCGGTGCCGAGCTGCAGGGAGAGCGGGGCGGCGCCGCCCCCGAGCGTGAGGAACACCTCGCGTTCGGGGCGGTTGAAGCCCCACGACTCGAGGTCGGCGGCCGTGGGCGCGTCGCTCTTGAAATCCGTGGCGGAGAGGCGGGACAATTGGTCGAGGAGGCGTTGCACGGTGGCGCGGTCGGCAGGGAGGGTTTGGGGCCCGATGGTGGACTCACCGCGGCGGACGATCTGCCAGGCGGAGTTGTCGGTGGACTGCGTGCCGGTTTCGAGGCGCTGCAGGATGAGCTCGGGCTGGTTGGGGGCGGTGAGGGAGACGGCGGTCACGCTGGGGACATCGAAGTCGAGGACGTGGGTTTCCCGCAGCGCGACCTGGGCGGTGCGCAGGGTGTCCATGAGCGGCGCGGGAATCCTGACCGTGAACAACGCGGAGCGGCCCTCGAGCTGGGCATAATATTCGTTTTGGCCAGCCGCGGTGCCGGGATGCACGGGCGCGCCGAGGATGAGCGTCTCGCTGCGCTTGTTGCCCTCGAGCGCGATGCGGAACGACGGGTTGGCGGCGGGGAGCGTGGCGGGGGGATTGGTCGTGATGAACGAAGCGACGCGCAGGTCGTTGAGGCTGTTGATGGCGAGCTCGGTCGCGGCCTTGCTGGCGCGGGCGATGATGGGCGTCTCAAAGGACCAGCGGCTGCCATCGCGACGGAGCCGGATGCGCAGGCTGGCGGGGGCGGCGGTCTGGAGGTTGAGCGAGCGGGTTTCGAAGACCGGAATGGTGAACAGGGCATCGGCGCGCAGATCGTCGGCGGTCAGGCCGAGGCTGCGGGCGAGACTCTGGCTGACGACATGGACGCGCTCGCCGTCGGGGGAAAGCAGGTAGAGCCGCTGGCCGTCCTTGGTGATGTCACCCAGGCGCAGACGCGTCACTTGGGGGTGTTCGGTGGGATCGCCCGAGGTGATGGCGATCGTGAGGCGGGGGTTGTCGAGGCCGTAGTCGGCGAGGGACTGGCCGTTCTTGGCCAGGTCGGCGACGTTGAAGCTCGTCTCGTGCTTGAGGAACCGCAGCTCGGTGAGAATCCGGTTCACCGCCGGGGGATTGGCGGGCCACTCCAAGGGAGCGGTGACGAACCAGGTCTCGCCGCGCTTGGCCAGCGCGAGCGTGTGGACGGGATTGCCGCCGGTGATTTCGACGGAGCGAATATCGGCCGTCTCCGCGCCGGGCAGGACGAGGGATCGCGCCTCCTGCCAGCTCTCCTCGATGCGCCAGCGGCGCTCGAACTGGAAGATGAAGAAGAACAGGGCGACGTTCAGGAAAAGGAGGACGAGCGTGACTTTGGTGCGCATGTTCCGGGAGAGTTGAAAGTTGAAGGTTGAAAGTTGAAAGAGGAGTCAGCGCAGGAGGGAAAGGGGTGGAGATCTTTCAACTGGTGGCTTTCAACTTTCAACAGTGGTTCGGTCAGCGGCGGCGCGTCCAGTAGACGAGGAGGCCGAGGAGCAGGGCGCCGCCGGGGAGGAGGAACAGCAGGCTGCGCCGGAGCCGGGCGAGGTCGCCGGCGCTGAGCGACAGCGAGAAACGCTCGATCTGGCGAACGGGGATGTTGAACTGCGTGTCGCGGTCGACGGTCCAGTTCACGGCGCTGAGGATGATGTTGAGGTTGGCCGCGCCGGCGATGCGGTTGTTGGCAATCAGGTCGCCGGTGCCGAAGACCACGAGACGTCCGCCGCGCACGCTGAAGTCGAGTCCCGCGCGCGCCGTGACGCGCTCGGACGCAATGCCGACGGCGAGATGGTTGGGAGGCTCGAGGCCCGGCTTGTCGTTCCGGATGTCGTAGCCGGCGTTGTATTCGGGCGCGGTGTGGAAGCGGTAGCTGACCTCGCCCCAGGCGGTGGAGGACGTGACGGCGAAGGTGGTCACCGTCAGGTCATTACCCACGCGGCGGCCCGGATCGGGGCGAATGCTGCGGGTCTGGCCGATGCGCAGCGGAATCTGTCGGTCGAGGAGCGTCTGGGTGATGGGATGCGGGAGAAAGATGCGCACGATGAGGTCGCCATCCTCCGTCATGTTGTCGGCGCCGGTGTCGTAGATGATGTCGTCGTCCACGAGGATGCCCCAATCGGACAGCAGGTTGGAAAGGCCGAACGCCTGGGCGGGTTCCAGCAGGATGATCATGCGGCCCGCGCCGGGGCCGAGATATTGGCGGAGCTGTTCTTCCTCGGCCGGCGTGTAGCGGCCTTGCGGGGCGACGGCGATGAGCAGGGCGGCGTCGGAGGGAACCTTGTTGCTGGCGGACAGCTCGAGCCGGTCGACGTCGAAATTGCGGGCGCGCAACTCGTCGCGCAGCAGGGAAAGCCCGCGGTTGGAGTCGACGTCCTCGGGATTGAGTTCCCCGTGGCCGGTGAGAAAATAGATCTTTTTCTTGCCGGGATTGGAGACGTCGAGGATGGCGGCGGTGAAGGCCTGCTCGCCGCGGAACGCCTGCTTCACGCCCTTTTCCATGCGGTAGATTTCCCCGAGCGTGACCGTGCGGCGGCGGTCGCCACAGAGCAGGACGATGCTGTCGGGCTGGTCGATGCCGAGCTGGTCGGCGTCGCGGCGTCGCTGATAAACGTCGAGATACTCGACGGTCACGCGGCGGTTCGGGTCACTCTCGGTGGCGTAGGTATACTCGCGCAGGAGGGCGCTGACATCGCGGAAAGCCTGCTGGACCTCGACGTTTTCGGAGTTGGGATTGAGCGTGACCACGATGCGGACGGGGCTGGGCAGCGTGCGCAGGTAGGCGAGGGTCTCGGGCGAGAGCGAGTAGCGGTGCTGCGAGGTGAGGTCGAACCGCCACGGGTGGAAGCGCGCGAGGTAATTGAGCCCACCGAACAGCGTGAGGAACAGGATCGCCTGCAGCACGAGGTTCAGCGTGCGAAGCCAGCGGGCGGTGCGGAAACTGTCGAGGGAAGGCATGCTCAGAAGTGACGAGTGGCGAGTGACGAGTGACGAGTAGGGTCGGACCGATAGCCCATGACCCAGGACCAATGCCCCGTCTCATCAGATGCTTTTGGGAGAGAGTTCACGAATGCAGCAGCTTTGCCTCGACGCCGAGGATGCTGAAGATGAGGGCGAGCGTGGTGCCGCTCAGGTAAAAGAGCAGCTGGCGCGTGTCGATGACCCCGCGCGTGAAGTCGTCGCGGTGGGCCAGGATCTGGGCGTAGTCCACGGCCTGGCGCACGGGCTGGAGCGCCTCGCGGTTGAGCGCGCCAAATCCGGCGAGCCACGGCAGCCCGAAAATGAGCGTCAGCAGCATCGTGAAACAGAGCACGCCGGCGATGGCCTGGTTGCGGGAGAGCGAGCTGGCGAAGATGCCGATGGCGACAAAGAAGAGACCGGAGATGGCGATGAAGAGGTAGCCGCCAAGGAGCGGGCCGGGGTCCACGAACCGGACGTCGCCCGAGTATTTTTTCAGGATGACGAAAAAGCCGGCGGTGGAGCCCCACAGCGTGATGTAAAGCAGGTAAGCCGCGGCGTATTTGCCGAGGACCACTTCCGTCGTGGTCACGGGCGTGGTGAGCAGGGTCTCGATCGTGCCTAGGCGGCGTTCCTCCGCGAGGCACTTCATCGTCAGCATTGGCACCATGATCAGGACGGGACCCCAGAAAAGGTTGAAGAAAACGAGCGCGGGGGAAATTTCCTGCGGGGCCGAGCTGTAATATTGGAGGATGTTGGTGAACACAAAACCCATGCACACGAGGAACAGCACCGCGGCCACATACGTGCTCGGGCTGACGAGCAGCATCCGGATCTCGTGGCTCAGGAGGGTGAAGAAGTGTTTCATGAAATGACTAAGGCCCAATGACTAATGTCTAATGACGAATGCCTAGTGACGAATAATAGGTGGATGCGGCCGAGGTTGGGGCGAATGGTGAGGCGGGGTCGAAGGTCATTCGTCATTAGACATTAGGCATTCGCGCGCACCCGCGCGCGTCATTTCGCCGCGCGTTTGGGCGTGGCGACGACGTCCCAGCTGCGGCGGGTGGCGGCGAGGAAGACGTCCTCGAGCGTGGGGTTGGTGCGGCTCAGGGCGCGGAGGCGGAACGGCTGGGCGGCGAGGGTGCGCAGGAGCGGTTCGCCGAGCTCGGCGTTGTTTTCCGTGGAGAGCGTGAGCCGGCGAAAACCCTCGGCGTCGGGGTCGCCCTGGTGGCTGATTTGGAGCGTGGGGTCGATCGCGGCGAGCAGGACCGGCAACGCGGCGGTGTCGCCGGCGACCTCCACCTGATACGTGGAATGGCCGAGCACCTCGCGGCGCAGGTCAGCCGGGGTGCCCTGCGCGACGACGCGGCCCTGGTTGATGATCAGGACGCGGTCGCAGGTCATCTCGATCTCGGGCAGGATGTGCGAGGAGATGATGACGGTCATGCGGCCGCGGAGGCTAGAGATCAGGTCGCGCACAATGAGGATTTGGTGCGGATCGAGGCCGATGGTGGGCTCGTCCATGATGATCACCGGCGGTTCGGCGAGGATGGACTCGGCGATGCCAACGCGCTGGCGATAGCCCTTGGACAGCTGGCCGATGATTTTGTGGCGGACGCGCTTGAGGTCGCAGAGTTCGAGGACCTCGTCGATGCGCGGGCCGAGCATCCGGCGCTTGATCTCCTTCAGCCGGCCGCGGAAATAGAGGTATTCCGAAACGCGCATGTCCTCCGGCAGGGGGTTGTTTTCCGGCATGTAGCCGATGTGGCGCTTGACCTCGTCCGGCCGGGACGCGACGGGCACGCCGCAGATGTTCACGCTGCCCGACGTGGCCGGCAGGTAGCCGGTGAGGATGCGCATCGTAGTGGACTTGCCGGCGCCATTGGGGCCGAGGAAGCCCAGGATTTCGCCCCGCGCGACGCGGAAGCTGATGTCATTGACCGCAGTTACGCCGGCATAGGCCTTCACCAAGTGGGAGACTTCGATGGCGGGCGTGTCGGGCATCAAGGGGGAGGGTGAATCAGTGATGGACACGAATAAACACGAATGTTTCGCCGATCACATGCCTTTCTCGAGGGTGACCTCACCGGCGTGGAACCGTCCGGGGCGTCCGCCGCCGGCGGCACGGACCAGCAGGGAGCCGGCGTCATCCACGCCGGCGGCCGTGCCGGTGAAGCGCTTGCCCGCCTGGAGCACGGTGACGGTGCGTCCCCGGAGGACATCGTGACGGTTCCAAAGGTCGGCGAAAGTCTGGCGGTAGTCTCCATCCACAAACTGCGTGTACGCGAGCATCACGCGGCCGATCAGGGCGGCGGTGAAGCGATTGGCGTCCAGCGGTGCGGCGACCTGCTCGGCGAGGGACGTGGCGTGGCGGGCGAGGTCGGCGGGCCAGGCGCCGGCGGGGCTGTTGAGGTTGAGGCCGAGGCCGAAGACGAGGTCGCGGATCTGGTCGGCGTCAATGCGCGCTTCCGTGAGCATCCCGCCGGCCTTGCGGTCTGCAAAGAGGAGGTCGTTGGGCCATTTGATGCCCGGAGATACACGGCAGAAGTTGGCGATGAGTTCGCAGACGCTGACGCCCATCCAGAGGGTGAACGTGGTCATGTCCGGTGGCGTGAGCGTGGGCCGGAACGCGAAGCTGGCGTAGAGGTTGCCATTGGCCTCGCTATGCCACGAGCGTCCGAGTCGGCCGCGGCCGCGGGTCTGGCGGCGGGCGAGAATGATAAACGGCGCGGCGCGGCCGGCGGCGAGCTGGCGGGCGGCCTCGTCGTTGGTGCTGTCGACCTCATCGAGGAGGGTGAGCGAGGTGTCCCGGACGCGGCCGTTGAGGTGGGCGAGAATGAATTGGGCGTGCAGCGCGGCGGGACGCTGGGCGATGCGGTAACCCCGGGCGCGGGCGGCCTCGAAGGCGAAGCCCTGGGACCGCAATTTTTCCATGTGCTGCCAGACGGCGACCCGGCTCAGGCCCAGCTTGGTCGCCAAGGTCGCGCCGGACATGAAACCGGGCTCGCGGGCGAGGAGTTCGCGCAGGATGACGAGTTCGGTGCTGGGGGAGGGGGCGGGCGCGGCCACGATTGAAATCAAAGAGCGTCCGCGCATAGTGGGCAAATGTCATTTGAGGAATTTATGTCCGCCGCCGCCCCGCCTCCCGCCGCCGGCCCGGCGCTGGCAGCGTTGTGGCAGGACGCGCACGGGGATTGGGCGCTCGCCCACACGCTCGCGCAGGAGGACGAGGGCGCGGCGGGCAGTTGGGTGCATGCTTACCTGCACCGGAAGGAAGGAGACCTCGCCAACGCGCGTTACTGGTATGCGAAGGCGGGCCGGACGCCGCCGGCGAAGAGCGTGACGCTGGACGCGGAGCGCGAGGCGATCATTCGCGGGCTCTTGTAGGTCGGGCTTTACGCCCGACGTCCGAGGAAAGCTCCCGCCTATTTGCCGGTGGGAGGACCCACGTCGCTGTTCCAACCGAAGTCGGACGGGCGGTAGAAGGCGCGGTTGGTTTCCTTGGAAATGAAGTCGGATCCGGCCGCGTCCCCGGAACGCTTGGCCGTCTTCGAGTCGTCCTTCAGGTCGGCCAGGTTGTCCAGCCGTTCCTGTTCGTCATACATGAGCAGTGCGGTGGAATTGTTCATGCCGCCGAAATTGCCGATCTTGAGGCCGTAATACCTTTTGAGCGCCATGTCGGTGCGCTCGGACTTGGTGTGCAGGTTGCGATCACTGAACACCGGCGGTTTGGGTTCGGTGACGGTGTATCTCGGCAGCCGGATGATGCGGTTCTTCGGCTTGTCGGTGTCGCGCAGGTCCTTGGCCTCGTCCTCTGGCGAAGGCTCCGGTAACTTGGGCGGCGGATTGTATTTCGGCATGCCACTGGCGAGCGTCGCGGCGACTTCGTCTGACATCACGCGGGCATGTTGGGGCGCGGGGCGGTCTGCGTCAGCCGGTGGGACGGCCGGAGTCTTCGCGGGGTCCGTCACCGGGTTGGCGGTGGGCGCGGACGGCGGAGCGGCGGGGCTGGCTGTCTGGGCACGTCCACCTGCCGCCAGCACCAAGGCGAGCAGAGCCGTCACGAAGGTGGATGGGCGGAGAGGAAAAGGCATGGCTATCAGTTCAGTTTGGACGGGACCGGGTTCCCTGCAATCCAGCAAAAAGGACCGGGCCGGAAGCGAGGAGCGCACGGCCCACTTATTTCCCGAGGGGCAGGCTGACAGTGGCGCCGGCGGTGGGGGAATGGCCGGAGCCGCCTTGGGCCCAACCGCGCACGGTGCTGCAACCGGTGAGGCTGGCGAGAACGAGCAGCGCGGTGAAGACGAGGACCGCGATCGACGCGAAGCGAGGACGCATGGGGAAGTGGGTCATGCCCGGACCTGGCCGGTTCCCTCAATCACAAACTTGTGCGTGCAGAGTTCGCGCAGGCCCATCGGGCCGCGGGCGTGGAGCCGGTCGGTGCTGATGCCGATCTCGGCGCCGTAGCCGAATTCGAAGCCGTCGGTGAAACGCGTGCTGGCGTTCCAGTAAACGGTGGCGCTGTCGACTCGGGCGAGGAAACGTTGCGCGGCGTCGGCGTCGGCCGTCACGATCGCGTCGCTGTGGTTGGAGCTGTCGCGGTTGACTGTCGCGATGGCGTCGTCGAGCGAATCCACCACGCGAATGGCGATGACGTAATCGAGAAACTCGGTCGTGTAGTCGGCGGCCGTGGCCGCGGTATGCGGGATTTTCGCGGCGGCGAGAAGGGCGGCGCTGGCGGCGTCGCAGCGGAGCGCGACCTTTTTCGCGACGAGCGCACGGGCGACGGACGGGAGGAATTTTTCGGCGACAGTGCGATGGACCAGCAACTGTTCGGCGGCGTTGCAGGCGCTGGGACGCGAGGCCTTGGCGTTGACGGTGATGGCCTCCGCCATGGCCAGGTCAGCGGCGGCGTCGACGTAGACGAAGCACACGCCGCGGTAGTGCTTGATGACGGGAATGGTGGAGTTTTCCGCCACGAAACGGATGAGGCTCTCGCCGCCGCGTGGGATGAGGCAGTGGATGAGCGTGTCGAGCTTGAGCAGTGCGGTGAGGGCGGCGCGATCGGTGGTGGGCACGAGCTGCACCGCGTCAACGGGTAGACGGCCCTCCTTCGCCGAGGCTTCGGCGGGTTTGGCCGCGTCAGAAACTCCGGCCAAAGCCTGCTGAATCAGCGCGACCAAAGCGGTGTTGGTATGGAAGCATTCCTTGCCGCCGCGCAAAATGCAGGCGTTACCGCTTTTGAGGCAGAGGACGGCGCAGTCGATGGTAACGTTGGGCCGGGCCTCGTAGATGATGCCGATGACGCCGATCGGGACGCGCAGTTTGCGGATGTGCAGGCCGTTGGGGCGGGTGAAATCCTCGAGGACATCGCCGACCGGGTCGGGCAGTGCGGCGACCTCGCGGACCGACTCGGCGAGGTGCTGCAGGCGGGCGGCGTTGAGCGTGAGCCGGTCACGGGCGGCAGCGCTGAGCGCGTCGGCCTCAGGCGACGCGAGATCGCGGGCGTTGGCGGTGAGCAGCGAGACGTGGGAGGCGTCAATCAGGTCCGCGAGCTTGGCCAGTGCGGCATTCTTGGCGGCCGTCGGGGTCGTAGCCAACCCGAGCGCCGCAGCGCGGGCGCGCTGCGCGAGGGACGTGACGAGCTGGGTGAGATCGACGGACATGGGACCCCTTAGGGGTAAGTGCCAAGTAACAGGGGGCAAGTAGCAAGATTGTCAGCGCGCGCTGGAGCGCGCGGGTTACTGATCAATGAGGGTCGGTCCCATGATACCTGTCTCTTGATACTTGCCACTTCGCGCGATGCGCGCCGCGCGTTACGCGAAGATGGCTTTTTTGTTCAGCCGCCAGATGGCGACGAACATTACGAGCAGGGTAATGCCGAGTAGAATCCCAAGGGTCGGCAGGAGCTGGACGAAGGTGCGCTGGGCCCAGAGGACCTGGAGAAACCCCTCCATCGACCAATAGACCACGGTGAACTTGCCGATCTTCTGCATGAACTCGGGCATGAAACTCATCGGGAACCACGCGCCCCCGGTCGCGCTCATCACCATGACGAGGAGAGTTGAGAGCCCGTTGGCCGCGGCGGCGTTGGGCGCGAGCGCGGCGATCAACATGCCAAACGAAGAGCAGGCGGCGGCGGCAAAAATGCTGATGGCGATGAGGTTGCCCAGATGGCTGAAGATATCGATGCCGTACATGAATTTGCCGGCGACAAACATCGAGAGAAGCTGGATCAAGCCCAGCAAAACGCCGTAGAGAAAACGGCTCCAGAGCAGCTGCGCGCGAGTGACGGGAGCGGAGAGGATCCGTTGGAAGACGCCGGTGTTGGCCTCGTCGAAATAGGCGGTGGCCCCGCCACTCACCGCGAACAGCAGGAACATGATGGCCCAGCCGCCGACCAGGCGCGTTGCCGCCGGGCTCCGCACGTTTTTGCCCACGACCTGCACGTCGTCGATCTTGATGAGGCGCGAGAAAAAGTCGTTGGCGGCGGTGGCGGGTGGCGCGGCTGTGGCCTTCGGATCTGTCGAATCGAGGCGGCGGAGCGATGGATCGACGGGTTTGGCGGGCGTGGTGAGGCGGTCGAGGCCGAAGCTGCCCGACTCGATGGTGCGCTGGATCGCGGCGGGATCGCCGCCGAAAGCGTTGGCCACGGTATCGGCGATGCCGCGGTTGAACTGCGTGAAGCGGCCGCCGCCGAGGAAATCCTTGGCGCGTGCCTGGAGCGACTGGCCGAGCAGCTGCGGGACGTTGGAGAAAATGGTCTTCTGCAGCAGGCCGTTGACGGTCTGTGACTCGATGTCGTTGCGCGGGTCGGAAAAGATCTTCAGGTGCAGGCCGATGGTCTTCGTGCTGACGACGTCGGCCGGGATGACGACGGCGTAGCGAAAACGGTCGTCCTCGATCATCGGGCGCAGGTCCTCCTCGGTGAGCGGCCGGGTGGATTTGTCGGGGTTGGTCGTCGTGGTGATGACATTGAAGGCCTTCTCGGCCTTGAGCGCGTCCAAGAGTTTGGCCGCGGCGGGATTGTCGCTGGCGTTGACGACGGCGATGCGGATGCCGGTCGGGCCGGTGTCCTTTTGGTTCAGCCCGAAGACCCAGCCGAAGATGTAGATCAACACGACCGGCACGAGGAAGGTGACGACCACGGCGGCGCGGTTGCGGCGGAAATTCGCGATGTCCTTGCGGACGAGAGTGAGGATGACGGACATGGGTCGAAGCGAAGGGCGATGGCCGCGAGGCGAGGGGCGATGGGGTGGCTGAAGCTATTCGCGGAGGTTGCGGCCGGTCAGGTGGAGAAAGACGGCCTCGAGGCTGGGCCGCGCCGCGGTGAAATTCCGCGGAGGCAGTCCGAGCGCCTCGGCCTGGGCGTAGAACGTGGACAACTTGAAATCTGGTCGCGGGCGGAAGCGGTGGCGGCCGTCGAGCGTGGCGAGCTCGCCCTTGTTTCGCAGCTGGGCCGCGAGCGCGTCGCTGGTGGGGCTGACGGGAAAGACGATCTCTTCCTCGAAGGGCAATCGGGTGAGCAGCTCGTCGAGCGTGCCCAGCGCGTGGATTTTTCCATGGTCGATGATGCCGATGCGCGAGCAGAGCCGCGTGGCCTCCTCCATGTAATGCGTGGAGTAGATGATCGTGAGACCCTCGCGGTTGCACTTTTCGAGATAGTCGAAGATCGCGTTGCGGGACTGGGGGTCGACGCCGACGGTCGGCTCGTCACAGAGCAGGAGTTTTGGCCGGTGCAGCAGGGCGGTGATGAGGTTGAGCCGGCGCTGCATGCCGCCGGAGAAATTCTTCACCGGGTCCCGCCGCCGCTCGGTGAGGCCGACGGCGGCCAGCGACTCGTCAATCCGCGCGCGCAGGTCCGCGCCGTGCAGGCCGTAGAGCTCGCCGAAGACGCGGAGGTTTTGCTCGGCACTGAGATCCTGAAAAAGCGCGATCGACTGCGGCACCAGGCCCATGGCGGTACGGCTGGCGGGGTCGGCGGGCGAGACGACGATGCCATCGAGGGTCAGAGCGCCGGCGTCGGGCGTGCGCAGGCCGGCGGCGAGCGACATCAGGGTGGACTTGCCGGCGCCGTTGGGGCCGAGCAAGCCGAAGAATTCGCCGCGGGCAATGTCCAGAGACACCCCGTCAAGCGCGGTCAGCGCACCGTAGCGCTTCGTGACGGAGCGGAGCGAAAGCATGGGTTCAGTTGTGGCTGGAATGACTCGGAAACTCGGAGCGGGGGAAAAGGTTACTGGAAATTTGGTCCACGGAATACACGGATAGAACCGGGAAGGCGGGTGCGAACGATTGCGCGGAATTCCGTGTCTTCCGTGTGATCCGTGGGCGAACTACATCAGCGCCTGGACCTGCGCGCGGATACGGGGCCAGTGTACTTCGGGGATGGCAGCGCCGAGGTGTCGGACGGTTTCGGCGCCGAGGATGGAGCCGATGGCGCCGCAGGTCGGGAGAGAAGCGCCGCGCAGGTGGCCGTAGAGAAAACCCGCGGCCCAGGAGTCGCCGGCGCCGGTTGTATCGACCACGCGTTCGGCGTGGACCGGAGCGATGCGGTGGAGGTGCTTGCCGTGGGCGATCCACGCCCCGTCGCCGCCCATCTTCACCGCGGCGATGCCGCCGAAGCCAGCGAGCTCGCGCGCGAAATTCTCGAAGGCGTCCTTGCGCTGGAACAGCGCGCTGGCCTCGTCCTCGTTGGCGAACACGACGTCCACGCCCTCGCGCAGCTGCGCGAAAATCCAGTCACGGGCGGCGTTGACGACCTCAAAGGATGCGAGGTCGATGCTCAGGCGGCAGCCGGCGGCGCGGGCGGTGCGGATGACCTGGGTGGCCAGGGCGGGATTGAAGAGGAGATAGCCCTCGATGAGGGCATGGCGCACGCCGGCGAAATCGGCGGGGGTGATCTCGGCGGGCGAGAGCGTCATCGCGGCGCCGAGGTGCGTGCGCAGCGTGCGCTGGCCGTCGGGCGTGACGAGGGAAAGGCAGCGTCCGTTGGGCAGCGCGGCGCGTTTGAAGCGCGTGCCGTCACCGCCGGCGGCGGTGAAGTTGGCAAAATACTGTTCCGCCGTGGTGTCGCCGCCGATCTTGCCAAGGTAGGTGGTGCGCAGGCCGAGGCGGGTGGCGGCGAGGGTGGCGTTGCCAGCGGCGCCGCCGGGCATCAAGGCGACGTTGCCGTGGACCTTGTGCACGAGGGCGGCGATGTCGGCATCGTCCACGAGGACCATGCCGCCCTTGGCACCGGCGACATGGCGGGCGAGGAACGCATCGTCGACGTGCGCGAGCAGGTCCATGATGGGGTTGCCGACCCCGATGAGGTCAAAGGTCATGGTATTTTCGATTTTCGAATTTCGATTTTCGAATCCCCGATCTGCGGATCACTGTCCGGAAACGGTCAGGTTGGTGGCCAGCAGCGGTTCCTCGTCGACCTCGACGAGGATCGAGTAATCGCCGGGGGCGGGAAAGGAGAGGTTGCGGATCTCGTTGATGAGATTGATGCGATGCAGGGGGCTCTGCGACTCGAACGGCCGGTCGAGCAGCACCTGCATGGAAGTCGGCTCGAGACCCATGGAGAGGCGCATCTGGTGGGAGCCGGCGGCGCAGTCGGTGAGGGTGAGGAACCAGATCATGAACGGATGCGTGACCGGGAAATGGCGGGCGTTGATGTTGGAAAAGACGCCCAAAATGGTGTGCTTGCCGGAGCCGGGATCGATGTGGACGCCGTCACAGGTCAGCCACGCAAGCAGCTGGGGCTTGGATTGCATGCGGGCAGTGGGACGGCGGGGGCGGGGCGGGGCAAATCATTTTGCTTGGAGCGGCGGGGGAGGGCGCGCTTAACGGACGGCAGCATGCCCACGCCCGCCCTCACGCCGAAGCCGCTGCTGGACTCGCTCGCGAGCTATCCGCACTGGTTCGTCGTGGCGTGCCTGACGCTGGTGGTGGCGGCGGTGATCTGGCTGCTGGCGAAAATGCTCAAGTGGAGCCTCTACGCGCTCGTCGGGCTGGTGCTGATCGGCGGGCTGGGCGCGTCGATCTGGCTGCTGTTCCACTGAGTGTTCCGAGGTAGGGCGAATCCTCCGGATGAGCCGCTCACGGACAGAGTTCGGCTCATCCGGAGGATTCGCCCTACCTTCCAACCCAATGATCAGGCTTTTTCTTGTCTCCGCTGTGGGCGCCGCTTAACCCAATGCGGTGAAATACATTTTTGTGACTGGCGGAGTGGTTTCGTCGCTGGGCAAAGGCCTGACCGCGGCGTCCCTCGGCGCCCTCCTTGAGCTGCGCGGTCTCAAGGTCCGCATCCAAAAATTCGACCCGTACCTGAACGTCGATCCAGGCACGATGAGCCCCTTCCAGCACGGGGAGGTCTATGTGCTCGAGGACGGCGCGGAGACCGACCTGGACCTCGGTCACTACGAGCGGTTCACCAGCGGCAAGCTGTCGCGGCTCAACAGCCTCAGCTCCGGGCAGATTTACGAGAGCGTGATCCAGAAGGAGCGCCGCGGCGACTACCTCGGCAAGACGGTGCAGGTGATCCCGCACGTCACGAACGAGATCAAGGAGCGCATTTACTCCGCCGCGAAGGACGTGGATGTGCTCATCACCGAGATCGGCGGCACGACCGGTGACATCGAGGGCCTGCCGTTCCTCGAGGCGATGCGGCAGTTCGCGCTCGAGGTCGGGCCGAGCGACGTGATTTTCATCCATGTGACGCTCGTGCCCTACGTGGCCGCAGCCGGGGAGCTGAAGACCAAGCCCACGCAGCAGTCGGTGGCAAAGCTGCGCGAGATCGGCATCCAGCCCGACATCCTGGTGTGCCGCACCGACCATCCGCTGGACGCCGGGCTGCGCGACAAGATCTCGATGTTCTGCAATGTGCCGGTGAAGGCGGTGATCGAGTGCGCCGACGTGGCCAACTCCATCTACGAGCTGCCGCTCGCGTTGCAGAAGGAAGGCCTGGACCAGCTCGTGGTCGACCTCTTCGGGTTGAAGAATCCGCCGTCCAAGAAAAACATCTGGAAGCAGATCGTCGCGCGGCTGCTCAACCCCGCGCACGAGGTCACGATCGGCGTGGTGGGGAAATACATCGAACTGCAGGACGCCTACAAATCGGTTTACGAGTCCATCACGCACGCCGGTATCGCGAACAATTGCCGCGTCAACGTCATCCGTTTTGATGCCGAGGACCTGGAAAAGAAGGGCGGACTCGCGAAATTGAAGGGCCTCGACGGTATTTTGGTGCCGGGCGGGTTCGGCGACCGCGGCACCGAGGGCAAGATCGCGGCGGCGCGTTACGCCCGGGAACACAAGATTCCCTACTACGGCCTCTGCCTCGGCCTGCAGATCGCGGTGATCGAATTTTCCCGCAACGTGCTGAAGCTCGCGGGTGCGAACAGCACGGAGTTCGACGCCAATCCGCGCCATCCCGTCATCAACATGATGGAGGAGCAGAAGAAGATCATCGACAAGGGTGCGACGATGCGGCTCGGCAGCTACGAATGCGCGCTCACGCCCGGCACCCACGCGGCGAAGGCCTATGGCGCGCCCACGGTGCGCGAGCGGCATCGTCACCGCTACGAGGTCAACAACGCCTATGTCGACCAGCTCAAAAAGGGCGGCATGGTCATCAGTGGCATCAACCCGCGCCGCAACCTCGTCGAAATCATTGAGCTGAGGAACCACCCGTGGTTTCTCGCGGTCCAGTTCCATCCCGAATTCCAGTCCAAGCCCAATCGGGCGCATCCGCTCTTCGCGGCCTTCATCGGCGCGGCGATCAAGAACCAGGAAAGCAAGCCGTCGAAGCGTCGAAAGTCGAAGCGTCGTTGACGGTCGAGAAGTCGAGAGCCGAGGAGTCGAACAAACCCGTCCAACATTCACGCTGCAATTTCCGTTTGATCCGCACTCGACCGCCCACGCGTGTCCTTAATTGAAGCTTCTGATCGACTTCTCGACCCTCGACTTCTCGACTCCCTGCAATGCTTTTTGACCCGAAAAAACTCCTCCTCATCGCCGGTCCGTGTTCCCTCGAGAACGAGGGCGTCTGTCGCGCCGTGGCCGAGGTGCTGGTCAAGATCGGCAAGCAGCACCCGGAGCTGAACCTCGTGTTCAAGGGCTCGTTCGACAAAGCCAACCGCACGTCGGCCAAGGGCCCGCGCGGCACGGGAATGGAGGAGGGGCTCAAACTCCTCGCGCTGATCAAGCGCGACTATGGTTTTCCCGTTCTGACCGACGTGCACGAGCGCGTGCAGATGCCGGCGGTGGCCGCGGTCTGCGACGTGATCCAGATTCCCGCGTTTCTCAGCCGGCAAACCGACCTGCTCCTGGCCGCCGCCGCGACCGGCCGCGTGGTCAACGTCAAGAAGGGCCAGTTTCTTTCCCCGCAGGAGATGGTGCACGTCACCGGCAAGCTGCGCGAGGGCAAGGCGAAGGAGATTTGGCAGACGGAGCGCGGTACGACGTTTGGCTACAATAATCTCGTGGTCGACATGCGCTCGTTCCCGATCATGAAGCAGAACGGTTACCCGACGATCCTCGACGCGACGCACAGCGTGCAGCTGCCGGGCGCGGGCGACGGCAAGAGTGACGGCCAGCGGGAATTCGTGGCGCCGCTGGCCAAGGCGGCGCTGGCCGCGGGCGCGGACGGGCTTTTCCTCGAGACGCATCCCGATCCGGCGAAGGCGATTTCCGACGGCCCGAACATGATCCCGCTGGCCGAGCTGCCGGCCCTGCTGGCGAGCTGCCTCGCGGTGTGGAAAGCAGTGCGGGCCTGATTTTTCCCGCGAATCCCGCGAATCGGCGCGAACGTGATGGCGTGAGCCTCTTATTTGTTTCGCGTCGATTCGCGTGATTCGCGGGCAATTCAGGATGGATCGCGCCCTCCCTTGACCAAGGCGGCGTGCCGCCCACACTTCGGCCACTAAAAACCGCCATGGAAACCTTCCTTATCGACGTTCCCGTGCCCTCGATGGGCGCGACCGTCAGCGAACTCAACGTCATCGTCATCAAAGTCCAAGCCGGCGACCGGGTCACGAAGGGCCAGCGCCTCGCGGACCTCGAGAGCGACAAGTCTGCGTTCGAATTTGAAAGTCCCTGCGACGGCGTGATTCACGCCGTCATCGGCAAGCCGGGCGCCACGATGAACTCCGGCGACCCGTTCGTGCAGATTGAGACCTCCGACGAGAGCATGAAGCACCTCCGCTCGGCCAAGACCGCCACGCCGTTCCCGGCGGCGGCACCCGCCGCCAAGCCCGCCGCGGCCGTGGTGTGGACTCCCCGCGCGACAAAGCTGGCGCAGGAAGCCGGCCTCGACCCGGCGAAGATCACGGACATCGAGGCCACCGGCCCGGGCAACCGGGTGAGTGGAGACGACGTGCAGCGGTATCTCGCGTCGCGAAAGTAGCTGATTTTGTCACGCAAAGTCGCCAAGGCGCGAAGGTTTGATCCCTAGCGGCTTTGCGCCTTCGCGTGATCAACTGTTTTGGAGTTCGTAACTCAGCACGCTCAGAGCGTAAATGGCGGCGGTTTCGCAGCGCAGCACGAGCGGGCCAAGCGTGATCGGCTCGAAGCCGCAAGTGCGGGCCAGGCTTAGCTCGGCCGGCGTGAAATCACCCTCGGGTCCGACCAGCCAGACTACTTTCTTGGGCGGCCGGCCGGAAGCGGCGTGAAAGGCGGCGAGCACCGTCTTCAGCGATTTCGCGCCCGGCTGCAGGCTCGCGATGAGTTTCAAATCGTAGCCGCGCGCCGCTTCCATGAAGGCCGAGGCTGACTGCACCGGGGCGATGACGGGCAGGAACGGGTTGCCGCACTGCTTGGCGGCCTCGAGCGCGGCGGTCTGCCATTTCTCGATTTTCTTGTCGGAGCGGCCTTCGTCGAGATGGACCTGCGTGCGGTCGCTCTCGAGCGGCGCAATGTGCGCGGCGCCGATCTCGGTGGCCTTCCGCACGATGGCGTCCATCGCCGGGCCCTTGGGCAGCGCCTGACCGAGCGTGATTTCGAACGCGAGGGGCCGCGCCTTTTGGCGGAAACGCACCTTCAGGATCGCGCCATTCTTGCGGTCGCCGGCGAGCTCGCAGATCCACTCGGTGCCCCGGCCGTCGAACGCGACGACGGTGTCACCGAGGCGCGCCCGATTTACGACGACGAGATGATGCGACTCCTCCGGGCTGAGCGTGAGCTCGGACGGCTCGGCGATCGGCGGGGCGCAGAAAGCGCGGAAGTCGGGCATGGCAGAGGGTGAGCGGGCCGGCCGGCGGCTGACAAGCCCGGCCACGGGGCGCGGCGTCCGGCCGGGGAAAAATGCAGTTTACACCGCCGACGGCGGACCTAGCTTCCGCACTCCACGCAGTGCGCCCGGGTGGCGGAATTGGCAGACGCAACGGACTCAAAATCCGTCGCCCTCTAAAGGCATGTGGGTTCGACCCCCACCCCGGGCACCAGGCGCTCTTTCCAATGTAGCAATATCGATTGGAAGGAGTTACATCACAGGGCCTGAGTAGTTGGAAAAGGACAGGTCGCAATGAGGTTACTGTGACCCAATTCAGCCGGCTTGGAATCGCTGGTTCATGGAGGAAAACAGTCAAATCATTCACAAAGATTGGCTCCGATGCTAGCGTGCCGGCTCACCGCGATGACTACGGAGGCCGCAGCGTTCGAGCTGCTCCAGGTACGTGATAGAATCCTTGCACTGTGAAATTCGAGCCCAAACGGCCCGGATTACTGGGCTACCG
>Ga0316219_1001792_pt1 | contig 21840 bp, 13 predicted proteins | sample TBH18003PmetaG_FD_203635 | JGI IMG/M metagenome (GOLD analysis project Ga0316219, IMG submission 203635) | Freshwater microbial communities from Trout Bog Lake, Wisconsin, USA - TBH18003P | ecosystem: Environmental > Aquatic > Freshwater > Lake > Hypolimnion/Profundal zone | place: USA... | reverse complement strand
TGACTCAAGGCTTAATCTCCCGGCAGCGGGTATAATTCGAAATATTTCTCAATGATCCTTGCAACCGGCAATTCAGCTATTTTCTCAGGATGGACCAGGATGCCGAATGTTTCTGAAGGCTCTTTAATTTCGAGTGTATAGAATTTTGTTATGATCTTTTGATGGCTCAGTATATGGATGATATCTCCGGTATGGCTGATCAGGTCCGCCCTGCTCCTGCCGAACAGTTTTTTCCATCCCGGGGATGATTGCAGTTTTTGTGGAGCTATTGAGCCCTTGGTTTCTAACAGTGGAAATTCATACAATCCTTTCCAGATGTCGTTTCCGGATCTCTTCCTGAAATAAAATCCTTCCCTCCCCTTCACGCTGATCACGAGGTAATTGAAGTAGCGCGACCGGAGGGCCGGCTGCTGTTTCTTGACCGGCAGCTGTCCTACCATATTATGTTTCCATGCGTGGCAGCTATCGCTAAAGATACAGGCGCTGCATTCAGGGTTGCGCGGAACGCAATACATCGCCCCGAACTCAATCATGGCCTGGTTGAACAAGCCGGGAAAGGTTGAGGTAGCGAGGTAGCGAGGTGGCGAGGTAGCGAAATCGAGTTTTGCAGGGATGTCTGAAACGTCCTCCATTAATTTCATTAGCACCTCCATGATCTCTTTCTTCACCCCGGCTTTATCAACCGGGCCGGTAATACCAAAATGTCGCGTAATAAAACGGATTACGTTCCCGTCAACAACAGGATGCTGCAGGCCGAAGCAAACCGAAGCTATGGCAGCAGCGGTATAATCCCCGACTCCTTTCAGGGATCTCAGGCCATCATATGTTTCGGGGAACCTGCCTGCAAATTTTTCAACCACCTCATTTGCAGTCGAATGCAGATTCCTGGCTCTTGAATAATACCCAAGCCCCTGCCATTGCTTGAGGACTTCTTCTTCGCTCGCGGTGGCAAGATCATGAATACCCGGAAAAACATTCACGAATTTGTCATAATAGGGAACTCCCTGTTCAATGCGGGTTTGCTGCAAGATAATTTCTGAAAGCCATATATGATATGGATCCCGGGTCCGGCGAAAAGGAAAATCCCGGGCATTTTTATCGTACCATTCAAATAGTTTTTCGAGGAATCCGGCCATTGTACAAAGATAATGAGTTCACCCACTGAGGTCAATGATTTCTGATATAAGGACGACTTTCCCAGTGATTCCCCAGAGCGTCGCTTGCATTTCAATATTTTTATATTATCTTTATAATTCTGTATGTCAACCCCCAGGTTCAAAGCATGAAACTATTGCATACATCCCGGGTTGTTTTGTTGTTTCTGCTGTCCTTGAATATCTGCCTGTCAGCAAGGGCCGAAGTAAAATTTCATCCGCAGTTCATAAAAGTAAATTCCGAAACCCGGGCCAACATTCGCAGGGTCTTTGCACCTGACACTTCCTGCACCTATTTTCTCACCGACAAAATCTTTGCCCGTGAAGGAACTCAATGGAAAAGACTGAACCTGCCTGATGCCCGAACCATCGATCTTTTTTTCCCGTTGGCAAAGGATGATTTCTGGTATACAGCGAACACCCCCCTGCATACATCAGTGATGTATCATTATGATCACGGCAGGACTGAGAAGGTGACCTCTCCTTTCGCCAATGAGATCATAGCGCTCTGTTTTCCCGGTAAAAACCTGGGTTTCATTTCAGGATGGTTTGAAATGGCCGTTTATGCCGAAGGGGTCGTCGGCAGGATCCCTCCGACCCCAAGTATGCGGGAGATCATTAAAACAGAAGGAACATCTGTCGACAGGTTCTGGTGCCTCAGCGCTAAACATGAACTTTTTCAGTACAGCGGCAAGGTTTACAGGAGAATGCTTCAAAACAGGATTGTGAATGATTTTTGTATGGAAGGTCCCGGGCATGGCTTTATTCTTTGCGAGGATGCGGTTTTTGAGTATGATCATGGCCGGTTCAGCCTGTTTTTCGAATCTCAGGAATTAAAAAAGGTGAGAAAACTGGCCGTTTATAATAAAACCTTGCTGTTCATAGGATCCGGAGGATTCATCTCAATGCTGCAGGATAAAACATACCAAAGACTGGATTTTAATGGTAAGGAAGAACTATTGGACATCCTGGTTTCGGGACAGGGCGAGATCTGGATCACAGGCGAGAAGGGGCTGTTGCTTTATTCTGGTCAGCGTAAAATGCATACTTCCGAAGAAAACATCCCGGGCTTCACAAAGTATAAGATCTATAAATACGGAGGAGAAGCTGATGACGAATACGGTGTAGCCATTGCTGATTTCAACGGCGATGGGAAAAACGATATTTATTCGGTATGCATTTTCAACCCCGACAGGCTGTATATGAATTATTGCAAAATAAAGGAAACTGCATTGTCGACTCACAATTTTTTTGATGAGGCAATGAAACGGGGGGCCCTGGGGATTCCCGAAATGAGTGGTTCAGTGGCTCCCTCGGAACTTAAACTCGGTGTGGCAGTGGGTGATATTGATAATGACGGGGACCAGGATATTTATATCTGTTCGCTGAACGGGAAAAATAAGTTGCTTTTAAACGACGGGAACGGATATTTCAGGGATGTTTCATCAGAACGAAACAGGGCCTGCTTTGACCTGAACCGCTCAAATACCGCGGCCTTTGCTGATGTTGACGGGGACGGAGATCTGGATCTGTTCGTGACCAGTGAAAAAGGCTCCAACAAGCTTTACCTGAACGACGGCACTGGTCGGTTCACTGATGTAACTGTAAAGGCTGGCCTTGCAACTGTGCGTGGAGGGATGTGTTCATCCTTCGCGGATATTAACAATGACGGGCTTCCCGACCTCTGTGTTTCTTCATGGTTCGGGTCCGATAAGATCTATTTGAATGTTAGCAGCCGGGGTAAAGTACATTTCCGCGATATCACTGCATTTTCAGATCTCGCCAGGCAGGAACCCGGCAGGAGTAATGCCGTTGTTTTTGCAGATGTCAATAATGACGGGCTTCCCGATCTGTTCATCGCAAGAAGGAATTCGCCCAACAAGCTTTATATCAATAAGGGACATGGGATATTCAGGGATGCCACAAAGCAATATTTCGCTGGTAACACATACCTGAGCAACGGGGCCGTGTTTGCCGATTTTGATCTCGATGGCTTCCTCGATCTGTATATTACCAATGTGGGTGAAAATATATTATATAAAAATGTAGGTGGAAAATATTTCACCGAAACCACTGATGATTTCGGGGCTGATCTCTCGGGTTACTGCACCGGCTGTGCCGCGGGGGATCTTGACGGAGACGGGGACCCGGACCTTTACGTGGCCAATTATACCAATGGCAGCAGCCTGCTGTTTATCAACAATTCCGATCCCCGCAACTCGGTGAAGATCATTCCCGAAGGATGCAGCTCAAACAGGGATGCCATTGGAGCTAAAGTTTTTCTTTATAAAATGACTGCGGATGGCGGGAAAGTGATAGCAGGCAGCCGGGAGATCAACGGTGGCAGCGGGTATGGCTCGCTTTCGGCCAGGGAAGCTATCTTCGCACTTCCGGCTGGCGCGAAATATTCTGCAATCATTGAATTCCCAGCATCAGGAAGAAAAATTGAAGTGAATGAGATACACCCGGGAGATGTACTTTATGTAAGCGAAGAAAGCGGGTTTGCTGCATTCCTGTCACTTTCGTACAAATCAATGCACAGGTTTTTCCTTGATCCCGACAGCCAGCTTGAGATCTTTAAGTACCTGCTGGTGCTTGGATTTTTTTGTATTTCAATATACATCCACAGCAGGAAGCCATTATTGAGAATGAACATTCTTGCAACCGGTTACATACTGCTGCTAATTCTTTTTGCCATATGTGAACGACTGTTGCGTTACCAGGCCCTGGGTTTCTCATTTATTATTCCAGTTGGTATTTTATTGATTTTACTTATCCTATTTCACCTTGTCACAGAAAGGATACAGGTAAAGCGATCGGCAGCCATGGAAAAACAGCAAGTGAGGGAGAGCATTTCGCGCGACCTTCATGACGACCTGGCATCGACCCTTGGCAGCATCTCGATCTATTCGAACACCCTGAAAGAATTCAGTAAAAAAACCGATGAGAATGATTCCTACCTGGCTGATAAAATTGCAGATCTTTCACATACTGCCCTTCAATCGATCGCGGATATTATTTGGATGACTTCTCCAAGGCATGATTCCCTGAAGAGCCTCTTATCCAAAACAAGAAATTATTATTATGACCTGTTCAACGACAACCTGGTCAAGTTCAGTTCTGATATCGAACTGCCCGGTAAAGATGTAGTTCTGCCCGACAAATTACGCCACAATATATTTTTAATCCTCAAAGAGGTCGCCAACAATATTATTCGGCATGCAGGCGCATCTAATGTTAGTCTGAAATCTGCTTTCAATGACGGGCATTGTGCCATCATGGTGAACGATGACGGGGTGGGTTTCAGCACATCCACCGAAGGAAAAGATAATAATCCTGGTAATGGCCTGGTGAACATGCGAAGGAGGGCAGAAGAGTCGGGGATAGAATTGCATATAAATTCAAATCCGGGCAAGGGTACCAGCATTCAGCTTATCTTTAAAATGACACAAACTGATCATTGACAGTGTTCAGGATTACCTGTAACTTGCCGTCACCATAGTATGATATCGGTCGGAATAATAGAAGATCACAGGGATTTCAGGCAGAGCCTGTCATTCCTTCTTTTGTCGGCAGGGGATTTTCTAGTCAGCTGGAGTTTTGAGTCTGCCGAGCTGGCTTTAAAAAACAGCAGCGATGTGGATGTCATTCTCCTTGACATCAACCTGCCGGCCATGTCGGGTATTGATGCTATAGTTCCCCTGAAAGTAAAACACCCGGAGTCGAGGATCATTATGCTTACAATCTTAGAGGATGATCTCAATGTGCTCAATGCCATCAAACAGGGAGCTGACGGGTATTTGCTCAAGAAGACCAATCCTTTGAAGATCATGGAGGCTATACGCCAGGTGAATGAAGGAGGCGCTCCCCTTACGCCTTCAGTGGCCAGGCAGGTCCTTGGAATTTTTAAAACACAGTCTTCGCAGGCGGGCCCGGATTACCATCTTACAACCCGTGAAAAAGAGATCCTCGACATGATTGTTGGCGGGGCCGGGACTGCTTCGATTGCCCAATCCCTTTTTATCAGTGAAGAAACCGTGAGGAACCATATCCGCCATATCTACGAAAAGCTCCAGGTGCACACCAAAGCCCAGGCCGTGGCAAAAGCCATCAAAGAGAAGCTTACCTGAACTGATTTTCAGCTATTTAATTCAATGAAAATGACACGTTCGTGTCATTGATTTACTTGCAAATTTCATGCAGATTTGTTGAGCTTTAAGAGGCTTCCCAGTGAAGACAACTCTTGTAATGGTATGAACCACGGCAAGTCCCGGCCCAATATTCAAAACATAAAACCCTTTATTACTTTGATTTTACCGACAAAGCATTTATTTTCACCACTGAACACTAATTAAATTTCTTTTAATCTCTTGTTTTCACAAAAAAACTTTATATTTGCAACCCCATTCCGGGCAACATCGAAAATATTCAGTATTAATAATATATAACCAATAATCGTAATTAACATGACAAAAGCAGAAATTGTAGCAGAAATTGCTAACAAGACCGGAATCGAAAAGGTCGCTGTCCAGGCTTCCGTTGAAGCCTTCATGGAAACCATTAAGAATTCAATGGTAAATGGCCAGAATGTTTACCTGAGGGGTTTCGGCAGTTTCATTATCAAGAAGCGTGCTGAGAAGACGGGAAGAAATATTTCAAAGAATACCACCCTGATCATTCCCGCTCACAATATTCCTGCATTCAAACCAGCCAAGACTTTCGTGAACAAAGTTAAAAATCACGTAAGGGTTAAGTAAGCAAATTTATAAACAGGTTATGCCGAGCGGAAAGAAACGTAAAAGACATAAGATGGCGACACACAAGCGTAAAAAACGCTTGCGTAAGAACCGGCACAAGAAGAAGTAACTCATGCATCTCGCATGAGCCTTCCCTGCTACAATTCCTATGTTCATTACAATTCCCGGATCTCATCCGGCCTTTGTGATCAATATATTTACTAAGTGAACAAGGAACTCATCATCAACTCGACTTCTTCGGAAGTCGAAATCGCCCTTCTGGAAGACAAGCTCCTTGTGGAGCTTAATAAGGAAAAGTCAAACAACGAGTATTCCGTAGGGGACATTTATTTGGGCAGGATCAAAAAGATCATGCCAGGGTTAAACGCTGCATTCGTGGATGTAGGTTATGAGAAGGATGCATTCCTTCACTACCTGGATCTCGGTCCGCAGGTGCAATCCCTCCTTAAATACATCCGGCAGGCTCAGTCGGGCGCAGCCCAGAACATCAACATAGGCGACTTCGCCTTTGAACCTGAGATCGTAAAGACCGGGAGGATCAATCATGTACTGAAATCAGGGCAGAATATCCTGATCCAGATAGCAAAGGAGCCTATCTCAACCAAGGGCCCCAGGGTCTCTTCCGAACTTGCTTTTGCTGGAAGGTACCTCGTGCTGATCCCATTCTCAGACAAGATCTCAGTTTCTCAGAAAATTAAATCCGCGGAAGAGCGTAACCGGTTAAAACGACTGATTACCAGTATCAAGCCGCGAAACTGCGGGGTGATTATACGTACCGTCGCAGAAAATAAACTGGTGGCCGACCTGGATGCGGACCTCAGGGCTTTGTACAAGCGCTGGGAGTCGATAAGCCAGAAACTTTCAGCTGCCAAGCCCCCGATGAAGATCATCGGTGAGATCGACCGTACTTCAGCCATCCTCAGGGATGCCCTGAACGAGTCATTTAATAATATAGTGGTAAACGATGCCACACTTTTCGACGAGATCAGGGCTTATATCGGCAAGATCTTCCCCGACAAGATAGGGATCGTGAAACTTCATACCGGTAAGACGCCCATCTTCGAGCAGTACGGCATCGACAAACAGATCAAGGGAACTTTCGGGAAGACCGTTACGATCAAAAGCGGGACCTACCTGGTGATCGAGCATACCGAAGCGCTTCATGTGATCGATATAAACAGCGGGCACAGGGTGAACCAGGATCAGAACCAGGAGATGAACGCCCTTGAAACAAACCTTGAAGCTGCAGCCGAAGTGGCACGCCAGCTCAGGCTTCGCGATATGGGCGGGATCATCGTGATCGACTTCATCGACATGACCCTCGGGCAGAACAGGCGCAAACTTTATGATAAGCTCAGGGAGGAAATGAAACGGGACCGTGCAAAGCACAGTATCCTGCCCCCGAGCAAGTTCGGCCTGGTTCAGATCACGCGCCAGAGGGTAAGACCCGAAATGAATGTACAGATTCTTGAGAGATGCCCCACCTGTGACGGCAGCGGGGAAATACGGCCAAGCATCCTCCTTACTGACGAGATCGAGAACAACCTCAGTTACCTTAGCCGGGAACAAAATGAGAAGAATCTCACCCTGATCGTTCATCCTTACATCCATGCCTTCCTTACCAAAGGTTTCTTTACCAATGAACTGTCGAAGTGGAAAAAGAAATATAAGGTGAAACTGAAACTCGAACATCAGAATTCATACCATTTCCTCGAATACCATTTCTATAATATGAATGGGGACGAGATTAAAATGTAAATAGCGAAGTAGCGAGGTAGCGAAGTAGCGAAATTTAACGCATTCGTACATCTTACATCGTAAATCGTACATCAAAAATCATGGAAACAGTAGTAAGCGGCATCCGCCCAACCGGGAACCTGCACTTAGGCAATTACTTCGGTGCGCTGAAGAACTTTGTTAAAATGCAGCAGGAGAACACCTGTTACTTCTTCATCGCCGATTACCATTCCCTCACCACCCATCCCACTCCTGCCGACCTTCATGGCAATGTCAAAACCGTGCTGGCCGAATTCCTTGCCGCCGGGCTAGACCCTGAGAAAGCAACGGTGTACATCCAAAGTGATCTCCCTGAAACAGCCGAACTTTACCTCCTGCTGAACATGAACGCATATGTAGGAGAACTGGAACGCTGCACCTCATTCAAGGAAAAGATACGCACCCAGCCCGATAATGTCAATGCCGGGCTGCTTACCTATCCTACTTTGATGGCTGCGGATATCATTATCCATAAAGCTCATAAAGTTCCCGTTGGAAAGGACCAGGAACAGCATCTGGAGATGACAAGGACCTTCGCCAACCGCTTCAACCGCATTTATAAGGTGGAGTATTTTCCTGAGCCGCAAGCCTATAACTTCGGCGAAGAACTTGTAAAAATACCCGGCCTGGACGGATCGATGAAAATGTCGAAGTCCGACAATGAAAGTTCAGCGATCTTCCTGGCTGACGCCCCGGAAGTCATCCTCAAGAAAGTAATGAGGGCAACAACAGATACAGGTCCCAATGAGCCTGATTCACCTAAAGCACAGGCTGTTCAAAACCTTTTCACCCTGATGGAGGATTTTTCTTCGAAAGAAACTTACGAGCATTTCGATAACCTTTACAAGACCTGCCAGATCCGTTACGGGGACCTGAAGAAGCAGCTGGCCGAAGACATAATTAAATTTACCACCCCTATCCGCGAAGAAATTCTCAGGATCTCATCCGACGAAGACTATATCAGTAAAGTCGCACAAAGAGGAGCAGAAAAAGCCCGAGCATCAGCGTCGAAAACAATCAGGGAAGTACGGGAAATCATTGGATTCAGGGCTTTTTGAATAATAAAATTGAATACTCGAATATTCGAGTACTCGAATTGTGAATTACGAATGAATTGGCTTTTCCTATTCAAAATTCGTCATTCGTTATTCTATTATTCGAGTATTCAATTATACAATTATTCCTCAGATTTTCGGCAGCGTCACACAGAACTTCGAGCCTTTTCCCACTTCGCTTTCAACCCATATTTTACCGCCATGTTTATCGATGAGTTCCTTGCAAAGGATAAGCCCGAGCCCTGTGCCTTTTTCGTTGGCAGTACCTGAAGTCCTCACCTGCTGATCGATACGGAAAAGCTTGTCAAGGTTTTCCTGGGGTATCCCGATACCTGTGTCGGTAACACAGATCCTTATCATTTCTTTCTGATCGGCCTCATCTCTATGGCTTTCGGCAAAGACCTTGATCTGTCCTCCTTCCGGAGTGAACTTGATAGCATTTGAGATCAGGTTACGGATCACTGTCCTTACCATCTGCTCATCGGCCAGAACAACAGTCCCGAAATTCACCGCCGTGAACATCTTGATCTGCTTCTTCTCAGCCTGATCCCTCAGAAGGATAACCATATCATTGCTTACCACGCTCAGATCAACAGGGAAAGGATTGAAGTTCTGCCTGCCTGTCTGCGCCAGGGACCACGCCAGCAGGTTTTCGAGAAGTTTAAACGTATTCTGGGCCGAGGAATGGATATTCAGCACAAAATGCTGGCGTTCATCATCTGTAAAATCATTCCATTCCCTGGTCAGGATCTCCGAAAATCCAAGGATGGCATTGAACGGACCCTTAAGGTCATGTGAAACAATAGAGAAGAATTTATCCTTTGAGTTGTTAAGTTCCTGAAGTTCTTCAGTATATCTCTGGATCTTCTGTTCAATTTCCTTTTCCTTGGTTACTTCCCTGCCAGTCCCGACTGTACCTATCATAATCCCCTGTTCATCAAAAATAGGAGCCTTGAACACATCCAGGATAGTATGCTTTCCTTTAATATAGCCTGATTCAATAAATTTCTGAGGTTCCCGGGTATTAATGATCACCTCATCGGAGTTGATGCATAATTCTCCAAAAGTATGATAATGCAGGTCTCCCGGGTGACTTTGCCTTTCCCTTTCAGCAAAGAACATGTCCGTTTTTCCAAATGGCTCATTGGTATTGCTGGCATTTAATATGTTTTCACAATGGGACTTATTGGTAAATAAAAAACGTTTCTCAAGGTCTTTTGCCCAGAGCATATCCGGCATGCTATCAACCAGAAGCCTGAAAATCCTGAAAAGGTCCTGGTAATTCTTCTCGCTTTCCTGCAGTTTTTGGTATTCATTAAGCCTTTCCACCTCCATCCCAATAGCTGAGGCGACCATAGAAAGCAACAGCTTATCCGATTCATCAGGATTGAAATCACGGGTGAAGAGAGCGCACAGGGAACCGATCGTTCTGTTCCCGAACCTCACCGGGTAGCCCATGTAAGTCTTCAGACCGTATTTTTTTACATTGGGATCTGAAAGGTTATAGGAAGTTGATGGCAGATCCCTCACAAGGAGCATTTCCCTGTTCTCGAGAAGGATGACATCATAACAAAGATGCCCGTCGGCCTTCTGGAGTGGGTTGTAATCAGGCGGAATACCTGATTTCCCAAGGGGATGAAGCATTTCTCCCTCAAGCTGGTTATACAGCGCTGCATCCGCCCCGATGATCCCTGAAAAAACCTCGGTCAGATCCTGAATGTTCTTCTTTGAATCGAAACCGAAATTTAAAAGACATATACTGAACTTCCTTAATTGTTTGTTTGCTTTATTTCTTTTACTCACATTTCGCACCAAAGCCTGCAGGTAGATCTTGCCATCCAGGTTAACTGTGTTCAGATTGACTTCTGCGTCGAACTCCTGTCCATCGAGCCGTTTGTGGATCCAGTCAAACATCAGGGGTTGGCCTTTTAAAGCAAGATTTATCTTTTCAAGGGCCTTCTCCATTGAGTTCCTTCCGTCGGGTTGGAATTCGGGCGAAAAGATATAAGGATTCTTCCCTACAATATCCTCACGCCTGCATCCGAATGTTTCAAGGGTTTTTGGATTACAATCAATGAAAATATCCTTGTCCATGAGGAAAATCGAATCATGGGCCGATTCAAAAAGAAGCCTGTACCGGTTTTCTTTCTGCCGAAGTTCTTCTTCTATGCGCTTGCGTTCCGAAATATCCCTTAATACTGCGCCCAGGTTGATCCCATTTTCGGTCTTCAGCAGAAAAGCCGTCTGAAGTACTGTTTTGATTTCTCCCCGGCTGGTCATGATCTTACCCTCAAATGCATTATCTATAAGCGGGTGGTTGCCTTTAACCGCTTCCTCCAAAGAAGTTTTTAAATATTGAAGAGTTTTAGGAGTTTTTTTTTCAGGTAAAACCAACTCGAACATCACCTGGTAATGGTCACGGCCAAGAACATCTTCACGTTTAAGCCCGGAAATCTCTTCAAGGGCTTTGTTCCAGAGAATTATCTTGCCTTCGCTGTTGATCAGCATAAAGCCTTCCGAGAAATGTTCAACGATATTCAGGTTATTAATAACCTCTTCGGGTTTCATTCGTTAATATATTAACAGAATCTGTAAAGTTATAAATAATTAGGATATGAACTATTGATTTTTGCCGGTTGAAAATGGATGCCTACCTTTGTTTTTCATAATTGATTGTTATGAAACACCTGAAACTGCGGCTTGTTTTACTTTCTCTGTTCTCAGGATTGCTTCTTTCCTTAGCCTGGCCCGAAAGAGGATGTCCTGCTTTGCTATTTATTGCATTTGTTCCTTTACTGTGGATGGAGGAGCTGATCAGCGCCAACCGGGACCGCTTTAACCGGTTCTCGGTGTTTTTCTGGTCCTATCCCGGTTTCCTCCTTTGGAATGCCTTGACAACATGGTGGATCATAAACTCAACCGGTGAAGGGGCAATACTCGCTGTAGTCCTGAATGCCATGTTCATGTCGATCATTCTTTCGTTCTTCCATGGCACGAAAAGGAGGCTGAACAGCAAACCTGCCGCATATCTTGCGTTAGTCTGTTTTTGGGTCATGCTCGAATACCTTCACCTGAACTGGGACCTCAACTGGCCCTGGCTTAACCTCGGTAATGGCTTTTCGTCATACTACCGCTGGGTGCAGTGGTATGAATATACCGGCGCTTTCGGAGGAACGGTTTGGGTGCTAGTGGTGAACATTTTGATCTTTTCCCTGTTAGGGCGAAAGATAACAGGTAGCGAAAAGCGAGAAGCGAAAAGCGAAATAAAAAATATTAAACTATCAAGAGTTTCGCTACTTCGCTACCTCGCTATCTCGCTACTTATCCTCCTGCCTATCCTTCTCTCCTACCTTATGTACTACTCCTACCATGAAAAGTTCCGCCCGGTCAAAGCCGTCATCGTACAGCCCAATATCGATCCGTATTCCGAACAATACAGCATGCCTCCCATGCAGGTTGTGGGCAGGATCATGAACCTTGCTAATCCCGCAATTGATTCCTCCACGAACATCCTGGTCACTCCCGAGTCGGCTCTGCAGCAGGAAATGTGGGAGAACGAAATAGAGACTTTCGAAAGCGTCTTATTGATGAGGCAGATCATCATGAAGTATCCCAACCTGAATATCATCGTCGGTGGTTCCACCTATTATGCCTTCAAACCAGGAGAAAAGATCCCTCATACAGCGAGGAAGTTTACACAGGAAAACGCATGGTACAACAGGTATAACGCGGCTATCATGGTAAGCCGTTATCCGACTTTACAGATGTATCATAAATCGAAACTCACACCCGGGGTGGAGGTCCTGCCCTCTTACAACGGATTCCGCTGGCTCGAGAAATATGCCATCGACCTGGGAGGGATTGTCGGGAGCCTGGGGACAGACTCGGTGCGTAAAGTATTTCATGTGATAAATATGCCTCCCATTGCAGCATGCATCTGTTATGAATCCATTTTCGGTGAATTTTTCAGCGAATTCGTAAAGAACGGAGCTGAAGTCATGTGCATCATCACGAACGACGGATGGTGGGGAAACACCGCGGGCCACCGCCAGCATTATGCTTTTGCCCACCTCCGTGCCATAGAGACCAGGCGAAGCATTCTGCGTTCGGCCAATACCGGGATATCCGCCTGGATCGACCAGAGGGGAGATGCGCACGAACAGACGAAATACTGGGTGCCGGCTGTGATCAAAGCCACTGTCAATGCAAACAACCGCATGACTTTTTATACCATGCATGGCGATTATATTGCGAAGTGGTTATCCTGGCTTGGTGCGCTGCTTTACCTCGGTTCGCTGGCAGTATGGATAGGAAGAAAACGCATTAAAAAATCCTGAGCTTGCTTTCGCTCGCAGGTTTGCAACGCTGCTACTGTTGCTGCGTCGCTCGCTCGTACATTACAACGCCGCTGACGTTACTGCGTCGCTCATATCGGCTTTTTCCCGAGGCTCATCATGAAGAAATTCGCACCTTGTACCTGATGCGGATCTTGTAATGTGCTTCGCTCTGGACAAACAGGACGTTGAAAATTCTTCGCTGAAATATATTAATTTTGTTTTTCATCAATCAGAATTCCCCAATGAGACATCTCCTTATCGCAGTCATCCCGGTAATCCTTGCATCCTGCAATAATCCTTCCCTAAAAAGCCGGGGAGAGTCAGCTGATTCTTCAGCCACGAAAACAACCAGGGTAGCAATCCCTGATTTCAATAAAGATTCGGCGTATGCATTTGTGGTGGCCCAACTGGCTTTCGGGCCACGCGTTCCTGAAACACCGGCTCATGAAAAATGCGCTGAGTATATCACTTCAAAGATGAAATCCTGGTGCAAGGATGTCATAGTTCAGAAATGCAGGATGAAGGCCTTTAACGGGAAGATGCTCGAAGGAAAGAACATCATTGCGACCTGGAAACCTGAACTGAAAAACCGTATTATTCTTTGTACGCATTGGGAGTCACGGCCGTGGGCCGATCATGATCCTGATCCCGGGAACCGGCACAAACCGGTTGAAGCCGCTAACGACGGGGCCAGCGGTGCCGCGGTCTTAATGGAAGTTGCCCGGCAGTTCAGCATGAAAGAACCATCTATTGGTGTCGACCTGGTTCTTTTCGATCTCGAAGATTACGGCCCTCCCCAGGATGCAAATATCAGCGAGGACAAATGGTGGGGTCTCGGCTCACAGTATTGGGCTCAGAATCCCCATAAACAGGGCTATTCAGCAAGATACGGGATACTTCTTGATATGGTCGGCGCACCGGGGGCAACGTTTATGCTTGAAGGGATCTCACAGCAGTATGCGGCGGATGTCCAGAAAAAAGTCTGGGATGCCGCGAACCGTATAGGTTTTTCATCCTATTTCCTTTACGAAAAAGGAGGCTTTGTCACCGACGACCATATCTTCATTATGAAATATCTCAACATTCCCGTCGTCGATCTGATCCATCTTGACAAAACCACGGAATCCGGGTTTTATCCTTACTGGCATACCACCCACGACAACCTCGCATCCATCGATGCAAATACCCTCAAAGCTGTCGGGCAGACGATGCTCACTGTTGCATACGAGGAACAATAGTATTTTAATCGCCTGAACTGTAATTTTCCTGCTTTGCTTACGAAAATTTGCTAAAAATCTTCGGCCTTCGCTTAAAATTCCTAGACAGCCCTGCTTCGCAGGTCTTTAAAAGAGAGGAATTTTTACGGCTCAGACCTTGATTTTTTTAACGCAAATTTCCTGATGCATAAGAACAAACACCTGCTGAGCAACCACGGTTACAATAACTCATTTGCCAGGTTTGCAAGGTCGGAGCGCTCGCCTTTCTCAAGCTTGATGTGAGCATACAACTCGTGATGCTTGATCTTGTCGATTAGCGTCGACAGCCCGTTCGACTGGGCATCCAGGTATGGCGTATCAATCTGGTGGATATCGCCCGTAAAAATGATCTTTGTATTCTCCCCTGCCCTCGTGATGATGGTCTTGATCTCATGAGGCGTCAGGTTCTGGGCTTCGTCCACGATAAAGCAGACATTGGCAATGCTGCGCCCGCGGATATACGCCAGGGGGGTGATCACCAGCTTCTCGTTCTCAACCGCTTCCTGTATCACCTTGTATTCCTTATCCTTCTCATTATACTGGTTCTGGATGAACTTCAGGTTATCCCATAAGGGCTGCATGTAAGGATCGAGCTTCGATTTTATGTCGCCGGGCAGGTAACCAATATCCTTGTTACTGAGCGGGACGATCGGGCGGGCAAGGTAGATCTGCTTGAAATTCCTCTTCTGCTCCAAAGCTCCGGAGAGCGCAAGTAATGTTTTCCCGGTTCCTGCTATCCCCTGCAGGGTCACCAGCTTGACATCGGAATTCAGAATGGCGTGAAACGCAAACACCTGTTCGGCATTCCTCGGGGTTATCTTATAGCATGAATGCTTTTCAATCTTTTCTATCCTTTCGGTGGCGGCATTGTAAAAAGCCAGCACCGAGCTCTTCCCGTTCTTGAGAATAAAGTAATGATTCGGGATGGGGTTCCTCACACCAATATCCTCGGGGAGGCAGAATCCGGTTTCATACATCAGGTCGATGATGGTCTTGTCAAGCCCTTCAATGGTGGATTTCCCGGCATAAAGTCCTTCCACATCCTTGACTTTTCCCGTAAGGAAATCTTCAGCTGCAATGTTCAGGGCTTTGGCCTTTAAACGCAAATTGATGTCCTTGGATACAAGCACCACCTTCTTACCGGGATTCTCCTGCATCATCATCAGTGCGGCGTTAAGGATCCAGTGATCGGGCTTGTTCTCCCCGAAAACTTTATTACTGTCAAGATCGCTATGCTCGTTCATCACGACTTTGAACTTCCCTCCTTTCGAACCTCCCAACGAGATCCACTTGGTAAGCGTGGACCGGGCCGACAGTTTATCCATGATCCGGATAAACTCCCTGGCTTCATAGTTTATGGTGTCATTGCCTTTCTTGAAGTCATCAAGTTCCTCGAGCACCGTTATGGGTATCGCAACATCGTTGTCTTCAAAACTACTGATCGCGTCATGGTTATAAAGGATAACTGAAGTATCCAACACGAAGATCTTCTTTTCTGCTGATTTCTTTTTTATCATGGAAGATGTTTTGACATGCTAAAAGTATATGTTTTAATAACGGTAATCCGACATCCGCAGTAAGAAAATATAAACAAGGTTTTGTTGGGAAATATTTTCTGCCGAATTGCAGTATCTTTGCCGAAAACCAAAGTTTTGTCAGAAAAGAAACTTTTCCTTCTTGATGCAATGGCCCTGATCTACAGGGCTTACTATGCTTTCAAGAATAACCCGAGAGTGAGTTCAAAGGGTGTCAACACTTCGGCGGTCTTTGGATTTGCCAACACCCTGTTCGATGTGCTGCGCAAGGAAAAGCCCACGCATATCGGGGTGGCTTTTGATACTATCGCTCCAACGGTCCGCCATGAAGGCTATGAATTTTACAAATCACACCGCGAAGAAACCCCCGAAGATATCATTTCCTCACTTCCCTTAATCCATGAGCTTCTCCATGCATTCAATATTCCTGTTCTGTTTGTGGATGGCTTTGAGGCGGATGATGTAATCGGCACCCTCGCCAAGAGGGCCGAAGCTGAGGGGTTTATCACTTATATGATGACTTCGGATAAGGACTTCGGTCAGCTCGTAAGCGCTACCACCCTGGTTTACAAGCCGGGCAAATTCGGAGGTGAGGTCGAAATCCTCGGCGTGAAGGAAGTCTGTGAGAAATTCGGGATCAGCAATCCTCTCCAGGTCATCGATATGCTCGGCTTATGGGGTGATGCTTCAGATAATATCCCGGGTATTCCGGGTGTGGGTGAAGTCACAGCCCGAAAGCTCCTGGCCGAATTCGGCTCGGTTGAGAATCTCGTTGAACATCCTGAAAAAGTGGCTAATGAAAAACTCCGCCAGAAAGTTATTGAGTTCAAAGACCAGGCCCTGATGTCGAAAAGCCTGGCTACGATCATCCTGGATGTGCCTTTGCCTTTTGAACCTTCAAAACTTCTTGTTGAACCGCCCGATGAACAGCGCCTCAAACGATTGTTTGATGAATTGGAATTCAGGGCGCTGGGGGAGAGGGTGTTTAAATGGGCGGAGGGATTAAATAAAAATGAATATCGAATAACGAACAACGAATTTCGAATTTCGAATGAAACGGAGACTGTTGCCAAACCTCCCGATCTTTTTTCCGATTTAGAGTCACCGGCAGAGCCCTCTGAAACTACCCCAAAAGACATTTCGCTACCTCACTACCTCGCTACCTCACTACCTGTTCTCTCCACCATCTCCGACACCCCCCACACCTATGTTCTGGTCACTACGCCCGAAGACCGACGCTCCCTAATCCGCAGTCTTAAGGAAAGTAAAACATTCTGCTTCGATACAGAGACCACCGGCATCGACCCCAACAATTCAGAACTGGTGGGGATGTCGTTTTCGGTGAATCCGCATGAGGCCTGGTATATTCCGCTTCCCGAGAATTACCATGAAGCCGAAATGATCGTGCAGGAATTCAGGGAAGTATTAGAAGATCAGGCAATTGAAAAGGTTGGGCAGAACATGAAGTTCGACATCGCAATCCTAAAATGGTACGATGTGAATGTGAAAACTCCCATGTTTGACACCATGCTGGCGCATTACCTGATACAGCCGGATATGAGGCATAATATGGACCTCTTATCGGAGATCTACCTGAAATACAAGCCGGTATCCATCGAAACCCTGATTGGGAAGAAAGGTTCGGGCCAGCTCAGCATGCGCACAGTTGATATTGAGACTGTCAAGGAATACGCCGCAGAGGATGCCGATGTGACGCTTCAGCTGAAGAATGTGTTCGAACCCATGCTGGCCGAAAGCGATACTCGTAAACTGTTTGACGAGATCGAGATCCCGCTGATCCCCGTACTTGCTTCCATGGAAAAAGAAGGCGTGAGGATAGATTCGGGGGTTCTGAATGAGTATTCGGGGGAGCTTGAAAAAGAAGTTGCTAAAATCCAGGAGGAGATCTTCGGGCTTGCCGGGACCACCTTCAACATTTCATCCCCAAAGCAACTCGGTGATATCCTGTACGAACGGCTGAAGATCGTTGAGAAGCCGAAGCAGACCAAGACCAAACAGAATTCAACGAGTGAGGATGTGCTGGCCAAGCTTGAAGCAAAGCATCCCATTATCAGCAAAATACTGGAGTACAGGTCACTTACAAAACTTAAGTCAACGTATGTGGATGTGCTTCCGGGGCTGGTCAGTCCGCGTGACAACCGCATACATACTTCCTACAACCAGGCTGTTGCGGCTACAGGCAGGCTGAGCTCCAACAACCCCAACCTGCAGAATATCCCTATCCGCACCGAGAAAGGCAGGGAGATCCGCAAGGCGTTTGTACCCAGGAATGAAAATTACACCCTGCTTAGCGCTGATTACTCCCAGATCGAGCTCAGGATCATCGCTTCGATGAGCGGGGATAAGAACATGATAGCCGCTTTTAAGAACGGTGAGGATATCCACCAGGCCACGGCCGCTAAGATTTACGCTACGGAGCCATCAGCAGTCACAAAAGATATGAGAAGGAATGCCAAGATGGTCAACTTCGGGATCATCTATGGGATATCTTCATTTGGTTTGTCCGAGAGGTCGGGAATGTCGCGCAAGGAAGCTTCGGACGTTATCAAGCAATATTTTGAACAATATCCCGGCATCAGGGAGTATATGGATAATACCATTGCCTTTGCCAGGGCTAACGGCTACGTGGAAACCCTGATGAAGCGCAGGCGTTACCTGAGGGATATCAATTCGGGCAATGCCAACGTAAGGGGTTTTGCCGAGCGGAATGCCATCAATGCGCCGGTACAGGGCACCGCTGCCGATATGATCAAGATCGCTATGATCAGGATCTTTGATGAAATTGAAAAACTCAAGCTTAGGTCAAGGATGATCCTCCAGGTGCATGACGAACTTGTTTTTGATGTACATTTACCTGAAGTTGATGATGTTAAAAAGATAGTTGCCGAAGGGATGAAGAATGCCATGCATCTCGATGTCCCTGTTGAAATTGATATGAACACCGGAGAGAATTGGCTGCTGGCGCATTAAAGGTAGTGAGAAGTGAGGTAGTGAGGTAGCGAAATTGTGCATTAGAAATTTTCGCTACATGTTTCGCTTCTCGCTTCTCGCTATCTCGCTACCTTACATGAACAAAAACCAAACCTATGAACTATACCACCGACAAACGCACAGTCATGACCCTTGACGCCGGGGGAACCAACCTGGTATTCTCTGCTGTACAATCTGCAAAAGAGGTCATCGACCCAATCACCCTTCCTTCCAAGGCAAATTCACTTGAAGATATACTGCGAACCATAATCAAAGGTTTCCAGCTGGTGCAGAGCTATCTGCACGAAAAAGCAGCCGCTATCTGTTTTGCCTTTCCTGGTCCGGCCGATTATGAAAGCGGCATCATAGGCGACCTTCAGAACCTGCCGTTTTTCAGGGGTGGTGTGGCTCTCGGACCAATGTTGCAGGAGCAGTTCGGAATCCCGGTGTTTATCCTTAACGACGGAGACCTGTTTGCCTATGGTGAAGCGATGTTCGGACTTCTGCCTACGATCAATGCAAAGCTGCGTTCGGCGGGCAATCCAAAAGAATACAGGAACCTGCTGGGAGTCACTTTCGGGACAGGTTTCGGGGGCGGGATCGTGACCCGTCACGGTCTTCTGTTCGGGGATAATTCTTCAGGAGGTGAGATCAACCGCTCACGCAACCGTACTTATAAAAACTGGGACGCCGAGGAAAGTGTCAGTATCAGGGGGCTTAAACGTGAATTTGCAAATTTCGCAGGAATGAATATCGGATCGGTTCCTGAGCCGAAGGAGATTTGCGCCATCGGGCTGGGGCAGAAACCGGGAAATAAGGATGCTGCTGTCAAGGCTTTTAAGGCTTTTGCCATAGATGCGGCTGATACTATTGCCAATGCGGCCACCCTGGTCGACGGTTTGATTGTGATTGGAGGAGGTTTATCAGGTGCTTATCCCTTGTTCCTTCCGAAACTGGTAGAGGAAATGAACCTGCCTTTTGCCACCATGAGCGGGCACCCCTTGCCGAGGCTTGAGGTTGAAGCTTATAACCTTGAAGACCAGGAGGAATTGAAGAAATTTCTTTACTCGGGCTCGGGCAGGATACAGGTGCCGTTTTCCGAGACCACGATTCAGTATGACCCCGGCAAGAAAATCGGTGTTGGGATCTCAAAACTCGGGACTTCCGCTGCTGTTTCGCTTGGTGCGTATGCCTATGCCCTTTCAAAACTCTGAAAGACAGCAGGAGGTTTTATGCCTTGAATCCAGAAAGGTCGATCTCCTAACATTACTTCAGAGTATGGTTTGATTATCATTCTATTAAGAATGTGTAAAAATTACTTTTTTTTTCTTACAGGTGAATTTTCTGATATTTTATCATTTATCTTTGTATAGCGAAAAAAATTATTAATTTGATTATTAACCAAACAGGATTGATTATGAAAAAAACATTATTTACTCTCGTATGTTTGATTGCTCTGAGCTCGGCTTATGCACAGACCGTCACCAGGAACATGGTTTCCATGGAAGATGCAACCGGAACATGGTGTCAGTATTGCCCTGGCGCAGCCATGGGTTGTGATGACCTGCTTTCAAACGGGAAATATGTTGCGGTTATCGCTAACCACAACGGCGATTCGTATGCCCAGATTTATTCGAACGGCAGAAATACCATGTATGGCGTCAGCGCTTTCCCTTCAGTCGGCTTTGATGCAACTAAAGGATATGTTGGCGGGAACCACACAACATCTTTGTACAACACTTATCTTCCAATTTACAACAGCTTGATCTCCATCTTATCCCCCTGCAGCATCACTATGAATGTAACACATACGGGACTGGACTATACCGCTGTTGTCACTGTTACTAAAACTGATCCTATTACTTCAACCAGCAACATCCTGTACTTCTTTGTTACCCAGAGCCATATTTCAGCTAACTGGCAGGGCCAGAACCACCTGGAGCATGTTAACCGTCTGATGGTCCCTGACCTTAACGGAACTGCAATCGACTTTACTTCCGGTGATGTTCAAACCGTGACCCTCAATTTTACCATGAATGCTGCATGGCCAATCGCAGATTGCGAATTCATAGCTTTCCTGCAGGATAAAGATGCTGGTCAGGGCAACCAGGCCGGAACTTCAGGCTATCCTTTAAAGAAGTATGTTGTTTACCAGACTGCTAAACAGGGAGCCATTAATCTTACTGTTGATTTCACTGCAAACAAGGATACCATCAGTCCTAATGAAAGTGTTCAGTTCACGAACACTACTTCTGGCGGATATATCGGTGTACCCGAAACTTATCAGTGGTACTTCCCGGGAGCAACTCCTTCCTCATCAAACGATACAAACCCCGCTGTTGTTTATCCTACTTCCGGCGACTATGATGTTACCCTTATCGTCAACAGGGGCGGCCAGATTGACACCCTTACCAAATCAGGCTTCATCTATGTTAGCCATGGTGTTGGTGTGAAAGAACAATCAGGAAGCGAAATCACTGTTTCTCCCAACCCCAGCAACGGAACATTTAAACTGACCTTCAACGTTGGCAAATCTTTGGTTGCCGACCTCAGCATCATGAATTTAAGCGGTAAAACCGTTTACAGCGAAAGCAATGTTACTATCGGAAACGATGGCAGCAAAACGATTGTACTCCGCGGCCTGCCTTCAGGTGAGTATTTCCTTAATGTCAACAGCGGAGATACAAAACTGATCAGGAAAATCGTGATCAACTAATTCTCAGAAGCATAACATTTAAAGAGGCTACCAGGTACCTGGCAGCCTCTTTTTGTTATATCCTGAACAACTATTTAATTACTTTTGTTGTCATAACCCTAAAACGTACTCATACCGCTATGAAAAAACCTTTACTGTTGGCTGCCGGCTGTTTTCTATGCCTTTCCCTGTTCGCGGGTACCCTTGTCAAAACATACCATTTTGGCAAAGCGCTTATTAAAAGCAACGGGAATTACCAGACCATTTCGTTTGACAACACCCTC
>Ga0316219_1001791_pt1 | contig 21842 bp, 24 predicted proteins | sample TBH18003PmetaG_FD_203635 | JGI IMG/M metagenome (GOLD analysis project Ga0316219, IMG submission 203635) | Freshwater microbial communities from Trout Bog Lake, Wisconsin, USA - TBH18003P | ecosystem: Environmental > Aquatic > Freshwater > Lake > Hypolimnion/Profundal zone | place: USA... | reverse complement strand
TGCAGAGACGCTGCGCTATCTCAAGAACACCGCCCGCCCCAATCCGCGCATCGCCCTGGTGGAGAAATACGCCAAGGCGCAGGGCCTGTTCCGCACCAAGAAGAGCCCCGATCCCGTCTTCACCGACACGCTGTCGCTGGACATGACGACGGTCGAATCCTCGCTGGCCGGTCCGATGCGGCCGCAGGACCGCGTGCCCCTGGGCGCCGTCGCCGGCAATTTCGCCGAAAACCTGATCACCACCTTCAAAAAGGAAGCCGAGGCCAACAAACGCGCCAAGCTTGACGGCAGCGAATATTCCATCGGCCATGGCGATGTCGTCATCGCCGCCATCACCAGCTGCACCAACACCTCCAATCCCAATGTCATGATCGGCGCCGGCCTGGTGGCGCAGAAGGCGGTGGCGCGGGGCCTGAAAGTGCGGCCCTGGGTGAAGACCTCGCTGGCGCCGGGCAGCCAGGTGGTCACGGACTATCTGAAGAAGGCTGGACTGGACGTTGCCCTGAACAAGCTGGGCTTCAACCTGGCCGGATATGGCTGCACCACCTGCATCGGAAATTCGGGCCCGCTGCCCGATGCCGTCGCCAAGGCGGTGACGGAAGCCGACCTGGTCGCTAGCGCCGTGATCTCGGGCAACCGCAATTTCGAAGGCCGCGTCCATCCCCAGGTGCGGGCCAACTACCTGGCCTCGCCCATGCTGGTGGTGGCGTATGCGCTGGCCGGTTCGGTCAACATGGACCTGACCCGCGAGCCGGTCGGCTACGACAAGAAGAACGAGCCGGTCTATCTGAAGGACATCTGGCCGACCCAGAAGGAAGTGCGCGCCGCCATCGCCAAGTCGGTGAAGCCCGCCAGCTTCAAGGCCCGCTACGGCAACGTCTTCAAGGGTGACGCCAACTGGAAGAAGGTCAAGCTGGTCAAGGGCAAGACCTATCAGTGGGACATGGCCTCGACCTATGTGAAGAACCCGCCCTATTTCGACGGCATGACGCTGAAGCCCGCCCCGGTGCAGGAACTGACCGGCGCCCGTGTGCTGGCGATCTTCGGCGACAGCATCACAACCGACCACATCTCGCCCGCCGGCAACATCAAGGCGAGTTCCCCCGCCGGCGTCTATCTGGCCGCGCATCAGGTCGCCGCGAAGGACTTCAACTCCTATGGCGCCCGCCGCGGCAATGACGAAGTGATGGAACGCGGCACCTTCGCCAACATCCGCATCCGCAACGAGATGATGGGCGGCAAGGAAGGCGGCAACACGCTCTACTATCCTTCGCCCGAGGCGGAAGGGGTTGGCATGAGCATCTTCGACGCCGCCCAGGCCTACAAGAAGGACGGCCATGCCACCGTGGTGATCGGCGGCAAGGAATATGGTTCGGGCTCGTCGCGCGACTGGGCCGCCAAGGGGCCGAAGCTTCTGGGCGTGCGGGCCGTGATCACCGAAAGCTTCGAGCGCATCCACCGTTCCAACCTGATCGGCATGGGCGTGGCCCCCTTCTGCTTCGAGCCGGGCAAGAGCCGCAAGGATTACAACTTCACCGGGCGCGAGACGATCTCGATCCCGGGCCTATCGGGGGCGCTGACGCCGCGGCAGAAGATGGACGGCATGATCCACCGTCCCGACGGCAGCATCGACAAGCTGCCGCTCCACCTGATGATCCTGACCGCCGACGAGGTCGGCTATTATCAGAATGGCGGCATTCTGCAGTACGTGCTGCGGAATTTGCTGTCGGCCTGAGGCGCGGTCCTTTTGCGCGAATAGGGCGGTCCGCGGGCCGCCCTTTTCATTTGTGCAGCGCGCGTCGCCCGCGCACCCTTCGCTGCGCTCGGACCTGGGCGGCACTGCTCACGCCACAAAATTCCTCGCGCCTCTCTCGAGTCTATGGCCATCATCAATCGATGGCCATTGATTCGACCCTGATTGCGGCCGCGTTATTGCTGGCTTCGTCGCTGTATGCGGCGTTGGCGGGCGGGGGCGTCTATCTGCGTTTCGCCGCCATACTGTGCGCGGCGCTGGCGCTGGCGGCGGCCACGCAGGTCTTCACGCCGGGCCTCTCGGGCGCTGTGGCGCTGCCGGTGCTGCCACTGGCGGGCGTGGCCCTGAGCTTGTCGGCCATTGCCCGTTTCCTGCGCCCGCTGTCGCCGCTGCCGGCGACGCTGGCGCTGGTGCTGGCGCTGGCTGCGGGCTGCGCCGCGCTGTTCGGTGCCGGACTGCTGTTTGCGCTGCTGCCGTTGCTGCTGGGTGGGCTTGCCGCCACCGTCGCGGCGCTCAATCGCGCTGCCGTCACCGCGCTGTTGGCCGGTGTGTTGCTGATGGCGTCGGCGTGCGCCTTCGCCGGCGCCGGGCTGTCGATGCCGGGGCTGCTGCTGCTGGCGGTGGCGCTGGCCGGCTTCGCGGTTCAGGCGCGGGCGTCGAAGACTGGGGCGCCGCTGGTTTCGCTTGTCCCATAGACGCGGCGCGGCGCGGTGTTGCGCTCGCCCGCCATCACCTGGCCGAGCAGCTGGGTCACGAAAGCCGGCGACAGGCGCGGGCCGTCCCAGAAGGGGTCATGGGCCTTCGTGTCGTCCTGGCACACAAGTTCCACCTGCAGGCGTAGGCGTTCTTTGCGCCCGCTCTGCGGCTGCTCGCGCGTGCCCTGATCCAAAGAGGCGGAATCGCTGGGTTTTTGGGGCGCGTTGATCCCATTCGCGGAAGCCTTGAGGCTTTCGCGCCAGACCACTGGCAGGGTTGTTTGCACGCGCATGCCCGGACACAACGCAAGGCCCAGACCGCTTCTGTTTACCAACTTCGCTAACCGGAATTTTAAGCCGCGCCGCCTAGTGTTGCGTGACAGGGCCCGGAGAAACCGGCCGGGGATGGTGGATGTGTTGACTGCTGCGCTTCAGAAGGGGCACGAAAGCCTGGCCGAACTGGGTACGGCGCAGGACGCGGTGCGTCTGCGCCTGGCCGCGCAGGCCGCCAGCGTCGCCGCCTTCGACTGGCAGGTCGGTGATGGCCTGATCACCTGGGACGGCGCCACCGAAATCCTGCCCTTCCAGCGCAATGTCCACCGCGCCGCCATCTTCCTCGATGCCATCGAGCGCGCCAGCCGCATCGGCCTCGAAGCCATTCTCGACGCCCGCGATTCCCACAGCACGCCTTTCACTCTGGAAATCGAGATCGCCGCCGCCATGGGCGCTATCGCCTTCACCATGACCGGCACCCGCTTCGCCGGCGAGGACGGGCGCACCGAGCGGCTGGTCGGGGTGATGCGCGATACCACCGAGCGCACCCGCGAAATCCAGCGCCTGAAATATCTCGCCACGCGCGACGAACTCACCGGTCATCTCAACCGCAATTCGCTGCGCGAGGAATTGTCGATGGCGATCGACATCGCCAAGGCCGAAAGCCGCAACTGCGCCTTCCTGGTCGCCTCGGTCGACCGCCTTGCCATGATCAATGACGGCTTCGGCTTCGATTCCGGCGACGAGGTTATCGTCGCGGCGGGCGAGCGCTTGGCCCGCAGTTTGCGCGCCAGCGATGTGATCGGCCGCACCGCCGGCAACAAGTTCGGCGTCATCCTCAAGAACTGCTCCGAGCGCGAAGTCGCCATCGTCGCCGGGCGCCTGCGTGCTGCTGTGCGCGGCAGCGGCATCGAGACCCGCGCCGGCCAGGTCAGCGCCACCTGCTCGGTGGGCGCGGTGTGGCTGCCGACCGACGCCGCCACCAGCCAGGAAGCCATGCTGCGCGCCGAGAACGCGCTGGAAAGCGCCCGCGCCAACGGCCGCGACGGCTTCACGGTCTATGAGCACAGCGCCCAGAAGGAATCCGCCCGCATCCGCCAGATGGCGGTGGCGGACGAAGTCATCGGCGCGCTGAAAGAAGGCCGCCTCAAGCTCGCCTACCAGCCCATCATCCACGCCAAGACCCGCAAGACCATTCATCACGAGGCGCTCCTGCGGATGGAGCGCGCCAATGGCGAGATCGTCTCCGCCGGCTATTTCGTGCCCGCCGCCGAACAGCTGGGCATCGTCCACCTGATCGACCGCTTCGCCCTGGAGGCGGTCATCGCCAAGCTGAAGGCGCACAAGACCGCCTCGCTGGGCGTCAATGTCTCCGGCACCGCCGCGGGCGATCCCGCCTGGCTGCAGAGCTTCATCGGCCATGTCCGCGACAATCGCGAGGTGGCGGACCGCCTGATCGTCGAGCTGACCGAAACCGCCGCCTTGCATCATTTCGAGGAGAATGCCCGCTTTATCAGCCAGCTGCGCGAGATGGGCGTGCGGGTGGCGATCGACGATTTCGGCGCCGGTTACACCAGCTTCCGCAATTTGCAGCTGCTGCATGTCGATGTCGTCAAGATCGATGGCGGCTATATCAAGGATCTCTCGGCATCGCCCGAGAACCAGATTTTCGTCCGTACCCTGGTGGGGCTGGCGAAGAACTTCAACATGCGGGTGGTGGCCGAATGGGTGTCGTCCGACGCCGATGCCTTCCTGCTGCAGAGCTTCGGCGTCGATTACTTCCAGGGCTTCCATTTTGGGGAGCCAAGCCTCGATCCGAAATTTCCGGCCTAGCGCGACAGGTTCGCGGCCTTGGTCCAGACGCTGACCTGCGTCCCGCCATTGTCGCGCACCATGACGCCATACTTGGCGGCGTCGGATTCGTAATCCAGCAGCCAGCCCGGGGGCATGTGCTGTGCCTTGACGAAGTGGCAGGGCGCGCCCGGGTTGCAATAGTCGCGCAGCGAACGCTGGGCATAGCCTTGGGCCTCGCGCTGCGTCATGGCCGACATGCAACCGGCAAGGGCAAGTGCGGAAAGAATGAAAAGCCCCCCGGTCACGGGACGCTTCATTTGCGCTGGCTCAACTCGGCCAGCTGCCTGCGCATGGCTTCCATTTCCTGCTTCAGCGCATCGACTTCGCTGGCGGCGGGCTTTTCCGGCGCGGCTTCGCTCTTGGGGCGGGCGGTCCCGGGGGCGGTGCCGCCCACCGAGAAGGGCGAGAACATCGCCATGGCGTTCTCGAACAAGGCCAGGTTCTGGCGGGTGAGGTTCTCGACCATCTGGTTGCCGCCGCCCAGCGCCTGGGCGATGCGGTCGCGCATCTCGCCCTGGTTCTTGGTGAAGCTGTCCATGCTCATGTCGAGATAGCCGGGCACGAAGGCCTGCAGGCTATCGCCGTAGAAGCGGATCAGCTGGCGCAGGAACTTGATCGGCAGCAGATTCTGGCCCTTGGCCTCTTCCTCGAAGATGATCTGGGTGAGGACGCTGCGGGTGATGTCTTCGCCGGTGCGGGCATCCTGAACCTCGAACTCCGTTCCTTCCTTCACCATGGCGGCAAGGTGGTCGAGCGTGACATAGGACGAGGTCTGGGTGTTGTAGAGGCGCCGGTTGGCGTATTTCTTGATGACAACGGGGCCTTCGCCCTTGGACTTTTCTTCAGACACAACAGTTTCCCCGAACGTAAAGTACCCCATCGCCCACTTCAGGGCTTGCGATGCAGCAAACATCTTTCCCGCTGTTGCGTAAAGGCAATTTTAGCAGCTGCAGCAAAGAAATGCTGCGCAGCATTTTTTCAAGCCGTTGGAATTACGAGCATAATCAACCCGCTCGCATTTGCGGGATTTTGCGCTACATCTAGCCTTGAATTGGCGGAGAGCTTTCATGACAGACGTGGTGATTGTCGCGGCGGCACGGACGCCGGTTGGTTCCTTCCTGGGCTCCTTTGCCGGGGTTCCTGCTCATAAGCTGGGCGAGACCGCCATCCGGGCGGCGCTGGAACGGGCCAAAATCTCCGGCGAAGATGTCAGCGAAGTCATTCTCGGCCAGGTGCTGACGGCCGCCCAGGGTCAGAACCCCGCCCGCCAGGCCTCGATCGCCGCCGGGCTGCCCATCGGCACCGCCGCCTGGGGCATCAACATGGTGTGCGGCTCGGGCCTGCGTGCCGTGGCGCTGGGCGCCCAGGCGATCCAGCAGGGCGACAGCCGGATCGTGGTGGCGGGCGGGCAGGAATCCATGAGCCTGTCCACCCACGCGGCCTATCTGCGCGCCGGGCAGAAAATGGGCGACATGAATTTCATCGACACCATGATCCGCGACGGGCTGTGGGATGCCTTTAACGGCTATCACATGGGCACCACGGCGGAGAATGTCGCCCGGGAATTCGCCATCACCCGCGAACAGCAGGATGGTTTTGCCGTCGCCAGCCAGAACAAGGCCGAAGCCGCCCGGAAGGCGGGCCGTTTCAAGGATGAAATCACGCCCGTGACCGTGAAGGGCCGCAAGGGCGACACCATCGTCGACACCGACGAATATATCCGCGACGGCGCCACGCTCGAAGCCATGGCCGGCTTGCGCCCGGCCTTCGACAAGGCGGGCACCGTGACGGCTGGCAATGCCAGCGGCCTGAATGACGGCGCTGCCGCTTTGGTGTTGATGAGCGCCAAGGACGCCGCCGCGCGCGGTCTGACGCCGTTGGCACGCATCGCGTCATGGGCGCAGGCGGGCGTCGATCCCAAGGTGATGGGCACCGGTCCGATCCCGGCCAGCCGCAAGGCGCTGGAGAAGGCGGGCTGGAAAGCCGCCGATCTCGACCTGATCGAGGCCAACGAAGCCTTCGCCGCCCAGGCCTGCGCCGTGAACAAGGAGATGGGCTGGGACACCGCCAAGGTGAACGTCAATGGCGGCGCCATCGCCATCGGTCATCCCATCGGGGCTTCGGGTGCGCGCGTCCTGACCACGCTGCTGTTCGAAATGGGCAAGCGCGATGCCAAAAAGGGCCTGGCCACGCTCTGTATCGGGGGCGGCATGGGCATCGCGATGTGCGTTGAGCGGTAACAGCACAAACCCCTGGCTGAACATGCTGATGCTGGCGGCGGAGTCGCAGGCCGTCATCGCGTTGCGGCTGATGAAGCTGGCGGCTGGCGGCGCGGCGGCGGAAGCCGAAACGCAGCTGATGCTGTCGGAGAAGATGACCGCCGCGACCGAGGCCGGCGCCAAGCTGATGGCAGGCGGCAGCAGCGACAGCATTGTCAGCGATTACCGCAAGAAGGTCCGCGCCAACATCACGCGGCTGACCAAGTAGCGGAAAGCCGCAACAAAAAAGGGCGCGGGCCTTGCGGCGCGCGCCCTTTTTGCGGCTTGCGGCGTCGCGTCAGTCGCCCGCCGCCGCCGTGTTGTTCATGTTGATGAAGTTGTAGCCGCCCAGCGCCAGGCGAATGGACGGGCCCGTGGGGCCTTCGATGCCCATCTGGTGCCACATCATCGGCGCGGCATAGAGGATATCGCCTTCGGTGGCATGGAATTCGCCGGTGTTCTCGAAGCGTCCGCTGATGCCGCCCGCCTGCACGATCCACCATTCCGCCGGGCCGGGATGCATATGGCCGAAGGTCGAGGCCGGATTGAAGGCCGCCGCCGGGCCCGCCGCGCACGGGTCAAGCGACCGCTGCCGGAGCATTCTCATTTTTCGCGGCTGCAATCGCATGCAGCCAATTTAACGCAGTGCAGCAAGATTTCGGCGGTTGAACCGCCCGCTGTTTTGCCGCCTTAATCGCCGGGAACAGAATGGCGGGAGTTTTCATGGCACGGGTAGCGGTGGTCACCGGCGGCACGCGCGGCATCGGCGAAGCGATCTCGGTCGCGCTGAAGGATGCGGGCTATATCGTGGCGGCGAACTACGCCGGCAATGACGAACGGGCGAAAGCCTTCAGCGACCGGACCGGCATTGCCGTCTTCAAGTGGGATGTCTCGCGCTTCGAGGACTGCCAGGCGGGCATGGCGGCGGTGGCAGCCCAGCTGGGTCCGGTCGAGGTGATCGTCAACAATGCGGGCATCACCCGCGACGGCACCATGAAGAAGATGACGCGCAGCCATTGGGACGAGGTGCTCGATACCAATCTGGGCGGCTGCTACAATATGAGCAAGGTCGCCTGGGACGGGATGCTGGAGCGCAAGTTCGGGCGCATCGTCAATATCGGCTCGATCAACGGCCAGGCCGGCCAGTATGGCCAGGTCAACTACGCCGCCGCCAAGTCGGGCATCCACGGCTTCACCAAGGCGCTGGCCCAGGAAGGCGCCCGTGCCAACATCACCGTCAACGCCATCGCCCCCGGTTACATCGACACCGACATGGTCGCCGCCGTGCCCGCCGACGTGCTGGCCAAGATCGTGGCCCGCATTCCGGTCGGCCGCCTGGGCCAGGCGTCGGAGATCGCGAGGGCGGTGCTGTTCCTGGTGGCGGACGAGGGCGGCTTCATCACCGGATCGACGCTGTCGATCAATGGCGGACAGCACATGTATTGAGAGGGCGCGGGGCTCTTCTGCTGCTCGCGCCTCACCCTTCGACAAGCCCAGGGTGAGGTTGTATGAAAATCCTCATGCTGAACTTGTCGAAGCATGGGGGGCGCCGTTCCTCATGATCACCACTCTCACCGCCGAAAAGCTGACCGTGCAGCGCGGTTCGCGCCGCCTGGTCGAGGGCCTGTCCTTCACGGTCAAGGCCGGGCAGGCGCTGGCGCTGGAAGGGGCCAATGGCGCGGGCAAGACCTCGCTGCTGCGGCTGATCGCGGGCTTCCTGCCAGCCGCGGCGGGTGCCGTGACGCTGCTGCAGGACGGCAGGGAGATTTCCGAGCCGGAAGAGCGCGGGCGCTTTGTCGGCTGGCTGGGCCATCATGATGCGCTGAAAGCATCGTTCACGGTTTCCGAACAACTGACCTTCTTCGGCAAGCTCAATGGCCGCAGCGGCGATGGCACGACGCTGTTGGAACAAGCCCACTTGCTTGAACAAATAGGCCTGACGCGGCAGGCGGAATTGCCGTGCCGCTATCTGTCCGCCGGGCAGCGGCGGCGGCTGGCGCTGGCGCGGCTGCTGCTGACGGGGCGGCCCCTCTGGCTGCTGGACGAGCCCTTCGCGGCGCTCGACACGGCGGGCAAGGCGCTGGTGGCGCGGCTGATCGCACTGCATTGCGGGCAGGGCGGCATCGTGCTGGCCGCCACGCATGAGCCTTTGGGCCTGGGCAACGAGGTGCTCAGGCTGTGACACCGTACTTCATGCCATTTTGGGCTCTTCTCACCCGCGACCTGCGCCTGTCGGTGCGCGAAGGCGGCGGCGCGGCGCTGGCGCTGGGGTTCTTCGCCCTGGTCGCCACGCTGGTGCCGCTGGGCGTCGGCTCCGACCTGATGCTGCTGGCCAAGGTCGGTGGCGGCGTCTTATGGGTGGCGGCGGTGCTGGCGGCGCTGCTGTCGCTCGATCGCCTGTTCCAGGCCGATTACGAAGACGGTTCGCTCGATCTCATCACCTTGTCGCCGCTGTCGCTGGAAGGGGCCGCCGCCGCCAAGATCACGGCGCACTGGCTCTCGACCGGCTTGCCGCTGACTCTGCTGTCGCCGGTGCTGTCGGTACTGTTCGGCCTGTCCGGCCCCGCCACCCTGGCCTTGGCCCTGTCGCTGGCCATCGGCACGCCCGCGGTCAGCGCCGTGGGTGCCATCGGCGCCAGCCTGACCCTGTCGCTGCGCCGGGGCGGCCTGATCCTGCCCCTGATCGTGCTGCCGCTGCTGGTCCCCGCGGTGATCTTCGGGGCCGGCATGGTGGTGGCGGTGCAGACCGGGCTGGCCAATGGCGCGCTGGGCCTGCTGGCGGCTTTTTCGCTGGCCGCGACCCTGCTAAGTCCTTTTGTCGCCGCCATGGCGGTACGCCTCAATCTGGCCGGATAACAAGGTATAAATCGCGCCAATGTTCGACTGGCTTTTCCGCTACGCCAATCCGGCCCGCTTCATGAGCCTGTCGGGCACGCTGCTGCCCTGGCTGTGGGGCGCCGCGGTGCTGTCGTTGCTGGCCGGGCTGTATATGGGTTTTTCCGCCCCGCCCGACTACCAGCAGGGCCGCACCGTGCTGATCCTCTTCATCCATGTCCCGGCCGCGATCATGGCCACCAATGTCTATGCCTGCATCGTGGTGGCGTCGCTGTTCAGCCTGGTCAACCGCCACATCCTGGCCGATGTCGCCGCCCGTACTGCCGCGCCGCTGGGCGCGGCCTTCACCCTGCTGGCCCTGGTCACCGGTTCGCTCTGGGGCAGGCCGATGTGGGGCACCTGGTGGGAATGGGACCCGCGCCTGGTTTCGACGCTGGTGATGTTCTTTCTATACCTTGGTTATTCGGCGCTGTGGGGCGCGATCGAGGACGAAACCAAGGCCGCGCGCATCTGCGCCGTGCTGGCGCTGGTCGGTGCGGTGAACATCCCCATCATCAAATTCTCGGTCGAATGGTGGAATTCGCTGCATCAGGGTGAAAGCATCATGTCCGGCAACCTGGCAGGGCCCTTCCTGTGGCCATGGCTGGTGATGCAGCTGTTTTACATGCTGCTGTTCGTCTGCCTCTGGCTGATGCGCATCCGCACCGCCATTCTTGAGCGTCGCGTCCGCAACCTGATGCAGGCTTCTCCATGAATTTCGACATGAGCCCGTATGGCGCCTTCATCTGGCCGGCCTATATCGTTTCGGCGCTGGCCCTGGGCGGCCTGACGGTCTGGACGATCCTGTGCTGGCGGGCCGTCAAGGCGAAGCTGGCGGCGCTGGAGAAGAAATGAGACGGCTGATCTATATCCTGCCGGTGCTGGGCTTCCTGCTGGTGGCGGGTTTTCTTTTCCGTGGGCTGTTCCTCACGCCCACCACCTTCCTGCCCTCGACCCTGATCGATAAGCCGTCGCCTCGGCTGACGCTGCCGGCGCTGGACGACCAGACACAGGGATTTGGGCCCGCTGAGCTGTCGGCGGGCCATGTCAGCGTCGTCAATGTCTTCGGCTCCTGGTGTGCCGAATGCGTCATCGAGGCGCCGTCCATGATGCAACTCGCGAAGGTGGCTGCGACCGGCGGATTTGAAATCTACGGCATGACCGTACACGACACGCCGGAAAAGGCGCGCGCCTTCCTGGTCGAGCGCGGCAATCCCTTTTCCCGCATCGGCATCGATGTCGACGGCAAGGCGGGGATCGAATGGGGTGTCTATGGCGCGCCGGAGACCTTCGTGGTCGATGGCAAGGGCGTCATCCGCTACAAATATGTCGGCGCCATCACGCCGGAGGCGCTCCAGAAGGAAATCCTGCCCGCGATCCGTGCGGCAGCCGCCGGTTAAGGTTTCGCTAACCCTGTTTCGGCAGGGTGTGGGCATGCAGATTTCCGCCGCCAATCTGATTGCCGCGCAGCAGGCCGCCCAGGCGGCCTTGGCTGCCAAGCAGGCTGCCCGCGTCGCGCAGGCGGCGCCGGCCTTTTCCCTGCCGGACCTGCAGGCGGCGTCGCCGGTGAAGGCAACCGAGCCCGCCCGGACTGCCGCGCAGCCGCAGGCGCCATCGGCCCTTGGCGCCAAGCTGGGCCAGCACGTCAATATCGTGGTGTAAGCCGCTTCTCTGCGCCCTCAATGTCATGGCCCACCGAAGTGTGAGCCATCCCGTTGGGGTATCGCCATTTTCTGAAAGTCTGGCGCAGACGTCACCTGGGTGGCCCGGTTGCCAGCGCCAGCGCCGTGCGACGCGGGCCATGACAATGAGGCGCGGCTGTTGTTGTGCGCTACGAAAGCCGCCGCTTGCGGCCGGGCTTGGCGGGACGCTCATGGCCGTCGGCGGCCAGGGATTCCGCCGCCTGCGCGATCTCGCGCAACGCCTTGACGAATTTCTGCCGGTCGGGCGCGGGCAAGGCTTCCAGCAACAGTCGCTCGGCCCGGTCGGCGGCGTTGCGGGCGCTGCGCAGCGCCTTGCGGCCCGAAGGCGAAATCGCCACCGTGTTGGCGCGCTGGTCTTCCTCGGTGCGCTCGCGGGTCAGCAGACCTTTTTCCAGCATGCGGCGCACCATCTCCGCCAGGGTCGAACGGTCGATGCCGGTGATCTCAACCAGTGCGGTCTGGCTGGCGCCGTCATTCTGCTCCAGCGCCGCCAGCAGGATGAATTGCTGCTTGGTCAGTTCGCGCGCGCCGGCCTCGCGGGCATAGAGGTCGCCATAATATTGCTGGCAACGGCGGATCAGGTGCGAGGGCGCTTCCGACAGGTCAAACCCGCCCTGCGCCTTCCGCGTTCCCTTGATCATGCCAACCCCAATATTGCGCTGCGCGAAGCCCATGTCCCATTCGGACAATGTCTCTGCCGGACATCAGCTCGTCTTGTGCGCCCGGCGGCATGTTAAACTTGTTTTGCGCGCTCTTGTCCATGTGGAAAAATCCGTATGCGGTGTTCCTTGCCGCATGCCTTGCCGCATGATGAGTGCTGCGCATGAAACCCGTTGCACCGCGTGTGGCGGATGTACCGAGGCGGCACACAATGCTTGGTAGGCCGCGCCCGCCGCCGCATATCTGTTGCGGGCGTTTGCCGGGAATGGGCTTTTTGTCTCAGTCTTTCGACGTCGCGTCCTGGCCGTGGCGCAGGATCAGCGGCACTTGCGACAGTGTGAAAATAAAAATCAGGGGCATGATGCCGAAGACCTTGAAATTCAGCCAGATGCCGGTTGAGACGTTGCGCCATACCGCCTCGTTCAGCAACGCCAGCGCGAAGCAGAAAAGGCCCCACCGCAGGGTGAGTTTCTTCCAGCCTTCTTCCGTCAGGTCAAAGGCTTGGCTGAAAACGTATTTGATGAATAGCCGGCCCGTCGCCAGCCCCCCGATCAGCAGCAGGCCAAAGCAGAAATAGATCACCGTGACCTTCATCTTCAGATAGGTCTCGTTCTTGAGATAGAGCGTCAGACCTCCGAAGATCATCACGACCACGGTGGTGAAGATGGGCATGGGCGACAGCTTGCGTTCGATCATCCAGCCTAGAAAAAGGGCAGTCGCCGACGCCGCCATGAAGGTGGCGGTGGCGAGAAAGATGTTCTTGCCGCTCAGCCAATAGGTGGCGGACAGGACCGCCAGGGGTCCGAAATCCAGCACCAGGCGGCGCAACTGGGGGTTCATCTTTCCGCTCCCGTAAGCGCGCGGGCGAAGGCCGCCGCGTCGAAGGCCTGCAAATCGTCCTCGCCTTCCCCGACCCCCAGATAATGCACCGGCAGGGCGAAGCGCGCCGCCAGCGCCACCAGGATGCCGCCCTTGGCGGTGCCGTCCAGCTTGGTCATTATCAATCCTGTGAGGGGTACGGACTGGCCGAAGGCTTCCACCTGGCTGAGGGCATTCTGGCCGGTGGTGGCGTCCAACACCAGCAGCACGGCATGGGGCGTGCCGGGATCGAGTTTCTTGATGACGCGGGCGATCTTCTCCAGCTCGGCCATCAGGCCCGCCTTGTTCTGCAAGCGGCCGGCTGTGTCGATCAGCAGCACGTCACTGCCATTGGCCCGCGCTTTCTCCAGCGCCTCGAAGGCCAGGCCGGCGGCGTCGCCGCCCTGCTTGCCAGCGACGAATTCCGCCCCCGTACGCTTGGCCCAGATCCCCAGTTGCTCAATGGCGGCGGCGCGGAAGGTGTCGCCTGCCGCCAGCGTCACCTTCGCCCCGCCCGAGATCAGGCGTTTGGCCATCTTGCCTATGGTGGTGGTCTTGCCCGCGCCATTGACGCCCGCCACCAGCACCACCAGGGGCTTGTGTTTGTCATCGGTCAGCAGCGGCCGGGCCACCGGGGCAAGCAGCCGGGTGATTTCTTGCGCCAGCAGGGTGCGCAACTCGTCGCTGGAAATGTCGGTTTCGTACCGTCCCTTGGCGATGGCGCTGGTGATGGATTTCGCTTGTGCGCCGCCCAGGTCGGCGCGGATCAGGGCGTCTTCCAGGTCGGCAAGGGTGGCGGCATCCAGCTTCCTGCGGGTGAAGAGCCCCACCAGGCTGTCGGACAGGCTGCCTTTTTTCGACAGGCCGGATTTCAGCCGCTCGAAGAAGGTGGGCGGCGGCGGCGGTTCGCCGAAGGTCCTCATGCCGTCCGCTCCGCGATCAGGGTGTCACCGGCGACGCCGGTGAGGCGGGCGGTGACGAAACGGCCATGCGGCACGCCATCGAGCCTGGCGGCGGCAAAACACGGCGTGCGGCCGATGCCGCCGCGTTCCATCAGCAGCACCTTGCGCTGGCCCAGCAGCGATTGCAGGTGGCGCGCCTTTGCGGCGTCACCGGCTTGGCGCAGGCGGGCGGCCCGATCCTTCACCAGCGCGGAGGGCAGGGCGGGCATCTTCGCCGCCGGGGTGCCGGGACGGGCGCTGAAGGGAAAGACATGCAGGAAGCTGAAACCGGCTTCTTCGACCAGGCCCAGGGTATTGTCGAACATGGCTTCGGTCTCGGTGGGAAAGCCGGCGATCAGGTCGGCGCCGAACACGGCATCGGGCCGGACGGCCCGCACGCGGGCGACGTACGCCAGCGTGTGGCTCCGCGCATGGCGGCGCTTCATGCGCTTGAGGATCGTGTCGTCGCCCGACTGCACCGAAAGATGAAAGTGTGGCATCAGCCGTTCTTCTTCGCCGATCAGCCGCAGCAGGGTTTCGTCCGCCTCGATGGAATCGATGGAGGACAGGCGCAGGCGCTTCAGCCCCGGCACCAGGGCCAGCAGCTTTTGCGCCAGCACGCCCAGCGTGGGACTTCCGGGCAGATCGGCGCCATACGAAGTGAGGTCGACGCCGGTCAGCACGATCTCGGCGAAACCGGCGTCGGTGAGGCGGCGGGCCTGTGCCACGACATCACCCAGCCCGGCGCTGCGGGAGGGCCCGCGTCCATAGGGAATGATGCAGAAGGTGCAGCGATGGTCGCAGCCATTCTGCACCGCCAGGAAGGCGCGGGTATGGCCTTCAAAGTGGTCGGCGAACGTATTTTCGAGGAATTGGGGCGCAGTTTCGCGTATGCTCATGATGTCATTGACGCGGCAGCGTTCCAGTGCGCCTTGCCCGAAGGCCGCATAGGTTTCGGCCTTCAGCTTGTCGTCATTGCCGATCACGGCATCGACTTCCGCCATGGCGGCATAGGTTTGGGCTTGCGTCTGCGCGGCGCAGCCGGTGACCAGGATGCGCGCATCCGGGCGCTGGCGCTTCAGGCGGCGGATGGCCTGGCGCGACTGGCGCACCGCTTCCGCCGTGACGGCGCAGGTGTTGACCACGATGGCGTCCCTGAGCTGCGCCTCGCCGGCGCGGGCCTTGATGGCCTCGCTCTCGGTGGCATTGAGGCGGCAGCCGAATGTCAGAACTTCGATGCTCATCCGAACTTCGTCAAATCCACCTGGCCGCGAAAGACCAGGGCGGCGGGACCGGTCATGATCACATGGCCGTCGCTTTCGCGCCAATCGATAAAGAGCGACCCCCCATCCAGCACCACTTCGGCTTTGCGCCCGGTCAGACCCTTGCGCGCCGCCGCCACCACCACGGCGCAGGCGCCGGTGCCGCAGGCGAGCGTGACGCCGACGCCGCGTTCCCATGTCCGCTGGCGCAGGCGGCCCGGGCCCGTCACGCTGACGAATTCGACATTGGTGCGAGCGGGAAACAGGGGGTCGGTCTCGATCCGCGGACCCAGGGCTGCAACCGGTGCCGTCTCGGCATCGGCGACGAAGATGACGCAATGCGGATTGCCCATGGAGACGGCGCTGACCGGCAGCTGCTGGCCTTCCAGGGCGAGGTCGAAATTCCGCGTGTCGCGCGCCTCGGCCAGGGGGATTTCATTCCATTCCAGCCGGGCCGGGCCCATGTCCACTTCCACCAGGCCCTTGCCGGCGTCGCTGCAGACCAGCAGCCCGCCGCGGGTGGACAGGCGGATGCGCGAATGGCCGCGCTCGTCCATCAGCAGGCGGGCGATACAGCGGGTGGCGTTGCCGCAGGATTCCACTTCACCGCCATCACTGTTGATGAAGCGCAGACTGGCGTCGGCCTCGGCGCCGCCGGGGCCGATGATCACCACCGTGTCGCAGCCGATGCCGAAACGGCGGTCGGCCACGGCGCGTCCCTGCGCCGGGGTCAGCGCGATGGCGGCGTCGCGGGCATCGAACACCACGAAATCATTGCCCAGGCCATGCATTTTCAGGAAGGCGGTCATGGGGGGCTATATATGCCAGCGCACCCGGCTTTGCCATGGACTTCGGCCCGGAAAATTCCCAGCATGACCGGACCGCAGGGAGCATCGGCCCCGCGAAGTTGCTGACTTCGCGTCAGGCCGGGCGACCCTCAATTAAGGGGATCGGCCATGCGCGCCATCATGTGCTCTGTCCTGATGTTGCTTGGAACCATTGGAGCCTTCGCCTTGGACACACATGATCCCTATGCCTGGCTGGAAGATGTCCATGGGGCCAAGCCGCTGGCATGGGTGGCGGCGCAGAACAAGACCGCGCTGGGGACGTTGAAGGCCGACCCGCGCTATGACGCCAACTACCAGAGCGTGCTTCAGGTTCTGGATGCGTCGGATCGCATTCCCTATGCCAGCCTGGATCACAGCTACGCCTACAATTTCTGGCAGGATGCGCAGAACCCCAAGGGCCTCTGGCGGCGTACCACCATCGCCGACTACCAGAACAAGACGCCGCACTGGGAGGTGCTGCTGGACATCGATGCCCTGGCCAAGGTGGAGAAAGAGAACTGGGTCTTCAGCGGCAGCGAGGTGGCGCCCGGCGAGGGCCGCGCCCTGATCCGGCTGTCGCGCGGCGGCGGCGACGCTGTGGTGGTGCGGGAATTCGACCTCAAGACCCGCAAATGGGCTGAAGGCGGCTTCGCCACGCCGGAAGCCAAGACCGACGCCACCTGGCTGGATGACGACACGCTGCTGTTTGCCACGGCGAAGGACGGCGCCACCCAGTCGGGTTATGCCCGGATGGTGAAAATGTGGAAACGCGGTACGCCGCTGGCAAAGGCAGCCGTGGTTTATGAGGGCAAGGCGGAGGACGTGCTGACCGCGCCCGCTGTCTTCCATGCCCGGCACGAAACCGTTGCATTGGCGATCCGGGCGGTCAGTTTCTTTGAAAACGAATATTTCCACCTGGAAAACGGCAAGGCCGTGAAGCTGCCTCTGCCGCTGTCCGCCGATCTCAAGGGCGTGTTTGATGGCGCCTATATCGCCACGTTGCGCGAGGATTTTGGCGGCTTCCGGAAAGGCGCGCTGGTGGCGTTTCGCATCGGTTCACCCAGCCAGCTCATCCTGGATCCCGGCCCGCGCGCCAGCATCGAAAGTGTCGGCATCGGGCGGGACAGGCTTTATGCGACGGTGACGCAGAATGTCATCGGGGCGGTGCATGTCTTCACCCCCAATGGCAAAGGATGGCGCGAAAAGGTGCTGCCGCTGCCGGGCAATGGCGCGGCGGAGATCACCGTGGCCAATGATTATGGCCCCGAAGCGCTGTTCAGCTTCCAGAATTATCTCACGCCTTCGACCCTGTATTTCGATGACGGCCATGATGCGCCCAAAGCGATCAAGTCGCTGCCGCCACGCTTTGACGCCTCCGGCATGGTGACGGAGCAGTTCGAGGCCACCAGCAAGGACGGCACCAGGGTGCCGTATTTCGTGACCCGGCCCAGGCTTCTGCATGATCCTGCGCCCACCATCCTCTATGGCTATGGCGGTTTCGAGGTTTCGCTGACGCCATCCTATTCCGCCAATGCCGGGCGGTTGTGGGTGGGCAAGGGCGGAATCTATGTCGTGGCCAATATCCGCGGCGGCGGCGAGTTCGGCCCCGCCTGGCATACGGCGGCGGAAAAGCTGCACCGCCAGCGTGCCTTCGACGACTTCGCGGCGGTTGCGGATGATCTCATCGCGCGCAAGCTGACCACGCCGAAGCAGCTTGGCATCATGGGCGGCAGCAATGGCGGCCTCCTGGTCTCCACCGTGATGACGCAGCATCCCGAACTGTTCGGCGCGGTGGTCTGCCAGGTGCCGCTGATCGACATGATCGCCTATACCCATATCGGCGCGGGGGCATCGTGGGTGGGGGAATATGGCGATCCCGCCAACAAGGCGGAGCGGGATTACATCCTGTCCTATAGCCCGTACCAGAATGTGAAGCCGGGCGTTCATTATCCGCCCGTCTTCTTCGTCACCGCCACCAGCGATGATCGGGTGACGCCGGTGCATGCCCGCAAGATGGCGGCGAAGATGGAAGCACAGGGCCATGCGGTGCTGTTCTACGAGAATACCGATGGCGGCCACGCCGCCGCCGCCGACCACCGCCAGGCAGCGGAGATGTGGGCGCTGTCTTACGTCTATCTGGCGCAGAAGCTGGGGTTGAAGTAGCGCCTAATTCACCGGCTTCATCGCATCCGTGATCTGGCGTGACAGCTTCTCGGTGGCGCTTACCATTTCAGCCACGATCATCTTGCCGCGCTCGTCGAGCGGCGTCCGCGACAGCAGGCGCGCGCCTGCCGCCATGACCATCAGCGTGTTCTTCAGGTCGTGGCCCAGGCCGCCGCGGAAGACATGCTTCAGCGCGTCATTCTCCGCCTCCATCGCCCGGATGCGGGCATGGTTGTCCAGCTCGTGGGCGATCAGGGTGGCGAAGAGGGTGAACATGCCCAGCACACTGGGATTGTTGAGCGTGTTGGGCTGCGGGTCGATGGCGCAGAGCGTGCCGAAAAAGTCGCCATCGGCTCGCACGATGGGCACCGAGATGTAGCTCTGGAAGCCATACTGCAGCGGCGTCGGGTGCTGGCAGAAGTCCGGACTCTCGGAGACATGGTCGATGGCGACGGCGCGGTGATGCTCGCGGATCTCGTTGCAGATGGTGGTGCCTACCACCAGTTCGCCACCCGTAGCCAGGCCGAACGCGATATCGTCCTTGCTGGCCAGGCAGATCCAGCGGTCGTCGGTGACGCGGGCGACGGCGGCGAAGCGCAGGCCGGTGGTGCGGCACACCACTTCCAGAATGGTCGGGATCACCGGAATGGCGGCGATGGTGTCGAGATCGTCCTGGAAATCGTGGTGCACGCTATGCTTTCAAAGGAAAAGGCCCGGCGGAACCTATGCTCCGCCGGGCCTTTTGTCATGGACGCTATCGTACCAAATCGCGTGGCGCGAACCCGGCATTCCGCCGGGCGACCCGCAGCATCCGCCAGCGGGGGAAGGTGTCGCAGCCAGGTGTGCCTCTGGGCAGACCCGAGCTGCGACGGATGGGGGAAGCCTAAAACGGCGCCGCGCCCTGGGTATTGGTCCGGATCAGATAGACCGACTGGCTGGCGCACATGAACAGCCAGTCACGCTTGGGGCCACAGAAGGTGACATTGGCACAGACTTCCGGCAGGCGGATGCGGCCGATGGCCTTGCCCGCCGGATTCCACACCGTCACGCCGGAATAGCCCAGGACCGAGGTCGAGCCCGACCAGACATTGCCTTGCACATCGACGCGATGGCCGTCGAAGCCGCACTTGACCCCGTCGATCATGCCGTCGGAGAAGGTGCGGATGTTGGCGAGCTTGCCGCCCGCCACATCGGCCACCGCCAGTTCGCCGCCCCAGACGAAATAGAGCTTCTTCCAGTCCGGCGAGAAGGCCAGGCCGTTGGGCACCTTGCCGGTGGCGACGACATCAAGCCGCCCCGACGGATCCCAGCGATAAATCTGGGTCGGCAGCACCTGGTGCAGCGAGCCGATGATGCCGCTGCCGGGATTGCCTAGCATGGGATTGAGCAGACCGCCCTTGTTCATCGGGCCCTCGCCCTGGTCGACATGGCCTTCGGAAAGCTGGCCGCCATAGAGCGGATCGGTGAACCAGATGCTGCCATCGGGATGGCAGGCAAAGTCGTTGGGCGAGTTCAGCGCCTTGCCCTGGTAATTGTCGGCGATGACGGTCATCGAGCCGTCATGCTCCCAGCGCACCACGCGGCGGGGGAAATCCTGGCCCGAAATCTGGCGGCCCTGGAAGTCGAAGGCGTTGCCGTTGCTGTTGAAGGACGGGCGGCGGAAGGGAACGACCAGGCCCGTATCCCAGATGTAGCGATATTGCACATCGCCCATCACGTCGCTGAACACGACATACTGGCCTTGGCCGCACCAGGCCGGGCCTTCCGCCCATTGATAGCCGGTGCCGATCCGCTTGATGGCGCCATGGCCCTGGTTGACCGCGTTGAAGGACGGGTCCAGCACGATCACATCGGGATCGGGGAAGGAGGCGGGCGGCGCATCCGGGCCCCATTTGCGCGGCGGGTTGGAAATCACGCTGCGCGGTTGCCCCACCAGGCTGTTGGACTGTGCAAAGACAGCGCCTGAATACAAGGTTGGCGCCAGCGCGGCGGCGCCCGCCAGCATGGTACGGCGTGACAGGTCGGTCATGTGTCCTCCAAGTGTTGTTCTGATCTTGTGCCGAGCATTGAAGCGCGCGGGATTCGTGTCAACCCGGGCTTGCGCCCTGGATGTTCAATCGCACCATGTAGATCGAGCTGTTGGCGCACATGAAGAGATGGTCGCGCTTGGGTCCGACAAAAGCGAGGTTGGCGCAGGTTTCGGGCAGGCGGATGCGGCCGATCAGCTTGCCGTCGGGATTCCAGCAGGTGACGCCGGCATAGCCCAGTGGTCCCGCCGACGAGGCCCAGATGTTGCCCGCCTTGTCGGCGCGCATGCCGTCGGGGCCGCAGCGCACGCCATCGACGCGGCAGTCGGTGAAAACCCGCATGTTGACGGCCTTGTGGCCCTGGATGTCGCCGACGGAAATGCCACCGCCGCGGATGACATAGACCTTGGTGTAATCGGGCGAGAAGCAGATGCCGTTCGGCGCGCCGCCGCCATTGTCCGGCGCCAGCGCCACTTCCAGTTTCCCACTGGGATCCCAGCGATAGACGTTGGTGGGGAGCTGCTGCTTCATCCCGCCCGCCAGCTGGATGCCGACGCCGGTGTTGCCGAGCGTGGGATCGCGCAGCGTGCCCTCGTCAGGATGGCCTTCCGCCATGGCCCCGCCGAAGGTGGGGTCGGTGAACCAGATGCTGCCATCCTTGTGCGGGGCAAGATCGTTCGGAGAGTTGAGCGGCTTGCCGTCGAACTTGTCGGCGATGATGGTCATGGAGCCGTCGGCTTCCCAGCGCACCACGCGGCGGAAGAAATCCTGGGTGGAAAGCTGGCGGCCCTGATAGTCGAAGCTGTTGCCGTTGGTGCTGAAGCTGGGGCGGCGATAGACCGTGACCTCACCCGTCTCCCAGATATAGCGGTACAGCGTGTCGTTCTTGACGTCGCTGAAGATGGCGAACATGCCTTCGCTGTTCCAGGCCGGGCCTTCCGCCAGATGCAGCCCGGTATGGACGCGGCGGATCACTTCCTGGCCGATCAGCAGGCCGCCGAAGCTGGGATCGACCCGCAGAACATCAGGATCGGGATTGAAGGCGGGCGGCGCGCCGGGACCAAAATCGCGCGGCGGCTCGCTGATCACCGAACGTGGCGTGCCGAGTAGCGGTTTGGCGGCCTGTGCGTGCGCCAGCGTCGGCGTGATCGCGGCGGCCCCGGCCAGCATGTGGCGGCGGTTGATGGTCATGCATCCCTCCATTGTTTTGGGGAAGCATGAAGCAGCGGCAAAAACTGTCAATTGCCCCGGGAGGCCGCCATAGCGTCGCTGACCTGCTGCGACAGGGTTTTGGCGGCGATTTCCATTTCCCGCACGATCAGTTGGCCGCGCGCGTCCAGCGGCGTCTTGGCCAGGAGGCGCGCGCCGGCTTCCATGGCGGCCAGGGTATTCCTCATGTCGTGGCCCAGCCCGCCGCGGAAGCGGTGCTTCAGCGCCTCATTCTCCTCAGCCATCGCCGCCAGCTGCATCTGGGTGTCGAGCTCATGTGCGATCAGCCGGGCGAACAGTTCGAACATGCCGCGCACCTTGATGTTGTTCAGCTGGTTGGGCGACGGATCGATGGCGCACAGGGTGCCCAAGAAGCCGCCATCGGCCAGAAGGATGGGCACCGAGATGTAGCTCTGGAAGCCGTACAGCGCCGGGGTGGGATGGCCGCAGAACACGGTGTCTTTTGCCACCTCGTCGATCACCAC
>Ga0316219_1001783_pt1 | contig 21903 bp, 20 predicted proteins | sample TBH18003PmetaG_FD_203635 | JGI IMG/M metagenome (GOLD analysis project Ga0316219, IMG submission 203635) | Freshwater microbial communities from Trout Bog Lake, Wisconsin, USA - TBH18003P | ecosystem: Environmental > Aquatic > Freshwater > Lake > Hypolimnion/Profundal zone | place: USA... | reverse complement strand
TTCCGTTAGAATAAGTAAAAATATATAAACTTTAAGCAAGTTTCACACCGCCGCTTTAGCTCAGTTGGTAGAGCAGTTCATTCGTAATGAAAAGGTCGCCAGTTCGATTCCGGCAAGCGGCACCAGAAAATGTCCATATAAATTAACTACTTAAAGTGGTTTAATACAGTTTTTAATTCATGTTTTATTGCTTATTTCTACTGCCATTTTAAGTTTCACTTATGTTGCGTTAGATGTTGCCTAGTTAACATTCAGGTTAGCTGGTGGCTGCTTCTTAACCCATTCCAGCCATTCAAAACAGAATAATTTCAGGCTTCTAGCTGGTAGAAATCGGCCAATAGGAGACATGGAATAAGCCTCATATGCTTCTTTGTTGCTATGATCCGCTTGAATTATCCCTGTAACTTTTGAATTCTTCGAGCAAGAAGTCTACAAAAGCTCGAGTCTTGGCTGATAGGTTATTCCGCGTTGGAAAGACCGCGTAAATATTGGCGCTGGGTAGCTCCCAGTCTGTCAGGATGGCCTTTAGCTGACCGCTTTTAATGTACTGCTCCGCATCCCAAATTGAGCGAACCATAATTCCTCGGCCATCTAGAGCCCACTTAATCACAGACTCGCCGTCATTGCTAGTCAGAGGGCCTTGAACCTTAACGCTCTCTGTCTTTTGACCTTGGCGAAAGTGCCAAGTGCCATAGGATTCATCAGCTTCGCGAATGAACAGGCATTGATGCTTACTTAAATCTTTTGGGCTCTTTGGTTCGCCCATTCGTTTTATGTAGCTTGGGGCCGCGCAGAGTATGCGGTGATTGTTTGCTAGAAGCCTTGCGGTTAAACGGACATCCGGTAATTCACCAAATCGTATAACAACATCCAAACCTTTTTCAACGATATTGATAGGGCGATCGTTTAATGTGAGCTGTACCTCAACCTCTGGGTATAGGTCTGAGAACTTGGCAATGGCGGGAGCAATGAATCTTCTACCAAAACCTAACGTCGCACCAATTTTGATTACACCTTTTGGTGTATTGCGACTTTGTGATACTGAGCGCTCTAACTCTTCAAGATTTGCGAGAACGTTAGCCCCTTCGTTTAGGTAGGTCTCACCTTCAGGTGTCAGGCTAATTTGCCGAGTAGTGCGTTGGAGCAATCTAACTCCAAGACGTTTTTCAATTAGTGCGAGGCGCTTACTAACTGCTGGTGGGGTCAAACCAAGCTCTTGAGCGGTGGCCGCCATACTCCCTTGTTTCACTAGCAGGGCAAAGAAGGCAATGTCTGAGAAGCTGTCCATTTTTGATTATTAACTAAAACGACCGAAAGTAGTAATTTATTTGATATTAAGTATGTTTGGTTTACGGGTAGGATAACCATACACACAGACCGGAGGAGACATCCATGAAACGCAAGACTGCTTTGATCGCCCTGTTGGGGGCTGTAGGTTTTACTGCTTCCGTTATGGCGCAAACATTCCCAGATCGCCCAGTAAAGTTAATCGTTCCGTACGCACCGGGTGGTAGCGCAGACATTGCTGCTCGTATGATTTCTGAAGATTGGGGTAAAACACTTAAACAACCAATGATTGTTGAAAACCGATCCGGTGCAGGAGGTAATACTGGCGTTGATGCGGTTGCTAAATCTAAAGCGGATGGTTACACCATTGGCCTACAAACATTATCTTTAGCAGCCAATCCTGCGTTGTACGCAAAAATGCCATTTGACACAGTTAAAGACATCACTCCTATTGGTATGGTGGCTAGTTCGCAGCACGTGTTGGTTGTCAATCCAAAAGTACCAGCCAAAAATCTTAAAGAGTTGATCGCATTGGCCAAAAAAGAGCCCGGTAAATTAACTTATGGCTCTGCTGGCAATGGGAGTACGATGCACCTAGCCCCAGCATTATTTGAAGCTACAGCAAACATCGATATTCAGCACGTTCCATATCGTGGTGGCGGCCCAGCTTTAAGTGATACTGCTGGCGGCCAAGTAGATATGAGCTTCCCAGTGGTTATCGCTGCCGCTCAATTTGTGAAGGGCGATATGCTCAGAGCACTTGGTGTGACTGGCTCCAAGCGCTCACCATTGCTTCCTAATATCCCAACCATGGCTGAAGCAGGTTTGCCCGGCTTTAATTTTGAGACATGGTTCATTGTCTTTGCTCCAGCAGGCACACCTCAAGCGGTGATTGATACGCTTAATACAACACTCAATGCCACACTAAATAATCCGATGCTTAAAGCTCGCATGACTAAAGAAGGCTTTGACCCAATTCCTTCAACTCCAGTTCAAGCTCGTCAACGCCTAGAAAAAGAAATTCCAGTGTGGGGCAAGTTAATTAAAGAGCGCGGTATTTCTGCTGACTAAATAAATAACCAATCGAAAGAAACAAATGAGCGGAAAGACCCTATACCAAAAGCTAGTCGAGTCACACACCGTGGCAACACTGGATACAGAAAATGTATTGCTGTTCTGTGACCTGCATTTGATGAACGAGTACACAAGCCCGCAGGCATTTGCAGGTTTGGATGAGAAGGGCCGTGGGGTACCAATCCCGGGGCAAAACGTTTCAGTGGTGAGTCATATTATTCCCACTCATAATGAAACGCCGCGTAAGATTGCCGATCCCGCTTCCTCATTGCAGGCATTAAATCTGAAGAAGAACTGTGTAAAGCACAACATTCCACTATTCGACACTAACGATGCACTACAGGGCATCGAGCACGTGGTGTCACCTGAGCACGGTATGGTTCGTCCGGGCATGGTCATTATTTGTGGCGACAGTCATACGACAACTTATGGGGCATTAGGCGCCTTAGGTTTTGGTATCGGGACATCAGAGGTTGAGCATGTACTCGCTACTCAAACATTGGTGTATCGCTTGGCTAAGAACATGCGCATCAAGATCAATGGCAAGCTGCCTGTTGGTACAACATCAAAGGACATGATTCTCAATATAATTAGTCAAATTGGCGCCAAGGGTGCCATTGGCTACGTGGTTGAATATTACGGTTCTGCGCTTGAGGACTTAAGTACAGAGGCTCGCTTTACTCTTTGCAATATGACGGTAGAGGCAGGCGCTCGCGGTGCTTTGATTGCTCCTGACAAAACAGCCAGTGATTATGTCTTAGCAAGATGTCCTGATATTAAGGGGGAAATTAAAGACCGTGCTTTAGCTTATTGGGCAACTTTGCATTCTGACAAGGATGCTAAGTTTGAGAAAGAGTATGAGTTTGATGCTAGCAATATGGCGCCGTTCGTTACTTGGGGTACAAGTCCTGACCAAGCTGTTGCGATTAACGCCGCTATCCCAACCAAAAACTCTATTAAAGATCCGGTAGACAAGTTAAGTCTTGAGCAGGCGCTCAAGTACACCAAGCTAGCTGATGGGCAAATATTAGAAGGCACCCCAATTCATCATGTGTTTATTGGTTCCTGCACGAATGGGCGCATTGAAGACTTGCGTAATGTAGTTGCCGCCATTGGTGATCGTAAGGTAGCCGCTGGAGTCCGTGCAATGGTGGTTCCCGGATCTGGCGCCGTTAAGGCGCAAGCAGAAAAAGAAGGCATAGCAGATAAGTTAATCGCAGCAGGTTTTGAGTGGCGCAAACCAGGTTGCTCAATGTGCTTAGCTATGAATGATGACGTTCTAGCTTCAGGTACTCGTTGTGCTTCAACCACTAATCGTAATTTTGAAGGTCGTCAGGGTAGGGGTGCTATTACCCACTTGATGAGTCCTGCAATGGCGGCCGCCGCAGCTGTTACCGGAATGATTACCGATGTTCGTAAATTACCAGGAACTGTAAATGGATAAGCAGTCAAAAATTAAAGGCCGTGCTGCCGCCTTGCGAATTGCAAACTTCGATACTGACCAAGTCATGCCAAAGCAGTTCCTGCGCGGTATTGATAAGTCAGGTTTAACAGAAGGGTTGTTCTATGACTTGCGCTTTGATGAAGCAGGCAAGCCTAAGCCAGACTTCTTTTTAAATCAGCCTGCCTATGCCTCTACAGATGTGTTGATCGCGGGGCCTAATTACGGCTGTGGCTCAAGCCGTGAGCATGCTGTATGGGGTATGCAGCAATTTGGATTTAAGGCTGTCATCGCATCTAGCTTTGCAGAGATTTTCTATTCAAACGCGATGGGCAATGGTTTGTTGCTGGTTGTTTTGCCAGAAGACCAAGTTCAGACTCTAATGAAAGAGGCGGACGATAACGGTGCGCCAATCAGTATTGATATTGACATTGAAAATCTCACGGTCCGTACCTTGAAGCATGAATTCAAGTTCACGATGTCCGCAAGGCATCACCGCATGTTTTTAGAGGGCTTGGATGTGATTGGCCTCACTCTGAAATACAAGCCACAGATTGATGCATTTGCTGAGCAGCATTGGAAGTCTCAGCCTTGGGTCAAAGATGTTGCACGCAGAACGATTGATAGATTGGCATAAGAAGTCAGCAGAAGTTTCGTGGAGGAGGGATTGATGCAGGCTCAAACTTCCCAAACATCCCTTTACAAACAATTTAGAACGACTAAGTCAGCTAGAAACTAGTGCTTGAATCAATCTTGTTGATGAAAGCTATTGGACTCTTGAGCGCTGTATTGATGAAGCATCGCATTTTCCAGCTAGACAGCTATGGCAGCAGCATAGCCCAGTTAGTTGCCAAAAGGTAATTAAAGGGGGTTGGCTTACCAAATGCACTTCACACATCAAAGGGTTTCAAAGAAAGCCTGCTGTGCCTGCAACTTGGACTTTGGAGAAGTGTATTGAAGCTGGCAGATAATGCCAAAAAAGAACTGAGTTTAAGAAACGATTTCACTCTGTGTATGAGCGCGCAAGATTAAAAGGTTGGCTCGATATTTGCTGTGCTCATATGATGTAGTGGCATTAAATAACCGCTATGGGTCCAGTTGTGACTAGGGGGCTTAGTTCAGTCGAATAGATATTAACTGGCCAGAAGTGGTCATTAGGTGGTAATTAAGAACCCACAGTTAATTTGGTTAAGTCAGGAAACTCATTACCTAAGAACCTAGACTTAACCTAAGACTCACAAAAAGGCTGATTGTTGAATGAATGATAGGTTTGTTATTTGAGCGTTACCTTAAGTAACATTTCTCTTCACCACAAGATTGGCAGTGTAACCAAGGACCTCTTCACTTTTTTGGTTGAAGGTAGTGACTTTTAACTTCACTATTCCTTGGTCTGGCTTTGATTTAGAGGGGCGTATACCAACGATTTCAATATCAAGAGTAAGTTCATCTCCAGGGCGTACCGGTCGATACCATTTTAGATCATCTAGTCCAGCCCCGATCAGACCGCCGGCAGGTTTAAATTCACTCTGAACCAGTAGGCGCATAGTAATGGCAGCCGTATGCCATCCGCTTGCCGCTAAACCTTGAAAAATCGTGTCTTTGGAAAGCTCGCCACTCATATGAAAAGGTTGGGGGTCGAACTGAGAAGCAAAACTTTTAATTTCAGATTCATTAACTAATGCCCGACCAGAGCCAAACCTGGCGCCAATTTTTAAGTCTTCTAAATAACAGTTAATTTTGGTCATGATGAATTTTCATTAGTTATTTGTGCATTGCAATAATATTTTTTTCTATATGCTGATATAAATCGGAATATTAATAGGCAATTTTTAATGTCAAAAGCAATTCGTTTATTACACGGTGAGTTTGGGAGGGTGGCCCTGCTTGAAATGGATGCGCCTTTAGTAACCCATGCCCATCATCATTGCCATATTCTCTTTAAGGTAGCTGGGCCTGATATTGTATTTCAGGTGAGAGGCGAGCGTTGCCCATTGACGGATGATAATGCTGTGCTAATTAATGCATGGGAAGAGCACTCATACCTTCATATGCCATTAAATAGTAGCAGTCCAATATTGCTTGCCCTTTATCTCGAGCCAAAGTGGCTAGCCTCTTTTAGTAAAAAATTCTTAGCAAGTAGCCACCCCTCTTTTTTCATGAACAGTCAGTCCAAATTGTGCTCTTACCAAAAGCAGGCTTTAGAAAAAATCTCCATGGAGCTATGGTGGGCAGACCAAATTACACATGACCGTCTTGAGGCAATGCTACTGGAACTTGTTTTAAGCTTTATGGAGAGTACGGACACATTAACTCATGGTGATTTACGTAATTCTAGTAATGCTTTAGCTTTTATGGATCCTAGAATCCGAAAGGCGATTAACATCATGAGGACTTCACCACAAGAGTTTGGTGACATTTCAACAGTTGCCCAAAGTGTTGACCTATCTAGATCACATTTTTTTGAGCTCTTTAGGCGATGTACCGGACTTTCTCCTGTTGTATTTGCAAATGTACTGAAGATGGAGTTTGCATTCAATGTTCTAGCTGATAAAGGAGAGAGTCTGATTCATATCGGTGATGAGCTAGGCTTTTCTGCGCAAAGCCATTTCACTCGATTCTTTAAGCAGCATCAAGGTGTCACTCCCAGCTTATATCGTCAGCAGGTAGAAAAGGCCCCTAAACTAGACTCCTAGGGTTTTCCTGAGATACATAATCGGACTCCAAGGTAAGTGAGTGGACTTCAAGGTAAGCATCTAACGCTAGCTCTCATTAAGATTCTTTCAGTCTTTGTTATTTAACAAGCCACTGAAAAGATTGCATTGAGATCAAGTCAAAACTATTTAGGTAAAGCAAGCGAACGCGTTGAGGATTTTGCGCTACTGACGGGTGGCGGGCGCTACTTGGACGATCTGCCTTTACCAGTGGGCACACTCTATGCAGCAGTGGTCCGCTCGCCGATTGCCCATGGAAAAATTATTTCGGTCGATATTTCTGAGGCATTAAGTGTTCAGGGTGTTCGTGCAATTCTCACTCTTGAAGATGTTCAGACCTGGTCTAATCCTTTGGCTGTAGCCGTTAAAACGCCAATGCGTCAATGGATCCTGGCCAATGACGTTGTTCGTTATGTAGGTGAGCCAATAGTGGTTGTCATTGCAGAGTCTAGGGCGCTTGCTGAGGATGGTGCAGAGCGCGTGTTGGTGAATATTCAGCCACTGCCTGCTGTGGTTGATGTGGATATTGCAATACAAGACGATGCAATCATTCTGCACCAAGATATTGGGAGCAACTGCGTTTCTGATCGATCATTTCAGTATGGTGATCCTGATAGTGCCTTCCAGAATGCAGCTAGCGTAGTCGAGGTGGACATACGCTACCCTCGTAATTCCTGTACCCCTATAGAGACTGGTGGGGTAGTTGCGCAATGGCGAGGTGCAGATTCCTCTTATGAAGTCACATCGAATTTTATGGGGCCATTTTCATTACATGTCGTGATGGCTGCTGCGTTAAAAGTTTCGGGCACAAAATTACGCCATCACGTTGCACCTGACTCAGGCGGCAGTTTTGGTGTGAAGCAATCTGTACTGCCCTACATCATCATGATCTGCTTGGCATCACGTAAGGCCGGAGCCCCAGTGAAATTTATTGAAGATCGTTTGGAGCATCTTCAAGCGGCTACATCAGCAACCTCCCGGCATACTCATTTAAGAGCTGCCGTAGATGCCGATGGAAAAATATTGGCTTTAGATTATGACCAAATTGAAGATTGCGGCGCTTACTTAAGAGCTCCTGAGCCGGCAACACTTTATCGTATGCATGGATGTGTCACTGGCCCTTATCAAATTCAGAATTTAATGATTCGAAATCGCGTAGTGCTGATTAATAAAACCCCTACGGGATTGGTGCGGGGATTTGGTGGGCCACAGGTTTACTATGCACTTGAGCGCTTAATTCATAAGATAGCCAAGCAACTTGACAAATCCCATCAAGAGATTGCCGCACTCAATTATGTGCAAAAGAATCAATTTCCATATCGAGCAGCAGCTGGAGCGTTATTGGATTCTGGGGATTATCAGAAGGCATTGCTGACACTGGAATCCTCCCCAGAGTTCAAAAAAATATTGTCACGTAGAGATCAAGCTCGTCGAGAAGGTCGCTATTACGGCATTGGCATTGCCTCTATTGTTGAGCCATCAGTTTCTAATATGGGGTACATCACTACCGTCCTATCCCCGGATCAGAGGGTAAAGGCTAGCCCCAAGAATGGTGCCATTACTTCGGCAACGGTCAGCATTGATCCCTCCGGGAGTATTTCAGCCAATATCGCTTCTGCACCTGCAGGACAAGGTCACCAAACAGTGATTTGTCAATTATTGGCCGATATTTTCGGTGTTTGCCCTTCTCAGATTCAGGTAAATGTTGATTTCGATACGGCAAAAGATGCCTGGTCAATTGCCGCCGGAAATTATTCCAGCCGCTTTGCCGGTGCTGTGGCCGGAACAGTTTTTCTCGCTGCAGAAAAGCTCAAGGTACGCATTGCTGCTTATGCTGCTCACACTCTTCAGGTGAAACCCGAAGATCTTATTTTTGCCAATAGTCGGATTGCAGTAGTAGGTAAGGAGGAAGAGGGAATTTCATTTTCTAGGCTATGCGGAAATTTCCACTGGTCTCCGGGCTTGGTTCAAAAAGCGCTTGGTCAAGATGGTGTGTTGGCACTTCAGGAAACACAGTTTTGGAGTGCTGATACCTTAGAGGCGCCAGATGAGAATGATCGTATCAACACTTCAGCGGCATATGGTTTTGCCTTAGATGCCTGTGGTATTGAAATTGATCCAGATACTTGTACCGCTAAGGTTGATCAATACATTACGATCCACGATGCCGGAAAAATACTTAATCCCGCATTGGCGGATGGTCAAGTGTACGGAGCCTATGCCCAGGCTGTAGGGGCAGCTCTTTTCGAGGAGTTTGTCTATAGTACTGATGGCAATTTTTTATCAGGCACTTTTGCGGATTATCGTTTACCCACTGCAAGTGACATCGTCCCCCCAAAAATTTATCACCAAGAATCTCCGAGCCCATTTACCCCCTTGGGGGCAAAGGGAATTGGAGAGGGGAATAGCATGAGTACTCCGGTGTGTATAGCGAATGCTATTTCTGATGCCTTAGATGTAGAGGATGTAGTTCTTCCTGTAACGCCGAGCCGAATTCATGCGCTTCTGGTTGCAAAGGGTGTTATACAAAAAGAAAAAAATATTAAACAGCTGACCGCGCTGGCTTCGAATCGTGATTACCCACTGAAAGCTCAGGGCGAAGTCAAATTACAGGTTTCTCCAGAGAAAATATTTGTAGTTTTATTGGATCCTGAAAAATTAAAAAATGTAATTCCTGGGTGCGAATCAATTCGAGAAACGGCTTTGCCAAATGGCATCCGATTTAACTGCATTGCAGTGGTACGCATTGGGGTAGCAAAGGCGCGATTTGAGGCAAAGGTTGATTTGACTAATATTCAAAATCCAAATAGCTTTTCCTTGGGCGGGGAGGGTAGAGGCCCATTGGGTATGGCACTTGGCATAGGGCGGGTCAAACTCAAGAATGAGAATGGCATCACGTTATTGCAGTATGACTACCAGGCTCAGGTATCTGGCAAATTGGCGGCGATTGGAAGTCGACTGCTAGAAGGTGCGATTCGTCTGGTATTAGATCAGCTATTTAAAGCGCTCGCAAAAGAGGCCGGTGCAAAGCAACAAGCTTGGTATGTTGCATTGTTCCAAAAACTAAAACGAGTTATGCGGGGTGAAGTATGAAGTCAGCCCCATTTGTCATGCATCAAGCCACTTCACAAGAAGAGGTGTTGGACTTATTGGACCAATTGGGTGAGGATGCACGAATTCTTGCTGGCGGGCAAACCCTAGTCCCGGTTTTGGCGATGAGGGTAGCTAGTCCTGACCATTTAATTGATATCAATAAAGTCGCAGAATTAAATCGTTTTGAAGTTATAAATGGCGCTCTTCAAGTAGGTGCAGGAGTCAGACAGGCAGAGCTTGAGGCTTGGAGTGATCTCTACCAAGTCCAGCCATTATTGCAGATGATGTTTCCTTGGATTGCTCACGCCCCGATTCGAAATCGCGGCACAATTTGTGGATCAATCGCCCATGCAGATCCTAGTGCAGAGTTGGTATTGGCTTTGGCCGTTCTTGAGGGCTCAGTGATATTACGTAGTAAGAAGAAAAAGCGCATTGTTAAGGCCAGTGACTTTTTCTTGGGGGCACTCCAAACCTCTCGTCAGCCCAATGAATTAATTGAGGCTGTTCAATTTCCTATTCAAAGCAATGATGTGGGGTATGGCTTTTCTGAGTATGGCTACCGGCATGGAGATTTTGCTGTTGTAGCTGTAGCTGCAATTAAAAAAGGCGAGCGTTGGACTATCGGCTTCGGTGGAATTGATGACATTGTTCGCATTCATCAGTTCCACGCTGGAACCCTAGAGCAAGCAAAGACGTTGATTGATGAATTGGCTTCCGATATTGAGGTGAGAGAGGATCCCACTGCTACCTCAGGTTTTCGCCGTCACCTCATGCGTAAGCTTGGCGCGCGCGCTTGTCTTCAAGCAATGGAAGTTAAAAGAGACCTGGTGCGATGAAAAATCATTCAGTAAATGTAACTTTAAATGGGATGCAGCGTGAAGCGCAATGTGAGTCACGCACGACCTTGTTGGATTTTATTCGTCATGATTTAGGTGCTACTGGTACCCACGCAGGATGTGAACATGGTGTCTGCGGAGCTTGCACTGTTGAGGTTGACGGACAGATTGTTCGTTCATGCCTTATGTTTGCATGTCAGGCTAATGGCGCAAGAATTAAGACTGTAGAAGGGGTGGGAAATAGTGATGGCATGTCTGATTTGCAGCGGGCCTTTAAAAAACATCATGCACTTCAATGTGGTTTTTGCACACCAGGCTTTTTAATGTCTGCTGAGGATTTATTAAGAAAGAATCCTTCCCCAACTGAAACGGATGTTCGGGAAGGCTTGTCAGGAAATTTATGTCGTTGTACTGGTTATGTGGGAATTGTTGAGGCGGTATTAGAAGTTGCTAAAACAAGAGCAGAAGCGAATGGAGAGATGCATGCTTGATTTAGGTCGGACTTTTCTGCAAGCTGTTGAGCGTGAACCTGGAAAATTGGCGATAGTTGACGGTAATAAACGTTATTCATACCAAGAGTGGGCTAGTCACATCGGTGCAATACAACACTTTTTTTATGAGCGAGGCTTAGGTCGTGGCGACCGGATTCTTACTATTTTGCAGAATCGCTATGAGGCAGCAACCATTCATTGGGCCTGTCAGATGGCGGGAATTGCTATTGTCCCCTTAAATTGGAGGTCAAAACCTGAGGAGATTGATTATTGTGCACAAAATGCCGATGTCAAGCTAGCATTTGTAGAGGAAATCTCCTTAAAAAATTACCAAGAGTCAGAGACTAGCAAGGCAATCCCGGTGATTTTATGTTCGGATGCTCAGGGCTCAAGTGAACTCATTTATTTTGACCAATTGGTTAAAAACCAAAACGATCCAATTACTAATGGTCACACTGAAGATATCTCAGTAATGCTGTTTACTTCGGGTACAACAGGAAAGCCAAAAGGTGTTCCTAGAAAGCAGCGCGTTGAAAGGGCGTCTGGAATTGCTCACGTAGCTCAAAATCAATATGCTATGGGTGAGGTTACTCTTGGTGTGATGCCGCTTTATCACACCATGGGAGTACGTACTCTGCTCTCTTTATGCATCGTGAACGGTACCTATGTGGCCGTTCCGCGCTGGGATGTAGATAAGGCTTTAGATGCTATTGAGGAAGAAAAGGTGACGCACCTCTATTTGGTGCCCACTCTTTATCACGACATGTTGCAGTCGAAAAAGTTCAATACGCTGCGAGTTGGCTCCGTGAGAAAACTCGGATTTGCTGGAGCTCCGATGCATGACGCTCTTTTATTGAAATTAAGTAACGCATTTTCACCTGAGTTATTTGTGAATCATTATGGCTCTAGTGAGATTTATACCTACACCATCAATCAAGATGCCGTTGCAAAGCCTGGCTGCGCAGGAAAGGCGGGTTTGAATGCGCGCATCCGAGTGGTCAAGTTAGATCAGGGCGCGGAGCATACTCAGCCTTCTGAACCAGTAGATCCAAATGAGGAGGGTCAAATCATCTGTGATCTAGCAGGGGATGAGGCATTCGAGGGTTACTGGAAGCGCCCAGAGGCGGATCAAAAATCGATACGAGCTGGTTGGTTCTTTACTGGTGATACCGGCTATTTTGATGCAACAGGTGATCTATATGTGACTGGAAGGGTGGACGATATGATTATTTCGGGGGGGGAGAATATTTCCCCTGTAGAAATTGAATCTATTTTGTCTTTACATCCTTCGGTTGGCGAAGTAGCGGTTGCGGGATTGAAAGATGATCGCTTAGGGCAAAAGGTAGTTGCTTTTATTAGAGCATCCAGTGACGTAGATTCAACTGCATTAGATGAATATTGTCGTTGTTCGGACTTAATTAATTTTAAACGCCCACGAGAATATGTATTTGTTAAAGAAATTCCCAAATCGCCAGTGGGAAAAGTATTGCGACGTATGTTGGTTGCCGGTGAGTATGAGAGAGCTTAATTTTTTTGAATAGAGAGACCTTATGAATATGAATTTGAAACATCCTTTTAGCAATATTCTTGATAATCTAGATGGTTTCTATATTGAAATCAATGAAGCTCAACAAAGGGCGGATATTGTTTTAAATAGACCCCCATTTAATGTGATTCAAATGCCTCAACGAGATCAATTGAGGGCGGCTTTTGAGACTCTTGACGCTGATGACCGTGTACGCATTATTGTTTTAAGGGCTGAAGGGGAGCATTTCTCTAGCGGGGGAGATATTAAGGGTTTCTTGGAGGCGACTTCCGAGCACGTTTCCAAATTGGCGTGGAACATCGCCGCGCCTACGCGTTGCACAAAACCAGTGATTGCTGCAAACCACGGCTATTGTTTTGGTGTGGGCTTTGAAATTTCTCTTGCTTGTGATTTCCGTATTGCTACCGAATCTACTTTATATGCATTGCCCGAGCAGAAATTGGGACAAATTCCAGGTTCAGGGGGTTCTGCACGTCTACAAAAAATGGTGGGAATTACACGTACCAAGGATATTGTGATGCGCTCTAGAAGGATTAAGGGACAGCAAGCCTACGAGTGGGGTGTTGCTACAGAGTGCGTTCCAGATGCCGAACTTGCGAATGCTGTTTCGAAGTTAGTCGATGAATTGCGTGCGTTCTCACCAATAGCGCAAAGAACCGCTAAGAAGATGCTAAATGAAACTGAAGATTGCTTACTAACAACTGCGATCGAGGTTGAGGGCCATTGTTATAGCCGTTTGCGCAATTCAGAAGATTTCAAGGAAGGTGTTGAAGCTTTTCACGGAAAGCGTCAGCCTAATTTTTTAGGTCGTTGATTGATTAGAGGAGACATGGATAATGAAAGAGCAATTTCAAATAAAGAAGATCGCAGTTGCTGTAGCATTAAGTCTTGGCGCTTCATTAGTATTGGCGCAATCGGGACCAATCAAGATTGGTGTAGTGACGCCCCTATCTGGGACTTATACACCGATCGGAGAGCAGGTCAAGATGGGCCTTGACTTGGCTGCCAAGGAAATTAATGCTGCTGGAGGTATCGGAGGTCGAAAGGTTGACCTTATTTATGAGGATGAGGAAGCGAATCCAGCCGTCGCAACTCAAAAAGCAGAAAAGCTATTTCAAGTTGAAAGGGTCGACTTTTTAACGGGAACTGTTAATTCAGGGTCTACCTTGGCTGTCGGACAGCTAGCCGAGCGAAATAATAAGCTCATTGCAACTACTGTTTCGTTTGCAGATTCCATTACCGCAGAAAAGTGCTCCCCTAATGTCTACCGCGTTAATGCTCGCGCAGGGATGCAGTCGGCTGCATTGGCCGCATGGGTAGACAAAGAAATTCCAAAGGCAAATATTTTCTTTATCGGTCCAGATTATGAGATGGGGCGAAGCACAGTAGCAGCATTTAAGAAGGCCTCGCTTGATAAAGGTGGGAAGGATGTCGGTGAAGTTTTTGCTCCATTGGATAACAAGGATTATTCCCCTTACTTTGGCCAGGTTCGTGCTACCAAGCCGAATGTCATTTATACCTCAGTCGCTGGTAATGATACCGTACGTTTATTTACGCAAATGGAGGAGTATGGCGTTAATAAGGGCATAACAATTGTTGGTGCATCTGGCACTGTTACCTCGCAGAATTTAGGTGCAATCGGAAAGAGTGCCAATGGTTTTGTTACTGGTGTTGGCTATTCTCCAAAGTTAGATATTCCAGCTAATAAAAAGTTTGTCGCAGATTTCCAAAAAGCCTATAACAAGCTTCCCGATCTTTATGGTGCTGACTCCTATGGTCTCTTGTATTTCTATAAAGCTGCAGTAGAGAAAGCAAAGTCTACTGAGACAGATAAGGTGCGTACTGCCATGAATGACTTAAGTTGGCAAACTCCACAGGGGATGAAAAAGATGCGCGCAGGAGATCACCAAGCTATGCAGGACATGTTTGCTGTCCGTGTAGAGAATGGCGAATTCAATATTGTTGGCAAGGTTCCATCTGATCAGGCCATTGGTCCTGATACTTGTACACGTTTTTAATAAGTCCGTGAATTGATCCGCATCAGAATTTTTGGATGCGGGGATTCTAGTTTTTGATTCTAAATAAGGGATTGGGTTTTCTATGCTGGAAAGCTTGCAATATATTTTCGCACCTCAGATTATCAATGGTCTTTCAATTGGGGTGGCTGTGATCTTGATGGCGTTGGGCTTAACCATTATCTTTGGTTTGCTGGACGTAATTAATATGTCGCATGGAGAGTTTTATGCCGCCGGCGCTTTCATCAGTGTAAGCCTTATGGCCATGGGCGTATCATTTTGGCTCTGCTTATTCTTGGTTCCCTTATTCTTGGTCCCCATTGGCTTTGCCATGGAAAGACTGTTAATTCAAAAAGTATTTCACTATAAAGATCGCCACATCCTTACTTTATTGCTGACATTTGGTGTCTCTATGGTGCTGGAAGATAGTTACAAAATTATCTGGGGGGCCAACCCCATTAAACCTAGCGCCCCAATCTCTGGTGCTAGTGAATTATTTGGCGTTATGTTTCCTAATTACCGACTCTTTTTGATGGGATTTGGCGCCATACTGATTTTTTCAGTCTGGGCGCTGATCTATAAAACGCAGTTGGGGGCGATCGTAAGGGCGGCAGCCTACGATAAAGATATGAGTTCCTCATTAGGAATTCCAGTCAGGCGAGTTTACGCATTGACCTTTGCCTTTGGTGTTGCTTTAGCTGGGTTGGCAGGGGTTTTATTGGCTCCGATTTACTCGGTCTTTCCAACAATGGGTCGCGACTTTATTTTGATGGCTTTTACAGTTGTCATCGTTGGAGGTCTAGGAAGTATTAAGGGCGCCGTCATCGCTGGAATTTTATTGACGCAATTGCAATCTATCTCTTCCTTATATATTTCGCCTGTTTGGTCTGATCCATTGGTCTTTACGGTCATGGTCTTGGTACTTATGTTTAAGCCATCTGGTCTATATGGGGGTATGAAAAATGCATAATCCCCAATCCAAAGCCATCCGATTCATAGAATTACTGTTGCTCATTTCTGCACTCATCCTATTTGTGATTGGAACAGCGCTGGGGGACACCTTTTTTTTGAGGCTAGCAACCGAGTCTCTGATTTTTGGTGGACTTGCCATGTCTGTTGATCTTTTGTTGGGTATTGTTGGATTGTTATCACTTGGTCAGGCACTCTATTTTGGTTTTGGAGCCTATTTATCTGCCTTAATTTTGAAAGAAATTTCCCCATCATTCGGTTTGACGATTGTGATGGTAGCCATTGCCTCTATTGCGCTGGGTTGGGTGGCTAGCTTCATAGCCCTTCGATCCAAAGGCGTCTACTTTGCCTTAATTACTTTTGGACTAGCCCAGGTAGCAGCCAAGGTGGTTTATAACACCCGCAGCCTAGGTGCCTCTGACGGCATGATAGGCGTTCCTATTTTGCGGATATGGACACCTTTTGGTGAGTTAGATGCAGGACAGCCTGGCACGTTTTTTGTGATCACCTTGATCATCATTGGAGTCTTGTATCTGGTCTTAAAGTATTTCTTATCCACTCCAATGGGATCTATGTGGCACGCTATTCGTTCAAACGAAGATCGTCTTGCGTATGTCGGCTACAAGTCGAAAGGTCCTAAGCAATTCGCATTTATTTTGGCGGTAATGGTAGCAGCGGTTTCTGGAGCGTTATATCCCATGCTCAGAGGCTTTGTATCTCCTGAATTAATGTTCTTCAGTGTTTCAGGAAATGCTGTGGTAACAGTGGTGCTTGGTGGTGTCGGTACATTGATTGGGCCTATTCTAGGCAGTGTTCTGTTGACCTCATTTAAGTCCATCATTGCTACCTGGACATCACATCATCATATTGTCATCGGATTAATTTTTATTGTGATTGTCATTTCAGCTCCCAAAGGATTGGCCGGTTTGCTCACAAAATACTATGGTAAGCAAGATTCTCGTAAAGGAGGGGGTGATGGAAATGAATGATGTCATTCTCAGGGCGGTTAATTTAACAAAGAAATTTGGCGGACTTGTTGCTGTTGACGGCGTTAGTTTTGAAATTACAAGTCTTGGTGTGAGCTCTGTTATTGGACCCAATGGAGCTGGTAAGAGTACTTTATTTAATTTACTGAGTGGTACTTTCTTGCCCGATTCAGGATTGGTCCTGCTCGATGGATTGGATGTGACGCGAGCGAATCCCGAACAAAGATTAGCTGCCGGGATGGCCCGTTCCTTTCAGATTACAAATCTATTTTTCGATCTCTCTGTGGTTGATAATCTGCGAATAGCTAGCCAGGCTCTTGAGTCTAATGTAAATTTATTTTTACCCTTAAATAAAAGTCGGATTGCAATCGACAGAGCGGATGAATTGCTCGATGAGTTTGAATTGCATGAGGCGCGAGATCGGCTGGCAGGTGCCCTCTCCCATGGTCAGCAGAGGCGTCTGGAAATTGCGGTAACGATTGCCACTAGGCCAAAGCTGTTGTTATTGGATGAACCAACTCAAGGCATGTCTCAGGCAGATACGCAAGAGACGGCCGAGCTGATTAAGCAATTAGGATCAAAAATTACTGTTTTATTGATAGAGCATGATGTGGATCTCGTGATGAATTTATCGAAAGCGGTAATTGTGATGGCACAAGGGCGAAAGTTGTCTGAGGGTAGTCCAGCGGAAGTTCGTGCCAATCCACTTGTCCAAGCAGCGTATTTTGGTGAGGAGTTGGCATGATTCTGGAAATGCAAGATGTTCATGTCAATCTTGGCCTCTCCCATATTTTGCAAGGGGTTAATTTATCAATACGGCCTGGAGAGACTGTTGGTCTTTTTGGTAGAAATGGAGTTGGTAAGACCACCATTGTGAAGACAATTGCAGGATGGCATAAGCCTTCGACAGGGGCTATCCTCTTCGAAGGTAGGCCCATTCAGACTTTGCCCCCAAATGAAATTACTAGGCTTGGTTTAGGTTTGGTACCTGAGGACCGTCGAATATTCCCAGGCATAAGTGTTGAGGGAAATCTGAGGCTTGGCTTAATGCAAGTTGCAGCGCGGGATCGTAAATCTGCAGAGCAACGTATACAAATGGTCCTAGAAAGATTTCCGCGATTAGGAGAGAGGCGCAACCAATCTGGCACCACTTTATCGGGTGGTGAACAGCAAATGCTAGCTATGGGGCGTGTGTTGGTCGGTAGGCCTAAACTGCTATTAATCGATGAGCCTACCGAGGGGCTTGCCCCCATGGTAGTTTCTGAGATCTTCCGACTTATGGAGGAACTGAAGTCTCAGGGAATTGCCATTTTTCTGATTGAGCAAAACATCCATAAAGCAATTCACTTATGCGATCGGCATTACGTTGTTGAGCGCGGAAGAATAGTGTTGGAAGGTAACTCAAAAGATTTACGAGAGCGGGAAGAGTTGGTGAGGCGCGTCAGTGTTTAAAAAATCAGGGGAAGTAATGATGAAAAAAATTAGTATATTTTTTGCGAGCCTATTGAGTGTTACTTTCATGGGCAGCGGATCATCCTTAGCTCAATCCAATGGATCATATCCATATAAGTCAATCACCATAGTAGTTCCTTACCCACCTGGCGGTTTTAATGACACGCTGGGAAGGATAGTTGGAAAAAAACTGAGTGACGCTTGGGGTGTTCCAGTGTTGGTTGATAATAAGCCTGGTGCTGGCACAACGATTGGCACTAATTTTGTAGCACGATCGGCGCCAGATGGTTACACGATATTAATTTCCCAATTTCCCTTTGCCGCAAACCCGTTTATTTATAAGTCTCTTCCGTATGATAGTAATAAGGCTTTTTCTCCTGTAATACTGGCTGGGAGGGCCCCAATGGTATTGGTTGTAAACGAGAATTCAAAAATTAAGACGCTGGCAGACTTATTGGCTAATGCTAAGGGCAATCCAGGAAAGATTAATTATGGATCCTCTGGCTCTGGCTCTTCCGAGCATCTGGCGATGGCTTTGTTTGAAAATATGGCAAATGTAAGCTTAAATCAAGTTCCATATAAAGGGAGCACTCCTTTGCTGGTCGATTTAGCTGGCGGACAAGTAGAGGTTGCATTTGATGTGTTTCCAATGGTTAAACCATTTATTCAATCTGGAAAAATTAGGCCGGTTGCCATAGCAACAGATAGTAGGTCACCTTTGCTACCGCAAATTCCAACAATGGCAGAGGCTGGATTAAAGGGTTACGAGGTATCTTCATGGCATGGATTTATGGTTCCAGCAGGCACGCCGCAAGCAGTTATTGATAAGCTAAACAAACAAATTAACTTAATACTTTCCCAAGAAGATATTAAGAAGATATTCCGTGAACAAGGGGTTGTTCCGGATGGTGGAACTGCCGCACAATTTGAAGTCTTTACTCGAAAACAAATGGAAATTTGGAAAAAAGTAGTCTCTCAGGCAGGAATCATTCCAGAGTGATGGCGACCGCAGAACTTAAAAGGGATTTCTCATGAAAAAGTTCACACAATTGCGACCTTGGTTGTCACGACTGGCAGACACAAATCGTCTCGTTGCAACCAGGAAAAATATTGCCCTTAAGCATGAATTGGCAGCAATTGCTAAAAAGCTGGATGGCAAAAGTAGTGTATTTTTTCCAAGCCCTGATGGGCACTCAATACCGGTCGTCTCGGGATTTATGTCTTCTCGTTCTTGGATTGCTGAGGCAATGGGGGTTGATGAAAGCGTCTTGCTAGATTCTTTTCGGGCCGCAGCCGATAACCCACTTCCATGTAGGTTGGTTAAAGAAGCTCCTTGTCAAGAGGTGGTACATAAGGAAATAGACATTCGCACTTTATTGCCTATTCCCACTCACAGTGAACACGATAGCGGACCATATATTACTGCGGGACTGGTCATTGCTAGGAATCCAAAAACCGGAATACAGAATGTTTCTATTAATCGCATACAGGTAAATTCAAAAGATCGCATGGCAATTCTCATTTTGCCAAGGCATTTACATGCATTCCAGCAAGCCGCTGAAGAGCTTAATCAAGACTTGCCTGTTGCGGTAGTAATTGGAGTTGATCCTTTAACGCTTTTAGCATCTCAAGCGATTGCCCCTATTGATTTTGATGAGCTCGAGATCGCTGGAGCACTACACGGAGAGGCTTTAGAGGTTATTGCATGCCTCACGAATCAGGTTTTAGTGCCTGCAAATGCGGAGATTGTGATCGAGGGACATATACCTCCAAAAGTTCGCGAATTAGAGGGGCCGTTTGGCGAGTATCCAAAATACTATAGCTCTCAAGAAAAGCGCCAAGTTATTGTTGTTGACGCCGTTACCCATAGACAAGATCCCATCTTTCATACTATTGTTCCCGCAGAGCTGGAGCATTTACTCTTGGGCTCCATTCCCAGAGAGGCAACGATCTTATCTTACTTACGTCGCAGCTTTCCTGGGGTGCTGGATGTGCATTTATCGCTTGGAGGCGTTGGCAGATATCACTTATATATACAAATTAAGAAGACTCATGAGGGCATCCCAAAAAATATAATTGCCGGAGCATTTGGTTCACACTATGACGTTAAGCACGTTGTTGTGGTTGATGAGGATGTAGATGTGCATGACCCCATTCAAGTTGAATGGGCTATTGCTACGCGTTTCCAAGCAAAGCGCGACTTAGTAGTGATTAATGATGTACAAGGGTCTGTATTGGATCCATCAACAACCATTGGTTTACCGGTGGATGAAAATGGCGTGATTCCCTCACACCTTCAGGGAATGAGTTCAAAAGTCGGTTTTGATGCTACTAAACCTTTGGTGTATGAGGGGCACGTTTTTACTAAGGTCAAAATTCCGGGTGAGGATGATGTAAATTTGGAGCAGATCCTTGATAGTAAATTTCCGTTGTCTTCATTTTTTAATTCTAACTAATTAAGGTTAATTTTGAAAAAACGCTTAATTATTGCCATTACGGGAGCCTCTGGAACAATCTATGGAATCCGTATTCTGGTGGCTTTAAAAGACCTTGGCATTGAATCTCATCTAGTGATGAGTGATTCAGCAAAGTTAACAATGACTGTTGAGACGGACTACAAACCTGCCCAAGTGGAAGCTATGGCGGATGTTGTACATTCCGCTAAAAATATTGGCGCATCAATCTCTTCTGGATCGTTTCAAAGTTTGGGCATGGTTATTGCCCCATGTTCAATTCGTACTCTGTCAGAGATTGCCACGGGTGTAACAAGTAGTTTGGTTTCTAGGGCTGCTGATGTAGTTTTAAAAGAGCGTCGCCGTTTGGTTTTGTTGGTAAGAGAAACACCGCTGCACGCTGGACATTTGCGTTCAATGTCTCAGGTGACTGAATGTGGCGGAATCATTATGCCTCCAGTGCCCGCTTTTTACTCAAAACCTCAGTCATTAAATGATATGGTGGACCATACCATGGGTAGATGTTTGGATCTATTTGGAATCGAGAACTCTCTCGTCAATCGCTGGGATGGAGTGGATGGTAGGAAATGATCCTGTATGTTTATTTTAAATTTGTGCCAAGTGATCTGCCTGATGTTGCTCAGCTGATTGGAGATATGCATCACAAGTTAGCCAACCAGTTTCCCAATCTCAGGTATCGCCTGTTGAAGAGGCCAGAAAAAGATGATCAAGGCAGAGAAACTTGGATGGAGGCTTATGAACTAAATAATGGTGACGAGTCTCTATTTAAGGAGATGCTAAAGGACTTGGTAAAGCAGAATGAGCTACCGCAACCTCGTTTTAATGAGATTTTTATTCCAGTCTAATCAAATTTGTCAGGTAAGCCGCCAAATTTAACCTTAAATTCCAATGCCAATACAAAAGCTATCTGTGAATGGCTTTTGTAATGCCGGTGGGTCGGGCGAGATTCGAATTCATTAGGCGTTATTTAAAGTAGCGATATCAACTGCCCACTTAGAAAAGTAAGTAAAAGTCTTTGAGTTAATCTTCAAGGGGTTTTTTAAACCAAGTTAGGGGCGTGAAATTATTCATAACCGATGCCCTGTAATGACTGCCATTGGTCGATTGGGGGCGGTCAGCAGATCTAAAGTTATGCGATTTGAACGACCGAAATAAGATTATTAGCAGTCAATGGAATGGACGTATTGGGGGGGGCTGCTTAAGCATTACCTAGTTATCCAATATGCAGTAATTTTCTGAGATTTATCCCTGGAGTTACATTTATATGGGAAAAAATAAGAGTTTATTTTTGAAACTCAACTCCGTTTTTATTCCGTTTGTTTGACTGCAGCCTTTTAGATATAAAGGGTCATGATTCCGGTAAGTGGCACCAGATTTGTATTTGATGAAAGCCCCAAAAGTACCATGTACGTCTGCTAGTGAGAAGGGGTAAAAATCCTTTTTGGATTTAACTTTAAACCGATAGCCACAGCATCCCGATTATGAGCGTGATGATAGTCAGGGGGGCGCCAATACGGAAGTAATCCCA
>Ga0316219_1001778_pt1 | contig 21921 bp, 36 predicted proteins | sample TBH18003PmetaG_FD_203635 | JGI IMG/M metagenome (GOLD analysis project Ga0316219, IMG submission 203635) | Freshwater microbial communities from Trout Bog Lake, Wisconsin, USA - TBH18003P | ecosystem: Environmental > Aquatic > Freshwater > Lake > Hypolimnion/Profundal zone | place: USA... | reverse complement strand
ACTCAAACACTTCGAGTTGTTTAGTGAGATCACGAATTGTGAGTATGATATTGATAAGAGGCGTTGCATGGATGTAGCTCTCTCCGAGTTTCTCCAAGGCTTCCCGATCCACCGCGATGTGCCGGGCACCCTTCACGGATTTCCACTGCTCCGGCAGGTGCATGACGTCGTAGAAGAGGGTTTTGAGTTGCTTCGTGGAGGAGTGATTGAGTTCCCTCAGTCCGAACCCTCCCTCCATGAGGCGCTGGAAGAGCCCTCCGAGTTTCGCTATCTTGGCCCGGAGGGCTTGTGCTTCCTCGAACCGCCCGAAGGAGTCCACGGCGAACCCCCGCATCATCATGTCGAGGTACGGCGCTTGGAGCGCCCGAGTGAAGGAGTATTGGGGTTCCCAGACGCTTCGCGTCTCGTGGTATGTTCGTTTCACCTCATCGAGGATTTCCGAGGTGAGACATGCGTCCAGGCCGTTGTAGAGCTGCGCGGTTTCGCTCGGGGCGAAGCCCGCGTTGGATTGTTCGATTGTGGAGGTGTTGACGAGGCGGGAGGTCACGGCGTTGCCTTGAAGAGGTATTCACCTTTTCCGAACACAAAAGTACTCGCGCGTTCTTCGATCTCTCTGATGGGCTTACCTAATTGAAGTGCATGTTTCACTTCCGCTGCAACACCCTTCGAGTCTTGCCAGTTCGGTAGCAATAACACCAGCACCCCGGAGAGTTGCCCTATCATGGAGTAGTTGTAATCCTCCCAGAACTTCGCATCGGTTGGAAATTTGAACTTTCGGGCGAGTTCATGGCAATGAACAATAGGAGAGTACACCCAGATTTTCTGCTCCAGAAGCCACTCCGTAGCTTGCTGAGTTCGATGAAACCGCTCCTCTACCACAGCAGGGTCTTTATGAGAGTATGGACTTACGAGATACCAAATCATCTTGCGCTCCGTTGGAACCAAGTCGAAGTTTTCCCGCCGCAGCGTGGAGGTAGTGCTGGAGGGGACTTCGTCTTATTCAACAGTCTCTTGGCGACGTTGACGCCAAATTCTCCGAAGCCTCGCGATGACGCTACTCTTGGTAAAGGTGCGGTGGGGGAACCTTCGCGAGAGTGCCCTTGCAACTTCGGAGGCAGGACGATCGAGCCGGGCGCAGAAGCGGGGGGTAAACTCCAGGAGGGCAACATCCTCCTCGGGACTCCAGGGGGCGTCGCCACGTTGGTTACTCATCGGATTTCACTACCTCGTCGCCGGAGCGCTTGCGCATGAGCTTCCAACTCATTTCCGAAGTGTAGAGGCTCCCAAGGAACCCCAACCCTTTTCGCATCTCAGGATGGATGGCATGATGGAGAAGCATGGTGTCCTCTCGGACGTTCGCGATGGCGAACCCATCCCGAAGGAGCCACTGGATGTCGTAGAGGCCGTTCTGGAAGAGCTTCGGGAAGGGGGACTTCAGCATCATCCGGATGAGACGCCTCGCTTCGAGCTCGGAGGTTGCGTCGCGCCAGTACGACCGAAAGAGAGGGGCGTCTCCCGCAACCTCCACGAGAGGCACCACAAGGCCCTCGCTTCGGGAGAACGCAAACCCCACCGAGGTGATTTGACCCCCCTTGGTTTCGATGTCGATGCTGAGCGAAGCTTCGGACTTCACCAACGAAGCTTGCGCTTGTTGCCACCACTCTCGAATGTCGTCGAGTTCGGGATTAATGAGGATATGGCGGGAAGGGCGGGCGAAGTCCCCCGAGGCGCTCTCGCGCCACCCCTTGATGAGGTCTGCGATGGCGACACTTCGGGCGGACCACATCCGAAGGATGTAGGCAGGGTGGAATGTCGCGATCAATTTCATGATCTAGCAAACTCCCCAAACAATTCCTTCGCCTTTGTGTTATATGCTGCTTTTGCTTCTTCCATTGTATTAAAGCGTCCGATTTCAATTGTTTTATAATTAAATCCGATACGTGCAATCCATTTACTTCTTCTCTTATTCCAGGCTACGCCCTTTACCCCAGATCTGTTTCTTTTTGGCAAACGGCTATTTGCACCATTTTGGCTTTGTGTTGCTTCGCGAAGGTTTTCAAATTTATCATTGCGTGAATTTCCGTCAGCACCGTTTGGTGGTCTACCATGCATGATCAACCAAATGATGTATGTTACACGATACACGCGATACCTATGGGTTACAACATTATAACCCTTTAAATTGTAGCCTGTACGTTCGACGCCATCGATCAGGTTGCGAAATAATTCGCCAGTTTCCGGGTTATACGAGAATCTTTTTCGTGCAACAGCAACAGTTAATTTGATACCCCTAGCGGTTCCGTGGTACGTCATGGTAGAATTCCATTAATTTTGAAGTCCATGACTGTGCCCCTAGTCTCAGTCAAGCCCCCTTGTACTTGCGGTAGCCCTAGGGCGGCCGACAAGCCCCACAACGCGGCTGCGCCTAGCGCTATGACCAGATTCGGCCCCGCCACCCTAACCTCGTCCCTAAGGCGTGCTAACTGGGGGCAGAACTCCGGCCGCATGTAAAGGTGCCGGGGGGATCGGACGAGGGGTGGCAACGTCCGCCCGCCGAAGGCGACGCCCTTTCCTTCCGGCCCACACAACGCCTCAAGTTTGTTCCCAAGGGGCCTCAACGCAAAGACATTCGTCAGGCCAATCCCGGCGTCGCGGAGCCATTCTTCGCGCTTTGCAAGGAAGAGTTCGTCCGACGCGTAAAGGACCCTCTTCACCGCGTCGTACTTCGGTCCCGGCGCGACCCTCGCGTCCCCCAACATCCGAAAGAGTTCCTTTCCCGAGTGCCCCACGAAGGGGGCCTGAAGGAGGTCTTCGGACTGGCCCCAGCCTTCCCCTACAAGCAGGATGCGAGGGCTTCGCCGAAGGCCGCAGTAGTGGGCGAAGGGTTCGAGCGAAGGAGTCACTTCCCTCCACTCCCCACTTCGGAGGCCCTCCTCAGCGCCCTCGCCTTGAGGAGTTCCGTGTTGGCGACCCGAGCCATCTCGGGGTTGAGTTCGAGCCCGAACACGCGTTCGGCCTTGAGGGCCTCCGCTGCGCGAAGCGCGCTCCCCCCTCCACACGTCGGATCGAACACCCTTGAGTGCTCGTCGCAAAACATCCCCATGAAGTACCTCAGCATCGGCTCGGGCTTCGCGGAGACATGAAGCGAGTTGTCCGATGGCGCCGAGTAGCAATCCGAGACATACTTCACGATGGGGCGGTCGCCTCTCCCCCCGACGAGGCAGGTTTCGTAGACGTGTCTCGGATGCCCCGGCGTGATGAGCCCCGCGTTGTCACTCTTGTGCCAGATGAGGGGGAACCTCAGGAACGCAAAGCCGGGAATGCGAAGTAGCGCTGCCCGCGTCGTCAACTCGATTTCGTGGCGGTTGGAGTACCAAAACATCACATGGCAACTCTCCGAGGCGAAGCGGTCGAAGTGCTCCACGAACGCGCCCAGGAGCGCCTGATATGTCGAGGCCTCATCGGCGTAGAATTCCCCCTCTTCGCGATGGAGGGCGTTCGCCCCGGAGCGGTGCTCGGAGACCCCGAGGGCGATGCCATAGGGGAAGTCGCAATGGATGAGGTTGAAACGGGGGCCCGAGTAGGAGGGGGCCCATTCGAGGAAATCCCCACTTAAGATCGGGAGGTTTGGTGAAGCTGGAGTTCCTCTTCCGCTATCTCGTTGCGCTTGCGGAAGTGTGAGTTTAGCTCCTGAAGTTCCCGCACAGCCCTCGTCAGTAGAATGTTCGTTGTAAACCAGAACACCGTCCCCGCCAAGCTCATCAGTGGCACCGTCAGGTTCGTCATTCTCGTTGTCCTCCAACTTGGTTTCGCCGAGCCAATCCTCCAGTTTCGAAGCTTGGGCTCGCTTGAGGCGGCGCTGGAGGAGGTTGTACGCCTCGTTCACGGTGCCACACCCTCGGACGCTTTCGTCCTGCCAAAACTCCGCAATGAGGTGATACTTCGCTACTTGGCTTCCGTCGCTCCATCCGAGGGTCTCCCCGGTCGCCTCGAAGGTGTGCTCGGGGTCCTCCTCGCGGAGGAGCGAGTGAAGCTTCACCACACTCTGACACGTTTCTTGCCACGTCAGGTCGAGTCGCTTCGCGTTTTCTTCGAACTCGATGATTTGGACTTCCGACGCGGAGGGGGACCGAGCAAACCTGAAGGGGATGTCCGGAAGCCCCAGCATGAGCGAGGCTGTGTAGCGGCGTTCCCCAGCGTATAGGACATGATACCCCTCGGGGTTCGGGACCTCTTCAAGGATGACGGGGGCGAGTACCCCCCGAAGGGCGATGCTCTGGAGGAGCCCCCCGGCCTTGGGCGAAGGATCACGCCGTTGACGTTGGTCGCGTTCGACCCAGATGCGCTCAAGGGGCATTCTACCGAAGGTATTGGTGATGGGCATCGGGGGAGGGGACTCTGGGATGGGAGGGGGAAGGAAAGAAAGAAGGGGGAACGAAACTCCGGGGAACTCACTTACTCGGTGCCCGATGCCCCGTTCCCCCAAGTCTCACCACGAGCGTGATGGGGGAGGGTTGCTGCGTGGTGGAGGGAGCAGGGCGCTTTGCGGGAGGCCCTGCTCCGACTTCGTCGACGCGAAGCGTCAGTCGAACCTACGCTCCGAGATGGGGTGTCCATCCACCACGAGCTTCACGTCGGAAGCTTCTTTTTGCTCGCCGGTTTTCTTGTCGGTGTAGGTTCGCCGCGTCAGGCTCAGTTCGGTTTCCCTCCCGATGCACTCGGGAATGTACTCCGAGGGACGCTTGCCGCTTCGCGCGACGCCGCACGCATCGACGAACATGTTGAGGTAGAAGTACGAGTCGACTTTCGAGGGGTCCACGTGGAACTCCTTGAAGATCCTCCGCTTCGTCACGTCGAATTCGCCGTCGACTCCGTCGGGGAACCGGGTGGGGCGGGTTTCGATGGTGATAGTGCCGAGGTCGTCCGACCACCGACACGGGCCGACTTTCCACCCCGCCACCATGACGGGGTAAATCCCATCGGGGAGTTCCGGCGGGGGCTTCGCGGCGGAGGTGTCGACGTTGGTAAGGGCAAGCATGTCAACCATTCTGAGGGGTTCCTTTCACTTTGAGGAAGTCGTAGAAGGCTTTCGCTACTTTGACTACGTCAGTGGCATTGGTGATTTCGTCTCCCTCGGGGAGAACGGCATTGAGGTCCGAGACGAACTTGACTGCCAGATGAAGTGCTTCGTTTCGCTTTACGTCGTCTTTGTCTTGTGGTGTTACCTCGCTCATTTGGGGTTCCTTTAGGTTCGGCACAAGAGTGTACCACTACATCACACCTCGGGCGGACTTCGCCCTCAGCGTGAATCCTTCCCGCCCCTGCGGGACTTCGCGTCGGGATACTTCCCCCTGTGCTCACGCTCGGCGTCTCTCTCGGAAGCCGCGATCGCGATGGCTTGCTTCGCGGATGTCACGACGGGACCCTTCGGGGAGCCTGAGTGGAGTTTGCCTTTGGAGAATTTCTTCATTACTTCGTCAGAAGGCATCGCTTCGCTCCTTTGAGTCTTCCTGACGGATTAGGGCCCCTTCTAGGATGAGTTCGACGTGGCGCTGGAGCCACCCATCAGCGCAAATGACCCCTCCGACAATGACGCCGCCCTTGAGGATTGCCACGGCGGGTTTTCCCGAAGGATTCGCCGCCGTATGGACTTCGTCGAAGTCTTGCTCCTGCGCCCACCACCTCACCCTGAGGAGGGCGACGTTAGAGGTCACTTAAGCTTCGACGCCTCTGGCGTCCCCTTGACGTCCCGGAAGTACTCCGCTAGACCTGTCTCGAGGGGGTATTCGGACTTCACTCGGAGGGGAGCGGGCGTCATGAGTTTCACCATCCCCCCGGCGCTCGTCTGGATGACCCTTTTGTCCCCCACTTGCTTCGCAAGGAGCGCATGACTGAAGTACTGTCCGATCTTCGGAGCGAACTTGGACCCCACCGTTTGAGGGAACCCCTCGGAAACCCCGACCTCGTTCGCGGTGAGGGCGATGTGGCAGATCACAATGACGTGGCACTTCACCGCGGAGGATTGGAGCGTCTGAAGAAGCCTCGCAATCATAATTTGGGCATTGTAGGTGTCGGGGCGGTAGTCTCCCAACTGAGACCCAAACTTCGTTATGTTGCCACTCAGCGCAAGCTGCTGATCCATGGCGGCTTGGGACAACCTCGAGAGGCCATCCAACACTAGGACGTCCGAGGGTCCCCACGTCCCGATGTTGCCGAAGTCCGAGGCCCCATCGACCCAATGGTTCATTTGTTCCATCGCCTTGCCCCAGAGGTCGCCCTTGGGGACGTAGCGCTCCTTGCCCTTCGCGCCTGCGAGGACCATGGTTTCGTCGAGGGAGACGAAACTCAGCCGCCCCGCGGTGCCCTTCGCGGTCTCCGCGTCCCAGAGCCCTGGCGACGCTTTGAGGTAGATGCTCCTCTCTGCGTTGAGCATGTAGTCCCGCAAAATCTGAGTTTTTTTGTCGATGTCGAGGATTCGGACGTTGAAGCCCGCCGCAGCGAGGGAGGCGAGGGAGCCCGTCTTGCCCGCTCCGTAGTGACCAAGGTAAATGATTTTGTTCGGAAGGTCTTCCTGGGGGTCGTTGAAGGTGGTCACGGGGTGCGGACCTCTCAAAATGGACTAATGAAAGAAGGGGTATCCTTTCCGAATGCCCCTTTGGACGAAGCTTCGCTCCGCTAGGGCGTCGGCTGGGCGAACACGGTCTTTACGGCCGCCTTCAGAGCCGCTTCCGCCGTGCCGAAGGCTTCGCGGGACCTCGCGAGGGCATCCTCAGCGCGAGTGAAGACCTTCAGGTCCGACGCGAAATTCGCCTTGGATTTGATGTAGTTGTCCTGGAGTGCCCCTAGGTCGACTGGCTTGCCTTTGGTGTTCATTGTTGCTTCCCTTCCTACTTAGTGGGGCTCAGCCCCAACATCCCTTCCCGTTCCGCTGGGTTCGCCCCACATACAGGGCGGAAGCGGCACCCTCCGTACATCCCGCACGCCGAATCGTTCTGCGGCCATTCATTCCGCTCGAAGGCTTCGCCGAGGCGCCGCAGGTGGACTCGGGCGTCCTGAAGCCACTCCTCGAGCACCTCGCGGGGCCTTGGGACGATCTCCCGGACGAACTTGGTCGAATTCGGCCCGACTTCGATCCCGTCGAGCACGATGCCGGAGGTTTCGATTCCGAAGCACACGCTCGCGGCGACGCAGTAGAGGGAGAATTGGCCGTCGGGGGTGTAGTTCCGCGCGGTGAGGTACTTCGAATTCGAGGAAGTCTTCGTGTCCGCGACGTAGAGGACCCCGTTGAACCGCACAATGCGATCGAGCGTTCCCACGAAGGTAATTTGCTCCCCGGACTTCGTTGTCACCCCGGCGTCAAACTCAAACTGGATCTCCACGGCGGGTTTTCCCGAAGGGAGGATGACAGTTTCCGCCGCGTCCTCACGGTACTGATCGACGTACCACACAAACGTCCGAAGGAGCGTCGCGCGGTTCTTGAGGGGGTCCTCCGCGAAGCCCGGCTTCGCTCTTGCGTGGTCCCAAGTCTCGTGCAGGAGGAATCTAAACGCCCCCTGGAGCGCGAGGTCGTGCCCCGCCCCCCGAGCTTTGTTCGTCTCGTAGAGTGCTTTCGCCGCGTGGATAAGGCTCCCGAAGCGGAGGTTCGGATCATCCGCCTCCTTCCCCCGCGCCAGGAGGACCTCGTAGAGGTACTTCCGTGGGCACGCCTTGAAGACCTGGAACGTGGAGGCATTGACGCGGGTTTGCACGCCCGTTGCGTCGAATTGGTCCCCGTAGAAACTTCGCTTCGGCGTTCGGGGGAGTTCGAGGAGGGTCATCCTAAAATTCCACATCCGACGTCGCGTCCGCCCCGCCGCCGAAAGCCCCGTCGAGGATGACGGAGGCAGGCTTCGAAGAGGTGGATTTGGCTCGCGCCGGCTTTGCCCCCATGGCCCTCTCGTAGCGCTCCCGATACGCCCGAAGTTCCGCGATGTAAGCGAGTTCGGCTTCGGGGCTCATCTCGTCGGGGGACATGAGGGCGAGGTCCGAAAGCGACATTGGAGACGCCTCCGCGAGGACTTGGGGGTAGGTGGGGAATTCATTCGCCATCGGGCGGCTCCGTAGGGGTGAAGAATTTGTCTAGGCTCGGGAGGGGCTTCGTCGGAGCGAGGCGATCGAGCTTACGCTGAAGCCTCTCTTGGTAGTCCCGAACGCCCTTTCGGATCATCTGGCGGATGGCGACGCTGACCCCTAGCTTCGCTTCGGACGAACGTCCAAAGTGGACCTGAAGGAAATCCCAATCGGACGCATACACCTCGATGTGGCGTGCCACTACGTCCTCTTCGAGCTTCCTCGACATCACTCTCCCCCCACGCTGAGGAGTCCGATGACGCTTCGTTCCATCTCGTCCTCAGTCTCGTAGCGTTCCACGTCATCACCAACAGGATACGCTTCCCAGAAGTATTGTTTGTCGCCAAAGTACCCCATCCCTTCGGGATACGACAGAAACACCGAGAGTCGTTTCCCAGTTTGTTTATTCCAGTAACACCGATGCGTCACAGTGAGAGGGATGTTACAGATTTTAGTATCATCGTTGTCGAGACGCATACAACCACTTCCATCGTTCCCAACCTTGCGAAGCCTCTCGCCAGCATAAGTTGCGCTGTGCCACGAGCGAATTGGTCTGAATACGATGTTGGGAGCAATTTCTCGTTCCATCGTTCCAGGGATGAAATCCGTCCAGTAGTCGGTCATTAGAAAAGATCCTCTTTGTCGGAGGGAAGTTTCACCCCGCCGCGCCCCTCGTCGTGTTGGCCACCCCGGAGGATGACCAAGTTCCCTTCGGGGTGCCCCAAAAGCTCCCGAAACCTCACCGGCGGAAGCTCCGCGTCGGGGTGGGCTTCGCGGGCTCGGAAGAACGCCCCCATGGCGCGCTTGGGGTCGGACACTCGGAGGAGCAGCCCATGCTCCGCCTGCGAAGCTCGAAACATGATGTTGATGAGGTCTGTCAAAGTCATGACTGAGCCAAACTGTCAGCAATTCGTCTGAGCGAAATCGCGATCGACAACGCCAGAACTTTATCTGGTGTCGCACTGCGATCGCGATTAGCCCAAGCGTTTGCGAGCGGCTCAATTGCCCCAGCGGCAGCATTACGAGCTTCGGTGGTTTTCTCGTCTACGGGAATTTCTGCCGCAAGTGGATTATTGAATGTCATGTGGCAAACTCCAGCTTCGTCGAAGGTTCGAGTTGGGATGCAGGGGGAAGTTCGGACTTCGAGGCGTCGCCCGAAGGGCCTTCCCCGTGGAGTTTCGCCTCCGCCTCGGTGAGAAGGGCCTCATACGCTTGCTGTCTCGAGTTTAGTTGCCCAGCATGCTCCGCCGAGGCCGCAAGACACTCCTCATTATACTCCGCCCGAGCCGCGGCAAGTTCTTCGGAGCACTTTCGCTCTGCTTCGGCCAGTGCCAGAAGGGCTTCGCTCCGACGCTTCGCAAGGGTGGCGTCAGCCCCAAGGATGCGCTTCGCGTGGGAGGTCGAGAGATCTAGCATGGTAGGGGTTCCTTCCCGGGAACACTGTGGGTGGAGGGTGGAGGGTGGAGGATTTTGCGAAGCAAAGGTTTCGCGGAGCTAGAATAGGTCCAGTTGCATCTTCTCACGCTCCTGGAGTGCAGCTTCGACTCGGGCCCGCGCAGCTTCGCGGAGGAGGGGGTCTTCGCGAAGGGCGGCCAGGGCCGCCTCGCGGACTTCGGGGGCCAGGGCCACTCCTCGGGCGGCTTCTTCGGACGCGACTCGAAGCTCCGCAAGTCGGATGACCTCAGCGTCGAATTCGCCCCCGCCGAGTTCGGGCTCCACCGAAGGCGTCGCGAGTCTCGGGGGCCTCTGGCGGACTCGGTCGTCCTCGCTGAGGCCCCTTGGGTCGGGCGTGCGTTCGAGGCGGACTTCCCGGTCGAACTCCGCGACGGTGGAGGTGAGGTGGCGAAGTTCGCCTTCCGAGAGTGTCCTCCGGCCCGACTTCACCCGAAGTTTCTCGAGGACCTTGAAGCCCTTCTTGCGGACGCGCTCCGCCCTCGCAGTGTCGAGAACTTCGAGTTCGGCTTCGCCCACGACGAACCCTTCCGCCCCCGTTGAGTACCCCGGCGTCACTGCGAAGGAATACGGGCCGATGTTCACGAAGCGGGGAGGGGACATGGGGCGAGGGGTCCTCTGGGGCGAGTCGGGTGCCCGGTATGGGGCATAGTGTAGCGGGGTGGCCGGGGCGGTGTCAAGGGGGCCTGCGCAGGCCATAGTGGGCCTATGCCGACGTGGTTGGGGCAAACCTACCCGCCCCGCTTCGCTGCCCTCAACCGCGCTATTTCATTTTCGATGTTGTCCCGTGTTCGTCCGAGCGCATCCGCTTGGGCGTTCAGCAGAATCGCTTGATTGCGAAATGCGCGGATGTCTCCGACAATTCGGTCTACTTCGTTTTGAAGGGCGATCTCGACTGCGGACTTGCGTTTTGAAGGGCGATCTCGACTGCGGACTTGCGTTTTGCCATGTCAGAAAAGCTCCTCTGAGGTGTCGGATGAGACTTCGCCCGCGGGGCCAAGTTGGATTCGGGGTGGCGGAACATACGTCCGAGGAGGCTTCGCCCCGGACGTCCCGGACCGCTCCCACCACTTTGTGCTCAGAGTGGCCTCCCCCACCATCGCTTTGGCGTAAGCGTCCCGAAGGGCCTCCTCGAGCGTCACCCCTTGCCCGATGCCTGTCCGGCCGTTGAGGTTGTTCCGGAGATACACCGCCCACCCCACAGGGCCGTAGCCCCCCGAGATGACGTCGATCTCGGTTGTTTGGAAGGTGTTTGAGATCGCGAAGCCCTCGGACGAAAGGGTCGCTAGGATGTCTTCGATCATCTTGGGGGTTCCCTCGGAGGGAAGGGAAGCTCCGGCTCCCCCTCGCCGCCGTCCCCGAGGAGAAGGTCCAGTTCCCCCCGAAGGCGCTCCACATCCCCCTCGATGTTCCTGACGAGGCCGTCAAGTTCCCGAAGGGACTTCGCCGAGGCGTCCACTCCGGATGCCTCCCCCGTGATGAGCGCCAGAAGCGCCACGATGTTAGAACGGGATGTCATCAAGGGGCTCCTTCTGGGGGATTGTAGTTGTGCTCTCCTCGGAGGCTTCGCTTCGCCTCCGCGCTGTGGAGACAATCTTGTTGAGGAGCCACGTTTGAATTTCGCGTGAGTAATCCCCGAGGCCCCTCTCGGCGTGGAGCCACTCTTCGAGGAGCACAATGATGAGGTGATCCGTTCCCTCCTCGAAAGCAAGTCGCCCGAGAAAGATCTCCTTCCCCCACGCAAGCCCATGCACTCGCTCTCCGAGGGACTCCGTGATGTGGAGAGGCACGGTGATATGGACGTTGAGGTTTTCCGCAAGGAAAACTTTCGCCTCGTGGAGCATCTCGGTTTCATGCCGTGACATTAGCGCCGGCGAAGGCTTCGTCGCTCCGCGCTTCTTCTTCATGCGTTGCACTGCGGAAGGATTAACCCTTCCGAGGGCCGTCTGCATGAGACGTTCGATAGTGTCATCAAGGACGGGATTTTCGATGTATTGTTGGTCAAAATCTCGCTTTCCCTCGAAGGTGTCCTCTTTTGCGAGTAGGGCTTGCTCAAGAAGCTCCACATCCTTCACGCGACACCACGCCCGATCGATATGATAGAAGGCCTCCCACGACGACGCGAGGGTGCGGTCCTCGGTGAGCTCCGTCTCGATTTTGAGGTTGTATCTAAAGGCGCTAGGGAGATTCGGAAGCCCCACTCGCACGTTGCGGTAGTAGATGAAATTTGGCCCCGAGGGATCTCCGGGGAAGATATCTACTTCGTTCCCTGCCACGAGGGGCTTCCCTGAGATGAACACCCCTGCTCGCTTTGCGTGCTCCTCATCGAGCCCTTCGACGTAGATGTTAGTCTCGCAGGGCGTCGGAAGGCCAACTTCGGTCACCTCCTCGATAGCGCCCCCCTCGTCAAGGGTGTTCGACGCAAGCTCGCGATACCACATCCAGGGTTCCCAATTCTTTCCGAGGTCAGTGGTGAAACCGAGGGTGGCGTCGTTCATGCGGGGCTTCGCCCCTCTTCTGTGTTGGATGAACGAGAAGGTTTTCCCCCGGATTTCCTCCTGGAGGACCCCGAAATGCAGCCTCGTGGTGCCCGAGTGAACCTCGATGGAACCCCCCGTGCGAAGCACCCCCGCGATGGCGTACTTGAGGCCCGTGCCGAAGTAGCCGATGGGGCCATTCGCACTGAGGTTGTCCTCCTTCACGTTCACTCCGAGAGTTGTGATAAGGCGAGGGTCTATTTCGCCGGGGTTGGAAAATTTGAGCATGGGTAAGAGTTCCTTCCATTTTGGGGGCGAAGCTTCGCCGCGCTTACGCCGACTCGATCTCAACGAGACAAGTTCCGTTGGAGTATTGGATAAGGCGGCCGATGCCCCGGCCTTCCTCGTCGAGGCGATGCCATTCCGTACAGAGACTAAATTGATGCCCCTCGGCGGACGCTCGCTTCGCCGCCTTCGTCTCCGCTTTCGCTCCGAGGTGCCCGAGGCAGAACGGAAACCCGAGGCCGTCGAGGGAGGTCCCGAACCCCGCGAGGGCCTCATCGAGGTCGTCTGAGGGAAGGACGGACTCAATGGGGACGAAGACCCTCACTGCGAGGGCATCGTAGGGATTCTCAGGCTCGGCCTGGAGGATGACCTCGGCGCGTTGGGGAAGCCCCTTCGAGATGAGCGCTTGCGCGCCGGGGGTGAAAGAAGTTCCGACTAGGAGAAATTTCATTTGGGGAGTCCTTTCGCGGAGTGAAGTTGGGGTTAAGACTTTGTAGTTCCTTCGGACGTCCTTTCGCGAAGCTTCGCGCGAAGCGCCGCCTCCTCCGCCCTCCAGGTCTTCGCGCACCCCGCCAGCATCCTTTCCATCCCGGCGATAACGACCTCCGTGTTCCGCGTCGCCACGTAGATCGAAGCCACGCTCGCTTGGAGGTTGGTGAGGATGGCTTGGTACATCTCCTCGGGACCACACTCCGCGAGGATGCGGAGGTACGCGAGGTGTGCTCGGGTGATGGAGGGGGCAGGATCGTCAGGGTCTGGCTTTGAGAGGTCCTCGATGAGGCCCGCGAGGCCGGGGGTGGGGGATAGGGAGAGTTCGGGCATTTGGAGGAGTTCCTTCCGTGGTCACGCCAGTTTGAACGGTTGAACAGACCTCGCAGCCGCCCAACTTTCGAGGGCTCCGATGCGCCGTAGGATTTCGGAGGCTTGGTGTGGCAACGCAGCACAGCCCTCCTTGGAGGAGAGGGTCTTAATGTCTCCGATGAGCTTTCGTCGGAGCCCCTGCACATTCGTGAGGACGAAGCGACCCCCCGATTCCGCCACGATCCTGGCGTCGCTCCACCCCGCGGTGAAGACCGCGACGTCCCCATCGGCTTTGATACAGACTTTGCGGAGGATATCCGCCAACTCGATTAGGTCCGTCTGAGAGAGTACATGCTTTGGCATAATTTCAAGTTCCTTCCACTTAGTGCGGGTTTTGCCCGCTTCGTCGGGGCGGCAGCCCCGAACCCCTAGAACCACGCATCCGAGTCCTTCCCCGCTCTCGCCCCTTGGAGCCTCGGGAGCTTTCGGAGCCGTTCGGCTTCGCGGGTCTCGGAGGCCCGAAGCGCCCGCGCGAGCCCCTCGCCTGAAAGGCCCGGTCGGATGACCTCGATGGGGGGGATGCTTCGCGCCCGGTCTTCACGCTCGTTGAGACGCCGCCGCCCCTCCGCCGCGAGGATGCGCCCCTGGAGTTTGCAAAACTCACACTTCGGGGAGGGGGCTTGCGACGCTCCGAAGTGCTCCTTCAGGTGTGTCCGAAGCCCCGGCGTCATTTCACCCCCGGTCGCCGCGAGGAGGAGCGCGATGTCGGAGAGGCCCCTCGCAAGACGGTTCGGACTGAGGGGAACCCGGAGTTCTCCGAAGGGATATTCCCCTTGGGAGAGGATAACCCCGAAGGAAGTCTCGTTGACCTCGACGAGGATGCGGTTGGTGTTGTGCGGCATAGTTTCGCCCCCTCCGTCACCCCCCGAAGAGCCAGAGCGCCCCGATGAACCCGAGGCCCGCGCACACGAGGCCGGCGGTGAAGGCGATCCCCACGTCGGCCCAATAGACCTTCGGGAAGGTCGGGAGGGTTCGGATTGGAACCCTCCGGGGAATGTTCGGCGGGAGGCCGTGGAGGAAACTCGTTCGAAGCGGCATTGGAGGAGTCCTGTTAGGTGGCTTCGCCACGAAGTCGGGGGTTGGAGCTTTGCGGGTGCTAGAAGTGCTCCCGAAAGTTCTCCGTGAGTTTGTCCTCGTAAGCGTCGTCGCGGGGCGACTTCGGCGAAGGAGGCTTCGCCGCCACGAGGAACTTCGTATAGCTGAAAGCCGGATTGACTCCCGAAGCGTTGTGCCGTCGGAGGATTGTGGCGAGAGCGTTAAAGTCCTTCTTGGTGAGGGCGCTCATCGTACTTCGCGCCCCGTCGGTGACGCAAACTCGAACGCCCCATTCCGCGCTTCGCGCAGGGTAAGTTCGCCTCGGGCGAAAAGGGCGTCCGCGCGGGGTTCCACGAGGAAGTAATCCTTCGAGAGATCTGAGGGATCTCGGAGGACCCTCACGAGGCGCTTCGCGTGGGAGAGGGAAGTGATGTGGCGTTCCATTTGCATCTTTGACTCCTACGAGGTTGAAGTGAAGTCCTCAGCAATAGCAATGATGACAAACAAAGTTTTCATTGTCTATTGCTAAATTTCCATGGAGTATCTTGCCAAGGAAGTAAAACCTTACAAGTTTGCTGTTTTGTATGTGTATGTTCTTTACAAGATACGCCGTTACTCGTGGTTCACCGCAAAGTGTTGTAAGTTTGCATTTTACAATCTTAATTAATTTAGGGTCGCTAAACCAATCAATATAATATTTATCAGCTCCGTCGGATTGACGGAGCACATGCATAGGATGATACTTTTGTATCGGCATGTGCTTTTCTCCACCCGGTATTATTTTGAATCATCCCAACCCCAAATTTCATCTGTTACAGGGGCATTGTAACATCTCTTATCCCCGCGATGCCATGATTTCGGCATAGTCAGGAAGAAATGTAACGGAAAGTTTGGCGATCAATTCAGCCTTGGTCATCTTTGAGCTCCTACGAGGTTGGGGCGAAGCCCCGCACCAACTTCGGAGTTCCAAGGGCAGTATGGCATGGGGTGGTCGCCCTGTCTAGGGCAAAGTGCCCGCAGGGCTATGCTTAAATTAGGTGCCCCGGGGCCTAAAAAAGGCATAGGGCTTTGAAAGTTCGCGAAGCTACGCTATCGCCCTTGCGAGGTCCCCACTGCGCCATCCTCCTGGGGCCTGCCCACCAACTCTCACCAGCGCGATGAGCTTGGTTTCGCCACCGCTGCTGAGGGTTTCGTCGCCCTTGGTTATTTCGCAAGCGAAGTACCTTGCATTGTTGGGGCTTTCCTCGCAGCTTTCGTGCGTGACGCGCCAGCCGAGTTCGGAAAGGGTCCTAACGTACCGCTCGATGAGGTACGACTCCAGAGTCGGAGGGAGTTTATACACGTCGGCGAGGTCTTCGAGGAGGTTTCTGACGAGGAGGGCGTTAGCCTCGTGAGGCCCGAGGGATGATGAAGGTCCCAAGCCCTGCTCGCTGGTATGCATTTGCAAGCGCGTCGTATTTTGTGTAGCCTTCGGCAGAGATGATTTCGTGGCCGTTGCTGATGCGGCAGAGGAGTTTGATGGAGCCTGCGGCGGTTTCGCCGAGGGGAGGTTTGGCGCGTCCCCACTCGAGTTCGTACCATCCACGGCTAAGGATAGCTTGCGAGATCGCAGCGAGCTTGCGGATTTCTTCGGGGGAGTTTCGGGTCATGGGGAGAGTCTCCTTGGGGTTCACACCAAGCCGGATTTTTTGTACCCTTCGTTGGAAGGCGCGTCGCCGAAGTTGGGCTCATCGAGGTTCGGAGGGAGTTCATCCATGCCACGAAGCGCCAGCGCCATTGTGGGGGAGATTCGGGGAGGGGAAGCACTGGAAGGATTTTCCCCTTCGGGTGAGGCCCCGAAAACATCCCCCGGGAGGAGTTCGTCAGGGTCTCCCGCATTCGACCCCGTGAGGTACGCCCCGCGACCGAGGAGGGAAGCTTCGATGCGGCCTTCGGTCCGCGCTGCGCGCACTCGGGCTTGCCGCCTCGCTTCGCTTTGGAGCTTGGAGGAGCGTTGTTCCCAATTGAGGGTCTCGAGTTCAACTTTGATGAAGTCATTATGGAGGGCGATGCCGATTCCGCCGTCGATAGACGCGAGGGTCGTCATCATGCGCGCGAGGGACTCCTGCGAGTGCGTTGAGTGTTGGAATTCTTCGAGGGCGAGGTTGATGCTGGTTTGGATTTCGAGGACCCGCTCGCGTAGGCGCTTGTAGGCATAACAGACCTCGAGGAGGCGCTCGTGAGAGAGGGCTTTGCGGTGGCGCGGGGTGCGAAGCGCACCGGGGCGGAGGTTTGTGGGGGTTTCGAAGGGCATGTGAGGTGGGCTCCGTGGGGATGTGGGGAGGGGTGGCGTGGACAGTTGGGGCGTACGGTACGTCCGGGTCGTTGCTATGTAGTCTTGGCATACCCCCCGCAGGGGGGCGAACGCATGTGAGTTGTTCCGTGCATAGGGTCTTCGGATGACCTCGATGGGTGTGCAGGTTCGTCTTGGTTCCCCCATCCTACGTACCCTATACCTATCCCTTAATATATATATATTTTTTTATTTTAAGAACAGATGGTACCTTTTTTCTCGGAACAACATAGAGTAGTTCGCCCCTATTTGGGGGGTACCCAAAGACTACGTGGCAACGCATTGGACGTACGGTAGGGGATGACAGTTTACGCGGGGTACTGGAATGCAGGGTAGCGTAGGGCAGGAAGGGGCGCAAGGTCCGCCCCGGCCACAGGGGTATAGGACATGTCTGGCCAGGGCGAGGCGCTGCGCGCGGCCACCGCGCCAGGGCGTCTGTGACGGCGAAGTCCGCCCCTAGGGCCACACATACCAGCGCAAGCGCTGAAGCGTGCCCTTGGCCCGCGCTGGGGCTTGGTGGGGCGATTCTGCCGCCAGCGAAGCCCGCCCGCCCCGGTCCATACAATTTTTGTATGGCGGAATTGTTCGCCCCGACGTCGTTTCCGCTTGACACGGCGAACGCGGGGGGTTAGGTTTGCAGCGTGGCAAGGGAAGGACAACGAAAATGACGAAAGCTGAGTTGATTGCTGCAATGGCAGACCAGGCCGACGACGCTGAAGCGGCGACGATGCGGTTTATGTGATTCTGCAAGCGTCTGAAGACGACTAGATCGAAACGGCGTGTCATAGCGCCGTCAAGGAGTAAGGCTCCTTCTGATGAGATCAGAACGTCAAACTTGGAAGGTACTTTCATGAACGTCTCTCGCTCGAATGGTTGGACGGTCGACACGACCACCAACAAACTGGGGTGGACCGGAGTTCACGACCCCGTCGCGTTGCCCGACGCTTCGGTCGGCGCGCTCATTTATTTCGGCTTGGGCTACCTCGAGTCCCAAGCGGCCGCCCGGACCGTCAATGACACTTTCCGCAAAGCCTGGCTTGCGTCGCACGAAGGGGCCAAAGCCTCCGACGTCCCGCGCGACGCGGTCCCCCCGTCCGACTCGGCTGAGTACCGCGCCGAACTCCACAAAGCCCACGCGGCGCTGTTCGACAAGCTCGTCGCCGGGTACGAAGTTGGCTCCCGCGAAGGCGGCTCGGGAGACCCTGTGGCGGACGAAGTCGATAAGATTGCGAGGATGTGGCTTCAGGGGATCGCGACGCAATTCACCCACCAGGGCAAGCCGTGGTTCACCCTCCCGGCGAAGCGCAAGGTCGCCCGGAACGAGGACCCCTACGACGGCCCGAAGTACGGCACCTTCGGCGAAGCCCTCGAAGCCTTCAAGGTCTCGGCTGCCCCGGCGTCGGGCAAGCTCGTCGGCCGCACCGCTGATGGCAAGGCTTGGCCGTTCAAGATGAAGGCGGGACTCTCCGTGGCCGACGCTATCGCCGCCGAGGCCGCCCGTCGCGTCGCCGAACGCGCTGAGGCGAAGCCGGCTGTCACGCTGAGCGGGGAGGGTGACGCGGAGTTCTGACGGGGTGAAGCGTGGGGCGCGACGAAGTGTCGCGCCCTAACTATGTGGGGGAAGGACATGAAAGCGAAACTAGCGCAAGACCAAGTTCGGCCGGACGATTCCGTCGGCGTCGCACGCCGCTTTGTGGGACTGTGATTCGGGTTCGCAAACTCAACCTAGACCTAAACTTGCCCAACGGCGCTGGCGTGTACGGATACTACAAGTTCAATGACGGCCTCGAACGCACGCCCCTCGTACTTGCTTCTGACTTGCACTACAGGCCTGGCTGTTTGGTCGGGCAAGCCAGAGGACAAAGCGACGTGCTAACCTGCGTCCCAACTTCGCGAACGCGTCGGGGCCCGTTTGCGTTCGGCCTCGTCGGAGCTTCGCCCTCTCCGCCCCGCTCCGTCGGAGCTTCGCCCTCCCCCGAAGCGGCTGCGTGGAGTCGCCCCGAGGCCGGGGGACTGGCCTGAAAGGGGGTCCCAAGAGGGGCTGGATTACGCCCGGACGTACTTTCCAAATTTCACTCTGACCTTTCGCGAAGCGCGAACTTCGCCCCTTTGCGGCGACTTTGTGGTCCCGGGCGAAACTTCGCTTCCCCGCGGCGATTCCGCCTTGACGCCGCGAGCGCCTCGTGCTACTTCACTCCCACAACGCAACCCTAACCCCAAAGGAGCCCGCCATGACGACTTCCCCTGACCTGACAGTCGCCGCCACCGTGGCGGCCCTACAAGCCGCTTTTGCGACCAAGGCCGCCCCCACTCCACGCCTTGCTACGCAAGCCTTGACGCGCGGAGCAGCCTTCCCCCGTGGCGCAGCCCCCCGCGCTGCGCGTGCCCCTGCCACCCCGACGGGCTGCGCCCACAAGGCGACACTTCTCTCCTTGACGCGCCCATACGCGCGCGTAGCATAGCCCCCGAGACCGACGAGGCTTCCTTCCCCCTCCGACGTCTTCCCGAGGAGGATTTGGCATCCGAGGCGACACAGCGAAGCTTCAAGCGAAGCCTTCGCCCCTCCCGCCCCGACGCCACCCCCAGAAGCAGGAACTCCATCGCCGCGATGACTTTCCTCCCCTCCTCGGGTCCTTCCTCCGGTGAAGCCTCCTCGCGAAGCGACCTCGCAGCGGACGCGCTTGCGTTCCTCGACGAGGCGACCGACGGGGCCTCGAGGCTCCGGGCCCCCCTCCGCATCGAGGTCATTCGGGCCCTCTCCGATGAGGACATCTCAGGGGGCTTCCTCACCCCAGCGCCTCCCCCGACGCTTCGGGAAACCAAGTCTTCCCATCACTCCCTTGCGAAGCTCATCGCGTCGGGGCGCGGGAACGTGGAGGCGAGCCGGATCACAGGGTACTCCCCCAGCTACATCGCGCGGCTCCGAGGCGACGCGGCATTCCAGGAACTCATCCTGCACTATTCCACCGTGGAAGATATCGCCTCGACGGATTTCCTCGGCGCGATGCGGGAAGTCGGACTGGACCTCCTGAACGAGCTTCGCGAGCGCGTGGAGAGGGACCCAGGCACCCTCTCCGTCGGCCAGCTCCACGAGGGCATTAAGCTCCTCCTGGTCGAGCCGATGAAGTCCGAGGCGCTCCGAAGCGGCCTTGGGGCAGGGGTCGCCCCCGTGTCGATCACTTTTGTCGCTTCGGCGACGCCACAGGCGTCAGGGTCCTCTGAAGGGGTTCTCATCGAAGGGGAGAGAGCGAAGTGACACTTCGAGGGGCACTTTGGGGGGCTCTGGGCTTCGTCCTTGCGGCGTTTGGCTTCGCTTCGCCCTCCGTGGCCCAAACCCAATGCATCGCGAACGTTGCCGCTCAAGGCTCCGGGGATGCAATTACTTCGGCGGCGCTTCCGTGCGGAACCACCACAAACCTAGTTATCCTCACAGCGGTCGCCCTAAACCTCACTTCGGCCCCGACGTATCAGCCCCTCGGATCTCCGGCGCTTCCCATTGTGAACGCGGCGAAGGGCCCCATTCTCCCCGGCGATATCCGCCCGTCCTACGTTGCACTCCTCACATCGATGGGGACTTCGTGGGTCCTCCTGAATCCGTACCACGGCGGTGCTGGAGCGAATTCGCTCGCCCCCGGAACTTCCCCCATCGTGCCGTCGACCCCCGGAGGGATTTTGTGGGACAACGCGGGGGTCCTTGGGGACTCCTCCCTCTCAACCCTCCTCGACTCGAACTTCGGCTCAACTCCGGGAACTTTTGCTCTTCGAGGCTCTGCCGCGTGGACGGCGGCGGTTCTGAGCGGCGATTGCGTGCTATCGTCTGCTGGCGCGATCACTTGCACTGAGACGAACGGTGTCGCGTTAACGGCGCCTGCGACGTCGGCCTTCGGAACAGCGGCCGGTCAAGTCGCGCAGGGCGGTGTCATCACGGCGGGAGGCCCTATCGGGTCGGCCACCGTTGCACCAGTCCTGACCTACAACGCGGCTGGCCAACTTACGGCAGTGTCGAACGCAACCATTACCCCGGCAATTGACTCGGTGACGGGGCTCGGAACTGGCGTCGCGACGGCGGCCAGCAACCCGCTTGACGGGACTGATGGCCTGGCCAGCGTCGCCGGCGCGACGATGACGGTCGGCCATTGCCTGTCGTGGGGACCTGGTCTGACCGACGTCGGCGCCGCTTGCGGCTCCAGTACGGGCCTGTCCGGCATGTTCGACGTGCAGGGCAGCTACGCCGGCAACATCGCCAACGCGATCAGCGCCGCCAACGTGGCCGGCGGCGTGCTCTATTTCGCTCCGGGCTTCACCTATTCCGCGTCTGCTGGCCCTTACACAATCGGGAACAACGTCTCTGTCCTCTGCGCGGGCGGCGCAATTATCCAGACCACCTCGCCGACTGCCGACATATTTGACGTCACTGGCGCTGGATCTTCAATCACAGGATGCACGTTCTCGACCTCGGTCAAACGGACCGGGGGCGCATACGTGAGCCTGCGGGGCGCTAACACGCACCTCAACGATTTCACGATGAACGATCCTTACGACGGGGTCGAAATCAATGGCGTCGTTTCGGATGTCTCTGGCGGGTTCATCACCGGCTCCATCAACTCCGTTGCAACGTGCCGGTACGCCGGCAAGGCTCATGTCAGCCAACTGACCGCTAATCAAGGATGGTCGATTACCGGAACGATCAGCGGAACAACACTGACGGTGACGGCGGCCAGTGCGCTGCACACGATCGCAGTGAACGACAATCTCTTCGGGACAGGCGTCTCCGCGGGCACCCACATCACGGCGCTTGGAACGGGAACGGGCGGGACCGGAACATATACGGTCAGTCCATCGCAAACGAGCACAGTTGCAACGGACGGCGGGCAAGGTCAGGGGCTGTTGCTGACCGGGGACGGTAACGCCATCGGTTGCGCGATGACGTTGTCTGGCGCTGATATTCTCCTCGGAGCGCAGAACGTAAGGTTATCTCCGCCGACTGGCGGAACTGTGTTCCTATTCGCCAGCGATAACTTCTTTGACCAAGCGTGGTTTGCTTCAGTTTACATGGCTCCAACCGGAACTGGCGTCATTGGCTACGCTAACATCACGCTTTCGAAAATCGGCCCAAATGGCGTTAACGCAAGCGGCGTTGTGGTTGATCTTACACATGGATCGGCTGGCTCAATAGATATTAGCAGCAATCCAATTTACAGTTATGTCGCCACATCAGGTAATGGAGTTTCACTTGTTGGCGGCGCGCCGGCGTCAATGCGCGTGGGCGACAACGATATAGGCGTGCAGGGGGCCTCATTTGTAGCAGCGATTTCTGCCTATGTAAGCCCGTCAAATCTTATAGCAATTGGAAATTCACTGAAGGGGTCC
>Ga0316219_1001770_pt1 | contig 21983 bp, 19 predicted proteins | sample TBH18003PmetaG_FD_203635 | JGI IMG/M metagenome (GOLD analysis project Ga0316219, IMG submission 203635) | Freshwater microbial communities from Trout Bog Lake, Wisconsin, USA - TBH18003P | ecosystem: Environmental > Aquatic > Freshwater > Lake > Hypolimnion/Profundal zone | place: USA... | reverse complement strand
GAGGGCATCATCCCCGCGCTCGAGTCGACCCACGCCCTCGTCGAGGGCCTGAAGCGCGCAAAGCAGCTGGGGAAAGACAAAGTTATCATCGTCAACCTGTCGGGGCGCGGCGATAAGGACGTTGAACAAGTCGCCAAAATCCTCGCGGCGAAGTCCTAAGAATTATTCACCGCAAAGGACGCAAAGAGCGCGAAGGCCAACCGGGAAGTTTCTTCGCGACCTGAGCGGTCTTAGCGGCTAATCCACTAACCAATGAAAAGCATGACGGGCTATGGCCGGGGGCTGGCTTCGCTGGGCACGCAAACCCTCACGGTGCAGGTCAGCTCCGTGAACCGGAAGACGCTCGATTTGGCCATCAAGCTGCCGGAGGAGTGGGAGAGCCTCGAGGCTTCGCTCGGCGAGCAGGTGCGCAAGGTCGCGCTGCGCGGGCGCGTCAGCGTCGTGGTCGAGCTGACCGGCGAGAATGGCGCGGGTGAGTTGGTCTGGGACGAGATCGAAATTGGCGAGACGCTCGACCGGCTGTCCGACCTGGCGGATGCGCGGGGCGTTTCCTTCACTCCCACAGCCGAGCTGCTCTGGGCGATCGCCAACTCCCGACGCAAGACCGCGGAGCTACCGGTGGCCGAGGACGCGGCGCCGGTGATCCGGGCGGCGCTGGCCGACGCGCTGCGGGGTTTCGGCGCCATGCGGGCGAAGGAAGGCGAGTCCTTGCTGATCGATTTCATCACGCGGCTGAACACGCTGCGCGTGCACGTGGATGCCATCGCGGCGCGGGCGCCGCAGGTGACGGCGGGTTACCGGGAGCAGCTGCTCGCGCGCCTCCGGCAGGCGGGGCTGGAGCTGGACGTGAACGATGAGCGCGTGCTGCGGGAGATCGCGCTGTTCGCGGACCGCTGCGACGTGACGGAGGAATTGACGCGATTGCGGAGTCATTTCGAGCAGTTCACGGCGCTGATCAAATCCGGCGGGGAGATTGGCCGGAAGTCGGAGTTCATCCTCCAGGAAATCGGCCGCGAAGTGAACACGATCGGCAGCAAGGCGAATGACCTGACGATTTCGCGGGCCGTGATCGAGCTGAAGAACGAGCTCGAGCGCGTGCGCGAGCAGATGGCCAACGTCGAATAACGGCGGAACCGCTGAGCCGCGGAAGCGGCTCGGAGATGGAAGATGGCAGATGGGAGTTAGGGCCAATCAATCCGTGCCCTTCGCAGTGAGACTATCGTCTCTGCTCGTGAATTCCTATCTTCCATCTGCCAACTCCCATCTCCGCCCGAAACACTTGGCGTTTCGGGCTATTCGGGCTGCCGGAGCGAATGGATGAGATACAGCACGACGCCGCAGCAGATGCCGGAGTCGGCGATGTTGAATGTCGGGTAGGCGTAGCCGCCGAAATGAAAATCGAGGAAATCCACCACGTGGTGGTAGAGCAGGCGGTCGGTGAGGTTGCCGATGATGCCGCCGCAAAGCAGGCCGAAGCAGATCTGGGCCATGCGGTCGTGCAACCCGAGGGCGTGGCGCCAGAGGAAGATCGCGATGAGCGTGCCGGCGGCGAGCAGGGCGAGCAGCACGGATCGGCCGGTGAGCATGCTCCACGCGGCGCCGGTGTTGCCGACATGGACCAGGTAAAAGAAGCCGCGGATGACCGGGATGGCGCCCGCGGGCTGGCCGTAGGTGCCGAGCGGGAGGTGGGTGACGATCCAAGCCTTGCTGGCTTGGTCGAGGGCGAGCACGGCGAACATGATCGCCAGCAGGAGGCGGTAGGCGCGCCAGCGCCGGTGCAGCGGCACGGGCGGGGCGGGGACGGTTGGGGAAGTGGGTTCGCCGGGCGACACGATGGGGCCGGAGGGCTTACTCCTCGCCGCGGCTGCTGTCGTCGTCGGAGATCTTGCCGCCCTCCTCGCCGAGTTCGCCGAAGAGTCCACCCGCGGTGCGCGCGCGATAACGATTCCGTTCCAAGCCCTTCTGGGCCTCGGCGGAATGGCGCGTGAACGGCACGGCAAGCAGGCGATCCTTGGAGATCGGCTTCTGGGTGATTTCGCAGATGCCGTAGGTGCCGGCGTGGATGCGCTTGATGGCGGCGTCGATCTCGGAAAGAGCCTCCTGCTCGCTGGACACGAGGCTCAGCGCGAAGTCGCGGTCAAAGGTGTCGGTGCCGGCGTCGGCCATGTGCTGGCCGTAGCTGGAAAGGTCGCCGCTGTCGTCCTTGCTCGAGCGCTTCAGGGTCTCCTCGGAGTGCAGCGTGATGCCGGCCGTGAGGTGATTGCGGAGATCGATGAGGAGCTTGTAGAAGCGCTTGTATTTCTCGGGGACGTCCTTGCCCTCGTCGAGCACGGGGGCCTTGGCGCGCTTGGGATTGAAGCCGAGGATTTCGGAGAGGGACGCGGCCTTGATGTGGTGCGGCTTGGCGGGTTTGGGCAGTTCCAGGACCTTGGCAGGAGCCTTGGGGGCGGCCTTGGCGCCCTTGCCGAAGGGCGCGGCGGTCTTGCTGGTGACGGTCTTGGCAATGGCGCGGACCTCATCGAGGCTGAAGGCGATGGGTTTGGCCGGAGCCTTTTGTTTCAGCTTGAGGATGTTGTCGCGGAGAGCGGTTTTTTTGGACGGTTTTTCCATGGTGGAGGGAGCTGCCTTGGCGGACGCCGGCGCCGGTTTGGAAACCGGGGTGGAATGGCCGGCCGAGGATTTTTTCGGCGCGGACTTGGCGGCTGGCTTGGCTGGCTTCTTCGCGGGAGATTTTTTCGCGATGGGTTTCTTGTTAGATTTGGCCATGGGGAGAATCGGGGAGGGTAAGAAAGTCAGGATTTCAAGGCGTCGATGCAGCGGGGGCAGACATCGCCGAGGGGTGAGGGTTCGAGGGCTGGCACCCAGCGCCAGCAACGGGGGCAGCGCACGTGGCCCAGCTCGCTGCAAGGGCGAACCAGAACCGCGGGAGTTGCCCCGGCGGAGGGCGCTAAAGTGACATGAGAGACGATAAAAAGTTCTGGCAGAAAGTCGCGGTGTTTCTCCAGGCGGAGAAAATTTTCGTCTTGAGCTGCACCCGTGAGTGTGACCGCCGCGTCGAGGGATTTGCCGAGTTGGCCGGCGGCGCGAAGCGGCTCGATGGCCTCGTTGACGTGGGCGCGGACCTTGAGGAGCGCGCCGACTTCGGCCTCGAGGGCAGAGTCGGTCCACTCGGCTGGGACGGCGGGCCAGTCCTGGAGGTGGATTGAGTCGTCCGAGTATTCCTTGCCGGAAGTGGCGAACGACCAGGCCTCGTCTGCCGTGAAGGTGAGAATGGGGGCGAGCACCTTCACCAGTGCACGGAAGATGTGGTGGATCGCGGTCTGCGACGAACGGCGCAGCGGCGAATGGGTGCCAAGCGTATAGAGCCGGTCCTTCAGGATGTCGTGGTAGGTGGCCGACAGCGTGACCGAGCAGAACTGGTTGCAGAGCTGGTAGACGCGGTGGAACTCGTAGGCTTCATACGCCGCCGTGCACTCGCGCACGAGCACGGCGAGCTGGTGCAGCGCCCAACGGTCGAGAACATCGAGCTCGGCATACGCCACGGCGTCGCGGGCCACGTCAAAATCGAACAGGTTCGAGATCTGGTAGCGGAAGGTATTCCGGATGAGCCGGTAGGTCTCGCCGACGTGCCCGAGGATCTCCTTCGAGATCGGGATGTCGTCGCGAAAATCCTGCGAGGCGATCCAGAGGCGAAGGACGTCGGCGCCGTAGTCGGCAACGTAGGCGTCGCTGGTCTGGGGCTTTTCGTAGCTGCTGCTCTTGGAGATTTTGTTGCGCTCCTGATCGACGATGAAGCCGTGGGTGAGCACCGCCTTGTAGGGCGCCGCGCCGAAGGCGATCACGCTCGTCCACAACGAGGACTGGAACCAGCCGCGATGCTGGTCGCTGCCCTCGAGATAGAGGTCGGCGGGCCACTGCGTGTGGCCCTGGCCGCGCTTGAGCACGGCGGCATGGGACGAGCCGGAGTCGATCCACACGTCGAGCGTGTCGCGGCCACACGTCAATTCGGTCGCCGCCGGCCAGCCGGCGGGGAGCGTCACGCCCTCGAGGATCTGCGCGGGCGTGGCGTCATACCAAAGATTGGAGCCCGCCTTTTGGAACTTGTCAGCGACGGCGCGGGCGACCCCGGCGTCGAGGTAGGCGGTTTTCTTGGCGTCGAAGAATGCCGGGATCGGCACGCCCCAGGAACGCTGGCGGCTGATGCACCAGTCGGGACGCGATTCGACGGCGCCGCGGATGCGGGCCTCGCCCCACGCGGGGATCCAGCCGTGATGCGCGGCAATGCCGGCGATGGCGGCGAGGGCGGTGGCGCGGGTGTTGTTCTTGTCGAGTGACACGAACCACTGGTCGACGGCGCGGAAGATGATGGGCGTCTTGGAGCGCCAGCAATGCGGGTAGCTGTGCGCATACTTGGCCTTGGCAAGCAGCGCGTTGGCGGCCGCGAGCTTCTTGAGCACGGCGAGATTGGCCGGCGCGGGCTTCTTGGCGGCGAGATCCTCGACGGTTTCGAGCGTGGTGAGGCCGACCAGGTCGGCCGGGATCCGGCCGTCGTCGAGGTAGCGGCCGTCGTCGCCGACGGGGCAGTAGATCTCGAGCTTGTATTTCAGGCCCGTCTGGTAGTCGTCCGCGCCGTGGCCGGGCGCGGTGTGGACGGCGCCGGTGCCGCTCTCGGTCGTGACGTAGTCAGCGAGGACGACGGGGGAAGCGCGGTCGATGAAAGGATGGCGCGCGGCGAGATTCTCGATCTCCGCCCCCTTGAAGACTTTCACTACCTTCGCGGCGTTTGCCGGGAATTCCTTCGATGCTGCCAGCGCTGGATCAATTTTGCCCAAAAACGACAGATGAAGACTTTCAGCGACAATGAACCGCTGACCTTTGAATTGGCCGTCCAGCATCTCCACTACGGCGTAATCCACGGTCGGGTGGAGGGCGATCGCGAGGTTGGCAGGGATGGTCCAAGGGGTCGTGGTCCAGATGACGACGAAGAGAGGTTTGTCGTCGGGCAGGCCGAACTTCTTTGCCTCGTCGGCAGGCACGAGGAACTTCACCCAAATGGCGACCGAAGTGTGGTCCTTGTATTCGATCTCGGCCTCGGCGAGGGCGGTTTCGAAGGGAATGGACCAGTAAACGGGCTTCTTGGCGCGGTAGGTCAGGCCGTTTTCGACGAAGGCGGCGAAGGTGCGGACGATGTCGGCCTCGAAGGCAGGTGCCTTGGTTTTATACTCGTTCTTCCAGTCAGCGAGGACGCCGAGACGCTTGAACTGCGCGGTCTGCCTGGCGATCCAGGATTCGGAAAAGGCGTCGCAACGCGCGCGGAGTTGGGCGGTTGTGACCGTCTCGTTCTTTTCGCGCAGCTCAGCCGTGACCTTCTGCTCGATCGGCAGGCCGTGGCAGTCCCAGCCGGGGACGTAAGGTGTGCGGAACCCGCGCATCGACTTGTAGCGGTTGATCAGGTCCTTGAGGGTCTTGTTCAACGCGGTGCCGATATGGACGTCGCCGTTGGTGAAGGGCGGGCCGTCATGCAAAACGAAGGCGGGCGAGCCGGCACGGCGCTGCTGGATGGCGGCATACAGGCCTGTTTTATCCCAATGCGCGACCCGTCCAGGCTCCCGCTGGGCCAGTCCGGCCCGCATGGGGAAGTCCGTCTTAGGGAGCTGCAGCGTGTCTTTAAGTTCGAGCGCCATGCCAAAAGAAAACGCGCGAGGCTAGGCTGCGCCGCGAGTGAGTCAAGGCTGGGGGCAGCCGTCAGCGATCAGCGTTCAGCTGTCAGCTTGTTCGAGCTACAACCCGCAAGATTTGGGGCTGAAAGCTGATGGCTGACCGCTTCCGCAGTCACTTCCACCCGGTGACGGTCCCGACTAGCGCTTCCATGCACTCCAGCTTGGCTTGGGGCAGGATGCCGTGGCCGAGATTGAAGATGTGCCCGGGCAGCCCGCGCATGGACTCGAGGAGGCGCGTCGTCTCGTGGCGGACGATCGCGGGCGTGGTGTTGAGCAGCACTGGGTCGAGATTACCCTGCACGGCGACGTTGGCCGGCAGCGAGCGGCGGACGATGGCGAGGTCGCTGGTCCAGTCGACGCTCACGACGCGCGCGCCGGCGAAGGCCTGGTCCGTGACGTGCGGCGCGGTGCCCTTGGCATAAATGATGATGGGAAATTCCCGCGGCAGGGCGGCGATGATCTGGCGGATCCACTTGAGCGAGGCGGCTTCGTAGTCGGCCCCGGCAATGATGCCACCCCAGGAATCGAAGATCTGGATCGCGTCCGCTCCGGCGCGAATCTGCATCTGAAAATACGCGATCAGCGCGGCGGTGAGTTTCTCCAGGAGCGCGTCGAACAGCGCGCGATCCGTGTAGAACAGCAGCTTGATCCGCTCAAATTCGTCCGAGCTTCCGCCCTCGACCATGTAGGTGGCGAGCGTCCACGGCGAACCGCCGAAGCCGAGCAGGGCCTTTTGGCCGCCGAGTTGCTTTTTGAGCAGGGCGAGGGTGTCCGCCACGTAACGCAGGCGGTCAGGCACGGCCGCGGCCGGGGTCAGCGCATCGACTTGGGCGCGGGTTTCCAGGCGGAATTCCATGCCAATGCCGCCTTCCTCGCGAAAACGGTAGCCCTGGCCGAGTGCCTCGGGGATGACGAGGATGTCGGAGAACAGGATCGCGGCATCGAGGCCGGGGAAGCGCTGGAGCGGCTGGAGCGTGACCTCGGCGGCGAGCGCGGGGGTGCGCACCATTTCCAGGAACGACGATTTTGCCTTCAGCGCGCGATACTCGGGCAGATAACGGCCGGCCTGGCGCATGACCCACAACGGCGGGCGCTCGAGGGCGGTGCAGGCACAGGCAGAGAGAAAGCGTTCGCGGGAGGTCATGCGGAGGAACGACAAAGAATTAACGATTCGCGCCCCACGTCAAAGCCCGTCGTGGGGCTGTGCAAGGCGGACGAGTGTCAAAGCGGGCCCTTATTTCCTGGGCGGCGGCAGGGCGAACTTGATATCCGGGCTTCCGGGCGCGGCGGGGACCGGTGCAGCGGTGACTGGCGAAGGCTCGGGCGCTGGGCCGGTTTCCGGCGTGAACGCGTGGCCGGTGAGGGGCAGCGCGGAGAATCCGCGCTCGATGAGCTCGGCGACCTTGATGTCGCGGGTCTTGGAATCGGGGCTGCCCATGACGACGACGATGATGCGGCGGCCGTTGCGTTGGGCGGTGGCGGAGAGGCAGAACGCCGCGCCGTTGGTGAAACCGGTCTTGAGGCCGTCCACGCCGTCCACCTTGCCGAGCAGGTGGTCATGGTTGTTCATCACGATGACCCTGTCGAAAGGACGGACGCCCTCGCCGAATTTGCGGGTCTTGACGGAAGTGTATTTGAGGACGTCGGTCTTCAACACGAGGTGGCGGCAGAGCAGGGCGAAATCGAGCGGCGTGGTGAGGTCGCCATCGGCCAGGTGGCGGCTGGCGGGAGGCAGGCCGTGCGGGCTGCGGAACGTGGTGTGCGTCATGCCGAGCGCGCGCGCCTTGGCGTTCATCAACTCGACGAAGGCGTCGACGGAGCCCGCGGCGGTGCGCGCGAGGGCGTGGGCGGCGTCATTGGCCGACTGGATCATCATCGCGTAGAGCAGTTCCTCGACGGGGAAGACTTCCTTCTCCTTCAACCACACCTGCGTGCCGCCGATCTTGGAATCGGCGGCGCTGACGGTGACGGGTGTCTGCAGCGAGATCGCGCCGCTCTGGAGTTTGTCGTGGATGACGAGGAACGTCATGAGCTTCGTCATGCTCGCCGGCGGGCTGGCCTCGCCATCGTGGTCCTCGAAGAGGATCTGGCCCGTCGCGGCGTCCATGATGACGGCGCCCTTGTAGGCCATTCCGTCCGGCACGGTGGCGGGACGCGTGGGATGCGACTTGGCGAGCAACGTCGCGGGCGCGAGCGCGGCGCAGATCAGGAAAGCGAGGAAGGTCGGGCGCGGAAAAATCATGCGTGAGAGCGAACAGGAGTTTCGCTGCGCGGGGCGAGCAGAAATGTGCAGCGAGATGCGCAATTTCCCGCGGAGCCGATGGCCCCCGTGGGTCCGGCTTAACGCCCGACAGGCCAAACCTGGCCGCTCAGAGAGGATGTCGGGCGTGAAGCCCGACCCACGACGGACGCTGGAAGCATCGCGGCAGTTGAATCACGCGCAACCTTTGGTTAGGTTGGCAAACTCCCATGGCCGTTCAATTCAAGGATTACTACGAAACCCTCGGCGTGAGCCGCACCGCGACCCCCGAGGAAATCAAGCAGGCGTTCCGCAAGCTCGCGCGTGTGCATCATCCGGACGTCGCGAAAAACAAGGTGGCCGGCGAGGTGAAATTCAAGGAGATCAACGAGGCGTACGAGGTGCTCGGCGACCCCGAGAAACGAAAGCGCTACGATGAACTCGGCGCCAACTGGCAGGATGGGGGCGCGGCGGCGCAGGGAGCGGGTCCCCGGTATCGCCGGCAGACGGCGGCGGGGCCGGACTTCGAGTTCGACGGCACGGGCTTCAGCGACTTTTTCGAGTCGTTCTTTGGCAGCGGGCGCGGTGCGGGCGGGCCGCGGCGGCGCGGGCCGGTAGCGATGGACGAGGATGAGGAAGAGTTTTCCCACCCCGGGAACGACGTGGAGGCCGATTTGCTGGTCACGCTCGAGGACGCGCTGAGCGGATCGAAGCGCAAGGTCACGCTGCGCCGACCAGCCCGGGATGGCGGCGAGGACCGGCTCGACACCTACCAGGTGAAAATCCCGGCGGGCGTCCATGAGGGCCAGCGCATCCGGCTGGCCGGGCAGGGCGGGGCAGGTCACGGCGGCGCGCCGGCGGGTGATCTTTACCTGCGGGTGCGGCTGGCGCGGCATCCGGATTTCACCGTCGATGGTGCCGACCTCAATTTCGACCTCGACCTCGCGCCGTGGGAAGCGGTGCTGGGCGTGACGGTGAAGATCCCCGCGCTGGATGGCGTGACGTCACTGCGCGTGCCCCCGGGCACGATGGCGGGCGGCCGGCTGCGCTTGCGCGGGCTCGGGCTGCCGCGCGAAGACAAGACCCGCGGTGATCTCTACGCCACGGTGCAAATCCAAGTTCCCGCCACGGTCTCCGCGGAGGAGCGCGCGCAGTGGGAGAAGCTGGCGAGCAGCTCGAAGTTCAACCCGCGCAAGCCCGCCTGAGTGCGGGCTGCGTCAGAGGCGCTCGTCCATTTTTCGCAGACGCCCGGCCATGACCGTCATGAGCTGGATGGCAAAGAATGGGTTCTGCTGGACAAGAAAGAGGAAGCGGCGGCGGTCGATGCTCACGAGCTTCGTCGGTGCTGTCACCGTCGCGGTGGCGTTGCGGGGCTTTTCCTCGATGAGCGCCATCTCCCCGAAAACGCCGCCGGCCTCGATCGATTCCACGAGCTGGCCGTGGATCACGATGTCCACCTTGCCCTCAATGACGGCGTACATGCAGTTGGCGGTGTCACCTTCGCGAAACACGACCAAGCCCGGGGCGGCCGTGGTAAACTCCTGATCCTTGTCGAACAGATTGATTTTCATGGCGGTCGGACGGGCTGCAGCGAAGCTGTCGGCGAATCGCCGCGCAATCGTAACCACCGCTGTCACCCAATCGTAACCCTCCTTCGCCGAGGCTGCGGCGGGCAGGCCCTCCCTCGCCCAGACTACACGGGCGAGCCAGTCGCGATCATGTCTGCTCCAAGGGAAGGTCGTGGAGCTTCAGCTCGGGATTCTTTTCGATGAAATAGCGCATCGTCCAATCGTTGGGAAACAGCACGACGGGCTGGTCGAGCTTGTCGGTGGCGAAGGCCACGCCGGTGGCGACGATGAGGCGGCTGACGTCGGGCAATTTTTCTGCAGGATTCACGGGCGCGAGCCACTTCATGAGGGTCCAGTTGCAGGGGTCCAGGCGGGACGCGGCGCCATATTCACTCTCGAGGCGGAACTGCACGACCTCGAACTGCAGGGCGCCGACGGCCGCGAGCAGGGTCGACGTGGTCATGCCGGCGCGGAGCGTGATGGACTGGACGACGCCCTCCTGCAGCAACTGGTCGAGGCCCGCGCGGAACTTTTTGGCGTCGGAGGGATTCGGGTTGCTGATGAACGTGAAGACTTCCGGCGGGAAGCGCGGGATCTCGTCATAGAGGATGCCCTTGTCCTCGGTGAGCGTGTCACCGATGCCAAATTCCCCGTGGCCGACGAGCCCGATGACGTCGCCCGGCCAAGCCTCGTCCACGGTCTCGCGTTCCTGGCCGAAGAGTTTGTGCGAGGACGACAGGCGGACGGTTTTGCCCGTGCGCTGGTGTGTGACGAGCATGTCGCGCGTGAACTTGCCCGAGCAGATGCGCACGAACGCGATGCGGTCGCGGTGCTTTGGGTCCATGTTGGCCTGGATCTTGAAGACGAAGGCGGAGAAACGGGGGTAGTCGACAGTGACGAGGGACGAGGGACCAGTGACGAGCGAGCCGGCGGCCGGGACAGAGGGGCTGGTGAGTTCGATCTGGTCGCGGGCCACCCGGGCCTTGGCGGTCGTCGCCGCGACCGCGGCATTCCGGTGCGGCTGGGGCGGGACGGAGTCATGGAGGAAGCCGTCGAGCAGGAGCTGGATGCCAAAGTTGTTCACGGCGCTGCCGAAATACACGGGCGTCTGGCGGCCGCCGCGCACGGCGGCGAGGTCGAAGCCGTGGCCGGCACCGTCGAGCATCGCGAGCTGTTCGGTCACCTGGTCGTAGGTGTAGTCGTCGAGCTTTTCGCGGACCACCGGGTCTTCAAGCGAGGTGACATTGACGGGCGCCTGGTATTTGCCGCCGGCAACGCGTTCGAAGAGGTGAACCTCGCGCGTGCGGCGGTCGAAGACGCCGCGAAAGGACGGGCCGTTGCCGAGCGGCCAGACGACGGGCGACGACTGGAGTCCGAGCACCTGTTCAAGCTCGTCGAGGAGCTCGAGGCCATTGCGGGTCGGCCGGTCGCACTTGTTCATGAACGTGAAGATCGGGACGCCGCGCCGGCGGCAGACCTCGAAGAGCTTGCGCGTCTGCGCCTCGACGCCCTTGGCGGCGTCGATGACCATGAGGGCGGCGTCGACGGCGGTGAGGACGCGGTAGGTGTCCTCGGAAAAGTCCTTGTGCCCGGGCGTGTCGAGCAGGTTGACCGCGTAGCCCGTGTAATCGAACTGGAGGACGGTGGAGCTGATGGAAATACCGCGCTGCTTCTCGAGTTCCATCCAGTCCGAGGCGGTGGCGCGCTGGTTCTTGCGCGCGGTGACGGTGCCGGCGAGATGGATGGCGTTGCCGTAGAGCAGGAATTTCTCCGTCAGCGTCGTCTTGCCCGCATCAGGGTGCGAGATGATCGCAAAGGTGCGACGGCGGGCGATTTCGGCAGCGGGGGACATGGGAGAAAGGGTCAAGGCTACCGGGGCGGGCGAGGGCCGCACCAGAAAAATCGCGGCGTCAGCCGGAACGATTTAGCCGGAAGCCAGGAAACCAGGAATGTCGGTTCATGGCTTCCGGCTTCAAACCGGCCTCGGGATTGCGGGTTGCGAAAGTCCCGGGGACTGGGGTGAATGGGGCATGGCCACGCCCACGCTGAAACTGAAACCCAACGCCAAGCCGCGCGTCCTCTCCGGACACCCGTGGGTGTTCGCTAACGAGGTTGAGGCTCTCCTGCCGGCGGATCAGGACGGAGAAGTGGTGGAGTGCCGCGACCGCGCGGACCGGTTTCTCGGGACGGGCATTTACAATTCGAGATCACAAATCGTCTGGCGGCGCTTCAGCCGCGAGCGGGCGGCGCTGAACGCGGCGTATTTTCGCGGGGCGCTCGAACGGGCGATAGCGCGGCGAGCGCTGACGAGTGGCGAACCACCGGCGGACGGGGAGCAATGCCGACGGCTGGTTTGGTCGGAGTCGGACGACCTCCCGGGATTGGTGGTGGACCAGTTCGGCAAGGTGCTGGTGGTGCAAATCCAGTCTGCGGCGATGGAGAAGCGGGCGTCGGTGATCGGCGACGCGCTGACCGAGCTGTTGCAGCCCGCCGAAATCATCTTTCGCAACGACGCGCCGATCCGCCGGCTCGAAGGCCTGCCGCTCGAGGTGCATACGCGCTCGGGGCAGGCGTGGGAGTCGCGGTGGGTGAAGATCGACGGCTTTGATTACTGGCTGGATCTGCAAGCCGGGCAGAAGACCGGATTTTACCTCGACCAGCGCGCGCAGCACCCGTTGGTGGCGAAATACTGTGCCGGGAAGCGCGTGCTCGACGCGTTCTGCAACCAGGGGCCGTTTGCGTTGCACGCTGCGCGGGCGGGTGCGACCAAGGTGCTCGGGCTCGACAGCGCGGAAGACGCCATCGCGGCGGCGCGTCGCAATGCCGAGCGGAACGGAGTGACGGCGGAGTTTGGCGTGGCGAACGTTTTTGACTGGCTCAATGACGCTTCACGCGCGGGTGAGCCGCTGTGGGACGTGATCATCCTCGACCCGCCGCCATTCGCGAAGTCGAAGAGCGCGCTGGAAGGTGCGCTGCGGGGATACAAGGAAATCAATTTGCGCGCGCTGCAGCGCCTGGCGCCTGGCGGCATCCTGGCGACCTACACCTGCTCGCATCACATGCAGGACGCGGAGCTCCGCGGCGTGCTGGCGGACGCTGCGGCAGACGCGAAGCGCAAAGTGCGGGTGCTGGAATTTTGCCACCAACCGCCCGACCATCCCGTGCTCGTCACGATGATGGAGAGCGAATACCTGCGCGGTTACATCGTGCAGGCGGAGTAGGCGGAAGTAGGGCGGCTGCCATCGCTTGGCCGAGGGACGGGCTCGGCAATTACGGATATTGTTGCGAGACAAGGGGTAGAATTGTTTCCCGGATCACCGTAAGCTGGTATGGTAACTGCATAAGGTGGAGCCGGTGAATCACATGACCATGGTCGATTTAGCCCGGGTTGCGACCGGCAAGCTTGGCGGACATCACGCCGCAACGGAGGCGGCTCATGATGAGGACTGATCCCGCCAAGATGGAGGTGCTGGTGATCGACGGTGAGATGCAGATGCGCCGATTGCTGCGCAGGACGCTGGAAGCGGGTGGTTATGTCGTGCGGGAGGCCGGGACCGGACAGGCCGGGCAGGATGAAGTCCTGCTGAGCAGCCCGGATGCGATCATTCTCGATTTGGAGTTGCCCGACCAACGCGGCCTCGAGGTGCTCAAGCGCCTGCGCGAGTGGAATGGCGTTCCGATCCTGACGTTATCGGTTTCAAACTTGGAGGTCAGCAAGATCGCGGGACTCGACGCCGGGGCGGACGATTACCTGACCAAACCCTTTGGCCGCGGGGAGTTGCTGGCGCGGCTGAGGGCGGTGATGCGGCGGATCAAGCCGGCGGTGGCCACGAACCGGTTCCAATTTGGCTCGGTGGAAGTGGACCTGGCGCGCCGCCAAGTTACGAAGCGTGGCCAGCCCGTGAAGCTCACTTCCATGGAGTATGCGCTGCTGCAGCTGTTCGTTGCGCATCGCGACAAGGTGCTCACGCACCGGCAGATTCTCCGGGAACTCTGGGGCCCGAAGGCGGAGACCCAGACGCACTACCTGCGGACCTACATGCTGCGGCTGCGGCGCAAGCTCGAAGACAACCGGGCCACCCCGCAGTTTTTCCAGACGGAGTCGGGCATCGGCTACCGCTTCCTGAGCGAGGTGCCGAAAAGCCACTGACAGCGGTCTTGCGGAACGAGCAGAATAAGCGGGGTGGTTCGCGCGCAACTGCTCCGTATATGTTTTGTTCATAAACAGGGCCAAACTATCAATGCTCTGTTAATCTTGCGTGGTATGTCGGGTGCTAAATGGCAGGCGCTTAATTGCACCACATGCCCTCCGCCCCGAAGACCCGAGTTTTTCCACGACCGCCCACGGCGGCGCGGGCGACTCGCGTCGGTGGGGAGCGCAAAGCGAAGCGACCGACTTTCTCCGGATTAGAAGAAGTTCGGAGAGTATGCACAGTCCAACGGGCGGCCCTCCTATGGTCGGGGGGCCGCTCCTGGACGCGGTTGCGCGCGGCGCAGCACCTGAGCTCCCGCAGGCGGGACTTCGAATTTCGCGGCCTTGGATCCTCGCGGTTCACGGCCGTTTTGTTGTTCAACCCATAATCCGCGCGGATTCGAGACACGCGCTTAACTCCGACTATGATGACCCGATACTCAGGCCTGTTCAAATCGATGCGCGTGCCGCTCATGGTGCTCGCGCTTTGCTGCAGTCTAGGCGTGCCCAAGATGTGGGCCGATGACCCAAAGCCGGATCCGAACGGCGGCGCCACAGGCGTGGCCGCCGACGTCCCGGGTTTTGTTGTCTCGGCCCCGGCCGAGCTCAGTGCCGACGACAAGAAGGACAAGGACAAGGTCAAGGCCTACGACGAGGCCAAGAAGGCGTTCGACGATTACACCAAGCAGACCTCGGTGGAGCCGCTGGCCGTCAAGCTGGCGGACGGCGTCGGCCACAATCGCGTCGCGATCAACTTCATGTGGACGCTCGTGACGGGCTTCCTCGTCATGTTCATGCAGGCGGGCTTCGCGCTCGTGGAGACCGGGTTGTGTCGGGCGAAAAACGCCGGCCACACGATGTCCATGAACTTCATGATCTACCCGATGGGCATGCTCGGATTTTATGTCTGCGGCTTCGCCTTCATGTTCGGTGGCGTGGGTGCCATCGGCACGATGGGCGGGTACGCCGGCCTCAATCACGAGTGGACTCCCCATTTCTTCGGGCACGACTGGGGCATCATCGGCCTCAAAGGCTTCATGTTGCAAGGGGCAGGCTACGACACGGCGGCGTTCGCGCTTTTCCTCTTCCAGATGGTGTTCATGGACACGACCGCGACGATCCCGACCGGCGGCGCGGCGGAACGCTGGAAGTTCTCCGCGTTCATGATCTATGGCTGCTGCATCGGCACCATCATGTATCCGCTCTTCGGCAACTGGGTCTGGGGCGGCGGCTGGCTTTCCCAGCTGGGTGCTAATTTCCCGGCGCTCGGCCACGGTCACGTGGACTTCGCTGGATCCTCCGTGGTGCATATGCAGGGCGGAGTCATTTGCCTGATCTTCTGCTGGCTCATCGGGCCCCGCTACGGCAAGTACGACAAGGCAGGCAAGATCGTGCACCCGATTACGCCGCATAACATTCCGTTCGTGATGCTTGGCACGTTCATCCTGGCGTTCGGCTGGTTCGGCTTCAACCCGGGCTCGTCCCTCGCTGGCACGGACCTGCGAATCTCCGTGGTGGCCGTCAACACCATGCTCGCCTCGGCGACCGGTGCCCTCGCGACCACGCTTTACATGTGGTGGTTCAAGACAAAGAAACCCGACCCGTCCATGATGTGCAATGGCATGCTCGCCGGCCTGGTCGCCATCACGGCGCCCTGCGCCTTCGTCACCGCGGGTGGCGCCTGCATCATCGGGATCGTTTCCGGTATCCTCGTGGTTGAGTCCGTGTTCTTCTGGGACAAAATCGGCATCGACGACTGTGTCGGCGCCATTTCCGTCCACGGCGTCAACGGCGCGTGGGGTTGCCTCTCGATCGGCCTGTTCGCCGACGGCACCTATGGCGAAGGCTGGAACGGCGTCGCGGGCACCGTCCGCGGCCTGTTCTACGGCGGTGGCATGGGCCAGTTCTGGGCCGAGTTGATCGGCGTGGTCACTTGCTTCGTCACCCTGTCGATCGTCTCCCTCATTGTCTATTACATCGCGGAAAAGACCGTGGGCAACCGCGTGTCGCTCGAGGATGAAATCGAGGGCCTCGACGTCCCCGAGATGGGCGTCCCCGGCTATGCCGGCGTCGTCATGGACAAGCAGTCCGAAACCCCGATGCCGCGGGCATAAGGCTCCCGGTCGAATTAACCTAACCTGCATCCACTGACTGCGCGGAGGCCCGCGTTCCGCGCAGTCACCTGGATCAATCCAACCCCACTCATGCACCTCGTAGACCTCCTTCGCATCCCCGTTGGCCTCGGCGCCGGCGCCCTGATCGGTTATGCCTTTGGCCTGCTCCAGAACGCCGCGCTTCGGCATCACCAGCAACTCGAGCTAAACGGCAAACTCAAGAGCGGCTGGTCGCTCATGCCCGGCTCCGGGGCCCGCATCGCGTATTTGCTGTGCGCGCTCCTGCTGGTGCAGCTCATCTGCCCCCTGATCTTCGTGGGAGGCACGCAATGGGTCGTCTCCGGTGGCGTGCTCCTGGGCTATGGCTGGATGCTGGGCGTCCAGCTGCGTCAGCGGCTCAAGGCGGTCTCGCCCTGAAGTGCTCGTTTCCTCCTCTCTCCCTGCAATCTCATCCAACTAACTCGCCAGATTCATGAAACTCATCATCGCCATCATCAAACCCTTCAAGCTCGACGAAGTTAAGACCGGCCTCGCGGAGGTCGGTATCGAGGGCATGACGGTCACCGAAGTGAAAGGCTTCGGCCGTCAAAAGGGCCATACCGAGATCTACCGCGGCAGCGAATACACCGTGGATTTCCTGCCCAAGGTTAAGATTGAAATCGCCGTGACGGACGACGTGGTCAGCAAGGCGGTCGACGTCATCGTCAAGACGGCCAAATCCGGCAAGATCGGCGACGGAAAGGTGTTCGTTCTGCCCCTCGAGTCGGTCGTCCGCGTCCGCACCGGCGAGAGCGGCGAAGCGGCGGTCTGATCCTGGCTCCCTGCCCCCCAAGCCGGCGACGTGTCCTGCGTCACCGGCTTTTGGCTGGCTGCGGTAGCGCCGGCGGGCGTCGCGCATGGGGTTGCCCTCTATTCCTGATGTTTTTCCCGACCTACCTGGCCGTCACGGATGTTTCATCGCTGCTGCTTGCCCCCTTCGGCCTTTTGCTGCTGCTGATCGCGGCGATGCCCCTGACTCCGCCGCGGGTCAAGCACGTCTGGGATCGATTCTATCCGCTCGTCCCTCTCGGGCTCGCCGCCGTGGTCGCGGCCTACTACCTCGCAAAGGTGCCCGGCGGCGGGGCGGAGCTGAGGCACACGCTGGGTGACTATCTTGCGTTCATTTGCCTGGTCGGCTCGCTGTTCGTGGTGGCGGGCGGAATTCACCTGAAGGTGAAAGGCGAGGCGACCCCGCTGGCGAATGTCGTGTTTCTCCTGCTGGGCGCGGTGATTGCCAACGTGATCGGCACGACCGGCGCCTCCATGGTGCTGATCCGACCGTGGGTGCGGATGAACAAGATTCGCAGCAGCCCCTACCATGTGGTGTTCTTCATCTTCATCGTGTCGAATGTCGGTGGGGCGCTGACGCCCGTGGGCGACCCTCCGTTGTTCCTGGGCTACCTGCGCGGCGTGCCGTTCTTCTGGCTGATCCAGCACGTCATGTTGCAGTGGCTGGTGACCGTGGGCGCGATCCTGGCGGCGTTCTATGTCTTCGACCGGCGTAGCTTCCGTCGCATGCCACGCAAGTTGCAGGCGGACGTGGAGACGCATCCTGAGACCTGGCGTTTCGACGGCGGGGTGAATGTGTTGCTCCTGCTGGTCATCATAGCCGCGGTCTTCCTGCCGGACCGGAATTTCCTGCGGGAGGGGACGATGGTGCTGGCGGCGGCGGCGAGCCTGTTGGTCACCCCGAAGCAGGTGCACGAGGAGAATCAATTCAGTTTCGGCCCGATCAAGGAGGTCGCGCTGCTGTTTGCCGGCATCTTCGCCACGATGCTCCCGGCGTTGGACTACCTGGCGATGCACGGCCCGTCGTTTCATATCGTGCAGCCCCTCCAATACTATTTCGCGAGCGGGGCGCTCTCGTCCGTGTTGGACAACGCGCCCACTTACGCGGCCTTTTTCCAGCTGGCCCAGACCACCGCCGCCGCGCAACTCCCGCAGGCCTTTGCGGCGGGTCCCCATGACATGGCAGGCCTGGTCGCCGTGTTGCTGGCGCAACGCCCGTTCTACGTGATCGGGGTGAGCCTCGGCTCGGTTTTCTTCGGGGCGATGACCTACATCGGCAACGGCCCGAATTTCATGGTCAAAGCGATCGCCCACGACGCAGGCGTGCATTGCCCGACCTTCCTGGGCTACATCTTCAAATACAGCCTGCCGATCCTGCTGCCCATCCTCGCGGTGACGGGATGGCTGTTCCTGTAGTGACGTCGGCCGGAGCCGTGGCGCCTACTTCCGCTCGTCGCGGGGCTCACGCTCGAGTTCCCGGCGCATGGTCTTCAGGTCGTTCAACTGCTTCTGCAGTTCCTCGCGCTCTTCCTTCGTCGGCGCGCGGGCAATTTCGTCGAGCAAATCCTTTTCGGCCTCGAGCAGGCTGACCCGCTCCTGGGCGACGCGGGCGCGGTCGTCACTGGAGGAACCGCCGAGGATGGCGAGTTTGTGGGACACGTCGGAGTCGTTCAGCGCACTGTCCAAGGCCGTGGGCGTGGTGTTCTTCTTTTCCCGCGCGATTTCGAGGTCCTTTTCGTGCTCCTTGATCATCACCTCGGTGATCCGGCTTTTGTTCACTTCGACGCGGGGGAGCAGCAGCGTGGCCTGATCGCTCGACGGGCCGCTCGTTGAGTTGGCTGTGGCGGTGGTACCGGCATTGCCTGCCGCGGTGGCCGTCGTGGTCGCGGCGGACGGCGCGACGTGCGCCGTCGGCGTAGTCTTGGCGGTTTTCTCGAGGGTGTGCTCGGCCAGGCGCTCGCGAATGGCGGCCTCGAGCTTTTGCTGGTCCGCGGTGGAAGGCGCGGCAGGCCGGGGAGGGGGCAGGGCTACCGGCTCGGCGTTCGAGCCTGGGTCCTCGGCGGCCGCGAGGCGCAAGGCAAGGCATGCGGCAATCAGGGCGAGGCGGAGGTTGGATTTCATGCGTGGTGTCGGTCAGCCGCAACCTAGGCCGGTGCGGCGCCGTGTCGAGGGGTTTGCGAAGGCGAAGGCTTAGACGCGCGATCCGGCCGGAGGTTGCGTGGGCACGAAAAAGGCCGGGCGGGGCCCGGCCTCGGGGAGGATGGCGCGCGGTGGGGGCCGCGCGCCGGTCCGGGGAATTACAGTTTGCCGCCGTAGATCGCGCTTGAGCCCAGTTCTTCCTCGATGCGAAGGAGCTGGTTGTACTTCGCGACGCGGTCGGTGCGGCAGAGGGAACCAGTCTTGATCTGGCCGGCATTCGTCGCGACGGCGATGTCGGCGATGGTGACGTCCTCGGTCTCGCCGGAACGGTGCGAGATGACGGCGGTGTAATTCGCCTCCTTGGCCATTTCGACGGCGTCGAGCGTCTCGGTGAGGGTGCCGATCTGGTTCACCTTCACGAGAATCGAGTTCGCGACGCCGGTTTCGATGCCGCGCTTCAGGAAGTCGGTGTTGGTGACGAACACGTCGTCGCCGACCAGCTGGGTTTCGCCGCCGATGGCGTCGGTCAGCTTCTTCCAGGTTTCCCAGTCGTTTTCAGAGCAGCCATCCTCGATCGAGATGATCGGGTATTTGGCGGTGAGCTCGCGGTAGAATTCGACCATCTGGTCGCCGGTGAGCGAGCGGCCGTCGGACTTCTTGAAGACGTAGCGCTTCTTTTCCTTCACGTAGAACTCCGAGGCGGCGACATCGAGGGCGAGGGCGATGTCCTTGCCGAGCTTGTAGCCGGCGCTCTTGACGGCGACGGCGATGATATCGAGGGCGGCCTCGGTGGACGCGAGTTTCGGGGCGAATCCACCCTCGTCGCCGACGGCGGTGGCGAGGCCCTTTTCCTTCAGCGCCTTCTTGAGCGCGTGGAACACCTCGCTGCCCATGCGCAGGCCCTCTTTGAAGGACTTGGCCCCGATGGGCATGATCATGAATTCCTGGAAATCGATGGGGGCGTCGGAGTGCGCGCCGCCGTTCATGATGTTCATCATGGGCACGGGGAGCACCTTCGCATTGGGGCCGCCGAGGTATTTGTAGAGCGGCTGGCCGAGGGCGGCGGCGGCGGCGTGGGCGGTGGCGAGGGAAACGCCGAGGATGGCGTTGGCGCCGAGCTTCGACTTGGTCGGGGTGCCGTCGAGCTTGATCATGAGCCGGTCAATGCCGACCTGGTCGCAGGCGTCGTGGCCAAAAAGGGCGGGTGCGATGGCGGACTTCACGTTCGCGACGGCTTTCTGCACGCCCTTGCCGCCGTAGCGCTTGGCATCGCCATCGCGCAGTTCCAAGGCCTCGTGCTCGCCGGTCGAGGCGCCCGAGGGGACGGCGGCGCGGCCGAGGGCGCCGCACGCCAGGCGGACGTCGACCTCAATCGTGGGATTGCCGCGGGAATCGATGATCTCGCGCGCGTTCAGGGAAGAGATAGCGGTATTCATGCAAGGGCACATCCCACCAGCGCAGGGCGGAAGTGGCAAGCCTGCGCACGGGTTTAAGACAGCGACCGCGATGCCCGGTGGGCGTAATCAGCACGCACCTTCAGCGGGCGCCGACGATCAGTATTTCGCGCGCGCGAGACCGAGGCGGATGAGTCCGCGCCGGAGGGCGCCAGGGGGCTTGGGGCGAAGCGCGAGGGGGAGTTGGTGCGCAAACCCGCGCGTGACGGCCACGCGGCCGACGGCAACGCCGTCATAGTTGCGGACGCCAAGCAGGTCGGCCGTGAAAAGGGCTGGCGGCACCTGGTCGAGGTGCCCCTCGTAGGCGGCAGCGTGCAGCGGGGTGTCGCCGTTGTCGTTGCGCGTCAGGAGCAGGTCGGTCGTGAGCCGCTCGCGGGGGATTTGGGCGAGCTGGCCGGTCTCCGCAGCCGCGTGGATCACGGTGAAGCCCGCCTTGCTGGCGACGACCAGGCGGTCGTGGGTGAGAAACTCGGCGGGGATCTGTCCCAGGTGGCCCGAGATCGCGGCGGCGTGCAGCACGGTGTCGCCGGCGTTCGTCGTTTCGAGCATCGCGGGCGCGGTGAGCAACTCGTGCGGCAGTTGGTCGAGGTGGCCATTGAACGCGGCGACGTGGAGGACGGTTTCGCCGCCGAGGTTACGCAGCTGCAAGTTGGCGGCGGTGAGGAATCCTGCCGGCAGGCGGTCGAGTGCGCCGCTCTCCGCCGCCTCGTGCAGAAGCGTGTTGCCGAGATGCGTCGGCAGCCGGGCGACCTCAGGCGTCAACAGTGCGGCGGGCAGCTGTTGCAGGTGGCCGTGGGCCGCGGCGACGTGAAACACGGTGTAGCCGGAATTGCTCGTGAGCCCGAGGAGTTCGGGGGTGAGAAATGCCCGCGGCACGTCGTCCAAATGCCCGTTGATCCCGGCGTGGTGCAGCGGGGTGTAGCCCGCGTCATTCCGCAGTGACAGCATGGCGGCGGTGACCAGGGCCGGGGGAACCAGGCCGAGGCCGCCATACTTGGCGATGGTGTGCAGCGGGGTGTTGCCGGCGGCATTGCGGGCGCGGAGAAGCTCGAGGGTGAAGGCGCCGGGCGGGAGCTTGGTCAGCTGCCCCGAGCGGGCGGCCTCGTGGAGGTCGTAGTTATCCATGGCGCGGGCAGGCCCAAGGAAGTTTCACGACGCCGTTGAGGCAAACCAAAAGCCCCCGGCCGGATTCAGTTTGCCATGCCGGGGGTGCCATCCACGATGGCCCGAATGAACGCCGCGCACCCCAAGCCAGCGTCCCAGCCGCCGAAGGACGCCGTGCTCATCATCGATGATGAGAAGACGCTGCTGGACGTTTTCGCCCTCGCGCTGGCGGATAATTTTGACGTGACGACCGCGACCTCCGCGCGGGAAGGGGAATTCATCCTGCACAAGAAACAGTTCAAGGTGGTCATCGCGGATCACCTGATGCCCGGCGGCAACGGCATGGGTTTTCTGGTGCGCGCGCGGGAGGAATATCCGCACATGCAGCGCATTCTCGTCACCGGCTACATGAAGCCCGAGATGCTGATGCGCAGCGTGAACGAGGCGGCGCTTTTTCGCTACCTGCTGAAGCCGGTGGCGCTGCCCGACCTGATTCAGGCCGTGCAGGACGCGGCGAAGGTGCACGATGCCAGTGTCGGCGTGGCTTGATTTTCGCTGACCCTCCCCATGACCGCTCCCGCCGCCGACTCCAAGCCCTCAATCTTGCTGGTCGATGACGAGCCCT
>Ga0316219_1001767_pt1 | contig 21987 bp, 19 predicted proteins | sample TBH18003PmetaG_FD_203635 | JGI IMG/M metagenome (GOLD analysis project Ga0316219, IMG submission 203635) | Freshwater microbial communities from Trout Bog Lake, Wisconsin, USA - TBH18003P | ecosystem: Environmental > Aquatic > Freshwater > Lake > Hypolimnion/Profundal zone | place: USA... | reverse complement strand
GGATTTTTAGGTGGGTGTTTTGACCCCATTCATTTTGGTCACCTTATGGCGGCTCAAGATGCTTTTGAGCAGTTCAAGCTTGATCGCTTGATCTTAGTGCCTGCTGCGCAAACACCATTAAAACCTAATGATGTCCAGTCCAGTGCTGAAGATAGATTAGCTATGCTGAAGGCTTCGATTGAGTGGGATCACCGCTTTGAGATGTCTGACTTCGAATTAAAACGTGGCGGAATTAGTTACACGATCGATTCAGCACGTCATTTTAAATCTCTTTTTCCAAATGACGACCTATACTGGATTATAGGGGGCGACCAACTTCCAAGGCTTCATTTATGGAAGGATATCACCGAACTCGCTAAGCTTGTTGAGTTTATCTTCCTGGAAAGGCCGGGATATCCTATTAAGGCTCAGCCATCTATTCCAGGGCTTAAATTGCATCGTTGCGATGGACACTTACTTGCTGTAAGCTCTACAGAATTAAGAGAACGCACTCGCTTGGGACTTTCGCTCGATTATTTCGTCCCGCATAAGGCGATTGTGTATATCAAAGAAAAACGTCTTTATCAGGATAACCTATGACATCTGGAAAACTTTCATCTTACGAATTAACGCAGTTGTGCTGTAAGGCACTTGTAGAAAAGAAGGCAGAAAATGTACGCATTCTTAAGGTGGCTGATCGTTCTTCAGTTACAGACTACATGATAATTGCAACGGGTACCTCCGAGCCACATTTACGTGCTTTGAGAGTAGAACTGCACCGTGCTTTAGCAGATAGTCCTGCGCGCGTTATTGGTGTTGATACCAGCAGTGAGAGCGGTTGGACCGTAGTTGATCTTTTTGATGTAATGATCCACTTGTTTAGCGCTGAAGCAAGAAACCGCTACAAGTTAGAAAATTTATGGAGAGAAGCAGAAGCTGTATCCTTAAATAGAGTGCTTGGTCTTCCAGAAAAGAAAGCAGAGCCTGTTGCAAATAAGAAGCCAGCTAAAGAAAAGGTAGTTAAGAAAGCTGCACCTAAGGCTAAAGTTTCTCCTAAGAAGAAAGCTGCACCAAAGCTTAAGAAAAAAGCTAAGGTTGTTGTTAAGGCTAAAGCTAAATCAAAGCCTAAAAAAGTTGCTAAGCCAAAGAGCGTTAAGAAGCCAAAAGCTAAGCTTAAGAAGAAGCGCTAAAATCCGTAACTCAGAGCAGATATAAATTTCTGCTCTGTGCGGGCTGCTGGATCTAACGTTGCGTTATTGTATTCGTACTCAAAACGCAGGTTATAGCTAAGTGTATTCGTAAGTTTACTCTCTAGGTTGGTATGTATCTTATAATTATACTCAGCAATCGATGTGTTTACTTCCTGGGTAAGTGAAGGAATGAGACCATTGTGATTTTGCAAAAGCGGTGAATATTCAATTGCTGCATCTTGGGTGAATTTTACCCGGGAATTAAATTTGTAGCTAAAATCTTCAGACATTTTTCCTAAATACGAAAATCCTGCTTCAACGCCCGTAGCGTGAAGGTTTTCACCGGTTATACCTACGACTAAGTTTACTGATTTTCTTTTATCGTCGATAACTTTGAAACCTACACCTGCGTTCTGCTCAAATTGATAGTTAATTAACTGTATCTTGTCCTTATTGAAGGAGGTTTCAGTCTGACTAAAAAGAAGAGGGCTAAGGGTGTGTCTCCATCTAAAGCTACCGTCTGCTTGCTCGGCAGTTGGAATTTGTGCCGAGTCTGAATAGAGAATACGCGCTTTTGCGAGATACTCATCTATATTTACGGTTTTTGTATCTTCGGCTCTAATAGAAAGATTTGTAGCATGAATTCCTAAAGCAGTTTGTTCAGAATAGCCTAATTCTAATTTTCCTTTCCATGGATTCTTAGGTGCAGGAGGAACTTTTTTTGCTATAACTTTAGGTTCAGGTGTAGCTGTTTCGGAGGGCTTATTAGTCTTATTGTCAGTATCTAGGATTTTAGCTGATGATGCATCGAGAGTAACCGTGGTTTTAAGTGCATCAGAATAGAAATATAAGACCCCTTGCTTTGAATCTACGACATGCCCTGTGAGTTTATCTCCGTTGGGCATCACTAAGACCGATCCTTTGGAAAGCGATACACTGATACTGATGAGTATCATCGCTACAATATTGAGTCTTAATGGCATACTTTATCTCTAATAAACATTAACAAAGACGCATGTTTTATCTTCCTAGTTACATAGACCAAAAATTGCCTTGATGGTTCAGCTTAAATGCAATTTTTTAAGTCTATGAAACGGATACGCCCCGTCCGAGGCTTTACAGTAATCGAAGTTGTTATCTTGCTACTAATTATTGCGCTACTTTTAGCGATGGCTATCCCAGCACTTCAAAAGATACGACAAGCTAAAATGGAACGTGCAGCTGCGCCTGAAGTATCAGCGCCAGCGAAGCAATAAGTTTAACGCATTACGTTATACTTAAATATTGCCCAGATGGCTCTAAAGCCGTCGCGCCAACCAATCTTTTTTCCTTCTGCATAGGTGCGTCCGTAATAGCTGACTCCGACTTCGTAAATAACTACGTTAAGCTTTGATAGTTTAGCTGTTACTTCTGGTTCAAAACCAAACCTGTTTTCTTCAATCGTAACTTTATTTAAAACTTCACGGCGGCATACTTTATAGCATGTCTCCATATCCGTGAGATTAAGATTGGTGAACATGTTGGAGAGTAAGGTTAGGAATTTATTTCCTACCATATGCCAGAAATATAATACCCGGTGAGCTTGGCCCCCCATAAAGCGGGATCCGAATACGACATCTGCTTTACCGTCTACAATAGGTTTAACTAAAATAGGATATTCGTCTGGATCGTACTCCAAGTCTGCATCTTGAGGGATTACGATATCACCCGTTGCAGCAGCAAATCCTGTTCTTAAAGCTGCACCTTTACCTTGGTTAACTTCGTGGTAAATAATTTTGTCTACAAGCGGAGCAATTTGAGTTCTTAACACATCGCGCGTTCCATCACGTGAGCCGTCATCAACAATGATAATTTCTTTATTTTGAAGCGGCGATGAGCGTACACGGTCTATAATAGTCCGTATAGTACGAGATTCATTGTAACAAGGAATGACGATTGAGACGCGCATGATTTGAAAAGTTATAGTGCCCTACGAGTCTTCCATAAGTCGAGGTCAACTTTGGCCCAATTTATAGAAGTTTCGCTTAGGTTTTGAGTAGAAAGTAGCCGTGAAAGAACTAGTCCAAAGTAAACAGTTTCCCAGAATTGGTAAAGACTAGGATCTTGAGGTGTGTGGTCTGGTACGGTGAGACCTCGAGGGGTGTTATTACCTAGGCATTCTTTCATCCAGTAAAGAACATGAGTGTCTAGGACGGCTAATTGTTCGTTTTTACGAGAATGTAGAATAAAGAATTTAGCGGTTTTAATACCTATTCCCGGGAAAGTGATCAGAGTTTCCCAGGAACATGTCCTTAGGTTGAGATTTGCCTGGGCTAAGCGACTAAAACCTTCTGTTAATAGCTTATACTTGCCCATTTTAACCCGCTTTAATTCGGATGTAAGACTTCTCGCGGAAATCAGGTTTCTGATGTGTGCGAAGGGAGACTTGCCTTGTAAAAAGGCTTCCAGTTTTAAACACTGCTGGTCTGCGTTTTTGCCTGCAACACTTAGGCAAAAAAGGAGAAACTCTTCTAGCTGCGCATCTGTGCGCTTAAAATCTGTGACCTGATGCGGATCAACCATGTGCTGGTGGCTTAGACCACAAAAAACTTTGAGCAGTGGCGATTACTTTTCCGTCCGCCCCCACGAGGTCAACCTTCCAAGCGATAGGATGAGTTTCATGGCCAGTCCAATCGCTTCCCGTTAAACCGAGTAAATATTGATGCTCACCGCTATCCTCGTTTACAGAAAATGTTTTTTCACGGGCTTCTAACCAATAAGGGGTTATGTACTGAACAGAGAAATGTGCCCCTTTTAAAGAATAGGTGGGATGTTTAACTCGTACGTAAAAATAGTACCCCGAGCGTGATTTGGGCTGACTACGTAATATGATTTTCCCGTCAGTTATTTCAATACCATCAAAATACTCAGATATGCGTCTAAATGAATTTGCATCACGCCAGCCTGGCCAAACACGAACAAATTCAACGTCAGCGGCCTTGAGTGGGACGCATAAAAAAACGGCAAGTAATAATATACAGGTGCGGCGCATAACGAATAACCATTACTACTGCACTCTAAGCGTCTAAAAAAGGCAAACGCACATTTTAAGGAGCTGTTAGTTCAATATACTGATAGCGGTGTATGCCTAGTAGAGAACTTTCCCATCCATGAACTGCTGGACTAATCAGATAAGTTCTTGTGCCGTAAAAAACTGGAGCGATTGGTGCCTCATAAAGAAGTCGTGATTCCGCCTGTTGTAAGAGGGTAAAACGTTTTTGAGGATCTAGGGTTTCGTTTGCCTTCTTATCTAGTTGATCAAACGACTGGTCTACCCAGCCTGTGCGGTTGTTACCACTATCACTTAAAAATAAATCTATATAGGTACTAGGATCGTCAAAATCTCCAACCCAACGAGACCTAGAAATTTGGTAATTAAGGGTGCGTTGGTTATCTAGCCAGATACGAAAATCAAGGTTTGCGAGGTTGATTTTAATCCCAAGGTTATTTCTCCACATATTCTGAATAGCTTCAAAAACTTTGGTATTAATGGCGTCCGTATTCATTTGTAGTTCGAGAATAGGAAAGTTTTTTCCATCGGGATAACCAGCTTCAGCAAGTAGCTTTTTAGCTAATGCAATATCGGTTACGGCTTCTGCTTTGGGGTTATAGCCGCCAGTATTTAAAGGAGTTAAAGCATGAGCAGGAGTTCTACTATTATAAAGAACATCGCGAGCAATAGCTTCTCTATCTATGGAAAGACTTAGAGCTTGTCTTACACGGCGATCATTTAAGGGTTTTTTAGTTACATTAAATCGTAAAAACGAGCTATCGCTAAGCGGATCGATACGTAGCAAAGATGGATTGTTTTTTTGATAATGAAGGATTCTGTCAGGTAATAAATCCCATGTCATATGCAACTGACCTGATCTAAAATTAGCTTCATCTGTAGCGATATTATCGTTTGGAAAGAATACCACTGCATTAAGACGGCGATTAGGATTATCCCAGTAATAAGGATTTTTTGTAACAATGATGCGTGAATTCGGCTCCCATGACTTTAGGATAAAAGGACCATTGCCTACAAAGTTTTCAGGTTTAGTCCATGCAGTCCCGCGTTTATTAAAAGCGTTAAAGCGGGAAATTGTTTTTTGATGTACGGGAAACCATACCTGATGAGCGACTAAAGTTGGTAGGTATGGGCATGGACGACCTAATGTAATTTCTAATATATTTTTTTGTGGAGCTTTAATTCCTACGCGGGAAAATTCTTTTAGTGCTCCTGTGTTATATGCTTCAGCATTTAATACGGGGAAAAGTAGATATGAATATTCGCAGGCTAATTCAGGGGAAAGAGCACGCTTAACGGAGTATACAAAATCTTCTGATGTAACTGGATCACCATTTGACCAGCGTGCGTTATCTCGAATATGAAACGTATAAATTCTGCCATCCTTTGAAGACGTCCAGGTATCTGCCACTCCGGGGACGGCTTGAGAGGTTTTCTCATCAATACATGTGAGTCCTTCGAATAAAGAGATTAGGATATTATAGTCTGCGAGTGCGGTACATACGTGAGGATCTAAATCTTGAGGCTCTGAGCCGTTACCAAGCAGAAGCGTTTTTGTTTTCACTGCATCATTCGCAGGAGTTGAGGCTCGTTTACATCCACTGAATAATCCAGTGAATGCTAGTAGAGATAAAATTATAACACGTACCTGTTTCATCGAGTAGATGCGCTTTGAGATGGTTTTAATAAAGGAGCGACAACTTTCCAAACACCCTCAGCTACGATTTTAGAGCCTTCACTATTAGGATGAATTCCATCGGCTTGATTAAGTGAGGGAACAGCACCTACGCCCTCGAGGAGGAAAGGCTCAAAAGTAACATTTTCTGAGTTAGCTACTTCGCTAAAAACATCTGAGAAAGCTTTACGATAAGCATCCCCATAATTGATTGGAAGCTGCATCCCAGCAATCGCAATTTTTGCCTTTGGTTGCTTTGCTCGAATCTTAGAAATTATTTTTTGCAGATTTAATTTAACCAGTGAAGTTGTAATGCCGCGTAGACCATCATTGGCTCCCAGTTCAATGAAAATGATATCGAATGGCTGTCGCATAACCCAGTCGATACGTTTTAGTCCTCCAGAGGTGGTGTCGCCGCTAAGTCCAGCATTGACTACTTTCCATGGTAGATGAGCCTCATTAATCTTCTCTTGAATTAAGGCGGGAAAACTTTCCCTTTCGGGTTCTTCTAGACCATAGCCTGCTGTTAAACTATCACCAAAAAAGATAAGTGCGTGTTGTGGCTCTTCAGCCCATAACGAACCTATTACACTTAAGCTTAGTAAGCTTAATGCAATTACCTTACTCATAAACTGATTCTTTAGATTCACGTAATTAAAATTCTAATAGGTTTATTTACGATTCACAATCAGCTAAACTTACTTCAGTGTCCAGTCGCAGCTTTATGGCATTCATACTTAAAATGGCTTGGAAAGATTCTCGGGCTTCGAGAAGTAGGCTTCTTCTTTTTTCTCTTTCGATCGTTTTGGGTATTGCTGCACTCGTTGCTCTAGGGTCGTTAAGTGTCAATTTGACTAGTTCAATTCATGACCAGGCGCAGAGCCTTTTAGGGGCTGATATTTCTGTAAGTGCTCGTTCAAATTTTAATCCTCAGTTAGAGGCAAAAATAAAAACACTTGGTGCTAAGATGGCACACGGCAGGACCTTTACTGCTATGATTGTTTTCCAGGGGAAAGTGGCAGCAACCCGCTTAGTTCAGGTTAAAGCACAAGAAGAGCTTTTCCCTTTTTATGGCGAAATTACAACAGAGCCAGCAGGAGCTATCGCGTATTTAAAAAATCAACAGGCAATACTGCTAGAGCAAACGCTTATGTCGCAGTACCAGCTAAAAGTCGGTGATCAGGTCAAATTGGGACAGTTGTTTTTTACAGTAGGTGGAGTCTTGAAAAAAATTCCAGGAGAGTCTCTCGCTGCTTCCTTACTGCCTCCGCGTGTTTATATTCCTTATCGCTTGATAGATAAAACAGGATTGGCGGGTAAAGGAAGTTTAGTCTCTTACTCTCTAGCACTTCAATTGCCGTACGGTGTTGATCCAGATAAAACAGTAACCGATCTTAAATCAGCTTTCCCGAAAGAGCGTGTTAATTTTGAAACAGTAGTATCGAGGCAGAAACAGCTCGGGCGAGTGGTTGATAATGTAACTGCTTTTTTAAGTTTAGCTGGATTCATATCATTAATTTTGGGTTCTATTGGCGTTGCGAGTGCGGTGCATGTTTATATCACTCAAAAGCGTGCAACGGTTGCTTTAATGCGCTGCTTAGGGGCGCGTGGCTCACAAAGTTTTGGTGTCTATCTTGTGCAAGGTTTGGCTTTAGGTCTGCTTGGCTCTTTCTTGGGAGGGCTCTTAGGTATCATTTTTCAACTGCTCGTACCGTTAGCGATTAAGCAGGTCATGCCACTTGATATAAATTTTGCACTTTCATATAGCTCACTGTTACGAGGAGTTGGAGCAGGGTGTTTGATTAGTAGCTTATTTACAATCATGCCACTACTTACAATTCGTAGTATTTCTCCTTTAGAAACTATTAGAACAAGTAGTTTAAATGAAACACGTGGGAGGATATCTTTAGATCCTTATCTAATCAGTGTGATTGGGCTACTTGTTATATCGGTTCTTGTCTTTGCTGTAACTCAAACTCGGAGTATAGCGCTTGGTTTAGGTTTCGTTGGTTTTTTGGGTCTTGGGTTTATTTGCCTCTATGGTGTTGCCCGTTTGGTTCAGTGGATTACAAAAAAAATAAATATCAAAGCGCTCCCGTTTGTTATACGGCAAGGAATCGCAAACTTATATCGTCCAAATAATCGGACCTCACTACTTCTTGTTTCCTTAGGCTTAGGTACTTTTTTAACACTTACGTTATTTTTAACTCGCACCTCGATTCTTAGGGAACTTTCTAATGGCGCAGAAGGTGCCAGTGCTAATCTTTTATTTCTAGATATTCAAAATGATCAAATTGATGACGTAGCAAAGTTACTTGATGAACGTGGAGCACCGCTTTTAAGGAAAGCTCCTATTGTTGCTATGAAAATGACTGCGGTTGGGCATGTTCCTGTGGAGGATATAACGCGTAGTGAAAAAAAGAAACGCGGTGGGTGGGCGCTAAAATGGGACTATAGAACAACCTATAGGTCTACGTTAACACCATCGGAGCATATCATTAAAGGTAGCTTTGTTGGAAAAGTAGCAACCGATACTCAGATTATTCCAATCTCAGTTGAGAAAAGTTTAGTGGATGATCTTGGACTTAATCTAGGGGATGAGATAGATTGGGATTTGCAGGGAGTGATACTTCACACAGTCGTTTCTAGTGTACGAACGGTTGAGTGGAGGCGTTTAGAGACTAATTTCCTCGTGGTTTTCCCAGAAGGAGTACTTGAAACAGCACCTCAGTTTTATGTAGGTGCCGTAAGAGCATTATCACCAGAAGCATCCAGTCTTTTGCAGCGTGCAATTGTGGATGCCTATCCAAATATCACAGCTATTGACCTTCAGATGGTGCAGGAAACCTTGGATAATATTTTATCTAAAATAGGTTACGTTGTGGAGTTTATGGCTCTATTCACAGTGGCAACTGGGTTACTTGTTCTAGCCTGTGCTATTATCAATGGCAGGTATCAACGAAGAAGAGAGGCTGTTCTTCTAAAAACGTTAGGCGCCAGTGTTTCTCAGTTGCGAAAAATCCAAGCGATTGAATACGCCTTATTAGGCATTTTAGCTGCGACTGTAGGCTCAATTTTAGCATGTATTAGTTCGTTAGTTTTAGCTCATAGCGTGTTTCATACTACGGCTGTAACGAGCTGGTGGATTTATTTTGCCGCTATACTATGTGTTGCAGTCCTTACGCTTGTTACGGGACGACTTTCTGATCAAGGAATGGAAAAATTGTCGGCATTAGAAATGTTGCGTAGTGAGCAAAACTAGTAATTTATTTTAATACAAAACTATGAAAGCTCTTGGTATTGATATTGGAGGATCTGCAGTTAAAGGTGCTATCGTAAATACTAAAACGGGTAGACTTGTTACTGAGCGTTTTAGGATTGAAACGTCTAAGGCATTATCGCCTCTTGAAATGGCAAAAGCAATTAATCAGATCGCCGAGCATTTTAAATGGAAGGGCCCAATTGGAATTGGTTTTCCTGGAGTGATTCATGGAGAGCGTATTTTTACTTCAGCAAACTTACATCCCGGATTTATTAATTGTAATGGTGTCAGATTATTTAGTCGTGGAAGAAAAAAGAAAGTAGCCTTAATTAATGATGCAGCCGCAGCTGCAGTAGCGGAGATGAAGTTTGGACGTGGGAAAGATTTTCAAGGTAAAGTATTACTCCTTACGCTAGGCACTGGAGTTGGGTCATCTTTAGCCTACCGAGGTATGGTTGTACCACTTGAATTAGGCCATTTGCATTTTGAAGGTAGAGACGCTGAAAAAATCGTGGCTTCTTCTGTTCGTAAGAAAAAAAATCTAAGTTGGAAAGTTTGGGGTACTAAATTAGGGGTTTACCTCAAAGTGCTAGAAGATGCTATGTGGCCAGAGCTGATTGTTCTTGGGGGTGGTGTTAGCGCAAAACACGCTAAGTTTTTTAAATATTTAAAGACACGTGCTAAGGTGGTTCCTGCTAAACTATTTAATGAAGCAGGTATCGTTGGGGCCGCCCTTTCAGCAGTTCAGGCATAGATAGTGTAGGAACGGTTTTTGTATTATATAAGTAATTCTTTATTAATTATTTATATAATTTTTGAGCCGTTCTCGACATAATCTTGTAAGGCTCTACAGTGGTATGTTTTATGAAGGCTGCTACTTCCACATCCGCTCCGAAGTCAAAACGTACACGCAATATAGTACTAGGCCTAGTTGGGCTTGTCGTTCTTATAGGTGGGGTTGTCTACCGCTCTAAACATGCCGTACCTGCTCAGCCAGTAACTGTTGAAAAATCGGTCGTACGCACCATTACGCAGCTAGTGACTGCTACAGGAAAAATTCAGCCTGAAACCGAAGTTAAGATTTCATCTGAAGTATATGGAGAAATTACAGAGCTGCCTTTTAGGGAAGGTGCAAAAGTTAAGAAGGGTGATTTGCTCGTTAAGTTAAAACCAGAGCTTTATCAGACTCAGGTTGATCAGCAGGCAGCAGCAGTAGAGTCGTCAAAGGCGACGCTAGTGCACACGCAGGCTAAGTATGAACAGGCTGCATCGGATCTTAAACGCTACGAAGATCTCTATCACCGTAATTTAGCTTCAGAGTCAGATTATATTACGTATAAAACGAATTTTGAAGTAGCCAAAGCTGACTATCTTGCGGCTCAAGCTAATGTACACCAAGTAGAAGGTGTATTAGGGCAGATGGAAAATCAGCTCTCTAAAACAGTTATTTATTCACCTATGGATGGAACAGTAAGTTCCCGTTCTTCAGAAATTGGTGAGCACGTGGTTGCAACAGGATCTTTCACAGGAACTGAAATTATGCGAATTGCAGATTTAAGTAATATGGAAGTCCAGGTGAACGTTAACGAGAACGATATACCAAATGTGAAAGTAGGCGATCATGCTGTACTTACCATAGATTCTTATCCTGACCGTAAGTTTAGTGGTTTTGTTAAAGAAATTGCTAGTTCTTCTGAAGGATCTGCAGCGAGTGGAAGTGGTTCATCTGCTCAAGCATCAGGTACCTCAACGGATGAAGTAACGAACTTTTTAGTAAAAATCCGTGTTGCTGACAGAGATATTCAACTTAAGCCCGGCATGAGTGCTACGGCTGACATAGAGACACAAACAGCTGCTAATGTTGTAGCAGTACCTATCCAAAGTGTGACGGTTCGTGCAGAAGGTGGTCTTACTGCAGAGGAAGTCCAAAAAAATGAACTCAAAGCCTCCCAAGAAAAAACAGGTAATGATTTAACTGTAAGTTCGGATAAGGAAAATGCAAAACGCATGCACAATACATTGCAGCGAGTCGTATTTGTTAAACAAGGTGACATTGTTAAGATGAAATCAGTTGTGACAGGAATCGCTGACAATACCTGGATAGAAATTAAAAGTGGTATCTCGCCAAATGAGGAGATTGTTTCGGGCACATATGCCGCTATTAGCCGTAAGCTCAAAGATGGAATGAAAGTAACAATTGAGCTTCCTAAAAAAGATCAGAACTAATTTGTTATAAACCATTTTTCGTGAGCACTGCACGTACGACTCGTCCCTTGGGACCACTAGTAATCGATATTGAGGGAGTTAAGAAACTCTATCAGATGGGCGCGGAGACAATCCATGCCTTACGAGGTGTATCGTTAAAAATACATCGCAATGAGTATTTAGCTATCATGGGTCCATCTGGATCAGGTAAATCAACACTCATGAATATGCTAGGTTGTTTAGATACACCTACAGAAGGGCACTACGAGTTTAACAGAAAAAACGTAGCAGCCATGGTAGATGATGAACTTGCTGATATTAGAAACCGCGAAATCGGTTTTGTATTTCAGACGTTTAATCTATTACCACGTTCTGATGCTCTTAAAAATGTTGAACTCCCTCTCATTTATGCAGGAGTTCCCCCTGAAGAAAGACATGAAAGGGCAAAGCATGTGCTTCGTGAAGTGGGGCTGGAAAATCGTATGCATCACAAGCCAAATGAGCTTTCTGGTGGTCAAAGACAACGTGTAGCTATTGCTCGTGCGCTGGTTAATAAACCATCGATTATCCTAGCGGATGAACCTACAGGTAATTTGGATTCTCAGACAGGCGTAGAGATCATGGCCTTATTTGAGCAACTTTATAACCTTGGTAATACTATCATTGTTGTTACGCATGAGGAAGATATTGCTCAACATGCTAGACGTATTGTTCGTTTACGTGATGGTCTTATTGAGAGCGATAAAAACGTAGGCTGATTATTTTAAGGTGAATACGCTTTATTACGAATTTACTGAATCGCTGAATATTGCGTTTGCACAAATATCTGCGCACAAGATGCGCTCCATGTTAACAGCTCTCGGTGTGATCATAGGTATCGTTGCTGTTACGCTCATGGGTATGGCAATTAGTGGTATGGATTCTAGCTTTGAGAGTAGTTTAGCAATGCTAGGCGATGATGTTATTTATGTTCAAAAGTGGCCTTGGGGCCCAGTTGAGGATTGGTGGAATTACGCTAATAGGCCTCCACTTCAAGATTCTCATGCAGTAGAACTTAATCGTTTAATAGAGAGTTCTCCGAATACACTTTTAGAAGTAGCAGTTCCTGTACGAACTCGCTCTGGTGTTGTTAAGCGTGGAGATAATTCTGTAAATGGAGTTTTTATGGCGGGAGCTTCTGGTGACTACGGAAGAATAATCACAGCTGATTTTAGGGAGGGGCGCTTATTTACTGATACAGAAGCAGAAGGAGCACGTAATGTATGTGTACTTGGATGTGACGTTGCTGATGCTTTATTTCCTGCTCAAAACGCCGTAGGTCAAACCGTACAAGTTAAAGGATATCCTTTTCAAGTGGTAGGTGTTCTAGTACGTCAGGGATCATTTTTAGGTTTATTCAGTTTTGATACGCAGATCATTTTGCCAATTAAAGCCTTTGAAAAAGATTTTGGTGGCAAAACTCGTGGTTTAGAAATCCGGGTTAAAATCAAAGATAAAAAACGACTTGAGGAAGCGAAAGAAGAGCTCGTTGGATTAATGCGCCGTGTGCGTGGTCAGCTTCCAGGAGAAAGAGATAATTTTTCAATTAACGGAGCTGAAGCATTCAAAGAGCAATTAGATCCGGTTAAAAAGGGTATAGCTATGGCTGGGTTATTTGTTACTGGACTTGCTCTATTTGTGGGAGCAATTGGAATCATGAATATTACCTTTGTTAGTGTTAAGGAACGCACAAAAGAAATTGGAACACGTAAAGCCCTTGGTGCTAAGCGTAGAACCATTTTACTTCAGTTTCTTATAGAGTCTATTGCCGTATCTTTAATTGGGGGACTAATCGGAATTATTCTCTCTTCAACACTTGGTATAGTAATTGGGCACCTCTTTCCAAAGTTGCCCGTAGAAATTTCACCAGCACTTATTATCATATCCTTACTTGTTTCTGCGGGTACAGGAATTGTTGCAGGATTTGCTCCTGCTTGGGGTGCTTCACGTTTAGATCCTGTTGTTGCACTACGTTACGAATAATTATGCTTTTTAAAGAAATGCTTCGTATGGCGCTTGCCTCATTAGGGGCGCAAAAGCTTAGGTCATTTTTAACAATGGCCGGTATCACTATTGGTGTATTTTCTGTTATTGGAGTAATGACAGCTGTTTCGGCTTTACGTGAATCAATTGAGACTGGATTAAGTTTTCTCGGTGCAAGCACGGTGCAGTTTTCTAAATTACCTGCTATTCAGCGAGGTGGCGATGGAGCAGATAGCGCAAAGTATGCTAAGCGTAGGAATATCACTTTGCAGCAGGCTCAGCGCTATAAATACCTAATGCAGTCCGTAACAGAAGATGTTGCACTTAAAATTATGATGCAGGGCTCCCAAGCGGTCTATGGAGGTAAGAAAACAACCCCTGATATTAATTACGTAGGTACTAACGAGCACTTTTTATCTTCAAATCAGTACAGTATCGAAACAGGCAGAAATTTTACTGAGGCAGATATAGATCTAGCTAGTCCAGTGACCATTATTGGACAGGACTTAGTCTCAAAACTTTTTCCAACTGAGTCGCCACTAGGTAAAGTAATTAAAGTTAAGTCTCATGCTTATACGGTTATAGGTACATTTGCTTCACGTGGTACTACATTTGGACAAAGCCAAGATGCGATAGCTATTGTTCCGATCACTCGGTTTTTAAATGATAACGGAGCTGAGGGACGTACAATAAATATCGCCACTGGGGCACCGTCTCAGGCGAGCTATATGGAGATTGTGGATAAAGGTATTACTGCCATGCGTATTACTCGTGGCTTAAAAGCAGGCGAAGAAAATGATTTTGAAATATTTTCTAACGATTCACTTCTCGAAGCGTTCGCAAAAGTTGCTGATGCGGTAAGCTCAGGTGCTTTTGTGATTAGTACAATTGCTCTATTAGCAGCGGGTGTTGGTATTATGAATATTATGCTAGTGAGTGTTACTGAGCGTACCAAAGAAATTGGTATTCGTAAGTCAATCGGAGCACGTAAAATTAATATTCTTAGCCAATTTTTAATAGAATCTGTAGCTATCTCTTTAGTAGGTGGTCTTGCAGGTATTATCTTAGGGATTATAGCAGGTGATGGACTAGCTATTTTACTTAAAGCACAAATTATTTTCCCTTGGGGCTGGAGTATCGCAGGGCTCGTTGTGTGTACAGTGATTGGAGTAGGATTTGGTTTTTATCCTGCTTTGAAGGCTGCTCAACTTGATCCAATCGAAGCGCTACGTTACGAGTAAAAATTGATCATCCACCGCGGCGAATTTCGGAGCCCTGGAAACGAATCTGTAAACGGTATACTTTTTTAATGCGGCAATTAATTCGTCCTGTTTTTTGATCAACGCTCTCAGGAATTTCAATGCGGTGGATATCGACCGTTGCGTGGTAACCACGTTCTGAGAAAATATCAATGAGCATTGCTAGTGCGAGTGGATCATCCAAGAGATTGTCTTCTGTATTGATATGAGCGACGCCAGAGATTGCGTGCCTAAGAACAATAGGCATAATCTTTTTCTCAATAAACAATACAACTTGCTCAAGTAGGCTATGGTTTTCGAATTCATAGCTATCGAGTCGTTTTACTAATTCTTGGCGAGCATGAACAACGATCTCTGAAGCTAGAGGGATTTTGCGTAAGCTATCAAATGTACGTGGATCTAGTTCAAGCGTACTTTGGTACTCTAATTCGTGAATAATGTTTTGCTCTACCTCTTTAACGGGTCCTTGAGCATTAACAAAATGGTAGTGGAAAATTTCTTTTAACTCTTGAAGGGCATCCCAAGTTTGCTCTTTGAAAACGCGGTACCTGCGGCTTGCTAGTGCTTGATCGAAGTCTGTGGTTCTTTCCTCAAGGATTTCTCCAATGCCTGTTTTTTTAACTTCTTCGTTGTGGGCACGAATTTCTAAACCGCGCTTTAATTGACGTGTGATACTCGTTTTTTCGTCAACAAAGAGTACCATGATGTGAATCGTAGGTTGTCTAAAATGTAAGCCAAGCGGTGTGGAATTAAATTCACTGCGCAGCTCGTGCATTTTGTCTACCAAGAGCTTTAAGCATTCAACTTGTACTTTGGTGCGAGGAAATCCGTCAAGGATAACGCCGTCTCTGTATTCTGGGAGAAGTAAACGTTTTAGAAGTAAATCGATTACTTCACGGTCTCCAACCATATTGCCCGCGTCTTTAAGCCGCTTTGCTTCAGGAGAATCCAACAAAGAACTAATAACAATCGGTTGGCAGGTCAGGCCTCTTACCTTGGAAATAAAGGCAGTATTGGTTCCTTTGCCGGACCCAGGTGCACCACCTAAGAGTATGATTTCCTTAGGAAAACGTAGATGGGATCTTCCAAATTCTGATTCAAGCTTAGTCCATACCTGGCTAAAAATCAGCTGTGCATCTTTGATTTCTAGATCGTTGATGCGAGGCGCTTGAGCAGAAGCTGCTTCGTTGAGCGAGGAAGTGTTAGTAGGATTGGACATAGCAGCGTGTACACAGACATGAGAGCCGAATCTACTTACCTTCAGCAAAACAAAAAAAACGATAAATATGCCTATTTTTTGCTCAAAATGACCAAATTTGCGCCGTTTAAGGCCTGTTTGAGGAACTTTGGACTAATAATGAGATCAAAAAGTATATAATGCATGTTCTCATCATAGATGATGAAGCAGGAATCAGAAAAACAACACGTATGGCTATAGAGGCCGCTGGCCACACGGTAGTTGAAGCTGGAAATGCAGTACGTGCACTTCGTGTGATCGGCGAATCAGAGTTCGATGCTATATTTCTTGATTTAAAACTGGGTGATGATGACGGAGTAGAATTGCTTACACGCATTCGCGCAATTAATCCAAATCAAGTTGTTGTGATGTTCACGGCTTACGCAAGTGTAGCAACTGCTATCAAAGCGATTAAACTTGGAGCGTTTGATTTTATACCGAAGCCGTTTACTCCTCAGGCGATTCGAGATATGTTACTTAGAATCACACATTCACATGTGGCTGAAAAAACATGCGTTCATAGTCGTGAAATTCCTGTATCTCATGAGCCTGGTGCTTACTTAGACTCCAAGGAGTATCGTATGCAGCGAGCTTTGGATGGTGCAATTAAAGCAGCTCCAACTCTAGCTCCTATCCTTATTCGCGGAGCAAAAGGAGTAGGTAAACGTTCGTTAGCTCAAGCAATTCACAAGAGAAGCTCTGTTAAGGAAGGACTTTTTTTTGAACTTCCTGGCAAAGCTTTGAAGCAAGAAGTCTTAAATGAGTTAACTGAGGGTACAATTTACATACACGAAATTGCGGATATGGATCTACAGTTGCAGGGTTATTTACTGCACTGGTTAGAACAGATACTTGAAAAGCGTTTGCCTGATTCGATAGCAGCAAGGAAGCGATTACGCTTTATCGCTTCAAGTACGCATGATTTAGAACAGTGTGTTAAGAAAGGTACTTTTCGTGAGGATTTATTATACCGCTTAAATGTGGTCAGTATTCAATTGCCGAGTCTTCATGAGAGAGGGCTTGATTTCGAGCGCTTATGCGAAGAAGCAATTGCGTTTTACTGCAATAAATTAGGTAGGTCTAACTTGAGTATTAATCCAGAGGTTATTGTACAACTTAAACACTACCGCTGGCCTGATAATTTTAGAGAATTTAATCGCGTAATAAAATATGCGGTAACTACAACTACTGGTACCACGATTGAACTGCATGATTTGCCAGTTGATTGGAAGAAGGGGCTAGCACAGAAAGTACATGATGAATCACGCGACCTACATGTACATGAAGCAGAGTTAATTGAGCGAGTAATGAGTGAATCTCGAAATCTTGATGAGGCAGCGCATAAACTTGGGATTGCTGCTTCAACACTCTACCGTAAACGCCAAAAATTAGGACTAGCCTAACAATGATTCGTAAGAAATTTACGTGGAGGTTAATGCCGTTACTCGTATTGGTCCTTGTCGGTGGAGTAGGCGGTATTGTTGTTACACGCTACTTAGCAAATACCTTTGAGCGTGAACTTCTGCATAGCTTACAGACTGTTACTCGAACTCAGTTACTACGAGATTCGGTCACAGCGATTAGTCATTCGTTCGAGATTGCTCAGCAGGGAGATCTCTTGCAGGCAGATAAAGTATTTTCAAAAGCACGTGATTCAATTTCAGGACTTCTCTTAGAGGAGTCTACTCAGGGTTTCAGTGATGATACTTTAAAGCACAGTTTTGGGTTACTTGATGAAGCCTTTAGAAAACTAGAAAAACGCGGGGATGTTATAGTTGTTGGTGGTGTTTCATCATCTCTTGAATCCATGCGTGAAAATGAAGCATGTATTTACCAATTTAGTGCATCTTTAGATCATTACGTAAAAGCTGAGCTAGATCATGCACAGTTCGTATCTCAAAGCGTGGATCATTTAGCAAAAACCACGACTTACTTGTTAACCCTGCTTATTATTTTAGCAGTACTTATTTGGCTATTGATTGCTTGGAGACTCGCTAAGTTTTTCGTACTTCCTATTGAAGCATTAACTAAGTCAGCTGAGGCGCTGCGAGCCGGAAATTGGGAGCATGTGGTTGCTGTTTCATCTGATGACGAACTCGGTTTACTCGGTAAAGCGTTTAATCACCTGGCTAAGCATTTGCAGGACTACAAGCACGCGATGACGCAAAAAGTACAGCTAGCGCAGCGCACAACTCAAGCCGCTCTTAATGCTGCGTCTGATCCTGTTATTATCGTGGATTCAAAAGGAAAGCAGACGGTATCTAATCCAGCTGCAACTCAGTTATTGAATGCAAATGAAAATGCAGAAGGTTTATTAGATAAACTGCAAATTCACTTAAAACATGTTCTTGTAAGTGGCGTACATTATTTGCCTGTAGGCTATGAAAACATTATTGCCTGTAAGATTAATTCAGAAGAAAGGTTTTATTTACCACGAATCCTTGCGATTGGTGACCCAGTAACTGGCTTTTCAGGTGCAGCTATATTTCTACAAGATGTGACTAAGTTTAGGTTGCTTGATGATGCAAAGACAAACCTTGTGGGTACCGTGAGTCACGAACTTAAGACTCCGCTTACCAGTTTAAGAATGGCGGTATACCTCTTACTTGAAAATCAGGCGGGAGAGTTGAATGAAAAGCAGCGTGAACTCTTAGAGATGACGCGAAATGATGCGGATAGACTTCTACGTACATTAAATGATTTACTTGATTTGACTCGCTTAGAAAGTGGCATTGCAAAATTGCAATTAGTATCCACTGAAGTAGAAAGTTTATTAAATCGTTTAGCTGGTGAACTTAAATCTATCACTACAGCAAAAAAGCAAACGCTTAAAATTGAAGTAGCGGATCCTTTACTTACTGTCTTAGTTGACCAAGAAAGAATCAAACATGTCTTTTTAAATTTGATAAGTAATGCATCTAAGTATTCTCCGCAAAATAGTATAATTACTATGTATGCAAAAGAAGCTGATGCAGGATTTGTGAGAATAGGCGTTAAAGATCAGGGAGCAGGTATTCCCTTAGAAAACCAAGGGAAAATATTTGAAAAATTTTACCGCCTTCCAGGTCAAACCGGAGAGGGTGTAGGATTAGGTTTAGCTATTGCTCGGGAAATTGTACTTGAGCACGGAGGTACCATTGCTTGCACAAGTAAATTAGGATTTGGATCGGACTTTTATGTGTTACTACCCAAGTAAGTAATTACTTGTGGCTCCCACTACGAATGATGTCCCAAATAATATAGAAACCTAAGGCTGCAGAGATAACGTAGCCTGTAATACCTAGGACTGGATATCCATATACAAAGGGAGGCTGATGGCTATGAACGAGTAGTGAGGAGCCAATAATTAAAGAGCCAATGATCACTCCAAGCGCAATGCGATTTGAGGCGCTACGTATTCCTGACTCAAGTTGGTCTAGACCGTGATGCTGTAAATTAAGCGAAAGATTATCATGCTCAACACGGCGCATGATTCGCTGAATCTGATCCGGTAGTTCGTGAAGGCTTGCGAACGTAGACTTAGCAAAATCTTTTGCGTGTTTTAAGATCGAGTTTGGTCCGGCTCTTTCTTGATATAATTCTTTTAGAATGGGAGCTGCCTGTTCTCTGATATCAAACTGTGGATCTAAGGACCTGCCAATTTCTTCGATTGCTAAGACAGCTTTCGCCATTAAGCAGTAATCGCGTGAAAGCGGAATACCCTGACTACCAAAGATAAAGAGAAGTTTTAACATCGCTCTACCCAGTTGCTGGCGACCAATTGAAAAATTAAGTTCTTCTCTAAGAGCGAGTGTTACTTCTTTTTCTAGTACACGCTGGTTTAATCGCGTTTCTGGTGGAGCTAAACGAGAAGCGATGTTTACGATTTCTTCTGCATCTTGTTCTACGGCTGCAACCCAAAAATCAGCAAGTGCATACCTTAAACGCCGTGTTAAGTGACCTGCGAGTCCCCAGTCTAAAAAGCAGAGTTTTCCGTCTTGGGTTACAATCACATTACCTGCATGCGGGTCGGCATGAAAAAAGCCAGTGATTAAAATTTGATGCATGAGGGAGCGTGCTCCTGCAGCTGCAATATTTTTCTTAATATCTGCATCGATTGTGGAAGTGTCGACTGAGTGTCCATCCACACGCTCCATCACAATAACGAGCGGTCCTGAAAGTTCGGTATATACTTTGGGTGCGAATACAATCTCACTGTAGGGATTGAGTGTATTAAAGTAGCGCTGGTTACGTGCCTCGTTTTCAAAATCAAGCTCTCTTAAAATACCTTGTTTTACTTCCTCCATGACTCCAGGTAAGTCATAGGGTTTGAGTGAATCGATACGGTGATTTAACTGACCGATAAACCACGTTGCTAATTCAAGATCTACTGCAACACGTTTAGCTATGTTAGGCCGCTGAACTTTTATTGCTACTGGTATATTTGTATCTTTAAGCCGTGCGTAATACACTTGTGCAAGAGATGCAGCGGCTACCGGGGTTTGATTAAAATCAGTAAAGACTGTTTCTAGATCACCTTTAAATGCCTCTTTTAAAATAGGCCTAATCTCTTCGAAAGGGACGGCTCTAACATTACTTTGTAATTTTCTAAGCTCTAAAATCAGTGGAGCTGGCAGCGCATCTGGACGCATGCTCATCAGTTGTCCAAATTTTACAAAGGTTGGTCCTAAATCTTCTAGCGCTAAGCGAATACGCTCCCACGTAGTTCTCTCTGACTGTACTTTATCAATAAAACGAAGACGTAGACTAGCGGGTAGATCGAGTTGATTTATCAGATCTACGAACCCGTGCCGAGCTACGACACTAATAATTTCTTTTGCTCTTACGGCGTTACTAACAAGAAGAAATGGCTTCACGGTTCATTTTTCCGGGTAGGAGGATGAGCAATTTGTTTTTCTAATTCACGAATGCGCTCTTGGAGTGCAGAAATCTTTGCATGAGCTGTGCTATCAGCCTGAGATGAAGTTTCACGTAGTTTAGCGAGTAAGCTGACCACGGTTTCTTCAAATTCTTTACGACCTTGTTCAGCAATTTTATTAGCTATAATCTTAGCATCACTCGCATTAATTTTTCCGTCTTTTACAAATTCATCGAATGCGTCTTCGATTTTATCTTTTGTAACGACCGCGGCACCAACTCCTGTCAGTAAGGATTTACGGATTAGATCGATCATGTCTTGGAGTATGAATTGCTCTATTTAATTCGCAAACGCTAAACCCTCATTTCTCTAATTTAGAGATGTATTCTTTGAGTATGTTCATAAACAAAGCAACGCCTCTACTTTGGAAACGCTGCATATGGCGTATAACTGCTAATTCACGGTACGGTTTTTCGTCAGCAAGGGTAATATAAACCAGGGAGTCATCATCGCTCGGAGATCTCGTAATTTGGGGAAGAACGGAAACACCAACACCACGTGCAACCAGCGCCTTTACGGTTGGCACCTGAGAACAGCGGTGCGTGATCTTTGGCTCGAAGTGGTGATCTCCGCAGAAGCTTTTCACTTGTTGTGTCAGGGAGCTGGCGGTTCCCATCATCACAAACGTCTCATTAATCAAATCTGCTGCCGTTACTTTATGTTTTTTTGCCAAAGGATGCTTTTTACCTACGACCAAGAGTAAGGGCTCTTGCATAAGTAGCTGAACATCCAAACGGATATCGTCTTTCACAGGTAAGGATACTAACGCTAGGTCTAAGTCGCCTTCTAGTACACCATTGACGAGAGCTGTTCTAAAATCTTCTTGGATAACGATATGCAAATTTGGGTATCGCTCATGACAGATCTCTATAACTTCTGGAAGTATATAAGGCGCAAGGGTTTGAATGGCACCTACGTTGATCAAACGTCCTAGTGATGGGGAATCGGTTAATTCGCGTGAGGCATTTTCTATTTCAAATAGGATTTTACGGGTTCTCTCAAGAAAGGTAACTCCTGCTTCTGTAAGTACAACCTTTCTTCCTAAACGGTGAAAAAGCTTATGTCCAAGCTCTCTTTCTAGGTTTATAATCTGTTGACTAAGAGATGGTTGAGATACATTACACTGCTCAGCTGCGCGGGTAAAATTGGCTAGATCTGCGACGGATGCGAAGTAACGAAGTTGCTGTAGTT
>Ga0316219_1001766_pt1 | contig 21990 bp, 18 predicted proteins | sample TBH18003PmetaG_FD_203635 | JGI IMG/M metagenome (GOLD analysis project Ga0316219, IMG submission 203635) | Freshwater microbial communities from Trout Bog Lake, Wisconsin, USA - TBH18003P | ecosystem: Environmental > Aquatic > Freshwater > Lake > Hypolimnion/Profundal zone | place: USA... | reverse complement strand
GTTGCCCCACGGCCATTAAGTTAAGGAATTCGCGGTCTCGTTCCCAGGCTCCAGCCTGGGAACGCCCCTGTCTTGGAGGCTCCAGCCTCCCGTTCCTCTCCGGTGCGCCGTGCTTTTGGAGGTCCGGCAGGAGGCTGGAGCCTCCGGGAATACTGCATTCCCAGGCAGGAGCCTGGGAACGAGCGCGCGTTACGAGAGCCTCCAAGCTTAACTTAATGGCAGTGGGGCGTTGCCCTAGGTATGGGGTCGCGCCGTTGGCGCTGAACGGCTCTCCCCAACCGGCAGGTTCATTGGCAGCCTGCGAAGAGCCTGTCCTGAGTCTGTCGAAGGAATCTCACGAGGCCGAACGGATGTAATATCTACCCTGAATGTTATCGAAGCTAACGGCACCGCCGGTGGCGCCGTTAGCTTCGAAAACGCTAATGGTTCATTGACGTTGTCTCGCATTTCGCGGGATCCTTCGCAAGCTCAGGATGACAGCATTCGGGGCGCCGTTGTTGCTCGTGCGCGCGGCTGCAAAGGCGGCACAGGACTGTTGCACTCCACGACGCTAGCGCGAGCCTCCTCCGCCGTTTTGGGTTCATTTTCATTTTTCAATCCGGTTGTTCTGAGTTCTTGGATTGATTAACAAAGCGGAATTAGACGCCGATGTCCTGCAACTGCTTCGCTGGGTTCAAGCGTTGAGTCTTCTAGACCCATGCTTGAAAACCGTCTAGCGCGAGAAAAATCGCCTTACCTGCTCCAGCACTGCCACAACCCGGTCGACTGGTTCCCGTGGGGCGATGAAGCCTTCGAAAAAGCGCGCCGCGAAAGGAAACCGATTTTCCTGTCGGTCGGCTACTCCACCTGCCACTTGTGCCACGTGATGGAACGCGAGTCGTTCGAAAACCAGGCGATCGCCGCGTTGCTCAACGAGTCGTTCGTTTCGGTGAAGGTCGACCGCGAGGAACGGCCCGACGTGGACCGCGTGTACATGACGTACGTCCAGGCAACGGGCGTCGGCGGCGGCTGGCCGATGAGCGTTTTTCTGACCCCAAACCTTAAGCCGTTCTTCGGCGGCACCTACTTTCCACCCGAGGACCGCTGGGGCCGTCCCGGCTTTGCCACCGTGCTGCGAAATGTCGCCGAAATGTGGAGAGACGACCGGGCCGGGATCCTCGCGCACGGCGACTCGGTCATCGAACGGCTCGGGGCGATGTTCGGCGCGGAAGCGGGCGGTTCACCCGCCGGCTTTTTCGCGAACGAAAACGGCGACACGGTGAGTGCTGTTCTCGCGGGCGGGGTCCGGCAAATCGCTGGCGGGTTCGACGCCGAGTTCGGCGGATTCTCCGACGCACCGAAGTTTCCGAGACCGGCGACGCTTCATTTCCTGCTGCGAAACGCCGCGGCGGGAGGCGCCGACGCTTCGACCGCCCGCGAGATGGCGCTCTTCACCCTGCGGGCAATGGCGGCGGGCGGCATCCATGACCACCTTGGCGGCGGGTTTCATCGCTATTCCGTGGACCGCTTCTGGCACGTGCCCCATTTCGAGAAAATGCTGTACGATCAGGCTCAACTGGCGTGCGCTTATCTGGAAGCCGCCCAGATTGCGCCGGAGGGGATTTACGCGGGGGTCGCACGGGGAGTTCTCGACTATCTGCGCCGCGACCTGACCGCGCCGGGGGGCGCCTTTTTCTCCGCCGAAGACGCGGACAGTGCGCTGCCGGAGAATCCAGAGAAACGCGGCGAGGGCGCGTTCTACGTTTGGACCGAGGCGGAGATCGACGAGGCGCTCGCCGCGGACGATGCGGCGCTTTTCGCCCGATTCTACGGGGTCGAACCGCACGGCAATGCGCCCGCGGGCAGCGATCCCCACGGCGAATTGGCCGGCACGAACACGCTCATCCAGCGCATGTCCGTGGAGGAACTGGCTCGGCAGACAGGCGCGCCGGTGGAGGCGGTAGCGGCGTCGCTGGCTCGCAGCCGGCAGGTTCTCTTCGAACGGCGCGCCCGTCGGCCTCGACCTCATCTCGACGACAAAATCGTCACGGCATGGAACGGCCTGGCGATCTCCGCGTTTGCGCGCGGCGCGGGCGTGCTGGGGGACCCCTATCTCGATTGTGCCCTGCGCGCGGCTGCGTATGTACGCGAGAAACTCTGGCGCGGAGGCCGCCTGTTGCGCTGTGAACGCGAGACTCCCGGCGCGAAAGCGGAGCCGCGTCCGCCGACCGAAGGATTCGCCGACGACTACGCGTTTCTCATCCAGGGGCTGCTCGACCTGTACGAGGCGGGTGGCGGTCATGAGTGGCTTTCGTGGGCCGCCGAGCTTCAAACGGCGCAGGACCGCGTTTTTCTCGATCCGGACCGCGGCGGCTATTTCTCCACCTCCGGAGCTGATCCGTCGATCTTGCTGCGGGGCAAGGAGAGCTACGACGGAGCGGAACCTTCGCCAAACTCCGTGGCGGCCCTCAACGCCTTCCGGCTGGGGCGGATGCTGGATTCGACGGAGCTGATCGGCCGGGCTCAAACGACAGTGGAAGCCTTTTCCAGCCAGCTCGTCCGGTCGCCGACGGCGATGCCCATCATGCTCTCCGCGTTGCTTTTCGGAACGTCGCCTCCCCGGCAGATCATCCTTGCGGGGCGCTTGGACGTGCCGGAGGGCCACCCGCTCGACCTCAAGCCGTTCCTTCGAAATATCCACGACCGCTTTCAGTGGGACGCCGTGCTGCTCTTTGCCGACGGCGGCCCAGGGCAGGAATGGCTGGGCCGCTCGCTTGCGTTTATTCGCTCCGTTGCCCCCGTGAACGGTCGGGCGGCGGCGTATCTGTGCGATGGATTTGCGTGTCAGGCACCGGTGACAACCGTTTCATGAGCGGCGCAATTTCCGGCAGGGCAATAGCGAGACCGACGCATGCGATAACCAGGCCTCCAAGCCTCGGAACCACATGGTGAACCGCGTGGGGAATACGGATGCGGCTCGCCAACAGATCGCGTGCGGTGACCATCAGAATGCCAAGGGCGCAGAGCGTCGCGGCGAGTCCAAAGCCAAACGCAACGATCAGGAGCAGGCCGAACTCGATCCGATGAAACGCGATTGCGCTCAGCAGAACGACGATTGCGGACGGACACGGGACCAACCCGCCGGACACCCCAACGGCAAGCAGGCCTTTCCATGAGGTCAGCGAGCCGCCATCGGCCGGGAGGTGGGAATGCCCATGATCGCGTCCATGATCGTGTCCATGATCGTGTCCATGATCGTGTCCATGATCGTGTCCATGATCGTGTCCATGATCGTGTCCATGATCGTGTCCATGATCGTGTCCATGATCGTGCCCATGATCGTGCCCATGATCGTGCCCATGATCGTGCCCATGATCGTGCCCATGATCGTGCCCGTGGTCGTGGTGGTGATGACCGTGACCGAATAACCGGGCGAACCCGATCTGAGCGATGACCGCCCCTGAAATCACGGTGAGCCAGGGATACAGCGCTTCCGGTCGAAAGTAGTGCGATGCAAACAGCGTCGCCAACCCAAGAGCAAAGACTCCGATGGTATGGGCGATTGTGACAATTAACCCGAGAATCACGGCGTGGCGCGGTGTTCCCCGCGAGCCGATCAAGTAGGCGCCCACCAGCGTTTTCCCATGGCCGGGAGAAAGCGAATGGATGCATCCCAGCGCGGCGGCCATAGCCAGAAAAAGCAGAGCCTTCCCCACCGTGAGGTGTTTCTCTGTGACCAAAGAAGCGAAGGCATCCCTGGGGCGGGCGACCGCTTTGAGATTCTCAGTTGCGGGAGTCACCGAATCGTCCGCAATTCCGACCGTAAAGCGAAACTCAACGTTTCGAACATCCAATGGATGCTTCACCAGGTCGATCGGATAGCCGGCAAGCGCGGCAGTCCGGTCATCCTTGCCGGCGGACTGACTGACAAGTCGGGTTCCCTTGCGCCGGATCACGATTTCCCGCCATCCGATTCGATCCGGTTCGTTGTTGTCGCGATAGACGGCCTCCTGCATCCCGCCGGCGCGGATTGCCGCGGCAACGGCTCCCGGTTCCGTCTCCATGATTGCGTCCAGCCGGAGCGTGGGAAGGTTTCCTGCTCCGGCCAACAAGCTGATTTTCCAGGAGACCGGCTTGAGAGGCTGTGGCTTTCCGTTGATTTCCAATGCCAGATGCGCGCTCACTTCCCGACTCTCAAACGCTCCGTAATTCTCCTTTTCGGCATCGCTCAACGTCCCGTTCCCGTCGGCATCGGCCCGTTTCATCTCCTGAACCGTGGCCAGCTCGGCGAAATCGATGACGTAAATCACCCGAACCTTGTCCGGGGCGACCTCCAGGCGGCTGTAGCGATTGACGCTGAAGTTCCCCAACGGATGCGCATTCCCCCCCCGACCGCAAAGGGCCAAAAAGCAGAAGGCAAGCGTTGAAAGAATCCGACGCGCGGAGCGTCCAACAGACCGGGGCGGTTTCAAACGGGTGGAGGGCAAGCCCGAAGGGTGTGCGGGTTAGCTCTTGAGAAAGCTCTTCAGCATCCAGTTCGTCTTCTGGTGAAGAGTGATGCGCTGAATCATCAAGTCTTCGCTTTCAGGATCATTGGCGTCGCCGGCCAAGTCGCGGGCCAGCGTGGCATCCGCCACCAGCTTTTCGCTGGCGGCAATCAGCGCGCGGACATAGGCCTCTTGAGCGAGAGGCGCGGTAAATTCCTTGATCTGCGCGACCTGGGCAAGTTTGCCCAGCCCGCCGATCGCGTAAGCGTCCAAGGCGCGAAGGCGTTCGGCAATCTCGTCGATCGCCGTGAACAATTCTTCGTATTGCGTTTGAAAAGCGGTGTGGAGGGCGAAAAAGCCTTGTCCCTCGACGTTCCAATGAGCCAGGTGTGTCAACGACATCAGGGCATAAGAATCGGCGAGCACTTGATTGAGACTATCGGTGAGGCGGACTTGAGTTTCGGTGGTATTCATGGCTGGTTGATCGGTTATCTGGCAACCCAAAGTTTGACAGGAGTTCTTCCACTTCGCAAGGGATTGATGCGCCGCCTCTTGGGGCTGGGACTTGAGTTGAACCGCGTCATGGCTGCTCGGCGCTTCCTCCAAAAAAATCCCGGCATTTCTTGCGGAGGGTCACGCGATTCATATTCAGCGCGCGCGAGAGCACGGTTGGTTTGCCTCCGTAACGGGCGAGAAGCTTGCGGATGAGGACTGCTTCCAGTTCGTCGTGGAGCCGGTCGTATTCCGGCCCGGTTTTCAGTTTTTCGTCGAGCCAGCGTTCGATGACCGCTTCCAACGCGGGAGTGTCCGCAAGGTCAGTGCGGTCAGGCACGCGTTCCACGCAGGTGTGCAGTTCGTGCGGAAGATGCTGTGGAAAAATAGTCTCCCCGGACGAAACAGCGGCTGAGTGTTCGAGCACATTGCGCAATTCCCGGACGTTCCCCGGCCACTCGTATTTGAGGAGAATCTCCATCGCCTCCGGAGAGATCTGAAGGCGGCGCTCCGGTGTGATGGAGCCCAAAAACACCGCGCTCAGCGTGGGAATGTCTTCCTTGCGGAGATTGAGCGGCGGCAGTTCGATTTCGAGCACATGCAGCCGGTAGTATAAGTCTTCGCGAAAACGCCCGGCGCGCACTTCTTCCCGCAGATTCTTATTGGTGGCGGTAATCAGCCGAAGATCGACCCTCAAATCGCAGCGGCCGCCGACGCGCGAAAACGTCTTCTCCTCCACAGCCCTCAGCAGTTTTGCCTGCACGCTCAGGGGAATGTCGGCGATTTCGTCCAGAAACAACGTGCCGCCGTGGGCGCGCTCCATATGTCCCGGACGCATGGCCAGCGCGCCGGTGAACGCGTTTTTTTCATAACCGAAAAGTTCGCTCTCCAGCAGCGGCTCCGGCAAAGCAGCACAATGCAGGGTGACAAATGGCGCGGCCCGCCGGCCGCTGTTCTCGTGAACGATTCGCGCCGCGAGCGTCTTGCCCGTGCCCGTCGGACCCGTGATAAGCACCGGCGCATCCGTGGCGCACGCGTGAGCGATGGCAATGAAACTGCGCTGCATCGACGGCGCGGCGCCCACCAGAAAAGGCAAACCCGCGGGAATGTTATCGGATCGCGGCGACGGCGGCGCGCTCATCATCTGCCGAAGCGTTTCCTCCAGTTCGTCGAGATCGAGCGGCTTGACCAGATAAGCGGTCGCCCCGAGCTTCTTCGCGGCCACGGCATTATCCAGATTCCCGTGGGCGGTAACGATTAGCACGGGAAGGTTCGGCTCCTGCACGCGAATTTGCTCCAGAGCCTTCAACCCGCTCATATCCGGAAGCCCGATGTCGAGAATCACAAGTGCGAATGTGCTTCCGGCCAGCGCGTCGAGACCGCGCCGGCCCGAGTGGCACAGAACCGACTCACAACCGAGCCTGCGTCCCACCGCCGCAAGCGCCGATGCCAGCGCGTGTTCGTCTTCGATAATAAGGATTCGTTTCATGACAAAAGAGGTACCTCAATGGTGACCACCGCCCCGCCCGCCGGACCGTTGGCCACGCGCAACTGCCCGCCATGCGCTTTCAGAATCTCGGAGGAAACGCTCAACCCAATGCCCATACCGCCCTCTTTTTCCGAGTAAAACAGGTCGGCGCAATGACGAAGCGCATTTTCGGAGAAGCCGCACCCGTCATCGGCAAACGTCACCGTGCCGTCGACGCCGCCGCGGATGCGCACCGCGCCGCCGTCCGGTATCGCCTGAATGGCATTCATCAGGATGTTGCTCACCACCTGCGAAATGCGCCGCGCATCCCCCTCAATCCAAATTTCGCCCGCGAATTCCTGAACGACTTGCACCCGCGCATGCTCCGCTTGCGCCCGATGCGATGCCACCGCCTTTGCAACCAACTCGTCCAGCCGCGTGCGGGAAATCCGGGGAGGGGCCGGGCGCGCCAGGAACATCCACTGGTTGACCAGGCTTTCGATGCGCGCAGACTCCTCCAAAATCAAGGCGAGCGTTTCGGCATGCCCGTTGGGTGGCGCCTCCGAGGGGCGCGAGTGCAGCATCTGAGCGTGGAGCTTGATCGCGGAAAGCGGATTGTGAATTTCGTGCGCGAGGCCCGTCGCCATTCGCCCCAGCAGCGCCATTCGCTCGGCTTTGCGCCGCTTCTCGCGTTCCTCAGCAAGCTGATTGCGCGTCTCCATGAACGGACGCACCACTCCATGGCTCACACTGAAGGCCAGCGCCAGCGAGAGCGTCCAGAACGATCCCAACGCAACGAGCATGGGCGGACGCGAAAGGTATGGGAGCCGTCGTTCCCGTGGACGCACCAGCAGCAGATCGACCCCGGGCTTCAACGACGCGGCAACCGCTTCGGTGTCGCTGTCCAGTTGCTTTACGCCTTCTTCCGGACGAAGCCGAACCAGGCTCGGACCGTAACCCGCGATTCGTCCCGAAGGAACAGGGATAAGTCCCTCGCCTTCGCGCCGGAAGAACATGCTCATGTCGAGCACGTGTCCGAGCGGCTCCGCGACTCGCTCATTCAACGGCAACCGCGCACTCTGGATGAAGCGGGCATTGGTATCCGCAAGCGCCTGGAAAGCGCGTTGCGACTCGTGCTCAGCGGCAACCTGCAACCAAAACACCAGCGCCGTCGAACCGAGCGCGACGAACAAAAGAAAAGGAAGCGCAATCTTGACGGACAAACCTGAAAACGAAGAAAAACGCATTGAAGCAGGGATATATTCCATCCCGCCACGGTCGCGCGAGGATATTTTCTATCCCGCCAATCTTTAGCGATCAGGAAACGCGCCAGCGCCTTGGACTGGGGTACCCTCTTTTTCCATTACCCACAAGTTTGCAAACTGGGCGCGCGAGCGAGGACGGCGCCCCGATTGCTGTCATCCTGAGACTGCGAAGGATCTCACGAGGCGACCGCGACGGTCTGTTTAGCCGGCCCCGTAATCGAAACTGACGGCGCATTGTGTGGCGCTGTTAGCTTCGAGAACGGTGAATGGCGGCATAATGCCGGCTGGCGTGGCGTGAGATCCTTCGCAAGCTCAGGATGACAAATAACGAGAGCCTTTCAACAATGAGCGCCACCCGCAACCGTTTGCTTATTTCTGGTTATCATAATTCCAGCAAATTTAATCGCCGGGGCACGGCGCTTGCTAATGGCAACCCGCGCAGCGAACCCGCTGCCACGATAAACAACCATACAACCGACCCACCATGTTCAAAACCAACCTAATCGCCTTTTCCGCCTTCACCTTCGCCAGTCTCTGCATGGGCGCCGACCCTTCCACCCCCGATTCCCAACCCTCAACAGCACGATTGCCGGAGACCACCACCACCGGTTTCGGTTCCGTGCTCAGCGAAGATACGCCCATCGGCGAAACGCAGCGGCCCGAATGGACCAGCGCGCGCCGTTTCCCAAACACGCGCGTTTACATCCAGCAAGAGCCGTGGGAAGTGGGCGTCGAAACCTGGTGGCGCTTCAAGAATCACCGGGACGGCACCGCCTCCAACCGCCTTCTTCAGGAAGTGGAAATCGGGTTGCCGTATCGGATGCAGCTCGACATCTATGATGACATCGAAGGCGACCAGGATTTGCGATTCCATCAGCAGACCGCCAATGTGGAACTGCGCTGGGCATTTGCCGATTGGGGAAAGATTTGGGGCAATCCCACCCTCTACGCCGAATATAAGTTCGCAGACCACCACTGGGGGCCGGATGTGTATGAACTCAAGGTGCTCTTTGGAGATCAGTTCGCGCAGCGCTGGCATTGGGGCGTGAACTTCGTCTGGGAATCCGAAATGGGTTGGCAGCGCGAAGACGAATTTCAGATCCCCGGCGGTCTCAGCTATTCGGTGATCGACGGCAAGCTCGGCGTCGGCATGGAGTTTCTGTACGACCACGACACCCTGGCTGGGCAGCGATCCAATCCGGCGAACCAGTTCAATATCGGTCCCAGCATCCAGTGGCGTCCGACGAAGAATTCACATCTCGATCTCTCCTGCATGCTCGGCACGAATAACGAATCGGATCGTGAGATCACCTGGCTAGTCTTCGGCTACGACTTCGGCGGTCCCAGCGGCCACGATGAACGCGCCTTCACCCCATCGAGCGGGCAGCATAACTAGCGAATTGATCATTGACAGGAAAAGCGCCCACGGAGGGATCTCGCGCGGAATTTCGTTGGGAATATCGAGGAACGCTCCAGCGTCTTGGAGCGGCAGTCCTGTCTTTCAATTACCCACAAGTTTGCGAACTGGACGCACGATCGAGGACGGCGCCCCGATTGCCGTCATCCTGAGCCTGCGAAGGATCTCACGAAACGGCAGCGAACGCCATCGTACCATCGGCATTCTCGAAGCTAACGGCGTTGCGATGGACGCCGTTAGCTCCGAAAACACTCGAGGAAAACTGTACGCCCGTCCGGCTTCGTGAGATCCTTCGCAAGCTCAGGATGACAAATAATAAGGGCCGCTCTGGCTTCCGTGCTCGGCTTTCGATTTGTGGGTAATGGAAGGGGGCCTCTGCCGCCTTGGGATGGCGCGTCGATACCCGTGTCTGTTATGAGATGAAGCATGACCTAACTGGTTATGAGAAGCCGGGTTCGTGGTGGAGGAGGGACGGTCCGGCATCCGAAGGCGGCACAGGACTGCCGCACTCCAAGACGCTGGCGCGTCCGCCGAAGCCTCATTCGTTTTCAAAACTGTTGCTCATCCAAACGTTACCGCCCCACATGTGCATTTTTTGAACCGACCGGCGATGGCCCATTTTCCCACGACTTGGTTTACCTTTGATCGAGGTGGAACCTGACGGGCACGTCAACGCGGCTGGCTACCGGCAATCCGGCGGAAGTAGCCGGCTCGAATGTCCATCGTCGGACGGCTTGAACCGCGGCCTGATCGAGCATCGGAAATCCACTGCTCTTTACCAGGGACGTGCTGATCGCGCGGCCATCCGCCGCCACTTCGACGCTGACAATGACCAATCCCTCCTGACGATTGCGACGGGCGTCAGGCGGATAGTCCGGACGCGGGTTGCTCCGGTACCGAGGTCTGGCGCCGTGCGGTCCGTTGATTCCCCCCGTATTGCTCGATGGACGGGATGCAGCGTTCTGGGATGCCGGATGATTTGTCCGCCGGGCGGAATACGGAGTGCGGTTCGCCTTTGTTGCGACGGGAGTCGGTCGTTGCTCGGGCGGAGGAGGAGCGGCGCGCGGGGTTGACGACGGTTCGGGCATGGGCGCCGGAGTCGGTTCCTGCGTCGGGACAGGTTGCGGTGTGGGTTGCGGTGTCGGAAGAGGCTTCGGTTCGGGTTCAGGGTCGTCCGGTGGTGCTGCCGCCGCTTCGCTCTCCGGGACCGAAGTCACCAGGCCCACGTCCATCGTGGATGGTTCGTCGCTCATCGCGCGCGGGCTGGCGGATGTGTCCAGTCGAAAGCCGAACAACAAAAGCGCGTGGCAGAGCGCGGCAGCGAGAAAGGAAATGACAACGCCGGGCTTCACGGAGTCCGCTGCGTTGCTTGGATGGGTTGGGTTTGAATCGACACTTTGCCGATCCCGAATTTTCGAAGCGTATCGAGCACGCCGATGGCTTTGCCGAATTCCGCTTTCGTATCGCCATTGATGAAAATGCGCGGATCGCGGTTTTGCGCTAGCAACTGGTGCAACGAGGTTTCGAGTTGCGCCGAGTCCACAAGCTGCTTGTTGAAGAAGAGTTCGCCCGCGGCGGTGATCGTAATTGTGGTCGATTCTGTGTGCTCCTGCGGCGCACCCGTCGTCGCTCCCGGCAGGTTTACCGTGACGCCCTGATTTTTCACCATGGAAAGCGAGACCATGACAAACGTGGCGAGCAGAAAGAAGACGATGTCGATGAGCGGAATGATTTCGATCCGCGCACGGCGCTTGCTGCGAGGTGACGGGATGGAGATCACCGGTTCATGGCGGCTCCCTTTCCGCCGCGTATAAGCAGCATTTCCAATTGCGCGGCCGCGGTTTCAATTTCCATGCGGGAAGCCTCCAGTTGCGCGTTTAAATAGTTGAAGGGCAGCAGGGAAACCATTGCGATCAAGAGTCCAAATGCCGTCGCGACAAGCGCTTCCGCAATGCCTCCGGTGATTGCGGTGGGCGCGCCAAGCTCGCTGGCGCCCAGCAAACCGAATGCGTGAATCATTCCGGTGACCGTTCCGAAAAGTCCTTCAAGTGGAGCGAGCGTTACAATCGTGTCCAACAGCGAGATGCCGCGGTTAAACCGCTGCAACTCGCGGTTTGCCGCCTGAAGCAGCGCGTTGCTGAATGAAACTTCGCGATGCTCCAGTGCATACGTAAGAACTTGTGCGACATAATCCTTCGAGCGCATTCCGATCGCCTGCGCTTCGTCGAGTCTGCCCTGTTCCACCGCCGCGAAGAGCCGGTCCACGGCGGCGGGATTGCGCCTCATGCGTTCCCGAACGACAAAGTACAACCGCTCGAATATGACGGTCAGGGCGATTAGCGAGGTGAACAGCAGCGGCCACATGACGGGGCCGCCTTTCAAGAAGATTTGAATCATGGAATACGATCTAGAAACGGTAGGTTACGCTGGCCCGGATTTGGCGTGGTTCGGTCGGATGAAGATGATAGTCGTTGACCCCGTCCAGCGGCTCGCCGCTCAGTCGCGAGGTGTAATAGTATTCAATGTCGTTGGCCTTGGTGTCAAAGATGTTGAGGACATCGAGCGCGACGTCCAAGTCCTTGCGCACATGATAGCCGATCCGCCCGTTGAACAGAGTCGATGAGGGCGCCCACGCGCTGCCATCTTCAATCAGAGGCTGCGGACCGAAGTAACGCACCCTCAAGCTGCCGAAAACGCCCCACGGAGTTTCAAGCGATGCCCCCGCCGAAAAGACGGTGGCGATGGAATTTGGAATGAACGTGCCCGGAGGGTAGTATCCAGTGAAATTTCCGTGCGAATAGCAAAAATCGGCATCCAGGGTCAGCCACGGGGTCGGCTTGTAAAAGTTCGCCCACTCGACGCCGTAACGCCGGGTGGGTCCGGCGGCGTCGGTTCCACCAGAGTCCCCGTCGAAGACCAACTCGGAGTCCGTTTCTAGATACCAGAACGAAAGCGTGCTCACCAGACCGGGCACGATGGAGGTGCGAGCGCCGATTTCCGCGCCTCTGCTTTGCACCAGCCCGGCGGAACTGACGGCTTTATCGACAGTATTTGGATCGATGGTCTCGAGAACGCCCCGCGCATCGTTGCTGTGAAATCCGGTGCCGAAATCGAGGTAGAGTTCTGTTTTTGCCCAAGGTCCGAAAACGAGGCTCAGTTTCGGGCTGGCGATAGCAGCAGTCGCATTGCCGGAGTTTCCGGCGATGTTCGCATTGACATCGAAGTTGTAGAGATCGCCTCTCACGCCAATTTGGGTCTTGAACCACGGAGTCCACTGAACTTCGTTTTGAACGAACATTCCGATGCTGAATTCGTTGACGCGATCTTTTACCACCGTGTTCAACAAATTGCGATCTTCGGTGTGGTTGATCCCCACATACGGAATGATGTCGTCGCGGATCTGGACTCCGACCGTGTTCTTGACTTCTTTGCCCAGCCATTGATTGTCCCATTCGCGCGTCAGGTTGCCGCCAAGGACCACCCGCTTGTCGATCTGCTCAAACTGATCGCCATGGACCGGGTCGTCCAGGAAATATTCGAAGTTCGAGAAAAGGTTGAGCCGGTAGTAGATGGAGTACAAGTTAAGATGCGTCTCACCGTCCTTTTCCTGGCGCTTCCAATCAAAGCTCAGGCTGTCGCGATCCGTCGCGCCGCCATCGGTGGGATCGAGCGATCCGAAACGGGAAATGATACCTTCGTCGATCGCCCGCTGCGCAACCTGGTCCGTCGAGTTCCAATCCGCATGGTAAGCCATCGCCGTAAGTGAAAAAGCATCATTCCCTTGAGTCCATGAGTAACGCAGTATCCCATTGTAGCGATTTGAGTTCTCGGCATGAACCCACGGTCCGTCGTAATGGTTGAACTCAAAGGCATACAGCAGGTTTCCGGGACCGAGTTTCGGCGAATCCGCGGCGAGGAATCGCGCGTAGCCGTTTTCGCCAAATCCCACGTTTACCACCCCTTCCGGCAGCACGTTGAAGAGGTGAAACTGCGCAGCCCCCGCACCGGAGAAGTCGCCGATTTTTGGGTAGAACGGCCCCTTTTGATAGTCGAGCGTTTCCACCAGTTCCGGGATCAGGAAATTAAGATCGGAGTAACCCTGGCCATGGGCATGCGTGGGCATGTTAACTGGAATGTCATCGACGGAAATATTGATGTCGCTCCCATGGTCCAGATCGAACCCTCGCAGAAAATACTGGTTTGCTTTGCCATCGCCGGAATGCTGGGTGATCACCACCCCGGGAATCGTTTCCAGCAATTCGCCTCGACGGAGAAAGGGCCGTTGAGCGAGTTCGCCTGCGCCGATTTCTCCTTGGGAGGAGGAAGAAGCCATTCCGATCAAATCTTCGGCGCGTCCGGTGACAACGACTTCATCGAGCGTAGTGCCCGGCGCATCGAGTTTGTTGGGGACATTGGCCGGAGCGGCAGGGGATGTTTGGTTGGCAGATGGGACCGCGTTTGGCAGCGCAGGATTGTCCTGGCCGTAGCTGTTGATCGCCGTGGCTATTCCGAGAGCGGCAATCGTTTTGAAAGCTGCCGAAAAAGCCCGGCATGGATGCGATGAGTGTATCATGGTTGTGGATGTAGCCCGGTGAAGGCTCGAGTTGGATGCAAGGACAGAATCGTGGCCTTCGGAACTCAAGCCGCCCGCCGGGTGGTGTGACGTTTAGACAAGACGTAACACCGTTTCGAAGCAAGAATTTTTTTCGTAAGTCGCCTAAATCTCGTTGACTTCGCGGTGTTATCCCTTGTAGCTTCATAACATTTATGAGCAGCAAAGGCGTTTCCCGCTTCAGCATATCCTTGAAAAAGGAACTTCTCCTCCAGCTCGACGAGATGGTCGAGGAGAAGGGCTACAGCAACCGTTCCCTGGCCATCGCCGATATGATTCGCGACCACCTGGTCGAGCATCGCCAGGTGAGTGGCAAGAGGGCGGCGGCGGGCACGGTCACGCTGGTGTACGATCATCACGCCCATCATGTGCAGGAATCGTTGACTCACCTCCAGCACGACCATTGCAACACCATCGTCTCGGCCCTTCACGTTCACCTCGACCACGACAACTGTCTGGAAGTGCTGGTGGTGCGCGGGCGGGTGTCGGAAATCAAGGCCATCGCCAACCGGCTCATCGGAGCCAAAGGGGTGAAACATGGTAAGCTCAGCATCACGACGACTGGAAAAGATCTTCCTGCATGACGACCGATCGTTTAAACGGCGGTCTCGGAATCAGAGGGAGCCTGAAAGTCGCGCCAGCGTCATGGAGTGCGGCAGTCCTGTGCCGCCTTCGGATGCCGGACCATCTCTTGTCCCGCCGCAAACCTGGCTTGCCACGACCAGCCGGGCCATTCTTCTTTTTATGGCAGACACGGACTTGTTCGCAAACCGGACGCACGAGTGAGGATGGAGCCCCGAACGCTGTCATCCTGAGCCTGCGAAGGATCTCACGAGGCGATCCGAACGTGTGTTTCAGTCGGCACGTAATCGGAACTGACGGTCCATCGTGCGGCGCTATCAGCTTCGAGAACGCTGAATGGTGGTATTACGCTGGCTGGCGTGGCGTGAGATTCCTTCGACAGACTCAGGACAGGCTCTTCGCAAGCTCAGGATGACAGATAATGAGAACCGCTTTGATCTCCATGCTCGGCTTCGATTTTGTGGGTAATGGAAAGACAGGACTGCCGTTGCTCCAGGACGCTGGCGCGCTCTTTAGAACTCCGAACGCAACGACGGCTTTTCGATAAGATCAACCGACTGCCAGCCAACCACTAATTATGCATATTCCCGACGGTTACCTCAGCCCTGCCACCTGCGCGACGCTCTACGCCGGGGCCGCGCCATTTTGGTATGTCGCACTCAAGCGCGTTCAGCAATCGCTCAGTTCGCGCATGGTACCACTGCTCTCGGTCTGCGCGGCATTCTCTTTCGTCATCATGATGTTCAATGTTCCGCTTCCCTGCGGAACCTCGGGGCACGCCGTCGGCATGTGCGTGACGACGGTGGTGCTGGGGCCGTGGGCGTCGATGCTGGCGATTTCAATCGCTCTCCTGATTCAAGCGATCTTTTTCGGCGATGGCGGCATCACCGCATTCGGAGCCAACTGCATGAACATGGCGATCGTCGGCTCGCTGGTGTCCTATTTCGTTTACACGACGGTTTCCGGGCGGTCCGCGCCGACCTCGAAACGGCGGGTGGTGGCCGCGGCGCTTGCGGGATACATCGCAATCAATGTCGCAGCGTTCTGTGCCGGGATCGAGTTCGGCATTCAGCCTATGTTTTTCCACGATGCCGCCGGCGCTCCGCTCTACGCGCCGTATCCGCTCAGGATTGCGGTGCCTGCAATGATGCTCGGTCACCTCACCTTTGCGGGCCTGGCGGAATGCATCGTATCGGCCGGAGTCGTCGCCTGGCTGCAACATAGCAATATCGCACTGCTGAAGGCGACGCTGCCTTCCGAAGACTTGGCGCCGCAGGGAGGCTGGACGTTTACGCGTCCGTTCTGGATCGGCCTTGCGGCTCTGATGATCGCCACACCGCTGGGATTGCTTGCGGCGGGCACAGCCTGGGGCGAATGGGGTCTTGAAGACTTCAAGAATCCCGCAGTGCGCGCGGAGATAGCAGCCGCTTCCCACAACGTCGCGCCGCCGGTCAATCCGCCAAGCGGCCTTGAGCGGCTCGCAAAGGTCTGGACGGCTCCATTTCCCGAGTACGCGCCCGCCTTTATCAAGAGCAAGAGTTTCGGCTACATTCTTTCCGCAATGTTCGGCATCGGCATAGTGATTGCCGTCGGATTGTTTCTGCGACTGACAATTGATAATTTATGATTTATGATTGCCTCGCATCGCAGACAACGCTCGGGCCGGAAACTCCGGGGAGCGCACGCGTCTCGCGTGCTGGCGCCGGCGTCCCGCCCAATACTGTTCGGATAAGCAGGGGTTTTGAAATCAGTGGGAACTTGGCAGTCGCGCCAGCGTCTTGGAGTGCGAGCAGTCCTCTGCCGCTTTCGCATGCCGGACCAACCTATTGCTTAGGGAAATTGTCATTGCCACTGGCGTCGTCAGAACGTGAAATCAAGAGCGGTGAGAGCTGTTTGGAGCGCACCATCCGTAACCACGCGTGTTCCCAAAGCGGCAGAGGGCTGCCCGCACTCCAAGACGCTGGCGCGTTTCTCAAAACTCCAAACGCAATCCGTTGCGAGTTGCATTCCCTGTCGTTCAGATACGTTAAACAACCGGTATTAGGCGTCCCGCCGACGCGAACTTCCGGCCATCGACTCGCCAATGAAAGGATTTCTTCAAATTATCAATCAACAATTATCAATTATCGATGCCCAACACTGGAAACGTCCGCCGTACCTTCGTAGAACGCACTCTGCGCAAGCTCGCGGAAACCATGGAGCATGCCGGTCGCGCTGAGGCATCCGCAACCGGGACCGGGTTTCTCCAGCGGATCGACCCGCGCGCAAAGCTTGGAGGGCTCTTGCTGCTCATCGTGGCGGCGGTGGCTTCACATCGAATTGCGGTGACCGGTGCAATTTTTGCCACCGCACTGCTTCTGGCTGCGGTGTCTGGAAAAACCGTCTTGCGCACGATTGCCGCACTCTGGGGCGGTATCCTCTTCTTCACCGGCGCAATCGTTTTCCCCTCGCTCTTCACAACGCCGGGAGCCACGCTATGGATTGTGCCGTGGCTGCACTGGAAGGCGACCGCCACCGGACTTCACAGCGCCGTCCACTTGATCGTTCGCGCTGAGACAACGGCCACGCTGGCAACGCTAATGGTTCTAACCACTCCCTGGCCCCACCTGCTGAAGGCCCTTCGAGTGCTGCGCGTTCCGGCGATAGTCGTGGCGATCCTGAGCATGACGCATCGCTATATCTTCCTGATGTTGCAACTCGCCCAGGATTATTTCGAGGCCCGCCGGGTGCGGATGGTCGGCAACCTCGACGATACGCAGCGCCGCCGCATGGCGGTGTCCGGAGTCGCCGTTTTGCTGAGCAAAAGCCTTCAGCTTGCCTCCGAGGTCTATGAGGCCATGCTGGCGCGCGGCTTCCGGGGAACGGTCTATACGCTCGATGAATTTCGGATGAAGACGCTGGACTGGTGGACGCTGGCCGGATTTGTCCTTCTCGCCACAATCGCCTTTCGCTGCGCCTCTATGAACCACGGATTTCACGGATGAACACGGATAGGATTTGTGTCGAACGACCCAACCGTTCCATCCGTGCCAATCCGTGTAATCCGTGGTTCCAAACCCAATCATGACGCTTCAAACCGCTCCTGTATTTGAACTCACCGAGGTCGCGTTCCGCTATCCCGAATCGCTCGCTCTCGACCGCATGACGCTTTCCATTCGGCAGGGGGAGCGCGTTGCGGTGCTCGGAGCCAACGGTTCTGGAAAATCGACCTTGTTGCGGGTGCTGGCCGGCCTTTGTTTTCCACAGCAGGGCAGCGTCGCTTTTTGCAACCAACCGTTGACTGAACAAGCGCTCGCCACGGAATCGTTTGGACAACAATTCCGGCGCCGCGTGGGGGTGGTTTTTCAAAACCCCGATGTGCAACTCTTCAATGCCACTGTGTTTGACGAGATCGCCTTTGGACCGATGCAACTCGGCTGGTCCAAAGCGGAAATCATCGAACGGGTCGACGACGCCTGCGAGGAAATGGAAATCATGCACCTCAAACAACGCGCCCCTCATCGCCTCTCCGGCGGCGAAAAAAAGCGCGTGGCGCTGGCCTCGGTGCTGGTGCTCGACCCGGACGTGCTGCTCATGGACGAACCCACCGCAGCCCTCGATCCCAAGAGCCAGGGTCACATGATCGATTTCTTGTTCGGGTGCCGCAATAACAAGACCGTGGTCACGACGACGCACAACCTCGAAATTGTCGAGGAGATCGCCGACAAATGCGTTGTGCTGGCAGGAGGGACCGTCGCGGCAGTCGGCGTCCCGGCACAGATATTGCACGATACGGAATTACTGCGGCGCACGCATCTCATCCATGTTCATCGGCACCGCCATTCATCCGGCCTGGTGCATTCCCATCCGCACCTTTCCCACGAGCACCAGCACCCAGCCTCGCAATGAGCGCCGTTTTCAGGTTGAACGCTCTGATTTCACGCGCAACTTCCGGCGCCGGGCGGGTTGAATAACCTGCTATGATTTTCCCGCGCCCTCAGCGCTTTCTGTTGGTTCTACTGCTATGCTTCGCCTCATCTTGCATTGGCGCGAACGCCGGGTCGTACACAAAGAAGGAGACGTGGGCGGCGACGATGCTTGCTTCTCGCGAAGCTTTTTCCCGACCGGGAAGCAGTCCCGCCCTGGAAATCCTCGACCGGCTCGAAGCCGATTACCCGATGGAATGGGACTGGCTCCTTCAAGATGCCGGCCCTGACGCGGCTGCATGGTTCAAGAACAGCGAAACGCTGCGTGTAGCACAGGCAATGATCCGCCACGCCCTTGTGGAGCTTGGCGCGAAAGGAACCGCCCTCGCACAACAACTAACCGATCTCTCAACGCGAACAGTTTCGCCCGAAGACCCGCGCTGGCTGCGACTGTACGCAGAGGTCTGCCAGTTGCGGCGCGAGCTGCGGCTGAAACCGCTGGCGGACCGGTCGTGCGCCATCGTTTTCGCGAAGCACTACAACCTCGGCGGTTCCCACTACGCCTATACCGAGGGCCAGAGCGACGCCCAGCGCGAACGCCACTTCTTTCCCGGGTCCGCCCTGTGCGTGCTGTCGCTGAACGGCGCCTCCGCGCAAACGCGCCCGCTGCTGGAGGACAACGGTGGCGTGATTCGCGATCCGGCGGTCTCCTACGACGGCAAGCGCATCCTGTTTTCGTGGAAGAAGTCGCTCGACGAAGACGATTATCACCTCTACGAAATCGATGCCACCGGGGGCCGGCCGCGGCAGATCACCTTCGGACGCGGGTTTGCCGATTACGAAGGAAGCTGGCTGCCAAACGGGGACATCGTCTTCAACTCGACCCGATGCGTGCAGACGGTCGATTGCTGGTGGACCGAAGTGAGCAACCTGCACACGTGCGACAGGGATGGACGCTTTCTGCGGCGGCTCACTTTCGACCAGGTTCACGACAACTACCCCACGGTGCTCGACGATGGGCGGGTGATCTACACGCGCTGGGAATACAACGATCGCGGGCAGATCTATCCGCAGCCGCTCTTTGAGATGAACCCGGACGGCACCGGCCAGACCGCCTTTTACGGCGGCAACTCGTGGTTCCCAACTTCGATCCTGCACGCGCGCGGCATTCCCGGCACTCAAAAGGTGGTGGCGATCGCAAGCGGACACCACACCATGCAGGCGGGAAAACTGATCGTGATCGACCCCGCCAAAGGCCGCGAGGAAGCGACCGGGGTGCAACTGATCGCGCCGGTGCGTGAGACCAAGGCGGTGCGCGTCGACGGGTACGGGCAGGACGGCGAACTCTTTCAACATCCCTACCCGCTCGGCGAAAACGCGTTCCTGGTCGGTTACCATCCCACCGGTTGGCGAAAAAACCATTTCCTGGAACCGCGCTTCAAGCTTTACTTCATGACCGCCGACGCCCGCCGCGAGTTGCTCGCGTCCGACCCGTCGCTCTCGTGCAGCCAGCCCATGCTGCTGGAACCGCGTCCTGTGCCGCCTGCGCGGGCCAGCATGGTCGACTGCCGCGAGAACCGCGGCACGTATTCCATTCAAAACATCTACGCCGGCAGGGCGCTGGAGGGAGTCGAACGCGGGTCGATCGTGAAGCTGCGCGTGACCACCCTCGATTTCCGCGCCGCGGGCGTGGGCCAGAACGGGTCCGGCGGCCCCGGCGGCGGCGCATTGAGCAGCACACCGCCCTCCATCGACAACGGCAGTTGGGACCCGAAGCTCGTGCTGGGAGAGGCGACCGTTTACGACGATGGCTCGGCCTTTTTCCAGGCGCCTGCGCGCGTGCCGCTCTATTTCCAGGCCATCGACCGCAAAGGCCGGGCCGTGCAGACGATGCGAAGCTGGTCCACGCTGGAGCCCGGTGAAAACGCCTCATGCATCGGCTGTCACGAAGATCGTAACGCGGCGGCGCTCGCCCTGCGAAAGTCGACCAAAGCCATGCTTGCGGGCGCGGAAGCGTTGAAACCGTTTTACGGTCCCGCCCGTCCGTTTGCGTATACGACAGAGATTCAACCGATCCTCGAGCGCCACTGCACTAGCTGTCACAATGACCGTTCCGGCGTGAGCCGCCTTCTCGCCGCAAACAAACACAAGCATCCACCCGCAGCGGGTTCGCCACCAAAACCGGGCGCCTTCAGCCTGCTGGGAACGCTCAATTTCGACCCCGGCGCCAAACGCGAATGGAGCGACTCTTACCTTTTCCTGACGAACGGCGGAAAAATGACCCCGCTCGTAAACTGGGTCGGCGCACAATCGATTCCCCCGATGCTGCCGCCGCGGTTCGCCGGCGCGTCCACGAGCAAGCTCATGGACCTGCTCGAAGGTGGTCACCAAGGCGTGAAGCTCTCCCGCGAAGAACTCGACAAGCTCGCCTGCTGGATTGACCTGCTCGTCCCCTACTGCGGCGACTACCGCGAGGCCGCCCTGTGGACTCCGGCGGAATACACCTTCTACGACCGCTACCTGCAAAAACGCCGGCGCGAGCAGGAATCGCAGCACGCCGCGACGGAAGCGCTCATCGCGGAGCGCTACGGCAGCCAGCCGCCTGTGCGCATTCGCATTGTGGACGCCGCCGGCAACGCCGCCGCGCCGGGCCGAGCCTTCCGTGCGGGCGACCGCATCGAGCTTTCGGGGCCTCCGCACATGGCGATTCGGCTCGACCCGAAGCTGCCGGAAACGCTTGTGTACAGTCCGGAGGGCCGAATCGAGTTTCCCGTTCCCCTTTCAGCCGCCGAGGCGAAGGCATATCCGCCCGGCACGTTTTCGGGCACGGCATCCGTGGTCAGCGCGCGCCCCGCCAAGCCCGAAGAAGTAACTGCTTACCGCGACGTGGCGCTGAATCCGTACGACCCCCGTGGAATCTCGAGCTTCTTCCCGCATGCGACCTCTAACAGCGAATGCCGGGGTGAACCGGTCTTTGCCGCGCGCAACGCCATCGACGGGGCTGCCGAGAACAAACGGCACGGCGCGTGGCCCAACCAGTCATGGGGTCCCGACAAACGGACCGATCTCTGGTGGCGCGTCGATTTCGGGAGTCCCGCCGAGGTGAACAGGCTGGTGCTGACAATCCGCGCCGATTTCCCGCACGATTCCGCGTGGGCGCGCGCCACCGTCCGCTTTTCGGACGGCTCCACAGAGTCTCTCGTCATCCGCAAAACGAGCGAGCCGCAGGCGTTCGAATTTGCAAAGCGCACCGCGGACTGGGTCGAGTTGACCGATCTTGTTCAGGACGGCCCGTCCGGCTGGTGCGCGCTCAGCGAGGTGCAAGTATTCGGAAAACAGGCCGAATGACGCATCGAGTCGAGGATCCCGGCAGCGCACGCGCCCCGCATGCTGGCGCCGGCGCCCGCCAGCGCGAACTTTTGCTTCATCGAAACCACGGATTTCACGGACTGGCACGGATGAAACCATTTCAGCGCCAAAGGCGCGACACCATACCAGGAGCCTCAGACATCCTGACCTTTTCTGGAAAGAACGGACGGATTGAAGAATGAAAATGAGCCCACCGCCAGCACGGTCCGAAATGGATGACCCCAAAACGGCAGAGGAGGCTCGTGGACTGCGGTGAAGTGCCCTTTCCATTATCCACAAAACCGAAACCGAGCACGGAAACCGGAGCGGCCCATATTATTTGTCATCCTGAGGAGCTAACCTCGCCAAAGCGCGAGGGTGATTGTTGGGCATGAACCGGGGAGCGGCTTCGCAGTCGCGCGAGCGTCGTGGAGT
>Ga0316219_1001765_pt1 | contig 22002 bp, 33 predicted proteins | sample TBH18003PmetaG_FD_203635 | JGI IMG/M metagenome (GOLD analysis project Ga0316219, IMG submission 203635) | Freshwater microbial communities from Trout Bog Lake, Wisconsin, USA - TBH18003P | ecosystem: Environmental > Aquatic > Freshwater > Lake > Hypolimnion/Profundal zone | place: USA... | reverse complement strand
AGCCTCTGTGCCACTGCTTTGATATGATGTATTAACACCATCGCCATTGTTGTTACCCCCATACAATGCATTACCGCCATTAAAATACCATGCCTCTCCGCCTGTACTACTAATCAAATTACCTGTGCCAAAACTTGACCCGTTACCGCGAACCACAATACCTTTACTATAGTTAGCAACCGCACCAAATATAGCACTAGCGGCAGTGGCATAAACACTTCCCGAAGTAAAATAAGCTGTACTGGTACTGGGGTTGGTTATTGTTGGAGTTCCAGAAAAAGCAAAGTTGTTACCAAGTCCGCTATTGTCAGGCCAAGTGGTGCCCGATGCATAGTTCTGCATGTCAAGATTAAACAATAATCCATTTACTATTAGCCCTGAAGCTACTGGCGTAGGATCAGCTAGTATCACACCATTACCAAATACAACACCACCGGGAGTTATTATCATAATAGTAATCCTACTTTAGGTGTTATTCCTTCACCTATTATAATTCCCGGTCCGATTAATGGCATTGTTATTCCTTATTGGGTATTTATAATATAGGATGGCTAGAATCAATTGTTTAGGCTGGACTTGATCCGTTATATCTAGTCAAATAATAAGTGGCATTTTGAAGATGTTCTGCAGCAGTCAATGCCCTAGTGTATACGTGTGCCACAGAAACTTTACCAGTCGTGTTGTTGGCATTGCCTTGATACGCAAATATTTCTGGGGTTGATGCTGCTGGTCTATTTACAGTAGAAGCACTGGTTCCATGAGCCACACCATTTATATAGATAGTCCAACCCGTAGTCCCGCTAAAACTCATCGAAACATAGTACCATGTATTGGCACTGAGTGTGATATTAGACCCTACTACTTGATAACCATCACCGTTATTATTACCAGCATATAATGTGGTACCACCGGCACCCCAAAATGTTTCGTTAGTACCAGATCCTATTAGGTTAAAAAAGGTTGATGCCGTGAACTGAAACACAATACCTTTGCTATAGTCAGTGTTTGCCGGGAATATAGCACTGGCTGCAACTGCACCGTTATTTCCAGGACTACTCCAATAGGCCTGTCTTGTACCAGTATTGTACACCGTGCCATAACTGCTACCAGTGGGTGCTTGATAGAAGGTAAAATTATTGTTATTGCCACTATTATCGGGCCAAGTTGTTCCTGACACATAGTTTTGCATATCAAGATTAAACAACAGGCCAGTGGTGACATAACTTAAACTCGATTCTGTTCGAATGCTTATGCCACCACCTATGTTAATTCCACCACCTATGTTCATACCCCGTACCTTGTTCTAAAATAATTGAAGTTTTGGCTAACTTCATTGGCACTCAATGCACGATTGTACAACATAGCAACCGGAATGTAAGCATCAAAAGAGTCGTAGCCATCCCAACGTCGTGCCACACGATAACCCAGTGTGCTGACTAAATTGCTTCCGCCGCCGGCACTGGCCGTTGTGTTTTGTAGTACATTGTTAATATATAATTTGATATTAGCACCATCGTATGTGCCCACAATGTTATACCATGTGCCAGTTGTAAGTGCATAGCCACCGCTCAATTGCCAACCAGTTGCAACACTATAATATCCTGCACGTATATTAGTATCGCTAGCTGTACTGCCGTTATAACTAGTCAAGCAGAAATTAACCGTTGAGATACTGCCGCCACCGCCAGCGTATACACCTGTAAATATGGCGGGCAAATATCCACCAGTCTGCCAACTGTTGGCATAAAACCAAGTATTAATAGTCCATTGAGTAATGTTAGTTCCAAGATTTGATCCAGCAGCATATTGATATACGGCACTACCAGTGCTGCCATCAAATCTCAAATCATTATAACCGTTCTTGATCATTGAACTACTGTTTAGTGCAGTCCCATCAACAACTGTGCCTGTGGGATTATTTTCGCCAGTAACTGGACTAAAACTGTCATAATAGAATGTGGCATTTTTACCGTTGCCCGACAAGTCGTACCAGGTGGTTCCCGACCCCGGCCACGAAGTAGGATTACGACTATCCAAATATAATTGTAGTCCGTTGGTTACTGGGGCAGTATCAACTATGTATCCAACATTTGTTAATGTAACTCCGCTGATAATCATTATGCAACCTTTGTAATCGTTACGTAACCCGAACCAAAGTTATATGCTGTATTACCACTGGTTCCTATTTTTGTTATAGTACTGCCATCATAGAACACGTTAGCTCCGTTATAGTTGCCATCGCTTGTGGCTATGTTTGCAGCAGTGGGTATAATATAACTTCCTCCACCTCCACCAGCATCTGCACGAACTGTTGCACTATAACTTCCTCCACCTCCTGAGTATCCGCCACCACCTCCACCATCAATGGCCCCGCCACCTCCACCGCCACCAAATCCACCAGCACTACTATTTGTAGAATAACTAGGGTTAACTTGGCCGCCACTGGCACCTTGAAATAATCCTGCACCACCCCCACCATAGTTACCTGAACCTGCGGTACTACGAGTACTAGATCCATTAACACCGTTAAATCCAGTGCTATAAAGTCCTCCACCAGCACCACCACTGTATCCTGACACTGTACCAGCACCATATATATCAATGGTACTAACTCCGCCTTGTCCGTTAGTACCACCAGGTGCACCGTTGCCTTGTGCAATCTGATTGTAACTGTATCCGCCACTCATGGTAGTTACAGCATTGCCACCAATTGCGTACTCAACACCACTTTGGTTATACCATCCAGGGCCACCCCCGCCACCTGCAATCACAATAGGAATAATGGTATATTGGTTAGACGATGTAATACTAGATGAGGTGTTTAGAGCAACAACGAATGATCCACCGGCTCCGCCTTGGCAGGAAAATTGGCCTGCGTTAACACTAGGGTACGTTGATTGGCCAGCAACAATAGCAAGAGTTTGCCCTTGTATTAGTTGTACTGTGGCTCGAATTTTAGCACCAAGTCCAGATCCATAGTATGGAGCAGAATAATAACTTGTTCCGCCACCTATTAGGCCAGGGCTCGCTCCCGCAGCAGTAATTTGATAGTTGCCGCTAAATGGCACCGTCCAATATTGTATGCCGTTAGTTACACTATACCAACTAGAGTTAGTTAACCAAGTGTTACCCACGTTGCTGTAGGTATTGCCAAATAGTTGTGTTGCTGTTGGGCCCGACGAGCCAAGTATGTTGCCAGTCTGAAAAGTAAATGTTGTAAAGGTGTAGAAAGGCTCGCTGGTAAATGTAATACCAGCACCTATGCTAACTCCGCTACTTACTATTGTCATTGAAACACCACGCTTAAAACTGTTATATTGCCGGTATACGTTGTATATCCTGCGGTTGTGCCGCCAACCTGTGTGGGTACTCCGGCAGTTGGGCCACTAGGATACGGACTGTAATAAACTGTATTTAATGCTGTAACATAAGGTACACCATTTATTGTAAATGTATTATTTTGTGTAGCATTTTGGAATGTTCTATAGTATGGGCCACCAGTAACTCCAATCATAAAATAACTACCAGCCGGTATTGTAGTCGATACTGTTGTGGTGCTTGGCACAAATGCTCCGGCTAATCCTGTCGTCGATGCCGAACAAGTGCCAGATCCAATCTGTGCTGGGTTACTGTAAAAATTATTAATACCAGGTATAGCACCAACGGTTATCCACCATGTCCAACTATTACTATCACCTGCATAAACACTCAAACCTAAGCCATTGGCCTGTGCAGGTATAATGACCGTGCGTTCAGCATAAAATAACTGCCAACACATTTGATTAGTAGCACTTAACGATGATGACAGGTATCCACTGCCGTTGCCGGCTATATTAGCAAAAGTACTATCTGTCCACGTCGTAACATTGCCTGTTGTTGGTACTGTAGGATCGGCTATTGTTATAGCCCCACCGATTGTAACTCCTGGTTCTATTACCATATTACCAATCTATCCTTAATTGACGGACCCAGTTTTGAGCAGTGGATCCGCCAGTGTATGCCGCTACACCAAAGTAATTTCCAGATGGAGTCCAACTGCCAATGTTAACCGATCCTTGATATATTTCATTGATATATACTTCTAACATACGGTTGCCGTTTTGTATCTTGCGAATCTTTAGGGTCAAGTTGTAGAAACTGGTGTAGCTGGCGTTCCATAATGTAACCCCAGATGTTACATAGTTACCATTACCAATATAGGGAATATTAGTTTGTGTACTATTAACATAAACCTCAAACTGACTTGCACTACTATAATAATGGTTCATGACTGCGATACCACCATAAGTGTTGGTATTACCGGGAATCCCGGTTATGGCAGCATTAGATCCAAAGTAGATCCATTGCCCATCTGCACCGGTTCCTCCACTGGCACCAACACTAGCAGTTATAACCATATCATAGTTATAGTTTATGGTAGCACTGTTCCAGTTAATGTAGCCAGACTGTGTAGTAGTTGTTGTAGTAAGTTTTAATCCGTATGCTTGTGTGCTATCCCAGGTAGCGTTGCCGCCAATGGTGCCACTTGGAGTAAATGAACTTAGTGCAGAAGTGGAGTTGGCTTGCCAAGTATCCCACAAGAAACGTGTTTGAGGACCACTGCTTCCAGATGCAATTACACTGCTAGCGGTTACGTTACCGCTGTATGTTGCAGTAGTACCAATGCTGTTACCGTATTGGTTGGCAATGATATTGGCAGCAGTTATGTTACCACTAGCCACAAACGTGTTGGCACTTACTACGTTGGCACCAGTGATGTTACCATATGTACCAGTAGTTTGGATTGTTACTGCGGTTAAGTTGTTAACCCCAGTGATGTTACCCAATGAATTACCAGTTGTAACTAGGTACTGAGTATATGTGTTACCAGTTGTATAAGAATTACCAGTAGAGACAATACTACCACCTGCATTAGCAGTTACGTTACCGTTGGTGATAAAGTTGGTATTAACAATAATAGTGCCAGCAGATATAGCACCTGTGTTAGCACCAAATACTGTAATACCGTTTGACGCACCTATTGTAGTAGTAGTTGCGGCACCACCCATGTTGATGGTTGTACCAACACCGTTAAATATGGCTATTGTAGACTGGTTGGTCACTAGGCCTGTGGCACTTTGAATTGTTACAGGACCTGAACTAACAAGTCCAGCACCGTTGTACAAGCTCATACCACTGGTGCTTATGGCCATGTATAAGCTGGTGGCACCGGTGTAGCCGGTGGCGGTGTTGGCAGTTACTGCACCTCCAGTGGCGTACCAATTTAGTGTACCGGGTGCAACGATCAGATCAGATGCACCAGTTTGTGTATTGCGATAGCGCTGTACGCCATTGGCATCAAAGTAGATGTTGTTGCCTATGTGTGTCGCATATCCAAATGTGGGGCTACCATAATTGCTGATAACAGTATTGGCACCTAGGAATATAGCAGTTGCATTGGCCTGTATATTGCCTGTGGCTACGTTGCCAATAACACCTGTGTTACCAATAAAGACTGCGGTGTTTGCACTCAACATTGACACCACGTTAGTGTTACTGTATGTTCCACCGCCACCACCCGAGCCACTTGTAAATACCGCACCGTTGGCATAAACAATATTACCAGTTGTGGGTATTGTCAAATTACCAGTGTTGTCAAATGTCCACGAATAACTACCTGCTTGTAATGTTACGTTACTGCTTGATCCGTAGATGTTGCCAATTTGATTATAGGTAATGCCGGTTAGACCAACACCGTTACCTGTAAAGTATGCTGCTTGAATGTTGGCACTTGTAACCACATTGGTCGTTAAATTTTGTAAATTAGCAATTACGTTAGCGTTACTGTATACACCACCTTGTGGATTGGCTACTAGATATGCAGCCACGTTACTATTGCTGTAGAATGTCTGTGTAGTCAAGTAGGCAGCCACATTGGTGTTACTATAAGTTCCACTACCACCAGTTATAGTTGATAGAATGTTTACACCATTAGCGAATAGATAGTTTGGTGCTATCATATTTGCAGTAGTAGTGATATTAGCAGAGGTACTGATTGAAGTTACGTAATTTTGTAAGTTAGCAACCACATTAGCATTGCTATAAGTACTACCTTGCGGATTAGCAACCAAATATGCGGCTACATTGCTATTGCTATAGAATGTTTGGGTTGTTAGATATGCGCTTACGTTTGTGTTTGAATATGTACCCGATTGCGGATTTGCAACCAAATAAGCCGCTACATTACTATTGCTATAGAATGTAACTGTTGAAAGATATGCACTTACATTGGTGTTGCTGTATGTTGTACCACCACCCGAGCTTGACCATGCAGTGCCGTTAGCCCAGAATATACCTGTACTGACAGTAACAGAATTGGCAGATATTACATTAGCACCAGTAATGTTACCATACGCACCAGTTGTAGTAATATTAGCAACTGTGTATGTTCCACTAGTTGTCAAGTTACCAGCAGTGATATTGCCTGTTGTATTAATTGTAGCAGAGGTTAAGTATGCGGATACATTAGTATTTGAGTATGTTCCACTTTGTGGATTTGCAACAAGGTATGCTGCCACATTGCTGTTACTGTAGAATGTTTGTGTTGTTAAATATGCAGCTACATTGGTATTTGAGTACGTGCCTGCTTGTGGATTTGCCACTAGATAACTTGCAACATTACTGTTGCTATATGTACCTGCCGGTGGATTTGCTACCAAGTAGGCAGAAACTTGTGTGTTACCATAATTGCTACTGGTGAATGGTGTACCGTTGGCGTAGAAGAAGCCTGTGGCCAGTACGTTACCGGCAGTGATATTACCCACAGTAGTCACATTGTTAGCGAACCAAGCGTTTCGAGTGTATCCAACAAGTTCAAATATACTTGCACCACCAGTTTGTCCCACTGTAAATCCATCAGGGCCGCCTGAACCTTGACCAACTACCACATCCAAACTTGTTATTGCGGTAGTCTTGGAATAAGCATTGATGCCATAACCCATTCGCCAGTTTTGATCAGTGCCTCTAAAATCAACCCAACTACCACTAGCGACTCCAACGTTACCTGTGCTGATATTACCAGACAAATAAGCAGTTACGTTGGTATTACTGTATGTGCCCGATCCGGCACTAATGCCAGAAAGTATGCTTACCCCGTTTGGATACAGAAAGTTTGCGGCCGTGATGTTGCCTGTAGCAACAAGTCCGTTACCGTAATAAACGTTGCCTGCTGCCACAATGTTACCCTGCAATACAACATTACCACCTGTGCCTGGTGAAATGTTGATATTGTTTTGAGTAGGATAGGTATTGGGTGTGGATAATGTTAGTCCATATGCACTTGACTGCAACGACCCGTTTGGCCCAACAGTGAGATATCCAGTATTAGTACCGCTATTATACCCACCAGTAACCTGCGATGCTCCCAAGTATTGAGCAGTGACGTTGGTTAATTTGCTACCGTTACCAATAAAGTATGTAGACGTTACATTACCACTTGTGATGTTACCTGCTAGATATGCTGATACGTTGGTGTTGCTATATGTGCCAGTTTGAGGATTAGCAGCTAGGTATGCTGTTACGTTGGCATTGGCATAACTACTTGTGCCGTAGTTTGTATTAGCCCAAGTATAGAATCCACCCACGTTGGCATTTAGGTTTTGTATTGAAGCGTTGGCGCCAAGGATACTGTTGTATAATCCTCCAGTATTGGATTGTAGTGTTGTGATTAATCCCTGTTGAGTTGCGGCATTAGCAGTCCATGCAACATTAGCAACAGTAAGATTTGCGCTCCATGCCGCATTAATCAAAGCATCTTGAGTATTTACATAACTTACCACTGCAGAGTTAGCAGTTACTATAGCATTGTTAGCTCCAGTAATACCCGATTGTAATAGAGTATCTTGTGCGTTAATGTACGCAACAACTGCGGTATTGGCAGTGATAATAGCTGCATTGGCTGCATTTATTTGACTTAGTTGCGTTGCTGCATTTGCCTGCCACGCGATATTAGCAGCTGCTATATTAGCATTGGTTGCAGTCATGCTGGTCAACAATGTGCCAATATTTGCTTCATCATTTTGTATCGCAGTAGCAATTTGTCCCAGCGTGTCAAGTATTGCCGGAGCATTTGCCAGCAATCCAATTTTATTATCTACGTAGGCTTTTAGAGCCACGTTGGCAGTGGTTACATTTGCTACTGTGGCAAAGCTGGTTTGTCCGGCAGGACCTTGATATGCGGTACTTTGTATCGTGTCGTCATTAAACTCTAAATTACCATCGTTGCCAATATAAAAGAATGCAAGATTTCCGGTTGTATTACTATAGAAATTAAATCCGGTGCTGTCCAAATAGAACCAACTACCATTTTCTATATTGTATGGATTAAATGTCCCACTGGGATCGTATTGTAGTTGAATCCCAACACTACTACCAATTTCAACATAATTGTTAATTGCATAGATATTTGCCGTGTTTACATTACCAACAGTTATAGTACTGGTATTGCTGCTGAGTTGATGTTGGAGCGAGGATACATTACCAATAATACTGCTTAAATTAGCTGCACTAATATTAGACAAGATAGATTCAATGTTGGCAGTATTACTAGTAATACCTTCAATGGTTGTAATAACATTGGCCAACTGTTGTGTATTAACCAATGTACTCATACCACCAGGAGTGGCACCATCTTGTAATCTAATAGTCTTTTCACCAGTGTCTATTAATAGTTCGCCCAGTGGACCCACGTAGGTATTGGCCGCGGTGGTGTTACCACGCTTCAATAGTATTGTTGATATATTAATGTTTGCCATCTTAGATTGATCCGCCATCTAACGAGTAGGTAGTACCCTCACTTGGTGGAGTATAGCTTGTGCCATAATAAGCAGGTAATACTTCTAAATCCAAGGGCACACCATAGTTGTCATCAATATAAACAGGTGTTGTTTCATCAGTTCCGGTGTTTGTTGTACTAAAAGCCAATTTATAAAAACGGTTTTCTAATGTGTTTACTGTGTTGGCATCAAAAGTAAAATTGCCTTGGCCCAGCTGAATATTTGCCCAAGTTACACTATAACTCTTAATTGTAACTTGATTTGTGGGATCTTGGATACTTGCAGTCACGCTACTACCAGTAAGATCCACAGGCTTTTGATCCTGATTTTTAACTATAACTTGGATTGGATTATCTACTCCTTGGTAGACTTTAATAGGGCGACTATACACTTGGCGATTCCTTGTAGTAAATATTGTCGGGTCAAATACTTGTACCTCAGCAGTATTTGGGTAAATGTAGGCTTTGACTGTTATCATTTTGTGATCTTTTACATATTTAGCCCAACCCAAAACTAAAAACCGTGATCGCCCAGACTATAAATAAAACGTGGAAGAAATAAAACAACTATTAGATCAATATCCCTACTTGACCCTGCTTACATACGGGGGCAACGAATACATAGGAATCATTCAAAACGCTGATGAACAGATTACAACAATCTATGATTTTGCCAGCTTAAAAACTCCTGAACAAAAGGTTTTGTTCCTACAACTTGGAGACACTTGGTGGTGGGAAAGCAATCGAATTATTCCGATTAATGTATTTTTAAAGAGTGAGTGGGCAGAATTCAAGTTTTGTGTTAAAACTATGAATAGTAAAGATGTTGTGATTAAGGTAGGCCCGCAGGTAAGCCTAAAAGAAATGGCTATGAAACGCAGTAAACGACGTTCTATAACCCTTGTTCGACGAGTAAGTTAATGTGAACACAGACTAGATGTGCATACGCAATCGAATGCGACTTTTTGAATGTGTATTCGTCTGTGGCATCCCAAACAGTCTCGGCAACTTCTCGCCAAATTTTCCCCACTAGATGTCGTTTGCCAGGCCTAATCAGCGCCAAAAACATAGCCATTCGCGGAATAGTATTCACTGCCTCCGGACATTTAATTAATAAATCATAATGACTACCAATGTGAATAAGTTGGCCACAAAAGTCAGGATCATACAATCGATCCCATGCAGGCTCGGCATTCATCAATTTGACTAGATGTTCTTCATCTTTAATCTGTGTATATAACGACACATTCAAAAAGTCTAATTTATTATAGCCCCAATCTTCTGCCGCCTTGTGATCTATTGTCGCAACTCCTGTAAAAGGATCTGTGGGAATGTCTGTAACATAAACGCCTGTATTGTGTTTGACTAATTTGTCGTCACGAACAATGCCTGCAGGTGTATGTTTTAAATGTTGTAACGCCAGATCGCGATTGCCAAAGTCAATGTCAATGTCACTAGAGAATTTAGTTTTTAGATTCATTTATTCTTTCTGCTTTTCGTCTTGCCCAACCTTCTCTCATTTTTTGTTTTTCTTCTTCAGTTCTTAATTTGCCTTTATTCCACGCAGTTTTGCCCTTGTTGGCTTTGCTAACTGCATCTTTAACTTTGTCATCTCTTGGAATGCCTCTGTTCCAGGCAACCTTTCCGGTGTTTGCCTTACTAACAGCATCTTTAACTCCTTGAGATCTAGGAATGCCTCTGTTCCACGGGGTTTGTCCTTTGTGTGACTGAGATAATTTTTGTCTTAATTCAGGAGATGCTTTATTGCCTGGCACATTACCGTCAATCCCATTCTCAATGATAAGATTTGCCCATTCATCTGATTCAACGATATTATTATCTTTAGAAAATTTCATTGCATATTCTACTAGAATTTCTTTGTGATTGAATAACTCGCACCAAACGGTCGTAACATCATTTCCGTGTTTACGAATATGATCTTTCCAATATTTTCCAGACCCCTTGTATGTATAAGGGTCTTTGATTGTTTTACCAAAGTACTTTAATCCAGTTTTATTATGTTGTTTTATGTATAGCCAAGTTGGGGTCATATATCCTCCTAACTTTATTTATATATAAAGTCAATATCAATATGAGATATTGGTTCTATATCATAATCCCGCTTTTTCTAAAATATCTTTGACCCACAATGTATCCGCTAGATAGTCTGTAAATTTCTTTTGCCAAAAGTCTGGCTCAATCCAAGGCATAACTATTTGGACTTGACCTTCATCCAATCCTTCAAGAAATTGAATACCACTGTCACAATTAAAGATGACCCAAGGACTAATACGACCGGTACTAATATGATAACAAATCCGATTGCCATTACCATATCTGAAATAATCACTAAACCCATTTTTAAGTTCTGGATGTGTTTCTGCATACTCTGTCATCTCCTTGAGTGCACGTTCTAATGCGTCTTGGGTGGCTTCACGTTTCAAATACTCAAGAAGCCATTCTGTATATAAACTATCTTTGCACCAGTAGTCTAATTTCTTGTTGTTCTTTAAAAGAAAATCCGTAAAATTAATAAAATTAATGCAACGGATGCTGACACAGTACCTACCAAACTTAACAAAGGCATTATAATAAGGGCTCTTAACAAAGTCATCATAAGACTTGAGCCGTGCACTGCCTTGTGTAAATTCATAGAATCTGAGATACGCTTTAAGAGCCCATTGAACTCCTGTTTCATCTCGTTGCATATGGCGACGCTTGGCTTCACATAGGTGCGCCAAAAGGGTTGTTTCTTTTCTAAAAGGCTTTTCACAATATTTACAATTAAATATAGTCTTTGATTCGTTTATCATCCCAACCGTGTGCCCTTGCCAACTGTTTAATATCGTTCTTATCATTTAACTTTGCCATTAGTTTAATTTCATCTGACTTTGCATGGGGATATATTTCTGCAAAAAACTTCTCCGCTTTGTTATTACCAACACCACGTTTAGGTGCAGCCAACCAATTATGTCTAAACTTGCCCATTCCAGGACTAACAGTACTGGCCAACAACCATTGAAACTTCTTGTGTTGCACTCCGCTAATATCAAAGAAATGTTTATTCAGTCTTTCATTAACACTCATTAGGTAATAGGCCTGCAAGTCTGCATCACCGCTGACAAGACTACCCCAGCGTATCATTAAAAATGGGGCAAACTTCTTCTTTTCATCGTCTGACAAATCATCAAAGAACTCTCGGTTCTTTGTGTCAAACTGTTCCATCTCGTAACCAATGTTTAGTTTATCCATGATCTTTTTTTAAGTTATAGTATACTATAGCACGTTCTAACAATTCCCGCAAGCCCTCATCTTTCCTAGCCATTCTGTGGATCTCGCCCCACATTTTTTGTTCCAGTAATTGTTCGTGAAGAGTCCTGCCATCGGATATCATGCTGCCATCGGATATCATGTCTGAATATAGTTCACGTTGGCTAGTGCCGGGCAAGCGTTTGTAAACAGTCTTGCCTTTATCGGGACTTTCAAATATATCACTCATTTACCAAATTAAGTTATAGTTTACTACTTCGCTTTGTCTGCTGATATCTTTGACAAAATATACACACATCGGTCCATCAACGCCTTCTTCTAATGGCACTGCTAACATTTGTCCGGGTTTTAATTTAGGGAAATACCATTTAACATCTTGGTATATGTCCATTATTTCCACAGGAAAGAAATCAGGACGGAAACTACTACGAGGATTAAATGCAAATGCACTGAATCCACGATCGTTAATACTAGTAAGCGGAACTACTTCTAAATCTCCGGTGTCTTTTTCTCCGATTAATAATTGCCAATCTACTGGCATTTTAATTACATGGTTACCAATTTTTAGTACTAGTGCCGGACTATTGAATGATTCCATAAAAATTAAAGGTATAAAAAAGTAATCGGGTTCTTTAGGATTACTATTATCCAATACACAGAAATTGAGTTCATCAATTTCATTCGGTATCTCATTCATTTCAAAACTACGATTCTCAAGGGTCAATATTCTCATAAGTTTAGTTCTCTGTTATAGTAATTATAGTATACTTCACGGGTACTTTGCAACCATTTAGAATGTATATTTTCTATTTGTTGTACCGAAATGTTTAATTTTAATTTTAATGTTACGTCTATTATAATATTGGGTGATTTAAATAAATCTTCTGCAATATATGTATTTTTATTCGTTAGTTTATCCGCAAGAGCCTGTAAATTTTTAGTTAATTCTATGTTTTTATTGAGAGCATGTTTTTTACGCTCCACTTCCACGGGGTGACTAAATTGATTTAATGAAGGATTTTTACTATGATATATGTCCGTAATTGTATCTATATTACTAGGTAGTATGAATATATAATCGCAATCCGGCAACCGCCAAGTGCTGACTTGATCTGGGCGTTGATTTCGATCTATTTTATAGCGGTCATAGCATAATAAATGATCGGTTTTTTCTATCGCGGCTATCTCGGTAGAAGTCCCGTGACAGGCATAAACCAACAGACAATCAGGATTCCAATAGGTTATACCACCACGATAATATTTGTTATAAAATTGTTGGCGTGCGCTCCACTCACGTTGAAGCCAAGTTTCAGAGGTTACTGGTGTAGAATAGTAATCGTATAACCATTTATATCGATCTGCGTCATCTGTACAGAATTCAAATTGTGGATCAAGACTTATTATGTTACGAATTAGATTTCCGCCGGCACCCCACGGAAAGCAAACAACCACATTGTTTACTGCCATTCTGCTTTTTCTATACTAAAGGGATAGTTAGCTTCGGTGTAGAACTTTTTACGAGCCGTAAGGTGTCGCTTGGCAAACTTACATGTTGATGTAATGTCCCAAATCTCTACATGGTCCTTGTCTTCTGCTTTTCGTATACCTCGTCCAATGCTTTGTATAACGCGAACAAAGCTCTTTCCGGGTTCCACAAGAACCAAATTAAAAATACGAGGGATATTAATACCCACTGCGGCCACACCGTAAGTCGCCACAATAATCTTGCCAGTAGCAGTCGCCACAGCGTCGTATTCTTCTTGTCGTTTTGTTCCTTTAGTTGCTCCACTTACAAATACCGCCTTATCACCTAAATATTCTACCAATAGTTTACCTGTTGCTACCCGATCTACTAGCACCAGTGTGTTGCCTGTTTCATTTACTGTGAGAATTAAATTTCTCATATACGTTAGTCTACCTGTAGTCTCTAATAGATACTTTAGTTCCTGTTGATAATCTTTATACTCAACATGATCAATTAACTGTACTATATTAACATGACAATTAGCAAGATGCCCTGCTTCTTGAAGATCACTGGCCGTTAGCTTTCCAACTACCGGACCCAAACTACAGTATATACTTATTTTCGCGTGTTCCTCCTTGGGAATTGTTCCGGTCAATCCCCAACGGATAGGCACTCGTGCAAACACCGATGTTAGTAAAGTTTTTAATGCGTCTGCTTTGGCCATGTGTACTTCGTCAACCATTACACAGACTACATCTTCAATAAAGTCCCCAATCTCTACCTCGGCTTCCCCGCTTTTGGTTGTCTTCATCATGTTGTTTAGACTCTGCCAAGTGCATATAGTATGTGTCTTGTTGTACTCTTTGCGTTCGCCAAAGTAAACACCCACATCCAATCCCAAGTTTTTATAGTCAGCTTCTGTTTGTGTAACTAAACTTCTGTTGGGCACAATAACAATACTACGACCATACTTTTCAACACTCTTACTCAGCGCAGCAGTCATAATAGTTTTACCAGCACCAGTGGCAACTTCCTGCACACTTTGTAAATTGTTTAAAAAGCCGTTTAGAATCTGTGGTTGGTAGTCACGCAAGAATATAGGCTCGCCCTCTTTGGGGTGGCCTTTGGGCCACACCTTGTCCGAGAATGTATCTTCAGTTATGGGGTCAAATTCAAACTGATTACTATAGTCTCGTTGATCATCTAGTTCAACATCCCAACCCTCTTTGTCTAGAAATTCCAGTACTTCAGGTAGTAAGTTAATATATGTACTGCCACCAAGTTGGAAAAAACTTACTTTCCCATCCCAACGCCCTAGACGTACTGCAGGCTGATATCGTGCGCCCGGGACTTCGTACTTAAACTTGTCCACAAGTTTTTTTCGTGTGCTGACATCAAGACCTTCTAGTTTGACGTTTACTTCGTCTCGTATAACTATTTTACAGGTCTGCAAGTTTTTCTACCTTAGATTCGGGTCTTTTATTATACACTTCTGCGGCACAGTACACAACCTTTTCGCTATTCTGTACCATCAGACTTTTGTCTCCGCCATACATCATACCTGCACTACTGATTAGTAAAGGAATAGATTTATTAGTTACAGGTGCCACTATATGTACATATTTAAACCCGTTATCCCAATAGCGTTCATTTAGTTTTACAGTACGTGCAACTTCCACAACGCCTTCTCTTAGACTTCTAAGTTGTGCCAATAGCTTACCGCTTAGGTCTGGTTCGTACACTATAACTGGCCAACGTTGCATGGTGTCGGCGTAGTCTAGTACACTTGCAAGATTGTCGCCATTTTGAATAGATTCGGGATTTACCTTTAACTCTCTATTGGTCATTAGACTATATTCTCGCGGGCTAGTTGATGCCACAATAGTGTCAGCAATTTCTTTACTGACAGTATAGCCCAATACTGCACTCATATCTACAAGTTTAAGTAAATTGTCTTTATTAAAACCACCCATATGTGTTTCAATATATGCCTGCAAAGTCTCGGGACAATTGCTTATAGTTAGCTCGTCATTGACGTATTGCAATTCGATGGCATAAGGGGTTTGTTCAACTTCCCCGATCATTGCATTCAGTCTACGCACTTCATTATCTATTTCAAATTGATTTTGTTCAGCCCAAGTTGAGAGCCAAACTAAATTATATTCAGTGAGTGCAAAACTCCATACTTTGGTTTCTTTATTCCATTCACCATGACCTTGACTTTCTTTTCTAAAGTCACGCAATCCGTCAATTAACTGATTGTTAAAGGGGAATGTAACATGTAATGCATCATTTACTACACCCAATTTACGAGTGTAATCCATTTTACGCAAAGGCAGACGCCAATTGGGGCTTTCTTCTACTGGTGCTATATCCACATTTTTTGCAGACAATTGGCGCTTGTATTTTAAAACAATTTTAACTGCTAGTTCGCCCTGTTTTTCAGTAAGTGCACGACCTTCATTAGCAGCAGTACTCATACTATTCAGAACATCAGTGTCATAGCGTGCCAAACTGATAATTGGAGTATAGTCAATTAACCAACTATTAGGATTCTTTTTTAAAGTCACGGGATCTTTAATACCAGCAATAACTTCTAAATAATCTTCAACTGTAGTGTATTTGTTCATAATAATATTATAGCAGTATTTAATAAACGAGTCAAGATAAAAAAAGCCCCAAGTGTTGCCACTTGGGGTAAAACTATAGTTCAGGAGCTAGAGTGCGTGTTCGAACTATAGTGTGCCCAACGTGGCAATAAGCCAGTTGTGACATTCGGTCCAGTTTCTGTATATATGAGCCCTACCCCCAGCGGTGATAAATTCATGACAATTACTGCTTCTATCATCAATTAAGACGTCGTTGGGACTTTGGCAATGTCTATATTTGTCAAACGAGAACGGTCCAAAGAAAACAGGTATGCCGGGAAAATGTCTATCGGCCCAAAATACTTTGTCACTTGCGGCCCAGGGCATACTGTAGTCGTGTGGTAATGCGGTCAGAAATGCTAGATTTGTATCTGGATGTTTTTTAGTATAATCTCTGCACCATTGTACTAATTCTTCAGCACCTTCTTTTAAAGGCAAATCTCTATAGAAACGTTCTTTGGCTTTTACTTTATCCCAGTCACTATCTGGAATACGTTCGCCATAGTTCCAATTGCGCTTAACCAAACGACGTGCCTCGCCCATCCAGTCTGCTACTACGTCATCCATATCGAGGTAAATGGTCATACTACTTTACCCAGTCCTAAATAAATTAACTGATCTAACTCTCTGTCAAAGTCTTGATTCTGTCTACGCTTTAACCAAATTGTTGCTAATAGTTCTTTGGTGTTGCCACGGGTGCTAACACCAAGACCACGTGATTCTAATTCTTCTAGTAAATCGTCATCATCAAAATCGGTTAACTCAACATCAATTTCAACTTCTTTATATACTGTTTTCGACATTTTATTTCCTTTTTAATGTTCTCCACGCCAATCCGTACCAAGGTTCAAACTCTATTTTCTCATACTGGTTATATGGCCCTGATAGTAACAATCGCATCTCCCACCACTCATTGTTGGTATCTCGATACACTACAAGCACCCGTGATCCAAATTTCTGAAACATCTTCATCATGACTGTTTCGGCATCATTGGTTATTGTACGTTCATTGGGGCCACTGGTATCCTCTAAGAACACGATGTTGTTTTCGGCGTCATATTCCGTAACACAAAAACTCAAGATTCAACTCCGAAATGTCGTTTAATACCTTGTCCCAATTCTGGGTTTCCAAGTTCACTTAATCGGTCAGCACATTCCCGAACAATCAACTCGGCAAACTTTTCTAGACCAATCAAGGGGTCAATCATCATGCCAGTTTCTTTGTCCAACACACATAACCATTTTTGGTTTTCGATACGGCCAATGCCAGCATCCAATCTCAATTCATTTAATTTACTTTTCATAATCCATCCTTGTTCGCCACCTAGGGCATCATAATTATCGCTACCAGCGCCACAACTTTCGCATCTTGTTCCAAGGTCATATCCACCACAGAACCCGCAACTGCTGTTTGGATCAATTAGTGTTCTCATTCTTCAACTCCGAAATATTGTTTTAATTCTTCTATCATGCTTTTAGCATGACCCAGACTGTGGTCTTTTCAAGGTCCTGTTCAAATTCTGGATAAACATTGTTTAACCGTGTTCGGTCAATTTTTTCGTATCCTTTATCTTGTTTCTGCTGAATGAGATTACCTATATCCCAGTTGTTGGCATCTTTGTATATTTTAGTTTGTAGTTTCCCGCCACGCCGACCCCAAAATACTGCGTAATCACCATCTCCACCGGGGGTTGTGTTCAGGTCAATTACGCCCCATACTTTGTCTGTATTTTTAATAGGGTCTCGACACCAACCAATAAATTCATAGCCATTTGTCATTCTTCAACTCCGAAATGTTCTAAAATAACATAGTCATCTACTACCAACGAGGCACATTCCCTGACAAGCAACTCGGCAAACTTTTGTTGAATTCTTTCTCCGTCTGGAATAGCATTTGGATATTGATCCATATCCAATCTACAAGCCCGATTATGTAGTTCTTTAATTAGTTTATTCATTCTTCAACTCCGAAATGTTGTTTAATTGTAGTAGCACAATCTCGTTGAACTTGACGAGCGTGATCATTTGCCTTGTTGCTGTCTAAATAATCAGCACTTGTATCGGCACGATGATTGATAATGTCAGCACATTCCCTAACAATTAACTCGGCGAACTTGGCTAACGGATCTGAATTATCGGGCAACCCACGATAACTAACAATAGTATATGGTGGCTGTTCTTCTGTGTAGTGTAAATCCACACGCTTGATACCAGCCTGTTCAGCAAGTTGTTTAATCTTCTCGTTCATTTTGCACCTTGCATTTGTTTGATTACTAAATCACGTTGTTGTTTGACGGCATCTTGGTATTGCTGACTGGCACGACCATGTGTTTTTGCCATGAGTTTAACTTGTTTCTGTGCGTCGGCAATTTGCTTCATTAGTGTGTTCATATTACCATCCTACCTGAATACCATAGTTTTGATGCATAGGTCCGTTACCATCATCGTCAGCAAGCCCACAGGGCACATACTTGTCACCATCGAACACAATTCGAGCACGATAACCAAGTTCTTGTAACTTTTCAACCGCAGCCTTTTGAACTGGTGTAATTTCATGTTCAACATAATTGAATCGCTCAATATTACCCAAGTAAATGAATACAAATCTCTTGCCAGCGGCTGCGGCATCTTTTACTCTTGGTTCTACATTGTCAGTCAAAAAATCAGTGACTTCTTGACCACTTTGGTCGTAGAGTTCTTTGGCTTGTTTTGCGGCAATCATTCTTCGACTCCGAAATGTTCTTCCATTCCAAAACTAATCTCACGGGCTTGATTGTGAGTCAAATACTTTTCAGGATATTCACGGACAAAATCAGCACATTCCCGAACAATCAACTCGGTGAAACAGTGCAGTTCAGGAGTAAGACTGCCATCCGGATTGATAAAGGCTCGAAGATTAGCATCTTCAACAAGTTGTCGAATTCGTTCGTTCATATCAATGTTCCTTCAACTTCTTTTTCAACGATTTTCCAAATATTCCAACCCTTGGTGCTTTTGATATGTGCTTGGGCCTGTTCTTCTGTTAAGAATACAGAATCAACCTTTTCGTTACGGAAGACAATATAAACTGTCATCATCTACTCCTTATTACTTACTATACTTCTATTATAGCAAAATAGTCATTTCTGGGCAAATTCAGTGTTGTTTTAACACAACACTATTTGTCAACTCCATGTTTTGCATCGTGTAGTTTACCATAGCCAAACTCTAATTGAATCCAAGTACGATCTACTTCATCGCTCCAGTCTCTGTCACCCGTATAGTATGCACGTTCTTTGACTTGATCCAAAACCGCCTCAACAAGCAACTCGGCGAACTTTTTCACATCAATAACATGGACATTTGTGCGATCCATGCTGTTTAATTCTTCTTGTGTATTGGGACCAGCCTGCTCAACTAGTTGTTGAATTCGTTCGTTCATTTTTTACCAACTACTATTATAAAACACTTTCAGTCCCACAAACAATTCGGCCTTGGCGTTCTTAACAAACTCTAGGTCCTTTTGCCGATAGTAATCATCCGAGGGATCGCCAAAGAAGAATCCTCTTGTGTTGGGCAACTTATCGTTTAAGATATCTTTCTCTAATAGTTCTATATCTTCCCAGGTCAACTCTAGTTCAACTCCGTTGAAAGTCTCTTCAGCACCACCTTTGCTACGATATAACTGTTCCATCCAACCGTGTAAGTTGGGATGCTTGCGCCAGTATGCTAGTTCTCTGGGCTGGGGTGCAGTGCCATTGGCATTGAGTTGTTCATAATATTCTTCTTGTGCTCCGGCCTTTGCGGCGGTATAAGCATACATGTCTAATCCCATTTTACATCTCCACTAGTCTAATAATATCTGATTGCTTAACTGATAAAATATTGCACACCTGCCCCTCAAACACCACAGGCAAGTCCGTAAGGATCATAACCAACGATCCAATCTCACGTTGCACAGTACCGATAAAAGGCACTTTTTCCTTACGTCCAAATACCCTGTCACCATAGTTGAATTTTGACTTGGGTGCGTCTTCGTTTTTGCGTTCAAAATAATCAGTCAGGCTGGCCATTGAAATACTCCTCTGCTAGTCGTTTTGCTTCTTCTATATTCTTTGCAGGTACTGTGACAAATGCTTGATCACGTAATACGTGCATGTCGTAGGGCACATATCCGGGCCAACAAAAAGTTGTAGGTATAGAGACCTGTACCTCAAACTCTTGTACACCTTTTAATCCAATTTGGATATCGTTTAAAAATTCATCTGAGTCCATTTAACTTCCTTTAACTTAGGCATACGCATATTACGAATGCCAATAAAAATGCCCAACCTGGATTTCCGGTCAATATTAGAAATGCCACACAAAGCCAAGCAAGCGTCATTATTCTGTCTCGTGGACTGACAAGGTTGCTTCGAGCAAGACAATAAGTGCACGAACAGAGTTCGGATGCATTGTCAGTGTCAATGAAGTGTCATTACCAACTCTTAATTGTGTTCTACCGTCGGTAGTGATTCCTACCATGAAGCCAGCGGTTGTGTTTTCATTTTCCATATGTGGTACCTTTAACGGAGTGATTTCGGGAATTGGGGGTAAGTCTATTTTGCGTCTAAACATTATTATACTTTCCTTGGTCTTGTTCATATAATGCAAAACTTGCTAGATTCTTTGCCTTGCTTTCGCACATAATATCAAATTGATCATTAAAGCTCAATGCCCAATTATTAGCAGGCTTGTTCCAATAGAAGTTACTGTGTGCACGAAGTTTGGCTTTCTTGTAGCCTTCAGCCAAAAGTTGTGTATGATTGGGTAATGTATTTGTGCAGTGGTTAATTAGCACATCTTCTCTACTTAGACTATAATGTATAACTGGGCGCACCCCACGCCATGAATCAATTACACGTAGACATCTATCGTCCTTGGGTGATATGTATTCGCCTGTACGGATCCAGTGGTGGTGTATGTCGAGAACGAGTGCACAGGTGTTGGCGAGTTCAAGGCTGGCGTCCAGGCCCCAAGACATTTCGTCGTTTTCAATTGTAAGGCAGTTCCTAGCCTCTGGTGATAGGCGTCCAAATACGTCTTTGATTCCTTGTGGACCTTTACGCCCGGCGATGTGGACGTTGATTTTAAAATCTTGATATCGAACGCCGTATCCCATCCAACGGGCCATATCTGCATGGTACTCAAACTCCTCTATACTTCTATTTACAACATCGTCCGACTCGCTAGCCAACACACAAAACTGGCCAGGGTGAAAGCTGAGACGGACGCCGCGATCCCGAGCAATCTGTCCCACTTTGCGAAACTCTCGCTCAGCGTAGTCCCTAACACTTCTTTCAGCATAGAAATACTTGTAATCAGGATAGGTATACAAAGGCAGTATGTCACTACCAATACGCACCATTCGTAAATGTTCATCAAGAGTTCCTACTTTAGTAACCAGTTTTTTAACTGCTTCGATATTGTATTTAACCAAGTCCCATAACTTTTCATCGGCCTTTGCAGGCGTTTGACGTTTGAGCCAAGCCACTGTCGTAGTACTGGTGTTGTACTGTTTTGCACTATCTGTGGCTTTGATTCCATCAACTTGCCGAGGCTCATCAATCCATTTGCAGGCAAAACCGATCTTATTTGTCATCCGTGCCTCCAATCTTTAAAATATTCAAATAGTAATATTGCCATCACTGCCATTTTCTTGCCTTTTTAAATAATTTAATTTAAGTTGTGCACGAGTATCTGCCTCAGGTGCATTATCTACATCCAATGGATAAGTGTTGCCACGGTATCGTAATACATAGGTCCAAAGTTTAACATCAAACTCTACT